>Ga0081538_10004602_pt1 | contig 12674 bp, 9 predicted proteins | sample TabmetS5T2R1_FD_71022 | JGI IMG/M metagenome (GOLD analysis project Ga0081538, IMG submission 71022) | Tabebuia heterophylla rhizosphere microbial communities from the University of Puerto Rico - S5T2R1 | ecosystem: Host-associated > Plants > Roots > Rhizosphere ...
GGCTCCCCGCGCCCCCGCCCGACTCGACCTGTTGACAGACCGCGAGCACGACGTCCTGCGCCTGATGGCGCGCGGAGCGACCAACGCAGAGATCGGAGCGACCCTGTTCGTGGCCGAGGCGACGGTGAAGACGCACGTCGGGAGCATTTTCGGCAAGCTCGGCGTCCGCGACCGCGCCGCAGCGATCGTATTCGCCTATGACCACGGCGTCATCACGCCCGGCCTGACACTCAAGTAGCGTCGCCTCCACCTCCGGTCGGAGTCCAACTCGGGCCTCTGGGCCGATGCGCATGGGCACTACCGCCGGTAGAACCGGACCGATGCACAACAGCGTCGTGACCGAAAGCACCGGTCGGGCCTCGTGATCACAGGTGTGAGCAAGGTCGTGATCGAGGTCGACGATCAAGCCCGGGCGCTCGGGTTCTGGACGGAGACGTTGAGCTTCGAGCTCCACCAGCACACGACCTACGGTGAGGAGCGCTGGGTCGAGGTGAGAACGCCCGACAGGGGGCTGATCCTCGTTCTGAGCCCGCGTCGCGACGACCGGCCGAGTGCACCGGACATGCTGCCAACGTCGAACCTCTTCTTCTGCTGCGACGACCTCATGAAGACATACGAGGAGCTTCGTTCGCGCGGAGTGGGGTTCCCGCAGCCGCCGGTCGAGCTGAGCTTCGGCTGGTGGTCGCTGTTCGAGGATCAGGAGGGGAACCGCTTCGCCCTCCACCCGTGCGATCCGGGAGCGGAAAGTCGATGAGGAGGATCACCGAGCGGTGTGTTGATCGCAACCTACCACCGGGAGCCACCCGGTGACTGAAAGGTTGGCTCGGGCGAGTAGTCGCCGGCCGTGGCTCGTGGTCGGTCTCTGGCTGATCGCCATTCTCGCCTCGTTCGTCCTCGTGGCGATGCTCCTCGCGTTCGAGGGCGAGGCCGAGATCACGAGGACGACCGAGTCGAAGCAGGCCGGGCGGACCCTCGACGAGGGTTTTCCGGAGCAGGCGGCGAGCGGGCAGGCGATCAGCGAGGTCGTCGTCGTGCGCGCCCAGGACGGCGACGTACGATCGGCAGCGACACGTGCGCGCGTCGCCGCGCTTGTGGAGGAGCTCCGGCGGGCGGGCGCGGAACGGATCGTCACCTACGACGACGACCGGAGCCTCGTTTCGGAGGACGGGGACTCCACCGTCCTTCTCCTGGCCCTGGGGCGGGACGGGGAGGACGATGTCGAGGACGTGGTGGACGTCGTCGAGCGCCTCGACGACGAGGCAGGCTACCGGGCCGCTGTGACCGGCGAGCGGATCGCGGACGCCGACGAGGACGAGGCGTCGCTGGAGGATCTGAAGAAGGGCGAGCTCTTCTTCGGCGCGCCGCTCGCGCTCGTCGTCCTGCTGCTCGTCTTCGGCGCGGTGGTCGCGGGTCTCGTTCCGCTGGTCCTCGCGATCGCCTCGATCGTCGTCGCGCTCGCGCTCGTGGCGCTTCTGGCGCAGGCGTACGACGTCTCCGTCTTCACCCAGAACATGCTGATCGGCATGGGCCTCGCGCTCGGGATCGACTACTCGCTCTTCACCCTCTCCCGCTATCGGGAGGAGCGGCTCCAGGACCGGGAGAAGCTGGACGCGATCGCCACCGCAGGCGCCACCGCCGGCCGTGCCGTCCTCTTCAGCGGGATCGCGTTCGTGCTCGCGATGCTCGGGCTCCTGCTCGTTCCGAGCACGATCTTCCGCAGCCTGGCCGCAGGCGCGATCCTGGTCGGGATCGTCTCCGTGATCGCGGCCCTGACGCTGCTGCCCGCTGTGCTCGCACTGCTCGGCGACCGCGTCAATGCGCTTCGCATTCCGTTCTTCGGACGCGCGGCCAAGCAGGCGGGCCGGGAAGGCCGCTTCTGGGGCGCGATCGTCGAGCGGGTCATGCGCCGCCCCGTTCTGAGCCTCGTCCTCGCCGTCGGTTTGTTGGTCGCGCTCGCCGTCCCCGTGCTCGCGCTCGAAACGGGTACCTCAGGAGCGGCCACCTTGCCCGACCGCTTCGAATCGAAGCAAGGCTATCTCCTGCTCCGCGAGGAGTTTCCGAAGGAGTCGACCGAGCCGGTCGAGATCGCGGTCGCCGGAGACGTCCGCGGACCTGCCCTGCAAGGCGCTCTGGCCGGACTCGAGCAAGAGCTCTCGCGCCGCCCGATCTTCGGCGAGGCGACCATCGAGGCGAACGAGGCCGGCACGGTCGCCCGCGTCGCCGTTCCGATCGCGGCCAATCCAGACGGAGAGCGCGCGATCGAGGCCGTTCGCGAACTGCGCAGCGATGTGGTCCCTCGCGCGTTCGCCGGAGTCGACGCCGAGGTGTACGTGGGCGGCGACACCGCCGAGGAGCTCGACTACCACGACACCGTCGACTTCTGGCTCCCGATCGTGCTGCTGTTCGTACTCGGACTCAGCTTCGTGTTGCTCACACTCGCGTTCCGCTCGATCGTCGTGCCCGCAACGGCGATCGGCATGAACCTGCTCTCGGTCGGAGCCGCCTACGGGCTGCTCGTGCTCGTCTTCCAAAAGGGAATCGGCAACGAGCTCCTCGGCCTCCGTGAGGCCGAGACGATCGACGCCTGGGTGCCGCTCTTCCTCTTCGCCGTCCTCTTCGGCCTCTCGATGGACTACCAGGTCTTCCTGCTCAGCCGCATCCGCGAGCGCTACATGCAGACCGGCGACACCGACGCCGCCATCTCCTTCGGCATCGGCTCCACGGCACGGCTGATCACCGGCGCCGCGCTCATCATCATCGCCGTCTTCTGGGGCTTCGCCATGGGCGACACGATCGCCTTCCAGCAGATGGGCTTCGGCATCGCCGTCGCGCTCCTGATCGACGCCACCATCGTCCGCTCCATCCTCGTGCCGGCAACGATGAAACTCCTGGGCGAGCGCAACTGGTACCTGCCCTCCTGGCTCAGCTGGCTCCCGGACGTCCACGTCGAGGGCGCCGAGCCCCCGGCGACCGCGCTTCGGCCCATGCCCGGCGGAAGCCGGTGAGCGAACAAGTCGATGGTGAACGGCGACCGACTTCCTATCTCTCCGGTACGCGGCCGACCCATGGCAAGCATCGAGCTCAGGCAGGGGTGGGTCGAGAAGGACCCCGTCGTGGCCGCGGCGACAGCCGGGGATCACCCAGCGTTCGCCCAACTCTTTGCCCGTCACCGAGAAGAGCTGGTGGCATACACGTATCGGCTACTCGGTTCGCGTGAGGATGCAGAGGACGTTACCCAGGAGACGTTCCTGCGTTCCTGGGACAAGCGCGGGAGCTTTCGGGGCCGCGCTACGTTCCGGGCCTGGCTCTACCGGATCGCGACCAACGCGTGCCTGACGGCGCTCGCGCGTGAACACCGCCGGCAACAGCATTCACCTCGATCCACAGCGGCCCGCGATGACCACTTGCTCGAAACGATCGCGACCCGCGACGCATTGCCCGACGACGCGGTCGTCTCGAACGAGACCGTCGAGCTCGCGCTTCGGGTCGCGATCGAGCACATGCCGCCGCGGCAGCGTGCAGTGCTGATCCTGCGCGACGTGCTCGGCTGGTCGGCGAAGGACGCGGCGGCTCTGCTGGAGACGAGTACCGCGTCGGTGAACAGCGCCTTGCAACGCGCCCGAACGACGCTGAGGACCCACCTTTCCCAGTCCCGACTCGAATGGGCAAGCGCGTCACCGGTTCAGAAGGCGTCATGACCCGAGAGGAGGCGAGCTGATGAACGCGTCCCACGAGGAAGCTCGGCGGCACGTTCGCCGCAAGCGAATCTTCTACACGGTTCTGGGGATCTCGATCGCCCTCTGCCTGATGTGGTTCTCGATCGACATGCTCGACGACAGCAGCTCCCTCTGGTTCTACTGGCCGATGCTGGGCACGGGTATCGGGGTGGCGATCACGGGGATCGTCCTCCTCGGGATCGGAGGCCTCTTCGGCGCCGATTGGGAGCGCCGGGAAATCGACAAGTACCTCCGCCGCACAGGGAACGATCCGGATGGTTAGCGATTCGAGCCGCACGCCCGATGAGTTCTTGGGGAGGCTGCAGTCTTCTGCTCGAGGGGAAGCCGTGACAGACGCGAAGCAATCGATCGAGACGTTGGACGAGCTGCGGCGGTCGATCGCGGGGTCGGTCCTCGCGCCGCACGATGCTGAGTACGACGCCGCCAGGCGGTGTTTCAATGCTCTGATCGACCGCAGACCGGCGGTGATTGTCCGCTCAGTGGATGCGAGCGACGTGGCGACCGCGTTCGACTTCGCGCGAAGCCACGAGCTCGAGATCGCCGTGCGCGGAGGCGGGCACAACCCCGCCGGGCACTGCGTGCTGGACGGCGGGCTCGTCATCGACCTCTCGTGTATGCGACGCGTCGACGTCAACGCCGAGGAGAGGGTCGCTCACGCGCAGGGTGGCTCGACCTGGTTCGACTTCGACGTCGCGACCCAGGCCCTCGGTCTGGTCACGCCGGGTGGAGTTGTCGGCACGACCGGCGTCACCGGGCTGACGTTCGGCGGCGGCATCGGGCATCTGACCGCGAGGTGGGGCCTCACGTGCGACAGCCTCGTGGGCGCAGAGCTCGTGACGCCGAGCGGAGAGGTCGTGCGCGCGAGCGCCGACGAGAACAACGAGCTTCTCTGGGGTCTTCGTGGGGCGGGAGCGAACTTCGGCGTCGCCATCCGTGTCGACTTCCGCCTCCGTCCCCTCGAGTACGTCGTCGGCGGAACGCTCCTCTACGTCGGCGACCGAGTTCGCGATGCTCTGCGAGGGTTCCGCGACATTGCGGCGCGTGCCCCGCGTGACCTCGGCTGCCAGGCTGAGCTTGGGCTGAACGACTTGCTCGAGCCGACGCTCGTGGTTGTTCCCTGCTATACGGGGCGGGACGGCGATCCCGCGGAGCTTCGAGAGCTGCGCTCCGCGGCGGGGCTGGTCGAGGATGGCGTGCGGGCGCACTCGTTCCTTGATCAGCAGCGGCTGCTCGATTCGCCATACGGGGAGAACCGGCACTACTGGAAGAGCCACTTCGTTCGCGAGCTTCCCGACGAGCTGATCGACGAGGTCCTCGCGTGCCTGGCGGTGCTCGACCGGCCGGGGAGCCACGTCCTGTTCGAGTCCCTGCACGGCGCGCCCAAGGACGCCGAGGCGGAGCATGGCGCCCTGCGTTTCCGCAATGCGGCCTTCAACGTCAGCGCTATGGCCGTATGGCAAGACCCCGAGCACGACCAGCGGTACATCGAGTGGGCCCGTGAGACGACGAGGGTCATCGAGCCGTGGGCGTTCGGAGGCGGCTACGCAAACTACATGCCGCCCGACGAGCCGGCCGGCCGCGTCCGCGCGGCGTTCGGCGACGAGGCCTTTCAGCGGTTACAGGAGCTCAAGCGCCGCTACGACCCCGCAAACCTTCTGCGCCGGAACCCGAACGTCCCACCCGGCTGACGATCCGGCAGCGCCGGAGTCCTAGAAACCGACCGGAGGTGGTTGCCGTGGTTATAGTTAGCGTAATGGCTAACGATCCGTTCACGGCTTTGGCCCACCCGATCCGGCGCGGGATCGTGGAGCGCCTCGCTCACGGCGCGGCGACGGTTGGGGAGGCCACGGGCGGCTTCGGGGTGTCCAAGCCGACGATCTCGAGACATGTGAAGGTGCTCGAGGCGGCGGGCATCGTCGTCCGCAGAGTCGAGGGACGCACCCACCTGCTCGGGTTGGATCTCGATGCTCTCGCCGAGACGGTCGATTGGATCGATCGTCAACGGGCCATCTGGGAGCGCATGCTCGATGTCGTCGACGACTACCTCGAGGAGCAGAAGGCGGGCTGATGGCCGAGCGGACGCCGCCGGACCCCGGTGTGCTCCGCCTGGTGCGCACGTTCAATGCGCCGGCGCAGGCGGTGTTCGATGCGTGGACGAGCGCCGAGGTGCTGAGACGGTGGTGGCCTGCCGGAGCGGACTGGGAGACGCCGGTCGCCGAGGTGGACGTCCGCGTCGGGGGCCGGATGCGGCTCGTCATGCGCAGTCCCGGGGGCGAAGAGTTCGGCGGGAGCGGCGAGTACCTCGAGATCACTCGGCCGGAGCGGTTGGTCTTCACCTGGACCTGGGACGGTCACGAGGGGCACGAAGGGACTCAGCTCGTCGAAGTGGAGTTCCGGGAGCGAGAGGACGGCACGACGACCGTGGTGCTGACGAACCGCGGTCTGAAGGATGAGGAGTCCAAGCGCTCGCACAGAGAAGGCTGGGAAGCGTCCTTCGCGAATCTCGATCGCGTCTTGGCGGCTGCCTCATGAGACACGGGTTCGGCGGCGGCGCGCTGACCGAGGCAGGCGCCCGAGCCGGTCGGCGCGAGTGGCTCGGGCTCGCCGTCCTGGCGCTTGCCTGCGTGCTCTACTCGATGGATCTCACGGTGCTGCACCTAGCGGTGGCGTCGATCAGCGCGGACCTCGAGCCGAGCAGCGCGCAGCTCTTGTGGATCGTCGACATCTACGGATTCCTGCTCGCCGGCACCCTGATCACGATGGGCACGCTCGGCGACCGGATCGGCCGGCGCCGTCTCCTGCTGATTGGGGCTGCTGCATTCGGCGCCGCATCGCTGCTCGCCGCGTTCTCGACGAGCGCGGAGATGCTGATCGCGGCGCGGGCTTTGCTCGGGGTTGCCGGCGCAACGCTTGCGCCTTCGACGCTCTCATTGATCCGCACAATGTTCGTCGACCCGCACCAGCGCACGGTCGCGATCAGCATCTGGATCACCAGCTTCTCCGCCGGGGCCGTAATCGGCCCGCCGATCGGCGGGCTGCTGCTCGAGTTCTTCTGGTGGGGCTCGGTCTTCCTGCTCGCCGTGCCGGTGATGGTCGTCCTGCTCGTACTCGGCCCGATCCTCCTTCCCGAATGCCGCGATCCAGAGGACCGCCGATTCGATCTGCTCGGCGCGGCCCTATCGCTGTGTGCCGTGTTGGCCGTCATCTACGGGCTCAAGCAGGGCGTGCAAGACGGCTTCGGTTGGCCGCAGGCGGCCTCGATCGCGGCCGGTGTCGCGTTTGCCGTCGCGTTTGTGCAGCGTCAGCGACGAGCGGCCGACCCCCTGATCGATCTACGACTCTTCCGCGTGCCGGCCTTCAGCGTGTCGCTCGTCGCCTACCTGCTTGCAACCTTCGTCGCCTTCGCAGCCTTCCTCTTCATCTTCCAATACCTGCAGCTCGTGCTCGGCAAGCCGCCCCTGGTCGCAGCCCTCTGGGCGATGCCCTCGTTCGCGGCCTTCATCGTCGGCTCCATGCTGACGCCGGCGATCGTCCGCCGGGTGCGCCCCGCGTACGTCATGAGCGGCGGCCTTGCTCTTGCCGCCATCGGCTACCTCCTGCTCGCGCAGGTCGACGGCGCTTCGCCGCTCGCGCTGGTGGTGGCCGCCTCCGTCGTCTTTTCACTCGGCGAGGCTCCAGTCTTCACCTTGGCGACCGACCTGATCGTCGGCACCGCTCCAGTCGAGCGGGCCGGAACAGCAGCGGCGATCTCAGAGACCGCCTCTGAGCTCGGCGGAGCGCTTGGCATCGCGATCCTCGGCACAATCGGCGCCGCCGTCTATCGCAGCCAGGTCGCCGTTCCCGCCGCCGTTCCCTCCGAGGCGGCCGAGGCTGCTCAGGACACACTCGGCGGCGCCGTCGCGACGAGCGAGGAGCTGCCTGCCCCTCTCGCCACGGAGCTGCTCGACAGCGCCCGCGACGCGTTCACGAGCGGCCTGCATCTCGCGGCCCTCACGAGCGCGGTCATCGCCGCAGCAACCGCCGCCGTGGTCGCGCTCCTACTGCGTGAGGTACGAACTGGCTCGGCACTCGAGGATGAACCCGGCGACGAGCCCGTCGAAGCGAGGGCGCGGGCCTGACAGGGTCGTTGACCGTCACGGCGATGACCGCTGCGTTAGGAGGCCTAAGCTGCGCCCTATGACCGGCCCGACCGGCAGCGATCAGAACGCTGCGCGGGAGCTCGAGGATCTCCGTGAACAGCAGCGCGCGATCAGGGACGTTCTCCGCGCCGTCGCCCATTCGGCCGGGCTGCAGCCGGTGTTGGACGAGATCGTGGAAGCATGCAGACGACTCTGCGATGCCGATTACGGGGAGCTCTTTCTCCTGGATCAGGAGCTCCTCTATCTAGCCACCTATCAGGGTGAGCCCATGAGTGCCGAGTACGACCGGGAGCATCCGCATGCGCTCGACAGAACGACAGGGGCCGGCCGCACGGCTGTCACCGGGGAGCCGGTGCACGTCCCGGACGTCTTCGACGATCCCGAATACGTCTATCCCGGCCCGTTCGGCTACCGAGCCCTGCTCGGGATGCCGATCAAGGTCGATGAGGACCTGGTTGGGGTCGTCATCCTCGTGCGCCGCGAGCCGCGAGCGTTCAGCGATGCCCACATCGCGCTCGTGCAGACCTTCGCGGACCAGGCGGCGATCGCGCTGACCAACGCACGCCTGCTCGAAGCGGTCGAGCGCCAACGCGCGGAGCTCTCCAGGTTCTTGTCGCCGCAGGTGGCAGAGCTCATTACGAGCGAGAGGGGCGAGGGGCTCCTGGCCGGTCACCGTGCCTACATCACCTGCCTCTTCTCTGACCTACGCGGGTTCACTGCATTCGCGGAGACGGCTGCCCCCGAGGAGCTCTTCGATGTCCTGCGCGAGTACCAGGGCGCGCTCGGCGGGCTGATCCCGGCGCACGGAGGGACGCTCGAGCATTTTGCCGGCGATGGGCTGATGGTGTTCTTCAACGATCCTCTCCCGTTGAGCGACCACGAGCTCCACGCGGTTCGGCTCGCGCTCGCCGCGCAGGACCAGTTCGACGAGCTTGCCGCGGCGTGGCGAAAGCGGGGGATCGAGCTCGGCCTCGGTATCGGGGTCGAGGCTGGGTACGCGACGCTTGGCCGGATCGGCTTCGAGGGGCGCTACGACTACGGAGCAGTCGGTCCGGTGACGAACCTCGCCTCCCGTCTAAGCACCCACGCCGAAGGCGGTCAGACTCTCATCGGCCCGCGCGTCTTCGCTGTCGTGGAAGAGGCGGTCGAGACCGCACCTGTGGGCGAGCTGGACCTCCAGGGCTTCGCTCGCCCCGTCGTCGCATACGAGGTCCTCCGGCAGCGCTAGTCATCAGAGCGCGGCCGACTTGTAGGGTCCTGGACGCTCGCCTTTCGCTCAGCTTCACGCTACATTCGGGGCGGGTCTTGATCGGAGCGTAATGCCGTGTCTCGTCGCGAACGCACCGGTGGTCGCTGGATTGGCTTCGGCTTCGATCGAGTGAGCCGAAATGCGGCGCGAGCCGCGAGCCTCGAACGCGAAAGCAACGAACTGCTACACGGGCAGAAGCGCTATCTCGAATCGCTGCTCGAGATCAGCCCGACCGCGATCGTCACGCTCGATTTGGATAGGAGGGTTACGTCGTGGAATCTGGCCGCCGAGGAGCTCTTCGGCTATACCGCGGCCGAGGCGGCCGGCCAGAAGCTCGAGGACCTCGTCGCGCGGCAGGAGGACATGCAAGCGGAGGCCGCCGCATATTACGAACAGCTCGGGCGGGGACAGCGCTTCCATGCCGTCACCCGTCGGATGCGGAAGGACGGCACGCTCGTCGACGTGGACCTTTTCGCCGTGCCTGTGACGGTCGAGGACGAGCTGGCCGGCCACGTGGTCGTCTACTACGACATCAGCGCGCTCAAGCAGGCGGAGAAGCGCTACCGCGACCTCATCGAGCAGCTTCCGCTCGTCACTTACATCGACGAGCCCGCCGTCGCCCCGTCGATTTACATCAGCCCACAAATCGAGAGGCTCCTCGGCTACACCGCGGACGAGTGGCTCGGCGATCCCGACCTCTTCGTCAAGCTCCTCCACCCCGACGATCGCGAGCGGGTCCTCGCCGACCACGATCGGGTCTTCGCCGCCGGCGGCTCGAGCTGGTCGTTCGAGTACCGGCTGGTCGCTCGCGACGGACGGACGGTCTGGCTGCGGGATGACGCCGTCGTCGTCAAGGACGACGAGGGGAAGCCGCTATATGTCCAGGGCTTCCTCATGGACGTTACGAAGCGTATGGAGGCCGAGGAAGCTCTTCGCAAGAGCGAGGAGCGCTTCCGCGCAATGTTCGAGGGCGCGCCCATCGGCGTCGCCTGGGGTCCGCTCGAGGAGTCGGCAGCGCGGCCGATTAGCGGCGCAGCCGGGTCGGGCCTCTACACGCGAAACCGCGCGTACATGGAGATGCTCGGCTACACCGAGCAGGAGCTCAGCTCGATGCACTTCACCGAATACACGCACCCCGACGATCTGCCGAAGGTGCTGGAGCTGTACGGTGAGCTGATCGCCGGCCGACGCGATCGCTACGAGCTTGCGATGCGTTACCTCGGCAAGGACGGGCGCATCATCTGGGCGCAGGTCGCCGAATCAGCACTGGGAGGCGAGCATGGGGCCCCCAGATTCGGACTTACGATGGTCCAGGACATCACCGAGCGCCGGCTTGCGCACGAAGCGCTTCAGGCGAGCGAAGCTGAGCTGCGGCGCCAGAAGCAGTACTTGGAGGCGCTGCTCGAGCTGAGTCCCGCTGCGATCGTCACGACCGACCTCGACGACAACGTCACCGCCTGGAACGCCGCCGCCCGGGAGCTGTTCGGCTACACGCAGGCCGAAGTGCTCGGGCACAACATCGACGACCTGATCGCCAAGTCCGACGAGCAGCATGCAGAGGCGGTCGAAGTCAATCAGCGCGCTACCGCCGGCGGTCAAGTCCGGCTCGTCACCCGGCGGACGCGCAAAGACGGAACGCTTGTGGACGTCGACCTGCGAGCGGCGCCAATCCTGGTAGGCGGCAAGATGGTCGGCTCCTACGCGATCTATAACGACCTGAGCGATGTGCATCGTCAGAAGCAGTACTTCGAATCACTCCTGGAGATCAGCCCGACGGCGATCGTCACGGTCGACAATGACGACAAGGTCACGTCCTGGAACCCGGCGGCAGAGAAGCTCTTCGGCTACACGCGTGAGGAGGCGATCGGGCGCGACGTCGATGAGCTCATTGCCGCCTCCGGGGACCTTGACGGCGAGGCGCGGGAGGTCAACCGGCGAGGCTCCGAGCACGAATACCGACTGATTACCCGCCGAACGCGTAAGGACGGCTCGCTGGTCGACGTCCAGTTGCTCGTCGCCCCCGTCCTCGTGGAGGGCCAGCTGGTGGGCCGTTACGGGATTTACCACGACGTCGGTGAGCTTCAGCGAGCGCGCCAGGCGGCCGAGGAGGCGACTGAAGCAAAGAGCACGTTCCTCGCCACCATGAGCCACGAAATCAGGACGCCGATGAACGCCGTCATCGGTATGACGGGCCTTCTGCTCGACACGGAGCTAACGCCGGAGCAGCGGGAGTTCGCCGAAGTGATCCGCGCGAGCGGCGATGCCCTGCTCGGGATCATCAACGACATCCTCGACTTGTCGAAGATCGAGGCCGGCAAGCTCGAGCTCGAACGCCGTCGTTTTGTCCTCCGCGACTGCGTTGAGGCCGCTCTCGACCTCGTGGCGGCAAGCGCAGCCGCGAAGGCCCTCGATTTGGCCTGCCTGCTCGACCCCAGAGCACCCGTGGCGCTCGTCGGTGACGCCACGCGCCTCGGTCAGATCCTCGCCAACCTCCTGACGAACGCGGTCAAGTTCACTGACGAGGGCGAGGTGGTGCTGTCGGTCGAGTCCAAGCGCGTCGTCGAGGATGACGGGTTGGGGGCGGAGACCTACGAGCTCCACTTCGCAGTCAGGGACACGGGCATCGGCATCCCAGAGGAGGGAATCGACCGTCTCTTCGAGTCCTTTAGCCAGGTGGACGCCTCGACGACGCGCCGCTACGGCGGCACCGGTCTGGGCCTCGCAATCAGCAAGCGCCTGAGCGAGATGATGGGCGGGACGATGTGGGTCGACAGCAAGGCGGGGCAGGGCTCGGTCTTTCACTTCACCGTCAGGGCCGAAGCTGCGGCCGGTCCTGAACTCGTCGACTTGCCCGGGGAGCATGGTCAGCTCGAGGGCAAGCGTCTGCTTGTTGTCGATGACAACACCGCCAACCGCGAGGTCGTCAAGCGGCAGGCAGCTTCGTGGGGGATGGTCACACGCGATACGGGGTCCTCGACAGAGGCCCTCGAGTGGATCCGTCGCGGGGATCCTTTCGACGCCGCCATTCTCGACATGCAGATGCCGGAAATGGACGGTCTCGCGCTCGCGCGGGAGATCCGCCGCTTTCGCGACGCGCGTGCCCTCCCGCTGGTGATGTTGACGTCTCTCGGGCGACGAGAGGAGGATGTCCAGGCAGGCGTCGACTTCGCCGCGCATCTGACGAAGCCCATCAAGGCATCGCAGCTCTACGAAGCGTTGCTGAGCGCGCTCGGGGAGATGTCCGAGGAAGTGGGGCCGATAGGAGTTGGAGTCGCCCGTGGTTCTGAAGCGACTGACCGAGCGCCTTTGCAGGTTCTGCTTGCCGACGACAATGCCGTGAACCAGCAGCTCGCTCTGGTGCTGTTGAAGAAGATGGGCCACCGCAGCGACGTCGCCACGAACGGCGCGGAGGTTCTCGAGGCGCTTGCACGGCGGCCGTACGACGTCGTGCTCATGGACGTGGAAATGCCGGTGATGGACGGGCTCGAAGCAGCGCGCCGCATCAATCAGGAGTGGCCCGCCGGGCAGCGGCCCCGCATCATCGCCATG
>Ga0081538_10004603_pt1 | contig 12669 bp, 15 predicted proteins | sample TabmetS5T2R1_FD_71022 | JGI IMG/M metagenome (GOLD analysis project Ga0081538, IMG submission 71022) | Tabebuia heterophylla rhizosphere microbial communities from the University of Puerto Rico - S5T2R1 | ecosystem: Host-associated > Plants > Roots > Rhizosphere ...
CCGCGGCCGGCGCCGTTCCGGGCGAGCCCGCCCGGCCGCGGCCGGCGTCGAGGTTGCCCGGCGCCGAACGGGGAGACCGGGCCGGGGCCGGGAACTTCCCCGCGGGAACCGAGCCGCGCGCGCATGGGCGCGCGCCCGACCACGACCGACCGCGCGACCGACCGCGACGCCCACGCAAAGCCGCACCAGGTTTGACCAAGCCGGAGACCGTCCCGCCCGGCGCGCAGCCGGGAGAGGTCGCGCCGCAAAGCGGGCACGGAAGGGGCCTCGCCAAGGGCCACGCGAAGCCGGCGCCGGAGCGTGAACACGGCGGAGGCGGCCGGGGGCCGATCGAAGCCCCGCCGGCGGAGACGCCGGTGAAGCGCGGACCGCCGAACCCGAAGCCGGCGAAGCCCGCCCGGCCCGTGAAGGGGTCCGAAAAGGTGAAGGCCAATGCCGAGCCGAAGGTCAAGCCAAAGGCGAAGGCGGAGGCCCCGCCGCAATTCGCTTCGGCTCCGCCGCCTGCCGCTCCGGACCCCTCCGAGGTGCGGGTCGAGAAAGCGGCGCCGAACGGGCGCGGTCACGCAGCCCGTTAGGGAAGCGCGAGACGACAGGCGTAGCCCCCAACGCTAGTCTCCAGCGCGCGCTAGCCTAGCCTGCCGCCGTGGACCAGATGGAGCTTCGCAACCGCCTCGTGATGGCCACGCAGATGTGGCGCGAGTCCACGGACGAGCCGCTGCCTCGCATGCCGCCCGGCAACCCCGCGGACCAGATCCAGGCATTCGAGCTGAGGCTCGTGGACATGCTGTGCGCCCAGGCGACGCCCCAGACGGCGCGGGACGTCGCCGACCGGACCTGGGACCTGGTGCACGACCGGGCGGACGACGATCCGGTGAAGCGCCGTGTAGTGGAGTGCCACGAGGCTCTCGCGCGCCTCTCCGCCCGCGGCGGCGGCCCGGAGATCTAGCGATGGGCTGGGTTTAGTCTGTTCTCGTGAGGGCGTTGCCGGAGCTCTTCGATCTCCGTGTAAAGGCGCGATCGCTCGCATATCTCTTCACCGCCGGCGCGGGGCTCGGCCTTGTCACGCTCGCGTTCCCGCACGACCCGGAGGTCATGGAGCTCGAGCTGATCGTGCTGGCGGCCATCGCGGTGGCGATTGCCGGCGTCGTGTATGTCGAAGCCGACCGAATCCGGCCCTGGCACCTGCACGTTGCGCTCGGACTGGGGACGCTCATTCTCACCTTCGCGAACTACTACGTCGGGGTGAACTCCCTCTACCCGCTGCTCTACACGTGGACCGCGCTCTACGCCTTCTACTTCTTTCCGCTCGGGGTGTCCCTCGCGCACGTGGCGTTCATTGCGCTGTGCTACGCGGTGCTGCTGGTGATCCAGGATCCGTCGAGCCCGATCGTCCGCTGGCTTCTCGCCGTGGGGACACCTGTCGTGGCGGGCTTGTTGATCTCCCGCCTGCTCGAGCGCATGGGCGTGGAGGTCAACACCGGCGAACAGCGCGAGCGGGCGTTGCGCCAGAGCGAGGCGCGCACGCGGCTCGTGCTCGACAGCGCCCCCGACGCCTTCGTCACCCTCGACCGGGACGGGATCATCACCACCTGGAACGTCGCCGCGGAGAAGATGTTCGGCTGGAGCGCGGTCGAGGCCATCGGCAAGCCGCTGCGCAGCATCATCATTCCGCCCGAGCACAGGGAGCGCCACGACAAACGCCGCCGCGAGCTGATCGAGCATGAGGGGGCTGTGGCGACGCAGGTCTATGACGTGGTTCTGCAGCGCCGGGACGGGAGCCGCTTCGACGGCGAGGCGACAGTGTCGAGGGTCGTGATCGGGGACGACGTGATCCTTGCCGGGTTCCTGCGCGACATGACCGAGCGGCAGCGGCGGGAGGAGGAGCGCGACGAGCTGATGCGCGCCCAGGCGGCACGCGCCGAAGCCGAGCGGGTCGCGGAGATGATGAGCGGGATGGGCGCGCTCGTGGACGCGGCCTTGGCCCGCCGGCGCCTGGACGAAGTCCTGGCCGATCTCGTGGCCGGCGTACAGAAGGTGCTCGGCGCCGACGCCGCGGCCATTTTCCTCGCCGATGATGAGCAGGAGTCGCTGCACCTCGCCGCGACCTCGTCCGGAATTGAACCCGCGAGCGTCGAGCCGATCCCGTTCGGCGACGGTTTCCCCGGCCGGGTCGCGCGCTCGCGCGAGCCGCTCTTCGCACGGCATCCGGACCAGGCCGACCTGCGCGATCCGGGCCTACGCGATATGGAGATCGACTCCCTGCTCGCCGTACCGCTGCTCGCCAGGGGCGCGGTGACCGGCGTGCTCCGAGTATGCGCCTCGCCGCCGCGCCGGTTCACCGCCGACGACCTCGGCATGCTGCGCCTTGCCGCCGACCGGGTGGCACTCGCGGTCTCTCACGCCCGGATACACGAGCGCGAGCACCAGATAGCGGAGACCCTGCAGCGCAGTCTCCTACCGGAGCGCCTGCCGGACCTCCCGGGTCTGAAGGTGGCCGCCAGCTACCGGCCCGCCGCGGCCGAGGCGGAGGTGGGCGGCGACTGGTACGACGTGATCCCGATTCCCGGCGGCGGCGCCGGGCTCGTGATGGGCGACGTAGCGGGAAAGGGCCTCGCGGCGGCGTCGATGGTCGGCCGGCTTCGCAGCGCACTCCGTGCCTACGCGCTCGAGGGGCACGATCCGGCCATGGTGGTGCAGCAGCTCAACCGGCTCGTGTGGACCGAGGCGGCCGAGAGCCAGATGGTCACTTTGCTCTACGTGGTCGTCGATCCGACCGAAGGCCTCGCCCGCTGGGTCAACGCCGGACATCCCCCGCCGGTGCTCGTGGGGGGCAATGGGCGGCCGCAGTTCCTCGAGGGCGGCACCTCCGTCCCGCTCGGAGTGCAGCCGTTCCCCAGCTACGAGGAGATGTCGGCGGCGATGGCGCCGGGGAGCACGCTCGTGCTCTACACCGACGGTCTGGTGGAGGTCCCCGGGGCGCACATCGACGAGGGGATGTCGCGGCTCATGGAGCAGCTGCCGGGGGCTCCGGAGGAGCCGAAGGCGCTCTGCGACTACCTGCTTGGGAGGCTCGTCCCCCCGCGTGGAGCGCCGGATGACGTCGCGCTGCTCACGCTGCGCAATGTGCCGCTGAGCGATCGGCTCCGCTTCGAGGTCCCGAGCGAGCCCGAGGCGCTCGCCTCGATGCGGGCGCTCCTGCGCCGCTGGCTGCGCTACGGCGGCGGCGGCGAGCAGGAGGTCGCCGACATCACCACTGCCTGTGGCGAAGCGGCGACGAACGCGATCGAGCATGCCGGCTTGAGTGGGGGGAAGCCGTTCGAGGTCACGGGGCTGTTGAAGGGCCGCGAGGTGGAAATCAGCGTGCGCGACTTCGGCGCCTGGCGCACACCGCGCGAGGGCGACCAGGGGCGCGGCCTCTCGCTAATGCGCGCGTTGATGGATACGGTTCACGTGTCGCCCACGCCGGAGGGTACGACGGTACGGTTGCGGCGGACATTGCGTGAAGCCGGGGGGAACGGAGGTCCGAAGTGAAGGAAGGGCTCGTCGGGCTCGAAATCGAGGAGCGCGGGGATGTCGTGGTGGCCCGCCTGACGGGCGAGCTCGACATCGCCGGCGCCGCTCGCACGGGCGAGAGGATCGCGGAAGCGGTGCCCACCTCGGCCCTCGGGCTGGTCGTGGACCTTATGGAGCTCGAGTTCATCGACTCGAGTGGAATAGCGATGCTCTTCGCCCTGGCCCGCCGGCTCGGCAGCCAGCGTCAGGAGCTGAGCGTTGCGGCGCCGCCCGGCGGACCGGTGGCGAGGGTGCTCGAGATCGTGGAGTTCGACCGGGCGGCGCCGGTTCACGCCGAGGTTGACACGGCGGTCGCCGACCTCCAGGGGTGATGCCCAGAGTTGCCGTGGTGACCGGCGCGGGGCGCGGCTTCGGTCGCGAGATCGCCCGCCGCCTGTCCGGACGCGGCTACGACGTGCTCGCCACGGATATCGATGCCGACGCGGCCGCTACGACCGCGGAGCAGGTCGGCGGGTTCTCGATGGGGCTCGACGTGCGCGACCCGATGGCGCACCGCGCTGCCGCACGGGCCGCCACCGAGCGCGGTCCGCTCGAGGTCTGGGTCAACAACGCCGGCGTGCTCCGCACGCGCAAGGGCTGGGAGCACGACGACGACGAGGTGCGCCTCCTCTGCGAGGTGAACCTGCTCGGCGTGATCTGGGGCTCACGGGCCGCGGTCGACGCGATGCGGGGGCGCGGGGGCTCGAACATGCACTTGATCAACATGGCCTCCCTGTCCTCGCTCGTCCCGGTCCCCGGGCTCACCGTGTACGGCGCGACGAAGCACGGCGTGCTCGGCTTCAGCGAGTCGCTCCAGGGCGACCTGCTGGCGGCCGGTGTGCCGATCAGGGTGCACGCCGTCTGCCCCGACAGCGCCGACACCGAGCTGGTGCGCGAGCGTGCGGACGAGCACGACTCGGCCATCATCTGGTCCGCGCCGCGGCTGCTCAGCGCCGACGAGGTGGCCGGGGAGGTGGTGGGCCTGCTCGACTCGAAGCGGCTCGTGCACGTGATCCCGCGCTGGCGTGGCTGGGCCGCGCGCGGACTCGGGCTCACGGGCCGGGCCGGGCTGCACACGGCCGAGCTGCTGCGCAAGCACGGCGAGCGGCGACGCTCGCGCGGATAGCCTCTCTGGGCAACTAACCGAGGAGGACGAGCCCGTGGACACGAGCACCGAGCAGGCGGCCACCGCGGAGGCCGGAACCGACGGACAGCCGGCCTCGCGGATCGAGGTCGAGAACCCCGCCACCGGCGAGTCGATCGCCTCCGTGCCCGCGCTGTCGGTCGCGGACGTTGCCGGCGTGGTCGCCCGGGCTCGCGCGGTGCAGCCCGGCTGGGAGGCCCTCGGCTTCGAGGGCCGCGGGGCAATCCTCCGCCGCGCGCAGAAGTGGCTGCTGGACAACTCGGACCGCGTGACCCGGACCATCATCTCCGAGACCGGCAAGGCCTACGAGGATGCGCTGTTGGCCGAGGTCGCCTACGCGGCCGGCGCCTTCGGCTTCTGGGCCAAGACGGCGCCGAAGTACCTGGCCGACGAGAAGGTCCGAACCTCCAACCCGCTGGTGAAGGGCCGCAAGCTCGTGCTCCGCTACGCGCCGGTGGGCGTCGTCGGCGTGATCGGGCCCTGGAACTACCCGCTGACGAACTCCTTCGGCGATTGCATTCCGGCGCTCGCGGCCGGCAACTCCTGCGTCCTGAAGCCGGCGAGCCTCACGCCGCTCACCTCGCTGTTCATGGCCGAGGGGCTGCGCGAGTGCGGCCTGCCCGAGGACGTTTTCATCGTCGCGCCGGGCGGGGGCGACGTGGGCGGCGAGCTGATCGATCACGTCGACTACGTCATGTTCACGGGCTCGACCGAGGTCGGCAGGAAGGTGATGGAGCGCGCAGCCAAGACGCTGACGCCGGTGGGCCTCGAGCTCGGCGGCAAGGACCCGATGGTGGTGCTGGCCGACGCCGATGTCGAGCGGGCCGCCAACGCCGCCGTGCACTACTCGATGCAGAACGGCGGCCAGACCTGCATCTCGATTGAGAGGGTCTACGTCGAGGAGCCGGTATACGACGAGTTCGTCTCGCGGGTCGAGCAGAAGATGCGCGGACTGCGCCTGGGGGCGCCGGGCGGCGCCGGCACGGTCGACGTCGGAGCGGTCACCGCGCCGCCGCAGCTGGACCTCATCGACGGCCACGTAAAGGACGCGCTCTCCAAGGGCGCGCGGGTGCCGGTCGGCGGCAGGCGCGGCGCCGGGCCCGGGGACTTCTACGAGCCGACGCTTCTCCTCGACGTCGACCATTCGATGAGGGCCATGACCGAGGAGACGTTCGGTCCGACCCTGCCGGTGATGAAAGTACGCGATGCCGACGAGGCCGTGAGGCTGGCCAACGACTCCCCCTACGGGCTACAGGCGTCGGTCTGGACGAAGGACGCGGCCAAGGGCGCGCGCCTCGCGCGCATGATCGAGGCGGGTGTGGTCTCCGTCAACGATCACCAGTTGAACTACGTCGCGCTGGAGTTGCCGATGGGCGGCTGGAAGGAGTCCGGGCTGGGCTCGCGCCACGGGGCCGACGGCATCCGCAAGTACACGAAGAAGCAGGCGATCCTGGTCACGCGCCTGGCGCCGAAGCGGGATCTCCACATGCTCCCCTACAAGGAGCGCACCACCAAGATGCTGGAGCGGCTGCTGCGCTTCCTGTACGGGCGCGGCAGACGTGACTAGGGGTACAGGTCCCCTTCCTCCCCGATCACGAAGATCGCGCTGACGGGGCAGCCGCCGGCCGCTGTGAGGATGTCGTCGAGCGGGGCGCCGTCCGGGTCCACCACCACCGCCTTGTCCTCGTCGTCGAGCTGGAAGACATCCGGTGCCGTGTCGACGCAGTCCCCCGAGCCGATGCAGAGGCTGCGATCGACGGTCACCTCGATCCGGTTCTTCGCCGAGAGCTCGGGCATCAGAGCCGGCGGCGGAGCACAACCAGCGCGATGACCGCGAGAAGCAGCAGCCCCAGCAGGGCGCGGGGGTCGGCGGCATGGCGGGCGACGCTCCTACCCTCTCGCTCGTCCGGGGCGGGCATGGCGAACTCCTCGGCCGCAAGAACGTCGTGGGGCTCCTGGATGCCGCTCGGATCGGCCGGGTAGCGCTCGTCGCGCGTACCGATTCCGAACTCCTCGGCGGCCAGAATGTCGTGCGGCTCCTCGATCCCGCTCGGATCGGGGGGCACCCGTGACTCTCGCTCGGTCATCCTCCCTATCGTTCCAGATACATGGACCGCACCACGCAGATCGAGCTGGAAGCCGCGGCCTTCCGCCGCCTCGTGGAGCACTTCCGCGAGCGCACCGACGTGCAGAACCTCGACCTGATGGAGCTGGCCGGCTTCTGCCGCAACTGCCTTTCGCGCTGGTATCGCGAGGCCGCCGAGGAGAGGGGCATCGACCTGGACGAACCGACCGCCCGGGAGATCGTCTACGGAATGCCGTACCCGGAGTGGAAGTCCAGGTACCAGAACGAGCCCGCCGAGCGCTGAGCGCTCCCCGGCGCGCGCTCGTCCTGCCGATAGCTGCGGCCTGCGCGGTTGCGATCCCGGCCTGCGGGAGGACGGAACCGGCGGCGGAGACGACCCCCCAGCCGAGGGAGCCGGGTGAGGTCGTGCTCACCCCCGAGGCGGCCCGCGAAGGGCGAGCGAACGCGACCGAGAAGCGTACGGCGCGTTCCCGGGCCCGGGTGGTGGAGCTTCGCGGCGCGGGCGCCGATCCGGCGATCGAGGACGAGGCGTCGGCAGACGCTCCCAGTCCCGGCGCCCCGACCGACGCCGAGGTGCGAGCCGAGCTGCGCGAGGCACGCGCGGCGCTCGCAAACTTCAAGCAGCACCTCAACACCACCGCTTTCCTCCGCACCGGCCCGCGGGCGCGGGTGCTCCCAGACGGGAGCGCGATGGCGCCCGAGAACGCCCCCGACGTCGTGAAACGCGTGATCCTCGCCGCCAACGAGATCGCCCGGTTTCCGTACAAGTGGGGAGGCGGCCACGGCGCCTGGCGCGACACCGGCTACGACTGCTCGGGCTCGGTCTCCTTTGCGCTGGCCGGGGCTGGGCTCCTGAACGCCCCGCTCACGTCGGGCGGGTTCCTCGACTACGGCGCCCCCGGCCCCGGCCGCTGGATCACGATCTACACGAACTACGGCCACATCTTCATGGTGGTGGCCGGGCTCCGCTTCGACACGAGCGGCCGCGGACGGGCGGGCACGCGCTGGCAGGAGGCGCCTCGCTCGACGCACGGCTTCGCGGTGCGTCACGTCCCGGGTTTGTAGGTCAGCCCGTGTACGGTGGGGCCTCGCCCCAGCCCCAGCGCGGCACCGGTGCCTTGGGCGGGGGAGCGGCGCCGGGCTGTGAGTTGGCCAGCGCGAGCCGAGTTCCCCACTCGATGTAGGCGAGGAACGCGGAGCGGAACTCGGGGTCGGCGGGCAGGGCGGCGTCGTCGGCGGCGTCGCAGATCAGCGACACCCAGCGGCGCCGCTGCTCCTCGGTGATGGCGACGTCGCGGTGCTTGGCGAGCATGTGGGGGTAGCCCCCGCGCTCCTCGGTGTAGCGCGGCGGGCCGCCGAACACCTCCGCCAGCCACATCGCCACGAACTGCGGATGGTGCTCGTCCATGTGCCGGAACAGCGGACCGACCAGGGGGTCATTCCGCACCTTGCCGTAGAAGACTTCGGTCAGCCGCTCGAATGCCTCGGCGCCGCCGGCCCATTCGTAGAGGGTGGGGACGGGCTCGTTCATTCCAGCTCCGCCGGGATCAGCTCCAACTCCACGCGCCGGCCGGCACGCAGGAGGTGCACCTTGACCGGCGAGCCGATCAGCTCCGCGACCATCAAACGCTGCAGGTCCTCCACGCGTCCCGTGGGGGTGCCGTTCACCGCGAGAATCAGGTCCTCGGGACGGATGCCGGCCCGGTCCGCGGGGCTGCCGGACACCACCTCGACGACCTCGATGCACGAGGTTGCGCGCCCGAGCGTACGAGCCTGGGGCGGCAGCGGCCGCGGGCCCCCGGCGATTCCGAGGTAGGCGCGGCGCACCCGCCCGTCGGCCATGAGCGCGCCAATCACGCGTTGTGTGGACTCATTGATCGGCACGGCGAGCCCAAGGCCCACGCCGGCAACCGCCGTGTTGATGCCCACCACGCGCCCGCGGCTGTCGGCGAGCGCGCCGCCGGAGCTGCCGGGGTTGAGGGCGGCGTCCGTCTGGATGACGTTGTCGATGATCCGTCCCGCACGCCGCGAGCGGGCGGGGAGGGAACGGCCCAGCGCCGAGACGACACCCGCGGTCACGGAGCCACCGAGCCCATGGGGGTTCCCGATTGCCACGACCAGTTGGCCGACGCGCAGCCGCTCCGCGTCGCCGAGCTGGGCCGGGGAGAGGCCCTCCGTGGTTCGCAGAACGGCGAGGTCCGACAGCGGATCGCGGCCGAGCACCTCGAAGCGTTCCTCGCGGCCGTCGCTGAACGTAGCCCGTCCGCGGTTCGTCGAGCCACCCACGACATGCGCAGAGGTAAGCAGGAATCCGTCCGGGGTGAGCGCCACGGCGCTCCCGGCCCCGACCGGGACCTGGCCGCCGCGCGTACGCCTCATGACGCGCAGGCTCGCGACGGAAGGTGTGAGCCGGTCGGCCACTCCGGCCACCACGCGCGAATAGGTGTCGAGCGCTTCCTCCTCCGCAGGATCGACGGGAGCGGGCCAGTCGGTTGCGCCGGCCCTCATACGGCCTCCTTCTCCCCTGCGAAGGTCACCGTGACGACGCGATCCTCGGTCCCGCGAACGATCGTCAGCTCGAGCTCGCCGCCGGCCGCGGGCACCGCGTCAAGGGCCGTGTAGAGCGCATCGACGCCGTCGATCTCGGTCTCGCCGGCGGCCACGATCAAATCGCCGCGCTCGACGCCCGCCAGGGCGGCGGGGCTGTCGTCCTCGACGGCGCGCACGAGCAGGCCCTCCCGCTCGGGCAGGCCGACCGCGCGACGCAGGCGGCGCGCCACGCGCGGCGGCGCAACCGCGACGCCGAGACGATGCGGCGAGGGTGCCTCGCCGCGCGCGAGCTGGAGCGTGCGCTCCTTCACCGCTGAGGTTGCCGGCACGGCGAGGATCAGGCCGCCGTCGAGGCGGATGCTGTTCAGGCCGAGCAGATTGCCGTCGACGTTCACGAGAGGCCCGCCCGACGACCCACGGGGGAGGGGAGCGGTGTGCTCGACCGCCCCGCGCACGCGCCGGCCGCGCGGGCCCCTGAAGCTCCGTCCCTCGGAGGAGACGAAGCCGAGCGTCGCGCGCAGACCGCGGCCGCCCGGGTTGGCGAGCGCGATCACCGGCGTCCCGATTCCGGGCGCGCCGTCGGGCTCCCAGGTGACGGCCGGCGCATCGCCCGTGTCCACCGACAGCACGGCGAGGTCGAGGTCGCGGTCCGCGCCGGCCACCTCGCCGGTCGCCCGACTGCCGTCGGCGAAGGTGACCGCCACCTCGTCGCGGCGCAGGTTGTGGGCGTTCGTCAGCACCTGTCCCTTCGCGATCACCACGCCCGACCCGAGGCCCCAGCCGCGACCGAGGCCCACGACCGACGGACCCACCCGCTCGGCGGCGCCGCCGATCTGCTGCTGCAATTCCTGGATTCCTGCCATGATCAACTCCTAGTCACTTGCAACTTGCAAGTCACTCTACCGGATGAACCGACAAACCCCCGCGTACCATCGCCCTGTGGCCGAGGCCGTACCCACACCGCTCGCGGCCGCGCTCGACAGCGTCGGCGACCGCTGGACGCTGTTGATCGTCGAGGCCCTGCTGGACGGGCCGCGACGCTTCGGTGATCTTCAGGACGAGCTTCCACGCATCGCGCCGAACGTGCTCATTCAGAGGCTGCGGCGGCTCGAGGGCGAGGGGCTCGTGCTGGCGCAGCCCTACTCGGAGCGCCCGCAGCGGTTCGTCTACGAGCTCACCTCGTCCGGCCACGAGCTCGCCGGAGCCCTCCGGCTGCTTGCCGACTGGGGCGCCCGCCACCGCGAAAGCGGCGAGCGGCCCCGGCACGAGGCGTGCGGCACGCCCGTGGAGGCGCGCTGGTGGTGCCCCACCTGCGAGCGGCCGGTGGACCAGGACGAGGCCGCCGACGTTCACTTCGCCTGATCGACGAGACCCCGCGCGCCCGGGTCGCATGTGCGAAGTCTCCCTGCAAGCTGCTACCTTCGCCCCCTCTTGGACGACGAGCCCACACGCCTGCTGGAGACGGCCCGGCGCCCGGCCGGCGGGCCGAGGCGACCTCGCCGCCGAGAGCCCGACTCCGTCTACCAGCGCCGCCGGCTGGTGGCCGCGGGAGCGGCCGGGGTGGTGGTGCTCCTGCTCATAGTTCTCATCGCCGGCGCCGGCGGCTCCGACGAGGAGCCCGCGAACACCCCCGCCGACCTCGGCGTGCCGACGACCACCGACGACGTCGGCCAGCGCCCCGCTCGGGAACGCACCGAGACGGAGCCAACCGAGACCGATGTCGAGGCCCAGGCGCCCGCCGCTCAGGGCACGCCGCCCGCAACCGGCGGCACCGGCAACACGGGCGCCACCGGCGGCACGGGGGCCCCCAGCGGCACCGCGGCGCCACAGGCGCCTGCACCCGTGGCCCCAGTCACCCCGCAGCAGCCGCCGAGCCAGGGGACCGGCGGCGGCACCGGTCAAGCGCCCCAGCCCGAGCCGGCCCCGGCCCCGCAGGGCGGCGAGGGAGGCGGCGCGGTGGCGCCCTCGGGCGACGGGAACTAGGTTCCGCTCGATTGCGCCCGAAGGACAGGCGACCAAGAACCTCGCCGAACGTCCCGCGTTGCCGCCCATAGGCCACACTCAGGGACGTTCGTGCGCTTGGATAGGTGCTTCGACGTCGAGCCGCTCAGGCGTCGTCCGCCGCCGGGCGCCCGCGCGTCCGCTTTAGCTCGCCCCGGCGCCGCTTCGATTCGACGCGCCTCCGGCGAGCGGCGGTGGATGGTTTCGTCGCGCGGCGCTGCCGCGGCACGATGAGGGCCGCCTCGAGGCGGCCACGCAGACGTTCGAGCGCGAGCTCACGGTTGCGGGCCTGGCTGCGCGTGTCCTGGGCGACCGCCCGCACCACGGGGCCGCAGCGGGCCGCGATCCGCCGCTTCTGGTCGTCACTGAGCGAGCGGGAGGCGGCCACCTCGAACGTGCGTTCCACCCGCGAAGCCGTGACGTTCGCGTGCTGGCCACCCGGGCCCGAGGAGCGGCTGGCGCGCAGCTCGATCTCGGAGAGCGGAACCGTCACGCCGCGGCCGATGCTCATGGGATCGTCCACGGCTCCCGCACGCTAGCGGGACCGGGGGCCGTCAGCGCTTGGCGCTGCCGGACCGCAGGCGGCGCCGCCGGGGCGGCTGCTCGGGGCGGCGGAGGCGTCTCGCGCGGTACTGCGCGAGCGTCATGCCGTCCGGGATGTCGCACTCCACGGTGCTGAAGCCCTGGTCTCGAATTGTCTGGGTGGTGGGAGTCATTCCGCTCTTACGACTTTCGACTTCGACCGGAATTACGCCCTTCCTCCGCGATTGGATGACAGACTGCTGCGCCATGCGGGTCGCCGTCGTGGGACACGTCGAATGGATCCGGTTCGCGGTCGTACCGCATGTGCCGGTTGCCGGCGAGATCGTCCACGCCGAGCACAGCTTCGAGGAGCCGGCGGGGGGTGGGGCGGTTTCGGCCATGCAGCTCGCAAAGCTGGCGGGCGAGGCGACGCTCTACACCGCTCTCGGGGACGACGAACTCGGCCACCGGGCTGAGAGCAGGCTCGGGGAGCTCGGTCTGCGCGTGAGGGTCGTCTGGCGCGCGCAGCCGCAGCGCAGCGGGTTCGTCCACCTCGACGCGGACGCCGAGCGCACGATCACCGTGATCGGCAGCCGCCTCGGCCCGCGCGGAGACGACCCGCTTCCCTGGGACGAGCTCCGCGAGACCGATGCCGTCTACTTCACGGCCGGCGACGCCGGTGCGGCGCGTGCGGCGCGCGCCGCCCAGGTGGTCGTGGGCACGGCCCGCGGGCTGGAAACGCTCGCCGAAGCGGGGATCGAGCTCGATGCACTCGTGTCGAGCTCGAAGGACGCCGGGGAGCGATACGAGCCGG
>Ga0081538_10004604_pt1 | contig 12669 bp, 11 predicted proteins | sample TabmetS5T2R1_FD_71022 | JGI IMG/M metagenome (GOLD analysis project Ga0081538, IMG submission 71022) | Tabebuia heterophylla rhizosphere microbial communities from the University of Puerto Rico - S5T2R1 | ecosystem: Host-associated > Plants > Roots > Rhizosphere ...
CGCTTCGAGTTCCGGCCCGGCCCGGTGTTCGCGAACGTCGTACTCGTCGACGAGGTGAATCGCGCCTCGCCCAAGACCCAGTCGGGGCTGCTCGAGTGCATGCAGGAGCTGCACGTGACCGTCGACAAGCACACGCACGAGCTGGCGCGCCCGTTCCTGGTCCTCGCCACGCAGAACCCGATCGAGTACGAGGGCACGTATCCGCTGCCGGAGGCGCAGCTCGACCGCTTCATGGTGCGCGTCTCCCTCGGCTATCCGTCGGCCGACCAGGAGAGCGACATGCTGCTCGACCACGCCCAGCGCGACCGGGTGCTCGACCTGGAGCCGGTCACGGACGTCGCCGAGGTGCTCGCCGCGCAGGCCGCGGCGGGAACCGTCCACGGGAGCGAGCCGCTGCGCCGCTACGTCGTCGCGATCCTGGACGCCACGCGAGCCGACCCGCGCGTGGAGCTCGGAGCGAGCCCCCGGGCCGGGCTCATGCTGTTCCGGGCCGCGAAGGCGCTCGCGGCGCTCGACGGGCGCGACCACGCGCTCCCGGACGACGTGCAGAAGCTCGCGCCGACAGTGTTGACCCACCGCCTCCTGCTCGCGCCCGGCTCGAGCGCCGACGAGCGGACGGCGGTCGTACGCGACGCGCTGGAGCGGGTCCCGGCGCTCTGAGGCTTGCCCCGTTGATCCGGCCGATCGTCACGGCGCTGCTCGGACTGGCGCTGTGTCTCGCCGGAGCCACCTTCGACTCCGCCTCCTTCTACGTGCCGGGCGTCGGCCTGATCGTCCTCGCGGCCGCCGCGATCGTCTGGGTGACGCTCGCGGCGCAGGGCGCGACGATCACACGCCAGCCCGGCCCGCACACGGTCGTGGAGGAGGATCCCTATCCGTTGCGGGTGGAGATGACGAGCGGTGCGCTTCCGCCGCCGGGCGGCGAGCTTCTGGAGCCGCTGCTCGGCTGGCCCGTGCCGATCGCGGGGCGGTGGTCCAGGCGGCTGCGGATCAACGTCCGCTTCTCGCGCCGCGGACGGCGCGTGCTCGAGTCCGGTCTGCTCGTGATCCGGGATCCGCTGCGGCTGTACGTGCGCGAGCTGGTCGGCGAGGGCGGGGAGGAGGTGGTCGTCCTTCCACGCGTGGAAGCGGTGACCGCTCCCGGCGGCAGCGGCGCAGGCGCCGGTGATCGGGGCGGCCGCGGCGCCGAGCCCGGCCTTGCGGGACGGCGGCTCGACGCATCGGCCGCCGAGCTCGAGATCGACGGGCTGCGACCGTACCGGGAGGGCTCGCCCGCGTCGCGCATCCACTGGCCGACGGTGGCCCGTCGCGGCGAGATGCTCGAACGACGGCTTGTGGCCGAGCTCGACTCCGCGCCGCTGATCGTCCTGGACGCGTCGGCGCCCGCCAGCGAGGAAGGCCTCGACAAGGCCGTGCGCGCCGCTGCCTCGCTGTGCGTCTGGCTGGCCCGGCACGGAGGGTGCGCGATCCTCCTGCCCGGCGAGCGCCGCCCGATCGAGGTCGAGCACGACATGGGCGCCTGGCCCGCTGTGCACCTCCGCCTTGCACTGGTCGAGCAGGGCGGTCCGCCGGCATCCAGCGCTCTCGGGCCCCGGGGCGGGGCGGTTCTCTGGGTCACCGGCGCCGATCTCCGCACGGCGCCGCGCGCGCTCGAGCGGCTGCCCGCCGGGGCACGCTACATCGTCACGCCTTCGCCCCCGGCGGGCGTCCAGACGGCGTTCGAGGTGGCTGGCTGCACCGGCTGCCTGCTCGAGCGGGCGCGGAGAGGGATCGCGGCATGAGCGGCTTGATCGCGCGCCCGGCGCCGGCAGCGGCCGGATCCGCATCGGCATCGCCCGCGGCCCAGGCGGCAGATCCCGTCCGCGATCCCTTCCCGATCCGGCTGGCGGCCTTCGGCGGGCTGGCGGCCTTCGGCGCGGCGCACTGGGCCATGCTCGTCACGGACGCGCCCGGCGGCCGCACGCTACTTGTCGTTCTGGTCGCCGTCGGCGGCGCCGCCGTGATGGGGCTGCTCGGCCGCGCCGCGCTTCCGCGTCCCGCGGTGCACGTTCTCGCGGCGGTCGTCGCGGTCGTGACCCTTGCGCTGGGGCTGATGGCGGCCGGCCTTCCCGCCCGGATGCTCGCGCCGAACGGCTGGAGCGAGCTGTTTGACGGGCTCGATCGCGGTCTGGCCGGCGTGGAGAGCGTGGAATGGCCCTACGACGGCCCGGACGAGTGGATCCGGCTCACGATCCTGCTGGGCGCCCCGTTCTTCCTCGGCATCGCGGCGGCCGTCGCCTTCTGGCCGGCGGGGCGGGCCGCGCCGATTCTGCGCTTCGCCGGCCTCGTGGTGCTCCTCCTCTTCTACGGAACGGCGGTGACCGAGCACGACCCGGGCCGCCCGCTCCTCCGCGGGCTCGGATTGCTCGTGCTGGTGGCGGCCTGGCTGTGGCTGCCCCGCATGCCGCGGCGCGAGGCCGGCCTCGGCGCGGCGGTCGTTGTCGGCGTGGGGATCGTCGCGTTGCCGGTCGCCGCGGCCCTCGACGGCGACCGCCCCTGGTGGAACTACCGCGCCTGGAACCTGTTCGGCGGTGGCAAGGCGATCACGTTCGACTGGAACCACCAGTACGGCCCGCTCGACTGGCCGCGCGACGGCACCACCCTGCTCAACGTCAGATCCGACCGCCCGCACTATTGGAAGGCGCAGGTGCTCGACGGCTTCGACGGCTTCCGCTGGGTGCGCACGGGGGCGGGCAACAACACCGACCTGCGCGACGAGCTGCCGAGACAACCCGCAGACCTCAGCTGGGACCTCTTCGAATGGAATCCGAAGTGGAACGAGCGGATCCGCTTCACGGTCCGCTCGCTCTCGAGCAACCTGATCGTCACCGCTGGGAACACGTACAGGGAGGAGGGCGTGGACGCCATCCTCTTCTCGGACGGCAGCGGCGTGTTGCAGAGCGACGCGCTCAGCAAGGGCGACAGCTACGAGATCAGTACCTATGCGCCCGATCCGACACAGGCCCAGTTGCGTTCGGCCATCCAGAGCTATCCCGACGACCTCGTGAGGTTCACCGGGATGGAGCTGCCCGCGCCGGGCACGAGCGCAATCCGGGGCGTGGGACGCCTGGGGGACGCGGGCCGGGCCGAGTCCGAGGGCACACGGGTCTTCACCGGCCTGCGGGGGGACCCAGACTCCGGTGACCGGAACGCGGACGAGCTCCTTCGGGATTCACGGTACGCCCGGACCTATGAGCTGGCCCGGAGGATCACGGACGGGGAGACGAACGGCTACGACGCCGTCAAGGCCGTCGAGAACTATCTCCAGCGCAACTACGTCTACAGCGAGCGGGTTCCGAGCGCCGACCTCCCGCTCGAGGACTTCCTCTTCCGCGAGCAGGCCGGCTACTGCCAGCAGTTCTCGGGTGCGATGGCGCTCATGCTGCGAATGGTGGGGATCCCGGCCCGGGTGGTCGCGGGCTTCTCGCCCGGCTCATACAACCGCGACACAGGCGAGTACCGCGTCCGCGACCTCGACGCCCACTCCTGGGTCGAGGTGAGCTTTACCGGGATCGGATGGGTGCCGTTCGATCCGACGCCCACGGCAGCGCCGGCCGAGTCGCAGTCGAGCGGCTTCGGCGCCACCAGCGCAGCCCGCGCCGATGCCGGCGAGGTGATCCAGCGAGGCTCGAGCTCGCAGGCGCTCTCCGAGCGCGCCGGCGGCGGGCCCGGCGCGTCCGCAGACAACGACGGCGGCGCCGGCTGGGTGATCCCCGCGCTCCTGGGGCTCGCGCTGCTCGTCGCGGGCGCCGCTGCCGCGTTCATGGTGATGCGTATGCACCGGCTCCGCGGGCTCACTCCGCTCGAGCTCGCCGAGGCCCAGCTGCGCGAGCTGCAGCGGGCGCTCGTCGGTCTCGGCTGGGAGATTCCGGCGGCCACCACGCTGCTCGGGCTCGAGCGGCGGCTGGGGCGGGTCGCCGGCCCGGCATCGGCGTCATACGCGGGCCGGCTGCGCGCGCACCGCTACGAGCCGTCCGCGCCCGCGGCGCCGGGCGCCTCCGAGCGCCGCGCCGTTCGGCGCGAGCTGACCGCCCGCACAGGCCTGCTCGGCCGCCTCCGCGGCCTGCTCGCCATCCCGCCGGGCGGCCCGCGCCCGTAGGGGCCCCCCGCCGTGTTGCTCAGTGAAGCGCTTCAGCGCCGGATTTATCCATTTCTAAGATTGCCTCCCTAGAAAGAGGTGGCATGAACAACCCGATCGCGAACATCCTGTCCGGCCTCCTCGGCGGCCTCGTCGTGCTGGTACTCGGCGCGATCCTGATCGCCACCGACGTCATCGACACCGGCGACTCGAGCACGGTCGTCCGGGAGTCGCCCATCACGCAGACGACGGCCGACGGGGGCGACGGCGACGGCCGCACCGTTCGCGACATCTACAAGCAGGAGGGTCGCGGGGTCGCGTTCGTGCAGGCCGACGGCGTGAGCAGTGACCAGTCGATCTTCGGCCAGCCGAACGAGGGCACCGCCACCGGCTCCGGGTTCGTGGTCGACAAGGAGGGCACGATCATCACGAACGCGCACGTCGTCTCCGGCGCGGACAGCGTGAGCGTCAGCTTCAGCGAGGACGGCGACCCCGTCGACGCCGAGGTCAGGGGAGTCGATCCCTCCACCGACCTCGCGGTCCTTCAGATCGATCCGAGCGATGTCGGGAACCTCACCCCGATGCCGCTCGGCGACTCGTCTCAGGTGGAGGTCGGCGATCCCGTTGTGGCGATCGGCAACCCGTTCGGCTTCCAGCGCACGGTGACGACCGGCATCGTGTCCGCGCTTCAGCGTGAGATAACCGCTCCGAACGGCTTCCAGATCAGAAACGTCATCCAGACCGACGCCTCGATCAACCCCGGAAACTCCGGCGGCCCACTGCTGGACTCGAACGGTCGCGTGATCGGTATCAACTCGCAGATCGCCACCGGGGGCACGAGCCAAGGCTCCGTGGGGATCGGCTTCGCGGTTCCGATCAACACCGCCAAGTCGCTCCTGCCGGAGCTGCGGGAGGGCGGCGAGATCAAGCGTGCCTACCTCGGGGTGACGATGTCAGACGTGGACGAGGACGTCGCGAAGGACCTCGACCTGCCCGTGGACCGCGGCGCCCTGATCCAGCAGGCCGTGGAGGACGGCCCCGCGGACGACGCCGGCCTGCGTGGCAGCAGCGGCAACGAGACGAGCGGCAACATCACGGGCGGCGGCGACGTGCTCGTGAAGGTCGACGGCGAAGAGATCGAGAACTCCGACGACGTGGCGGCCGCGATCGAGGACAAGCGGCCCGGCGACACGATCGAGGTCGAGTACTACCGCGGCGACGAGCTGAAGACCTCGCAGGTCAAGCTCGCCGAGCGGCCCGATGACCTCGCTGGCGGCTCACAGCAGCAGCCCGAGGACGAGGGCGGGGGCGGCCTGCTGCCGCTGCCGTAGGCCGCGGGCCAGGGAGCCACGCCGGCGCAGCGCGAGGCTGCGACCATAGGCGGGCATGACCCGCGTGAAGATCTGCGGCATCACCCGTGCGGCCGACGCCCGCCTCGCGGCCGACCTGGGCGCCTGGGCGCTCGGGATGATCTTCTGGCCGGGCAGCCCCCGGTTGTGCGCGGTCGAGGACGCCGAGGCGATCGCGGCCGAGTTTCGCCGCCGGCTGGAGCTGACCGGGGTGTTCGTGAACGCGACGCTCGACGAGGTCGCGTCGACCGCGGACCGCTGCGGCCTGACCCTGCTCCAGCTGCACGGCGAGGAGGGTCCCGCCTACTGCCGCGAGGCGGCCCGCCGTACCGGCTGCAAGGTGATGAAGGCCGTGCGGGTCAGGGATGCGGCGCAGGTGCAGGACCTTCAGCGGTTCCACACGGACTTCCACCTGCTCGACGCCTACTCGCCGAGGAGCCCGGGCGGCACCGGTGAGACCTTCGCCTGGGACCTCGCGCGACAGCACGGGGGCGAGCCGCCGGTGGTGCTGTCGGGCGGCCTCAACCCCGATAACGTCGGCGAGGCGATCGCCGCCGCCCGCCCCTTCGCGGTCGACACGGCCAGCGGCACCGAGGCGGCGCCCGGGCGCAAGGACCACGCAAAGGTGAAGGCGTTCTTCCGCGCCGTCGAGGCGGCCGACCGGGTCGCGGTATGAGTACCCGGCCGCTCGAGCGGCGCTTCGGCCCCTACGGCGGCCGCTACGTGCCCGAGACCCTGATCCCAGCCCTGGACGAGCTGGAGCGCGAGTGGGCCGCGGCGCGGTCCGATCCGGGCTTCCAGGACGAACTGGCCGCGCTGCTGCGCGACTACGTCGGGCGGCCGACGCCGCTCTACAACGCCCGCCGCCTGTCGGAGCTCGTCGGCGGCGAGGTGTGGCTGAAGCGCGAGGACCTGACCCACACCGGCTCGCACAAGATCAACAATGCGCTGGGCCAGGCGCTGCTCGCGCGGCGGATGGGCAAGCCTCGGGTGATCGCCGAGACCGGCGCGGGCCAGCACGGCGTGGCTGCGGCCACCGCCTGCGCCCTCCTGGGGCTCGAATGCGTCGTGTACATGGGCACGGAGGACATGCGCCGCCAGCGGCCGAACGTCCAGCGGATGCATCTGCTGGGAGCCGATGTGGTCGGGGTCGAGGCCGGTGCCCGGACGCTGAAGGAGGCCGTCTCCGCTGCGATTCGCGACTGGGTGACCAACGTGGCGACGACCCATTACGTGATCGGCTCCGCCGTCGGGCCGGCGCCCTATCCGGCGATGGTGCGCGACCTTCAGCGCGGCCTCGGCGAGGAGGCGCGGGCCCAGGTGCTCGAGGAGGCGGGGCGGTTGCCCGACCGGGTCCTCGCCTGCGTCGGCGGCGGCTCCAACGCGATCGGCACCTTCGCCGCCTTCGTCGGAGATCACGAGGTCGAGCTGATCGGGGTCGAGGCGGGCGGGGAGGGGCTCGAGACGCGCCGCCACTCGGCGCCGCTCACGACCGGCGCGCGCGGAGTGCTGCACGGCGCCCTGTCCGCCGTCCTGCAAGACGAGGAGGGGCAGATCCTGGAGGCGCACTCCGTGTCCGCAGGGCTCGACTATCCCGGCTCGGGGCCTGAGCACGCCTGGCTGCGCGACACCGGGAGGGTGCGCTATGTGGCCGTGGAGGACGGCGAGGCCCTGGCGGCCTTCCGAAAGGTGGCGAAGCTGGAGGGCATCCTGCCCGCCCTCGAGCCGGCGCACGCGCTGGCCTGGCTGTTCGCCAACCCCTCGCCCGGGCTCGACCTGGTGACCTTGTCGGGGCGGGGGGACAAGGACCTCGCGGAGGTGCTCGAGCTCGGGGGCGACGCCGAATGAGCGTGGCGGCCACCGGGAGCGGCCGCATCGCCAGCGCGTTCGCGGAACATGGCAAGGCGGCCGCGCTGATGCCGTACCTGATGGGCGGTTTCCCGGATCTCGACACTTCGCTGGCCGCGGGGCTCGCGGCGGCGGACGCCGGCGCCGACCTGATGGAGCTCGGCATCCCCTTCTCCGACCCCCTGGCAGACGGCCCCGTGATACACAGCGCGGCCACCGCCGCGCTGGCTGCGGGCGCCACGCCGCACGGGGTGCTGCGAGTGTGCGAGGGGCTCGCCGATCGGCTGCCCGTGGTCCTGATGGTCTACACAAACGTGGTGCTGACCGCGGGTCCCGACGCGTTCGCCCTCCGCGCCGCCTCGGCGGGAGCGGCCGGGCTCATCGTGCCCGACCTGCCGCACGACGAGGCCGGCGAGGTGCGCGCCGCGTGCGATTCGGAGGGGCTGGCGCTGGTCCCGCTCGTGGCGCCGACCACGACGCCCGAGCGGGTGGCGGAGATAGGCGCCGAGGCGCGCGGCTTCGTCTACACGGTCTCACTGACCGGGGTCACCGGCGAGCGCGGCGAGCTGAGTCCGGATCTCGAGGACACGGTGGGCCGCGTGCGGGCCGCGACCGAACTGCCGATCGCCGTCGGCTTTGGCATTTCGACGCCCGCCCAGGCCCGCACCGTCGCCGAGATCGCCGACGGTGTGGTCGTGGGAAGCCGCATCGTGCGGGCGGCGGACGAGGGCGGAGCCGCGGCCGTCGGTGAGGTGATCGCGGGACTCGCCGAAGCACTCGCTGCGCGGTAGGGTCCCTCACCATGGTGGAGACGAAGACAGAGGACAGCGCACAGCCGCAGGAGCCCGCCGAGACCAAGCCCGCCAAGCGCAGGCCCCCCAAGCGCAAGCTCGTCGAGGAGCACGCCCGAAGCGCGTTCGACGCGCTCACGCGCCGCGACGCCCAGGGGATCGGCGAGCACTACCGGGAGGACTGCGTCGTCGACATCGTGCCGATCGGTGTCTTCCGGGGCCGGCAGGCGATCGTCGACTTCTTCCTCGAGGTCTTTGCCGCCGTGCCCGACCTCGAGACCACGGTTACGCGGGTGGTGGCGGGCGAGACGCAGGCCGCCGTGGAGTGGCGCATGCGCGGCCACCACACCGGTGAGCCGTTCCAGGGCATCGATCCGACCGGCAGGCAAGTCGAGCTGCGCGGCCTGGACCTGCTCGAGATCGAGGACGGCGAGACCGTGAGCAACACCGCCTACTACGACGGGGCCGCATTCGCGCGCCAGGTGGGCATGCTGCCGCCGCAGGACTCGGGGGCGGAGCGCACCATGAAGACCGCCTTCAACGCGGTCACGAAGGTGCGCAAGGCGGTCGCCGAGCGAACCGGCGGCGGATGATCATCCTGGTGGCGCTCACCGTCGGGCTGGTCTGGTGGATCGCAGCCTGGGCCTTCGGGATCAAGTCGTTCGACGCCTTCCTGCTCACAGCGGCGATGGTCGTGGCCGCGGCGGCGGTGGTGCTCGTGCGTCCCTTCCTCGATCGTTTGCGGGGACGCGAGCCGGTCGCTCCCGAGGAGCGCGGCGGGCTCTAGGCAGCTAGCCGAAGAAAGTCTCCGCCGCCTCGTACTCCTCCACCGGGACCGTCCGCAGGTCTGCGACGGCCTCGGAAAGCGGCACGAGCTCGATGCGGGTTCCGCGCAGCGCCGGCATGACTCCCCAGCGGCCCTCGTTCGCCGCATCCACCGCGGCCAGCCCCAGCCGGGTGGCGAGCACGCGATCGAATGCGGTGGGGGTGCCGCCGCGCTGGATGTGCCCGAGCACGGTCGCGCGCGTATCGAAGCCCGTGCGCTGCTCGATCTCCCGCTCCAGCAGCTGGCCGATCCCGCCGAGCCGCGCGTGGCCGAACTCGTCCTCGGCACCCTCGAGGATCTCCATCGTCCCCTCTTTGGGCACCGCCCCCTCGGCCACCACCACGATCGAGAAGTAGCGCCCCCGCGAGTGGCGCCGGCGGATCAGCCTCACCACCTCCTCGATGTCGAAGGGGCGCTCTGGGATGAGGATCACGTCGGCGCCGCCGGCAAGGCCCGAGTGGAGCGCGATCCAGCCCGCGTGGCGGCCCATCACCTCGACGATCATCACGCGGTTGTGCGACTCGGCCGTAGTGTGTAGGCGATCGATGGCCTCGGTAGCGATCTGCACGGCGGTGTCGAAGCCGAAGGTCATGTCGGTGCCGCCGAGGTCGTTGTCGATCGTCTTCGGCACACCCACCACCGGCAGGCCGTGGTCGCCGTGCAACCTCGCTGCGGCGCCGAGGGTGTCCTCGCCGCCGATCGCTATCAGCCCATCGAGGTGGAGCGTCGTGAGGTTCTCGCGGATTCGCTCGGGGCCGTCGTCGCGCGCGAACGGGTTCGTACGCGAGCTGCGCAGGATCGTGCCGCCGCGGGGGAGGATGCCCCGCGTGGATTCGATCGTCAGCTCCTCGTAGGCGTTCTCGAGCGGCCCCCGCCACCCGTCCCGAAAGCCGACGATCGCGTGACCGTGGCGGTCGATCCCCTTGCGCACGATCGCCCTGATCACGGCGTTCAGGCCGGGGCAGTCGCCTCCTCCAGTCAGCACGCCGATCCTCACGGCAGGGACCTTATCCGGCGTCGTCAGAATCCTGGGTTTGGCCCCGAACGCCCGAAAGCCCGCAGCCCTGGCCTGCCTGGCCCTCGCCGCCTTCGCCCTTGGCGGCTGCCTCGGCCGCCAGGACGGCCGCGACGAGTCGACGCGCATCTCCGGCGGCACCGTGACCGTGTACACGAGCCTGCCCCGCCACGGCGTGTCCCGCGCCGCGGGTGCGGCGGTCGCCGCCGGCCAGCGGCTGGCGCTCGCCGACGCGGGCGGCCGGGCGGGTGGGCTGCGTGTGCGGCTGGTCCGGCTTGACTCGACCGAGCCGGGCGACCGTCTCTGGGATCCCGGGCTGGTGAACGCCAACGCCGAGCGGGCGGCCGACGACGACACCACCATCGCGTATCTGGGCGAGCTCGACTACGGGGCGTCGGCGGTGTCCGTGCCGATCACCAACGACGCCGGCATCCTCCAGGTTTCCCCCGGCGACGGCCTGACGAGTCTGACCCTGGAGCCGCCCGGCCGCCCACGCGCCGGGCCCGCTCGCTACTACCCGACGGGGGTTCGCAACTTCCTGCGCCTGGTCCCCAACGACCTCCTCCAGGTGGAGACGATGCTCGAGCAGATCCGAGCCGAGGGCGGCGAGCGGCTCGCCGTCGTGTTCGACTCGGAGATCTACGGGCGCGAGCTGGCGGCCGAGATCGTCGCGCGCGCGCGCCGCGACGGCCAGGAGCCGGTGAGCAGCGAGGAGTACAGCGGCCGGGTGGAGGACATCCCCGACCTCGCGCGATCGCTGGCCGAGGGCAACCCCGACGCGGTGGTGTTCGCCGGCGTGGCCGACCGGGGCATCGGCCGCCTGCTGGCGGCCATCGACGCGGAGATGCCCGGGATTCCGGTCTTCGCGACGAGCGGGATGCTGGTCCGGGACCGGCCGATTCCCGCCGCCCCGTGGCTGGTGGAGGCCTACACGCCCTTCCGGCCGGCCGCCCTGCTCCCGCGCTGGGGCCGGCGAATACTGCGCCGTCTGAGCGATCGCGAGGGCGCGCGCGTCGTGCGGCCCGAGGCGGTCTACGGGTACGAGGCCATGCGCCTCGTGCTGAACGCGATCGCCGACGCCGGGCCCGACCGCGGCCGCGTGATCGCCTCCGCGCTTGCCATCCGCCGGCGCGGCTCACCGCTCGGCGCATACGAAGTACGCGCCACCGGCGACGTCGACGAGGAGCGGTTTGCGATCTACACGCTGCTGGGCGGGCGCTTTCAGTTCGATCGGGTCGTAAGAAGTGCGCCGTGAAGGCCAGATTTTCTCCGCGTTAAGCCTCATTGCGCTGATTGCGCGGCGTCCTGATCCGCGCGTAGGATTCCCGCCGCAGGGTTGGAGCCATCTCTTTAGGAGGGACATGTTGCGAGTACGTTGGCTGGCACTGCTCAGCTGCCTGTTCGCCGTGTTCGCCCTCACCGTCAGCGCCTGCGGCGATGACGACGACGAGGGCGACGGCGGAGGCGGGGGCGAAGCCGGCGGCACACTAAACGTCTATTCATCGCTCCCGCTTCAGGGCGCGTCTCGTCCGCAGACCACCGCGATGGTCGAGGGCATCAGGCTCGCCCTCGAGCAGGCGAACGGCAAGGCGGGCGACTTCACGATCAAGTACACGTCGCTCGACGACTCGACGGCGCAGGCCGGCACCTGGACGCCTGAGGCCACGTCGGCAAACGCACGCCGGGTGGCGCAGGACGATTCGGCGATCGCCTACATCGGCGAGTTCAACTCGGGGGCGAGCGCGATCTCGATCCCGATCCTGAACGAGGTGCCGATCGCCCAGGTCAGCCCGGCGAACACCGCCGTCGGCCTGACCTCGGACGAGCCGGGGGCCGACACGGGCGAGCCGGAGAAGTACTACCCGACCGGTAACCGCCACTACATGCGCATCGTTCCGAAGGACACGATCCAGGGCGCCGCGCTGGCGTCGCTGATGATGGATGAGGGCTGCCAGAACACCTACATCCTCAACGACAAGGAGGTCTACGGGGCGGGCCTGTCGCGGAATATCGAGAACTCCGCTAAGGAGATCGGGCTCGAGGTGCTCGGCAACGAGGGCATTGACCCCAAGGCGCCGAACTTCCGCTCGCTGGCGGCGAAGATGAAGAGCGCCGGCACGGACTGCTTCGTGTTCTCGGGCATCACGGCCAACGGCGCGGTGCAGCTCTACAAGGACGTGCACGCCGCGATGCCGGACATCAACCTGTACGGGCCCGACGGGGTGGCCGAGTCCGGCTTCTCCGACCCGAAGGAGGGCGGCATCCCGGCGAACGTCCAGGCCAAGACCAAGGTCACGGTCGCCACGCTGGCGCCGGACGAGTACCCGCCCGAGGGGAGGAAGTTCTTCTCGGACTTCGAGGCCAAGTACAACGAGCCGAACCCGGACCCGTACGCGATCTACGGCTACGAGGCCATGAAGCTCATCCTCGACACCTGCACGGAGCTGGGCAGCGACTGCTCCGACAAGCAGGCGCTGATCGACGCGCTGTTCCAGACGAAGGGCCGCAAGTCGGTGCTCGGCACGTACGACATCGACGAGAACGGTGACACGACGATCACCGACTACGGGGTCTACACGATCGAGAACGGCGAGCTCCAGTTCGACCAGACGATCCAGGCCGCCCCGTCCGGCTGATCCCGGGGGGCCGAGAATCGAATGAAAAACGGGGGGCGGACCCTGGCGGGCCCCCCCCCGTCTCTGATTGAATCCCCACTGACCGAC
>Ga0081538_10004605_pt1 | contig 12668 bp, 15 predicted proteins | sample TabmetS5T2R1_FD_71022 | JGI IMG/M metagenome (GOLD analysis project Ga0081538, IMG submission 71022) | Tabebuia heterophylla rhizosphere microbial communities from the University of Puerto Rico - S5T2R1 | ecosystem: Host-associated > Plants > Roots > Rhizosphere ...
GAGGAGGTCGGCGGCCGGCCGGTCGAGGTCGTCTAGCGCGCCGGCGAGCTCGGCCCCGGCGAGGCGTTCGACCTTCGCCTTCAGCGCCTCGGCGTCCATGGGCTGCTCGGGTGAGCCGAGCGCCGCCTTCACGCGGGCGATCTCCTGGTCGTTGTCGTGCAGGACGAACTCGGACTCGAGCAGCGAGCGCTCGGAGCGCACCTCGATGTGCCCGGCTCGCTCGACCGCCTCGGGATCCACCCGGTCGAAGCTCTCCACCACCGGCGGCCCGTGGAGCAGCGTGTACGCCGTGAGGTAGGGGATCGAGAACTTCGCCTGCAGCCCGTCGGCCGGCTCGGGGCCCACGGCGGCGGCCTGCAGCGAGACCGGGTGGACCGTCACCGTGAGCGCCGCCGGCGCGCGGTCGCGCACCCCGTCCGCCGCCTCGATCGCGCCGTGCGTCTGCAGACAGCAGGGCCAGGCCTTGATCCAGTTCTCGTCGATCGCGCGGCGGCCCGGCTCGGGCTCCACGTAGCGGCCCCCGGTGGCCCCTTCCCAGCCGCGCGCCGCCGCCTCCAGCGGCACGCGCGCCCCGGCTCGGGCCAGGCGCGCCGCCCGCACGCCGGACGCCGCCGCCAGGCCCACCTGGAGCGACTTGCCGTGGGAGCCGAACGCGGCGCGCAGGCCGGTGGCCTGCAGCAGCGCCAGCGCCACGGCCTGGTCGCGCGGCGCGTCCAGCAGGCGCGCGGCCGCCACCGCCGCGCCCACGCCGCCGCACACGGCGGTCGGGTGCCAGCCGGCGTCGTAGTGGGCGGGGTGGCTGGCCCGGGCGACCGCGCCCATCGCCTCGAAGCCCTCCTCGTAGGCCGCGAGCGCGTCGGCGACGCTGCGGCCAAGCTCCGCCGCCAGCACCAGCGCCGTTGGGGCGGTGGGCGCGCTGAGGTGCGAGATGCCGGGCAGGTACGTGTCGTCGAAGTCGAGCACGTGCCCGGCGGTCCCGGCGAACGCGACGCGGTCGCCGACCTCGGCCGCCGCCCGGGCCGCCGGCTCGCGCGCGCCGCGGGCGGCGCAGGCGAGCCAGTCGAGCAGGGCGACGGGGTAGCCGCTCACCCGAGCTCGTCCAGCCTCGCGCGGAACGTGCCCGCCCCGACCACCTCGGCGCCGCTGCGCCGCACGCGCTCCGCCAGCGCGCCGTCCGAGGTGACCACCCGCAGCGGCTCGGCGGACTCGGCCGCGAGGGCCGCGATGTCGTCGTCCGCCGCGTTGGGCCCGCGCCGCGAGGCGAAGCGCACCTCGACCCGGCCCGTGTCGTCCAGCTCGAACGGGCGGCCGTCGAACACCACGGTCACGGGCTCGCCCAGCCGGTCGAGCTCCTTGACCAGCTCGCGCATCGCCCGGGGGCGGTCCCGCCACCAGCCGGTCGGACGCGAGCCGATCACGTTCATGCCGTCCACGAGCCAGCGGGTCACGCCGCTCGGGTGAGGCGCTCGCTCTCCTCCCAGAGGCGGCGGCGGGCGGCGGCGTCGTAGGCCTGCCCATGCGCGGCCGACTCGCGGGTGCCGTCGAAGAAGCGCCCGGTCACGCCGTCGAGGGCGGGGTCGGCCACCAGCCGGACCACCGCCTCCACCCCCTCCTCCACGCTGCTCCGAGGGCGGCCCAGGTTGTCGAGCACCATCTTGGTGTCCATCAGCGTGGCGGGGTGGAGGGCGTTCACGGTCACGTCGCGCCCCTGCAGGCGCTCGGCCAGCTCGACCGTGAACAGCACCTGCGCCAGCTTGCTCTTCGCGTACGCCGTGTAGCCGTCGTAGCCGCGCTCGAACATGAGGTCGTCCCAGTCGAGCGTGGCCTGTCCGAGCGAGGAGACGTTCACGATGCGCGCCGGCTCGCGCATCCGCGGGAGCACCAGCTCGGTCAGGAGGAAATGCGACAGATGGTTGACCGCGAGGGTGAGCTCGTACCCGTCGGCGCTCTCGCGGCGCTCGGACTCGATCAGGCCCGCGTTGTTCACCAGCGTGTCGAGCGCGCGGGCCTCTTCGGCCAGCCTGCGGACCTGGGCCAGGTCGGCCAGGTCGGCGGACAGCCCGGCTTCGGCCCCCACATCGCGCGCGGCCTCCTCGACCTTGACGGGATCGCGGCCGTGCACGAGCACGTGGGCGCCGCGCCGGGCCAGCTCCCTGGCCACCTCCCGCCCGAGCCCGTCGGTCGACCCGGTCACCAGGATGCGCTGCTCCTCGAGCGGCCTCACTGCCGCCTCTTCACGATCAGGACGATGAACGCCACGAGCAGCAGGCCCGCGGCGAGCTGGGCGGCCAGCGAGACGCCGATGCCGTCTTCGTCGGCGGCGTCGCTGATCGCCGAGAACATCAGCGACGCGCCGAAGAAGACGACCATCGCCCAGAGCAGCGTGTTCCGGTCCACGGCCTCGGGACGATAACCGGCAGGTCTCTAGTGTCGGCCCCGTGAACGACCGGCCCGTGCTCGCCGGCGCCCTCGGCGCCCTCGTGATCGCCTTCTCCGCGATCCTCGTCCGGCTGGCCGAGGTCTCGCCGTCCACGGCGGCGTTCTTCCGCTGCGCGTACGCGCTGCCGGTGCTCGGACTGCTCGCCTGGATCGAGCGCCGCCGCTACGGGCCGCGCCCGCGCCACGAGCGGATGATCACACTCGGGACGGGCGTGCTCTTCGCCGCCGACCTCGTCCTCTGGCACTACTCGATCCAGGCCGTGGGGGCCGGGCTCGCCACCGTGCTCGGGAACGTCCAGGTGGTGCTGGTGGCGCTTCTCGCCTGGGCGTTCCTCGGCGAGCGGCCCTCGAACCGCACGCTGGGAGCCATCCCCGTGGTCTTCGTGGGCGTCGTCCTGATCTCGGGCGTGGTGGGCGCGGGCGCCTACGGCGACGACCCGCTGCTGGGCGTGGTGTACGGCATGGCCACGGCGATCGCCTACGCGCTGTTCATCCTGGTCCTGCGGCACTCGAACTCCGATCTGCGGCGCCCGGCCGGGCCGCTCTTCGACGCCACGCTCAGCGCCGCCTTCTTCTGCGCGCTGGCGGGCGTGGTGATCGGCGACATCGAATGGGTTCCCGATCTGGAGGCCCAGGGCTGGCTGGTGCTGCTGGCGCTGTCGTCCCAGGTGGTCGGCTGGCTCCTCATCTCGGTGTCGCTGCCGCGCCTGCCCGCCGTGCTGACCTCCATCCTCCTGATGCTCCAACCCGTCAGCACCGTGATCCTCGGCGCCCTGCTGCTGTCGGAGGAGCCGTCGGTCGTGCAGCTCTCCGGCGTGGCGATCGTGCTGGCCGGAGTGGCGTTCGCGACGCTCGGTCCGCGCTCGCGGGAGCTCGAGCCCGCCTGACAGAATCGCGGACGTGGCGCACTATCAGCGGCCCGGGTTCTTCACGCAGCAGGTCTTCAACCGCGCGGTGGCGTGGCTCACGCGCCTGGGCGTGAGCGTGGCGGGCTCGCGGGTGCTCGAGGTGCCCGGGCGCAAGTCGGGCGCGCCGCGCCGGACGCCGGTCAACCTGATGACCTTCGAGGGCCGGCGCTACCTGGTCGCGGCGCGCGGGCACACCCACTGGGTGCGAAACCTGCGGGCCAGTGGCTCGGGGCGGTTGCTGGTGGGGCGTCGCGCGGAGGACTTCACGGCGACCGAGCTCCCCGACGAGGAGAAGCCCCCGCTGCTGCGCGCCTACCTGGAGAAGTGGAAGTGGGAGGTCGGGGCGTTCTTCGACGGCGTCGGGCCGGACTCGTCCGACGATGAGCTGCGCCGGGTCGCGCCGGACCACCCGGTCTTCCGGCTCAATTGACCTCGCGCAGGCGCCCGGTCTCGACCTCGTAGACGAAGCCGCGCACCTTGTCGGTGCGCGGGATGAAGGGACTCTCCCGGATCCGCTCGAGCGTCTTGCGCACGGCCTCGTCGAGGTCCGTGAACGAGAGCGTGCGCCACTCGGGGCGGACGCCGGTCTCGGCCGCCATCTTCTCGGCGAAGTCATCGTCCGTGAACTTGAGCATGCCGCAGTCGGTGTGGTGGAGGAGCACGATCTCCTCGGTTCCGAGCAGGTGCTGGGAGATGGCGAGCGAGCGCAGCGCGTCGTCGGAGGCGACGCCGCCGGCGTTGCGGATCACGTGCGCGTCGCCCTCTTCGAGGCCGAGCGCCCGGGCGGGGTCGAGCCTGGCGTCCATGCAGGCGAGCACCGCCACCTTGCGGCCCGGCCGCAGCGGCAGGTCGCCCTTGTCGAAGGAGGAGGCGTAGGCCTCGTTGTTCCTGAGCAGGGTGTCTGTCTCGGTCAACTCGCTCTCTCCTGAAAGTTGACCGGAGACTACGGGTCAGGCTCACGAGCGCCGGCTCAGCCCTGGCGCCAGGCCCAGCCCAGCCAGGTGGCGCGGTCGCAGCGGAAGTTGACGACCCGCAGGGTGTGCGTGCCGCTCACGGCCGGCGTGAACTCGGCCACCTCGTAGGTGTTGTCCCAGCTCAACGAGCTGGCGACCACGTTCCCGTTCGGCCCGACGACCTGTAGGTCGAGGTCCGCGGCGGGACGGTTGGCGTAGTCGGCCCACGTCGTGTCGTTGTCCCATGCGATCACCGCCCGGGCCGTCCGGCCGGCCGTCAGCGCCGTGCTGTGCACGGCCAGCGGGGAGGTCGTGCTGCAGGTGTAGCGCTGGCCGCCGTGGTTGCCGCTGGACCGGCGCGCGACGCTGTCGGCGCGCAGGGCATCGATCCCTCCCGCCCCGTCGAACTCACTCAGGCGGGTGGCGCCTTCGATGTTGTGCATCGCCGTCGCCATCTGGATCGCCTTGACCGTCTCAGGGAAGAAGCCGAGCGAGGGGACGCGCTGGATCAGCATCGCAGCGTCTCCCGTAACCAATGGGGCGGCGAAGCTCGTCCCGCTGCCGACGGGCCCGGTGAACGGGAAGCCCGTGGTCGTGCTCGTGATGTTCTGACCGGGAGCGGAGACCTCGGGCTTCTCACGGTCGTTGTGGCTCGACGCCGGGTCCCGGAAGCTCGAGCAGCCCGCCATGACGTCGTCGCCCCATGCGGTTGTGTTGCGGTCGTCGAAGTTGCCTACCGCGGTGACGTTGTACGCGAGTCCCGGCGACGTCACGTTGCCGTTGCCGGCACCGCAGGCGCCGTTCTGGTTGCCCGCCGACTTGACCACCGTGCGGGCCCGGTTCATCACCATGTCGTCGTAGAACCGGTCGTTCGCGCCCGGCGTCAGCCCGATGTTCCTGCCCCAGCTGAGGTTCAGCGCGCTGGAGCCGGCGTTCGCCGCGGCCGTCGAGCGGTCCTGCAGCTCGGGGTCGGTCTCGGCACACGAGCCCGCCGCGCGGAGGTTCACCCCGGGCGCCATGCCCTCGCGCGAGAATCCCAGGAAGGGCGACGGCAGAAAGAAGTGCCGGCTGCGGATGATGCCGGCCACCGCCGTGCTGTGGGCGCTGGCGGTGGCGCACACGGACGTGGCGTCCTGCGTCACGCCCGCGAGGTGCGGGTTGCCGGTGAACACCCGGCCGCCGGCCTCGATCTGCGCCACGTTCACTCCCGCGCCATTGATGCCGAGGCTCTTGACCGCGTCCCCGCGGACCGTCGGAACCGACACCTCCACCTCCGGCTCGTTCGTGCCGGCCTCGTAGACGGTGTCGATCCCGTCCCAGCTCGACAGCTCGCGGACGAGGTCAACGGGCAGGGTCGCGAAGACCACGGGTGCGTGCGTGTCGGCCGTCGCGTCGATGCCGAGGCCGGCCAGGCGCTCCAGCACCGGGCGCGTCACCTCGGCGACCTCGCGGGCGCGGGCGGCATCGACCGCGTCATAGAACGACGCGAGGTCCTCCAGCGTCGTGTCGCGCCCGGGCTCCGGGCGCTCGTGCACGGACGGCGGGGCGTCGAGCCACAGGAGCACGTCGATCCGCTCGTCCGCGGGCGCTTTCTCGAGACGCTCGGCCAGCCGCGGGTCCAGGCGGCCGTAGCGGTCGAGGCGCGCCGCGCGCTCGGCCTCGGCGAGCTTCTCGCCCTCGAGCCGGGACCCATCCCCGTCGAGGGTCACGCCGTGCACGCGGCCTTCCCCATCGGCCACCTTGAAGTCGAAGACATGCTCGCCCTGCAGGGGATAGTCGCTCGGTGTCGACGCGGCGAGGCTCAGCGCTCGCGGTGAGATGCCCTGCTCCTGCGCGACGATCTCCACCGCGCGCTGCTCGAGCTCCCCCGGAACGGCTTCCTGGGCGGCGGCCGGGCCGCCGCTCGCGGCGAGGGCACCCGCCACCGTCAACGAGATGACCCATGTTCGTCGGGCGCAGATAGACATCGAGTCCCCTTCATCGAATTGCTCGTTCGATAGGAAGAGGCACGGCGGCGCCCGCTGATACCAGCGGCTACGACCGCCGCTGCTGCGAGGGGCGCGCCACGCGGGGGCCCGGCCGGCGGGAGCCGTCGGCGGGGAAGGCGGCGAGCTGGATCAGCTCGCCCTCGTGCTCGAGGCCCGCGCCGATCGGCGCCTGCGTCCCGAGCACGAAGGCACGTCCGAGGCCGACCGTGCGCCGCTCGCGCCGCGGCGGCGTGAGCGCGCTGCGCAGGAAGTACTCCGCCTGGCGCGGGTCGGGCTCCGGCTCCGTCCCGCCCAACGCGTCGAGCGCGTAACCCTGGGCGAGGGCCGGGAGGAGCGCGGCGAGCACCTCGGCGCGGCTCACGAGATCGAGCGCCACCGGCTGACCCGAGACGCAGGCCAGCGCTCCGATCTGGCCGTCCACGTGGCGGATCGCGCGCCCGAGCGGGTCGAGCTCGCCACGCCGGCGGTCGTACAGGTCGCTCAGCGCCTCGCTGTGCGAGCAGACCCCGTGGTCCGCGAGCCGCCCCGAGACCTCGGCCCAGACCTCGTTCTGGTCGACGCGGCCCGCCGCGTTCGCGGCCGCGCGCTTGGTGCGGCGCAGGGACGGATCGGCCGCCTGCGGGCTCGGCCGGAATGCCTCGCGGTGGCGGGTGTGGTCCCAGCGGCCCTGCTCCACGCAGCTGACCGGAACGAGGATCCGCTCGCCGGCGGGCACCAGCGCGGACACGTCGAACGTGCGGTTCTGCTGGGCCCCCAGCACCTCCTCGCCCTCGTAGACGAGCAGCGGCAGGTCCGTCGGGTTCTGCACGCTCAGCCTTGTGACCAGGGCCCCGCTCTCGACCTCCTTGACGAAGGCGCCGAGCTCGGCGGCCCGGACGAACGCCCGGTAGTCGAGTCGCGGTTTCGGCCCGAAGACCGGGAAGACGGCGAGCGGCCCCGCGACCTGCGGCCCGCCGAGGGTGTATGCCGCCCTGTCGGAGGCGGACTGGCGGAGTGCGTTCATGGCCGGTCCGTCGCCGCCGGCGCGCCGGACCTGACAGACCTGGTTTCATCCGCCCCGGGCGCTTCCTCTGTCAGGCGGGGGACCGCCGTCCCGACTCCACTACTCCGTGGCTGAGTTCGAGGAACTTTCACAGCGCCATCTGGAGGAACTGAGCGACGAGCAGCTCGTCGAATACATGAGGCGCGCCCGCGAGGCCGGCAGGCACGAGGCCATGAAGCCCGCCGTCGCGGTGCTGGTGTACGGCTACTGGGACAACCTGGTGAACCGCGCCCGCCTCAAGCTGCGAAACCACGCGGACGCCGAGGACGTGGCCGCCGAGGCGGTCGCGAGCGCGATCGTGTCGGCATTCGACGGCAAGTCGGTCGGCGAGTTTCGCTCCTGGCTGCACACCATCCTCTCCCGGCGCATCGCCGACTGGTGGCAGGCCAAGGAGCAGAAGCTCGAGAAGACGCGGCTGCCGAGCGAGCACCAGGGCGACGAGGACGTGTGGGGCCGCGAGCCGGCGGTGGACTTCGAGGGCGAGGCGCTGTTCGCCCGGGACTGCGTCCGGCGGGCCCTCGAGGAGATCGAGGACCCGCGCCACCGGCGCGTGATCGACCTCTACGTGCTCGGTCGGAACTCGGCGGCCGAGACGGCCGCCCTGGTGGGCGATGGGATGACGGAGGCAAACGTGCACCAGATCTCGTCGCGCTTCCAGCGGCGCGTCCGGGGGCTGCTCGAAGGTGGAGATACTTCGGACTGAGCCATGACCGACGTCGAACGACTGCTCACCGAGTACAAGGAGGCGCACCAGGGCGGCGGCGACGCCGACCCGCGTCCCTACCTCGCGCGCGCGTCGGGCGTGGACCGCGAGCTGCTGGCCGGACTGATCGACGCGTACCTGGCCGAGGCGCCGCGGCGGCCGTTCTCGGCCGCGGCGTTCGCGGAGTCCCGGGCGGCGCCGGTGGCCGAGCAGGTGGAGCGGTCGCTCGCCGGGGCTGGCGGAATGTGGCCGGCGCTGCTGCCGCGGCTACGGGATCGGGCCCGGCTGCGCCGCAGCGAGCTCGTGGCACAGCTGGCCGCGCGGCTTGGGGCACAGGGCGCGCAGCAGGACAAGGTCGGGCTCTACTACCACCAGATGGAGCAGGGGCTCCTGCCGGAGTCGGGGGTGTCGGACACGGTGCTCGAGGCGCTCGGCAAGATCGTCGACTCCACCGCGTCAGCGCTGCGCAAGGCGGGGCAGATGCCGGGGCCGGGGCCACCCCGTACGGACGAGGGGGCGGTGTTCGCGCGGGCCACGTACGGCGAGCCGGCGGCGGACGTGCCCGCCGAGGCCGAGGCGCTCGCCGAGCGTGGCCCCGAGGAGTGGGACGAGGTGGACCGGCTGTTCCGGGGTGGCGCCTGAAACGTCAGCTTGCCCCCTCCCCCCGGACCTTCCCCATATGCAGGAGCTTCTCGCCCTCTACCGCTTCGCACTGCGGACCGGTGACCGTCCGCTGGCCGAGGCCCTGGCCCGCGCGATGCGCTCCGACCCGCTCCTGCGGCGGCAGGCCGACAGGCACCTGCGGCTCGAGCCGCGCGGCCAGGCGCGGTGGTCGGAGGCGGCGGAGCGGGCGGTGACCGCGGCGCTGCGCGGGATCCACTCGACGCCTCGGTAGACGGGCGTACGATCGGGCCGTCCATGGCGTCCGCCATCGAGCAGCGAGCCGAGCGCGTCCTCACGGACGTGCCCGACTGGATCTGGGACGGCGACAGGCTGCCCGTGCCGGTGGAGCACATCGCGGACTCGTACTTCGGCCTCCACGTGCGGGACGTGGGCGACCTGACCCGGGCGCCCGGCGTGCCCGCGGATCTGCCCGCGGGGCAGGGTCTGTCGGGCCTACTGCTGCCCTCGCTGGGCGAGATCTGGGTGAACGCCGCGGAGGCCCGCGACTGGCCGCCGCGCCGCCGCTTCACGATCGGTCACGAGCTGGGGCACTGGACGCTGCACCGCACGGGCGGCGCGGTGTGGTGCCGCTCGCATGCCGTCGACCCGCCGCCCGACCCGGAGCCGCCCCCCCGCCGCGCATACCCGCCCGAGGAGAGCGAGGCCAACGAGTTCGCCGCCGCCCTCCTGATGCCGGCCCACCTGGTGAAGCGCCACTACGAGCGCCTGCGTCGCCGCGACCCGGACGGCTGCTTCCAGCAGCTATGCCGGATCTTCGGCACGTCAGGGGCGGCGATGGGAAGGCGGCTGAACCGCGTGGTGTGATGCCGGCGCCGGCATTCCGCCAGATCCGCCGCCCCTCCGTGCACAATGCTGCCGTGACGCTCGACCTCGGTTCCGTCCGCCACGGCCGTGTGCGCGGTCGCTACTTCCGCGAGAACTTCGCTCAGGGCGGGATCGACCTCGTCCAGATCGTCCCGGAGCTTGTGACGAACGCCGATGCGGCGATCGCCGCCTCCGGGCGTCCGGTGGGCCGCATCGAGGTGGCGTTCGCGCCGCCCGACCGCGACTGGCTGGCGCGCTGGCGGGCCGAGCTGCGCCGCCTACGCGTGCCCGCGCTGCGTGACTGGCGACATGAGGTCGTGTGCACCGACGACGGCGAGGGCATGAACGCCGACCTCGTCGATCAGCGCCTGGGAGCGCTCGGCGAGCGTCCGGTCGACCACGGCCAGCGCGGTCTGTTCGGCCGCGGGCTACGCGACGTCTGGCTCGCCCAGGGCGCCGGACGGATCGAGGGCACGCGTGACGGACGGCTGGTGGAGTCTTGGTTCTTCCCGGCGGCGGGCGACGAGCCGTACGCCTATATCCACGTACGCGACGAGCCGGCCACGGCGCCCGCGCGGGCGGCGCTCGGCCTCGACGGCTCGGGCACGCGGGTCACGGTCCCGCTGGCCGCGCGGCGGCTGCCGCAACCGGGGCGGCTGCGCACGCTCGTGGCCCAGCTCGTGCAGTTACGCCCGGTGCTCGAGGATCCCGGGCGCGAGCTATGGCTGGCACTGCCCGGCGAGCCGCTCGCGCTCGTGACCTACCCCTATCCGGAGGCGGACCCCGAGCGACCACTCCTGTTCGAGGACGAGGTGGATATCGGGCGCGGCGTGTCCGCCCAAATCGCGGTGCGACGTGCCGCCGAGCCCTTCACGCTCGGACCCTCGCGTGCCACGCGCCGCGGCGGGCTCGTGGTGCGCTCGGGCCGCGCGGCGCACGAGGCCACGCTCGCCGGCCACGAGGGTAGACCGGGCACACGCCACCTTCACGGCGAGGTCCGCTGCGACGCGATCGAGCGGCTCCAGCGCGAGGCGCTGGACTCGCCCCGCCCGCAGGTGGTGGTGCGCGTGGACCGCTCGGGGCTGAACGAGCACCACCCCATGGTGCAGCGTCTCTACACGGCCATCGATCGAGTGCTGCGCCCAATCGTCGCCGACGAGGAGCGTCGCGCCGGCGCACGGCTCGTCGCGCCCGGCAAAGCGATCCGGGCGCGCGACCAGCAGGGCCTCCGGGCGCTGAACGACGCGCTCCGGCTGGCGTTCGAGTCCCCCGGCACCGCCGCGTTCGCAACGGGAGGCGGGCCGAGTGCTCGTCCGCCCGTGGCGCCCGCCGAGCGGAGCGCGAACGGGGCCGGCCCAGCGGTCCGGGAGCCGCCACCGGCACCCGAGCCGCCCGCACTCGCTATGCGCTTCAAGCAGTCTCCGCTGCGCCTCCATCCGGGCGAGCAGCGCGGTACGTCGCTGTTGTTCGACCCGATCCGCGTTGCACCTGGAACGCCCGTGAGCGTGGCGGCCGATCCCGGTCTCTGGGTTCGCCTTCACGGCGACGCCGTGCCCCAGGCGGGCGCGCGGCCGTGGGCGCGTATGGCGCTCGACCTGAGGGCGCGGGCCTCAATGGACCCCGGGTCGCGGCTGAGCGTCCTGGCGGAGGCCGGCCCGGAGGCGGCCGAGCTCGAGGTCGTGATCGTGCGCCACAGCGCCAGCGGCTGGGTGCGTGAAATCGCCCGCAAGGAAGAGGACGCCATCTTCGAGGCGCAGTTCGATCCCGAGAACGGTGTCGTCACGGTGTACGAGGGCCGGCGCGAGTTCCGCGCGCTCGAGCGCGCCGCCCGCCGCGGCGGGATCCCGCGCCGGCGCGTCCGCGAGTACCTGCCCTACCGGATGCTCGAGGTGGAGGTCGCGGCGAACGCCGTCTATCAGTGGGCGGCGGAGCGGATCGTCGACCGCCGCCAAGCGGAGCTGGGCCGAGCGGCCAACCCGGCCGACTATGCGCGCTCGGTCCACCACGAGGCGCAGGCGCTCCGGCACCGCTTCCACGAGCGGCTCATGCGCGCCTTCCTCGACGCCGAGGTGTTCGAGGGTGGTGTCCGCGTCGAGCCGGAGAGCGAGGCGCCGCGGCCGCGACAAGGATCGCTGCCGGGGGCCGGCTGAGGCGCCCGCGCCGCTATCCCGGGACCAGACCAAAGCCGCTATGCGCCGCGGCGGTCCTGAGCTCGTCGTCGAAGCACGCGAACTCCGTGCAACCAGGGTCCGCGTCGCGCGCGGCGAGCGCACAGGCGAGCTGCACCGCGTCGTAGGCGCGCAGGGCGTGAGTGGCGGTGACCTGCGCGGCTGTCTCGAGCACCGCGGGCATCAGCGCCACGGCGGCGAACAGCGGTGCCTCCCGGTCCGTCCCGTCGTAATCGGCCTCGAAGGCGGCCACGAGCACCTCGGCGTCGGCGCTCTGCAGCTCGCCCAGCCGCTCCTTGCGCCAGAGCGCGGCGGGCACCTCCACGCGTGCGATCGCGGAGACGATGAGGGACCGCAGCCTGCGTACCGGGGCGTGTCCCGGCTCGTCGGCGTAGAGCTTCACGAGCGCGGACGAATCCGCGAACGCGCTCAGCGGCGTCCCTCCGAGACGAGCTCCGCCAGCGTCCGCCCCTTCCCGGCCCGCTTGCGGGCACGGGCCACGGCGGCCTTGCTCGGCCGGCGCCGGGCGCCGCCAGACGACGACGCGAGGAGACCGGCGCGCGCCAAGCGCTCCCGCACGCGGGCGGCTTCATCGCCGGCCAGCTCCGGGTCGACGGCCGCGGCGAGCACCGCGCTTGCGTAGCCGTTCACGCTGCGCCCCTGCTCCTGCGCCGCCTCCTTCAGGCGGTCGGCCAACTGGTCCGGGAGGCGGAGGGTTACCTGGCGCATGATGTCATGGTAGCAACCGTGGTAGCGCCAGGTCGTAGCGTCTTCGCGCCTGCGCGGCTCGCGTTCAGCGCGCGCCGCTTGGCACCGCGCCCGACGGCCCGGTCTCCCGGGCGGCGAGGGCCTCCTCGGCCGACAGCCCATGGCCCTCGTCGAAGAGGGCCGCGAAGCGCTGGGCGCCGAGCTCCTTGCGGGCCATCGACAGCGCCTGTTCGTGCATCATGGTCACTCCCTCCCACGGCGGCGCGCCGAT
>Ga0081538_10004606_pt1 | contig 12663 bp, 10 predicted proteins | sample TabmetS5T2R1_FD_71022 | JGI IMG/M metagenome (GOLD analysis project Ga0081538, IMG submission 71022) | Tabebuia heterophylla rhizosphere microbial communities from the University of Puerto Rico - S5T2R1 | ecosystem: Host-associated > Plants > Roots > Rhizosphere ...
CGCGAGTACACCGTGGTCGGCTCGGGCGTGATCGTGAAGCGCGACGCCTTCCTGCACCGGGCGATCGTGCACGACAACGCCTACATCGGCCCCGGGACGAGCCTGCGCGGCTGCGTGGTCGGGCGCAGCGCCGACGTCAAGCAGGGCGGCCGGGTCGAGGACGGCGTGGTCGTCGGCGACAACGCCGACATCGGCCACAACGCCATCCTTCAGCCTAATGTAAAGGTATATCCCTATAAGACGGTCGAACCCGGCGCGATCGTCACCAAGTCGATCATCTGGGAGGGCCGGGGCGCCCGCGGGCTGTTCGACGAGCACGGCGTCAGCGGCATCGGCAACGTCGACCTGACCCCCGAGATGGTCCTGCGGGTCGCCACCGCCTTCGGCTCGACCCTCAAGAAGGGGTCGAGGGTCACCTTGGGACGGGACGCCAGCCGGGTCTCGCGGGCCCTGAAGCGGGCCATCATCGCCGGACTGAACTCCACCGGGGTGACCTGCGAGGACCTGGAGCTGGCGCCGGCCCCGTCGGTGCGGTTCTCGGCCTCCCGGATGGGTGCCGCGGGCGGCATGTACGTGCGCACCTCACCGAGGGACAGCCAGTCGGTCGAGCTGGCCGTGTTCGGCGGCGACGGCGGCGACGTCGACGAGGGGACCCGGCGCCGTATCGAGCGCACCTATTACAGGGAGGAGTTCCGCCGGGCGTTCGGGCAGGAGATGGGGGAGCTGCGCTACCCGCCCAGGGCGGTCGAGCACTACGCGGTCGCCCTGGTCCACAGCCTGGACGAGGCGGTCGTGCGCCACCGCGGCTTCAAGGTGGTGCTGGACGCCGGCGGCGGGACGGCCTCGCTGGTCCTGCCGCACCTGCTGTCCAGGCTGCGCCTCGACACCCTGATCGTGAACGGCCACCTCGACGAGAACCGGGTCGCCCCCACCGACGGCGAGCGCCAGGCCGACCTGGACCGCCTGGCCAAGCTGGTCACCGCCTCCGGGGCCGACCTGGGAGTGCTGTTCGACGCCGTCGGGGAGCGGATCGTCCTGGTCGACGAGCGCGGCGCCATCGTCGGGCTGGACCGGGCCCTGCTGCTGTTCGTCGACCTGATCGTGCGGACCGAGGGTGACGGCGGCATCGCCCTGCCGGTCTCGACGACCCGCCTGGCCGCCGACCTGGCCGCCCGCCACGGCCGCCAGATCCACGGCTGCAAGCTGTCGACCAGCGCCATCATGCGGGCCGCCCAGCGCGACGGGGTGGTGTTCGCCGGCGGCGAGGGCGGCGGCTACGTCTTCCCGGTCCTGCACCCGGCCTACGACGGGCTGCTGTCGTTCGGCAAGCTGCTCGAGCTCCTGGCGGTCCACGAGACCACTCTCGGCGCCGCCGTCGACGCCCTGCCCCAGCCGTCGGTCATCCGCCGGCGGGTCCCGACCCCCTGGGAGCGCAAGGGGGCGGTGATGCGCCAGCTGGTCGAGGCCGCCAAGGGCCGTCGGGTCGACGACACCGACGGGGTCAAGATCTTCCACACCGCCACCGGCACCGAGCCCGGCCCCTGGGGCGATGACTGGGCTCTGGTCATCCCGGACACCGTCGAGCCCGTCACCCACCTGTGGGCCGAGGCCGGCGACGAGGCCACGGTCACCGCCCTGGCCGACGAGTACGAGGCCCTGATCCGGAGGGTGGCAGAGGTGGAGTAGGGCGGCCGCCCGCCGGATTGCGGGGTCCAGGGGGTCGCAGAGCCGGGCCGCTCGCCGGTCGGGACGGCGCGGCGTGTCCGCGCCGGTTGTCCACAGTGCGCGCGGATGGAGTTGCCCTTGCGGCGGGCGGGCCGTAGGCTCTTCGTCCGCTCGGGCCCTTCCCCCCTGCTCCCGGCCCGGTGTCGCGCCGTCCGGCACCCGGACGGCATGCCAAAAGGAGCCCACCATCTCGGTCGCCGACCCACCTGCCGAGTCGCACGACCCCCGCTGGATGCCGGGGCCGGTCGCTGGCGCCCTTCGCTGGCTGCGAGGGGTGCCGCGGACGGTGCTGGCCGGCGTGCTCGTGGTGGTGCTTGTCGCCGGGCTGGTCGCCGCTCAGGAGGTGGCCGCGGCCGGGCACGTCCGCCGTGGGGTCCGCGTCGGTGGCGTGGAGCTGTCGGGGCTGACCCCGGTGGCGGCCACCGACCGGCTGCGGGCCGCCGCCGAAGACCTCCAGGGCGCGCCCGTGGCCCTCCAGGCCGGGGACGCGACGCTGCGCCTGCCCCGGTCCAAGGCCGGGGTGGAGCTGGACGTGGAGGCCAGCGTGGCCGCGGCCATGGAGGTGGGCCGGGACGGGCCCTTCGACCTCGACCGCCTCAAGGGCTGGTTCGGCCGCATCGACCTGCCCTGGACGGCCCGGGTGAACACGGCCCGCCTGGACCGGCAGCTGGCCGCCCTCGACCGGCGTATCGGCAGCGAGGTCCGCGAGCCGACCCTGCGCATCGGCGGCCGCACGCTGGCCCACGGCGCCAAGGGCGGGACCGCCCCCTCGACTGCGGGCGCCGGGGCCGCCGCCGGGCAGGGCGGCGCCGGCTCGACCGCCGGAGCGGGCGGCAGCGCGGCCGGGCCGGGGACGGCCGGCGTGGCCTCCGGGGCCGTGCCCGTTGCGGTGGTGGCCGGGCGGCCGGGCCGGACGGTCGACCGGGCCGGGGCCGAGGCGGCGCTGCTGGCCGCGGCGGCCGCGCCGGCCGGGGCGGCGGTCAGCCTCCCGATCACCGAACGGCCCCCGAGCGTCGGCGACGAGGCCGCCCAGGCCGCCGCCGACCGCACCGCCGCCCTGCTGAAGGCGCCGGTCGAGGTGACCGCCGGCAAGGGCCGGACCGACCTGCGCCCGGCCGACCTGGCCCCGCTGGTCCGCACCCGGGTGGCGGCCGGCCAGCTGCGCCTCGCTCTCGATCCCGGTGGGCTCGACCGCCTGCTCCGCCGCCAGGCCGGCTTCGCCTACAGCGAGCCCAGGGACGCCCGGTTCCAGCCGACCGGCTCCCGCGTCCGCATCCTGCCCGGGGTGGTCGGCCTCGAGGTCGTCCCCCGCAAGGCGGCCGCCGCCGTGCTCGAGGCCGGTACCGGGGGCACCGACCGGTCGGCGGCCCTGCCGACCACCGCGACCCAGCCCGACCTGACCACCAGGGAGGCCAAGGCCCTGGGCGTCAAGGAGGTGATGTCGACCTTCACGACCACCTTCAACGCCAGCGACGTCCCCCGGGTCCACAACATCAGCCTGATCGCCGCCGCCGTCCACGGCAGCCTGGTCCGCCCCGGCGAGGTCTTCTCGATGAACGCGGCCACGGGCCAGCGCACCGCGGCCAAGGGCTACCGCACGGCCCACGTGATCCAGAACGGCGAGATCGTGGACGGCCTCGGCGGCGGGGTCTGCCAGGCCGGCACCACCATGTTCAACACCGCCTTCTTCGCCGGCCTGCCGGTGCCCGAGCGGCGCAACCACAGCCTGCACATCAGCCACTACCCGATGGGCCGCGACGCCACCCTCAGCTGGCCCACCACCGACCTCAAGTGGCGCAACGACTCCCCGTACGGGATCTACATCACCAGCCGAGCCACCCCCTCCTCGCTGACCTTCACCTTCTGGTCGACCTCGAGGGGCTACAAGGTCACCTCGAGCACCTCGAGCGCCAGCAACTTCCGCGCCCCGCCGACCAGGTACAAGGACGACCCGGCCCTGCCCAAGGGCAAGGAGGTCGTGGAGGAGTCCGGATCCTCCGGGTTCGACGTCACCGTCTCCCGCACGGTCACCAAGGGCGGCACGGTCATCCGGCGCGACAGCTTCGTCTCCAACTACAGCCCCTGGGTCCGGGTCGTCCGCCGCGGCACCGGTCCCAAGGAGCCCGCCGAGCCGGGAGCCGGCGCCCAGGCCTGAGCCTCGAAGCCGCGCCGGCCAGGTCGCACCCGGCATCCGGCCCGGCCCGAGCGCGCGGCCGACCGGCCGGTGCACCGATCTGGCAAGGTGGGCACGGCTGTGCTTGGCTACCAGCGGCCCGGCCCCAGCCGCGCCTCGGTGACCAACTGGAGGGACGAGGATGTACCCCGACGACCTCAGGTACACGAACGAGCACGAGTGGGCACGGGTCGAGGGCGACCGGGCCACCATCGGCATCACCCACTACGCCCAGGACGCCCTCGGCGACATCGTCTATGTCGACATCCCACCGGTGGGCACGGCCCTCACCGGCGGCTCGACCTTCGGCGAGGTCGAGTCGACCAAGTCGGTGTCGGACATCTACAGCCCGGTCACAGGAACGATCGTCGAGCGCAACGACGAGCTCGACAAGAGCCCCGAGCTGATCAACTCCGACCCCTACGGGCAGGGCTGGCTGGTCGTGGTCGAGCTGGCCGACCCCACCGAAGTCGACCAGCTGATGGACGCCGCCGCCTACAGCGACCTGGTCGCCGAGTCCTGAATCTCACCGTATCGTGGAGGTTGTCGGGCCGAACCTCGCGCCTGCGTTGACCCGTTTTTGATCCGTCCTCTACAGTCACCGACCAAAACGACGCTAGCTCGCCCGCTCCGGCGGACCGGGCAGCGGGTGACCACGATTCAAGCCCCGGGAGGGCAGCATGTTCTGCACTCAGTGCGGTCACAAGAACCCTGAAGGGGCCCATTTCTGCGCGAACTGCGGGGCCGCGCTGACCACGACCCCGGACGACTCGACCACCACGATCAGCCTCGCCGCCCAGGACCTCGAATCTGAGGTCGAGGAAGAGGTCGTCGCTCCCGTCGAGGAGCTGCGCGAGAACACCGCCATGCTGGTCGTGCGGCGCGGGCCGAACGCTGGCAGCCGCTTCCTGCTCGACAAGGAGGTGGTGACCGCCGGACGCCACCCCGAGAGCGACATCTTCCTCGACGACATCACCGTCTCGCGCCGTCACGCGGAGATCCGCCGCGGGCCGAGCGCGTTCACCGTCCACGACGTGGGCTCCCTGAACGGCACCTACCTGAACCGGGAGCGGGTGGAGGACGGCGAACTCGTCGCCGGGGACGCGCTCCAGATCGGCAAGTTCAAGCTCGTGTTCTTCGCCGGCAGTCGACCGGGAGGCGGCGGGTAGGGTCATGCGGGATCCGGCCCAGCGCAACGTGCCGCCCCGGCCGGGCGGCGGTGGAGGAGACGCCGCAAGCTCCGGCAAGCCGGCCAAGCAGACCGGCACCGGCGGGACGATGAGCATCGGCGAGGTGCTGGGGATCCTCAAGCCCGAGTTCCCCGACATCACCGTCTCCAAGATCCGCTTCCTCGAGGGCGCCGGCCTGGTCCAGCCGGACCGCTCGGCCTCCGGTTACCGCAAGTTCTCCGAGGACGACGTCGCCCGCCTCCGCTTCGTCCTCCGCGCCCAGCGCGACCAGTACCTCCCCCTGCGCGTGATCCGCCAGCGCCTCGCCGACCTCGAACAGGTCGGCGGCCTGGAGGGAAAGGTCCCGGCGGGGGAGTCCGGCGCTGGTGGCGTCGGGGACCGGGGTGGGTCGGGCCCCGGGGCCACGGCCGGGCCGCCGGAGTCGGCCGCTGGGGCTGGGGTGGCTGGAGCCGGATCGGCAGGCGCCGAGGGCTCTGCGGCCGAGCCATCGGGAGCCGGGGCGGGAACGCTCGGGGCGACCGGGGCTGGGGCTCCCGGGGCCTCAGGTGCCGGGATGGGCGGGACGGCAGGATCGGCGGCTGCGGTGGGGCAGCCCGCTCGGGGGACGGGCGGAGGGTTCGCGGCCGCGCCGCCGTCCGACGCGCAGTTCACCCGCGACGAGCTCTGCCGCGCCGCCGGCGCCAACGCGGACCAGCTCCTGGAGCTGGAGTCCTTCGGCCTGGTGAGCGCCCGCGGCAGCGGCGAGCGGGGCGCCTGGTACGGAGGCGACGACCTCGTCCTGCTGCGGCTGGCCCGCGAGCTCGCCGACTACGGCCTGGAGGCCCGCCACCTCCGCATGTACAAGCTGTTCGCCGAGCGCGAGGCCGCCCTGTTCGAGCAGGTGGTCGCGCCCATGGTCCGCCAGCGCAACCCCGAGGCCCGCGCCCGCGCCCGCGACACCATCGAGGCCCTGGCCCAGCTCGGCGGCCGCATGCGGGACCTGGCCCTCCGCTCGGCCGTCCACGGTCTGGCCGAATCCCGCGACCCGCACCGTTGATCAGCTGCTAGATCTCTTTGTGAACCTAGCAACATGTCGATAAACTCCCAAACCTCCGGTCCCCGGGAGGGCACCCAGCCCCACAGCCCAAGCCGGGCCCGCAGGGGCCTGGCCGTTGTCGTGGTCCTGGCGGCAACCCTGAGTGCGCACGCTGGGTCGGTGTCCGCCGCCGCGGCCGGGTCCCTCGCTTCGCCCGGGGCCGCCGCCGTGGCCGGGTCGGCCACCGCAACCGGGGCCGTCGCCATGGCCGGTTCTCCCACGGCGACCGGTGCTGGTGCCGCCGCCGTGACGCCCGTCAACCTTGGAGCGCAACCCGGGGTCGCGGCTGTGGACCAGGCGCCGGTGGCGCCCCCCCGTGTGCTGGCGAAGGCGGTGATCCTGGCGGACGAGGCTACCGGGCAGGTGCTGTACGAGCGGAACGCTGGCTCGGGCCGGGCGATGGCCTCCACGACCAAGGTCATGACCGCGCTGCTGGCCCTCGAGCGGCTCGACGAACGCAAGGTTGTCATCATCGGCTCGGGACCTCCCAAGGTGCGGGAGGAGTCGCTGGCGCTGCGCCAGGGCGAGCGGCTGACCGTCCGGCAGCTGCTCCTGGGGCTGATGCTGAAGAGTGCCAACGACGCCGGCGTGGCCCTTGCCGAGGCGGTTGACGGGAGCGAGGCGGCCTTCGTCCGGCGGATGAACCGCAAGGCGGCCGCCCTGCGGCTCACTGCGACCCACTACGTGACCCCGTACGGCCTGGACCGGCCCGGCCATCGGACCAGCGCCCGCGACCTGGCCCGGCTCTGGGAGGTGGCCATGCGCCGGCCGGACTTCCGGGCCCTGGTCGCCACCAGGGCCGCCCGGCTGCCTGGCGGGCCCTTGTCGCTTCGTCGATTTGTCACCACGAACCAGCTGCTCGGCTCCTACCGGTGGACGGTCGGAGGCAAGACCGGGTTCACCAACCGGGCCGGGCGGTGCCTGGTCGCCTCGGCCAGCCGTGGCGGCCGTCGGCTGGTCGCGGTCGCCCTCGGCTCGCCCAACGCCTTCCCGGACGTGCAGGCCCTGTTCGAGTACGGCTTCTCCAAGTTCGTCCGGGTCCGCCTCGCCCAGCGCGGTCAGCCGGTGTCGGCGACCTCCGGCGGCCCGGCGACGCTGCAGGTCGACACCGACGCCGACGCCGTGGTCCGGCTGGACCAGCTCGATGAGGTCCGCCTCGCCCTCCCCGAGGGCGTGCCCACCGGGACGACCTCCGCCTGGCTCACCGGCGGGGGACGGCGGCTGGTCAGGGTCCGGCTGGCTCCGCTCCCGGCGGGCGGGGCCGGGCCGACCTCGACCCTGCTCCCACCTCCCACCGTCTCGAGCGCCGCTCCCTCCACCACTGGGACCGGAGTCGCCGCCGGGGCGGGAGGACCCCTGGCGACCACCCTCAGCGCGGACGCCACCGTCAAGCCGTGGCCAGTCCCACCCGGAGCCCCCGCGCCGACGATCGATCCATTCCTGCGCCGCGACCCCCCGTGACCCCACCCGACGGTCCCGCGCCGGACCCGCGCACCTCAGCGACCCCACACGAAGCGCCCGGCAACGACCCCGACCCGGTGCAGGAGGCGCAGGCGGGCGGTGGGGAACGGCCCGCTGTGCGGCTGCTCGTGGACCGGGAGGCGCTGCGGCGGCGGGTGGCGGAGCTGGGGGCCGAGCTGCGGGCCGACTACGAGGGCGTGGAGCCGATTCTGGTGTCGGTCCTGCGGGGTGGGGTGGTGTTCCTCGCCGATCTGGTGCGGGCGGCGGCGATGCCGTGCCTGGTGGACTTCATGGCGATCTCGCGGTTCGACGCGTCGGAGGACACCGGGGTGGTGCGGATCGAGAAGGACCTCGACCTGGACCTGTCCGGGGCGCACGTGCTGGTGGTGGAGGACATCGTCGACACCGGGCTGACCCTGACCTACCTGCTGCGGGTGCTGGCCACGCGAAGGCCGGCCAGCCTCCGGGTCTGTGCGCTCCTGGACAAGCGGGCCCGGCGCATCGTGGACGTGCCGCTGTCGTACGTCGGCTTCGAGGTGCCGGACGTGTTCGTGGTCGGCTACGGGCTCGACCTGGACGAGCGTGAGCGGGGCAGGAGCGAGCTCCTGGCCGTCGACGATCTCGAGGCGGTGCGGGACGACCCGGCCCTGCTCGACCTTCCTACCAGGCCCGATGGCGCGCAGAGGCCACCTGGGGCGTGAGTTGCGACGGGCTGCAACCTTCGCTCGGTATGTCGCATCGCCCGGAGGCGTCTGATAGCCTCGGGCAGGTGGCAAGCGCCCATCCGGGCGCCAGAAACGTTCGACGCCCGAGGGGGTTTCGCGTTGGTCGAGCTGACCCTCGTCGGCGTAAGGATCGAGCTCCCAACCCAGACGCCGATCGTGCTCCTCAAGGAGCGTGACGGCGAGCGCTTCCTCCCGATCTGGATTGGCAACGTCGAGGCGACCGCCATCGCCTTCGCGCTCCAGGGCGTGGCGACCCAGCGGCCGCTCACGCACGATCTGCTCAAGAATCTCCTGGACGAGCTGGTGGTATCCGTCGAGCGGATCGTGATCACCGAGCTCAAGGAAGGCACCTTCTACGCGACCATCGAGCTGCGGCAGAACGGCTCCAAGTTCTCGGTGTCGAGCCGGCCGAGCGACGCCATCGCCCTCGCGGTGCGGGCCAACACGCCCATCTTCGCCGAGGAGGACGTGCTCAGCGAGGCCTCCATCCTGATCAAGAGTGACGACGAAGAGCGCGAGGTTGAGAAGTTCCGCGAGTTCCTCGACCAGGTCAGTCCGGAGGATTTCGAGTAGCTCTGGGCCAGGTTCACCCTCTGCTGAAGGTCGAGATATCGCAGGTCGATAACGGTGAGGTTGCTTCGTTGACGCGGCGAACCGCGACCCCTAGGCTTGACGTAACATCGTTGTAATTTACGCAGGATCCCCGGGCAAGGAGGAAGTGGATGGCCGCGCGATCGACTCCGGCGTCGGAGCCGGGCTTCCGCGGCCCCACCGTTCACAAGCTGGTCGGCATCACCTATCGGCAGCTCGACTACTGGGCCCGGACCGGGCTGGTCACGCCGTCGGTGCGGGCGGCGGACGGGTCGGGCACCCAGCGGCTCTACAGCTTCACCGACGTGGTCGAGCTGCGCATCATCAAGCGGCTCCTGGACGCCGGCGTGTCGCTGCGCCAGATCCGGGACGCGATCGGCTACCTGCGTAAGGAGTCGGGGGGCAAGCCGCTCAGCGACATCACCCTGATGTCGGACGGGAACCGGATCTACGCCTGCCACTCCAACGAGGAGGTGGTGGACGTCCTCTCCCACGGCCAGGCCGTGTTCGGCATCGCCGTGGGGCGGGTCTGGGCCGACACCGAGGGCGACCTGGCCCACCTCCCCGGCGACCAGCCGAGCCGCCCGGCCGCGGAGGCCGACGCCGGCACGACGGTGGCCGAGGCGTCCGGTGGGGCACCGCCCCGGGCGGCACCGCAGGGGACCCAGGGGACCCAAGGCTAGCGCCGGCCATGGCCATCAGCGCGGGAGCGACTCGGCCGGCCGACCAGATCACCTTCGCGCACAACTCCGAGCGCCAGTTCGCGCGCCTGCTGGACTTCTACCGGGTCGACTGGGAGTACGAGCCGACCGCGTTCCCGATCGAGTGGGACGCGGCCGGCCAGCCGACCCAGCACTTCCGGCCCGACTTCTACCTGCCCGGGTCCGGGCTCTACATCGAGATCACCACACTCAACCAGCGCCTCGTGACCAAGAAGAACCGCAAGGTCCGGCGCCTGCGCGAGCTCTACCCGGACGTCCGCATCAAGATCCTGTACCAGCGCGACTACCTCTCGCTCCTCGCCAAGTACGGCCTCGAGCCCCCGAGCCAGCTGGCCCCGGACCCGCCCGCGGTCGAGGGAGGTCCCTCGCTCCCCGAGGAGTCCGCAGGCGCCGCCCCGCGAGCCCGGGAGGGCGGGGAGGCGGCGCAGGGCCCGGTTGAGGACCAGGTCCGCGGGCGGGTCAAGCCGGCCCGGGAAACGCGCGGGTGGGGCGGGGAACCGGCAACGCTGGGGTGGGGTGGGGAGAAGGTGCTCGGCGCCGGGCAGGGGGCGCGGGTGGCGTCGAGGGTGGCTGGTGAGCGGCCGCGGGAGTGGACGGGTGGGGCGGTTCACCGGGCCGCGGCGGCGGGGCGGCCGCGGGTGGTGCCCGACCCGACGGGGGCGGTCCCGCCACTGCCGGCCGACCCCGAGCTCGTGCGGCTGGCCCAGGTGCCCCTCCCGGCCGAGATCGCCCAGCGCCGCGGTCCCGCCACCGCCAAGCGCGCCGGGTAGCGGCCCGAGCGTTCCGCTGGCGGGGAATCCACCGACGGCGGTCCTGGCGCACCGGGCCGGCGACTTCGGGCAGTCCTGGCTCCGCCGTCACCTGGCTCCAACCGCGGGTCGTGCTCGTCCTGCTCGATCTACGCGACCTGCCCAACCCGCATTCCAACCTGCCCGTGGCTCCTCGGTGGGGCGTTGCGGGGGTTCGGAGGGCGGTGGTTCAATCGCCGCGCCCTGGCTGGGTTGCTAGCGGGGAGCTAGATAGATACATCGAGAAGTCTCTAAGTAGATAAATCTCTATGTCGATCCCACCGGGGGGAGGCGCCGGAAGTCGCCGGGTGCCGGTGGGGCACGTCAGGAGGAGCGTTGAGCTATCAGCCCCACACCAGTGAGGACGTCGACCAGATGCTGGCCGCCCTCGGCCTGGATGACGTCGACCAGCTGTTCAGGCCCATCCCCTCCGAGCTGCGGGCCCCGGCCCCCCTCGACCTGCCCCGGCCCCACGCCGAGCAGGAGGTCGCCGGCGAGCTCGGCCGGCTGGCCGCCCGCAACCGGCACCTGGACGAGCTGACCTGCTTCCTCGGGGCCGGGGTCTACGACCACTACGTGCCGGCCTCGGTCTGGTACCTGGCCGGGCGGGGCGAGTTCGCCACCTCCTACACGCCCTACCAGCCGGAGATGAGCCAGGGGGTGCTCCAGGCCCTGTTCGAGTACCAGACGCTGATCAGCGAGCTGACCGGCCTGGAGATCTCCAACGCCTCGCTGTACGACGGCGCCTCGGCCGTGGCCGAGGCCGCGACCATGGCCGTGGCCACCACCCGCCGCAGCGAGCTGCTGGTGAGCGCGGCCGTGGCCCCGCGGGTGCGGGAGCTGCTGGACACCTACAGCCAGGGTCTGGACATCAAGCTGGTCGAGGTCGGCGCCCTGGACGGCCACACCGACCTGGACGAGGTGCGCGGCAAGGCCAGCGACCAGACGGCGGCGGTGCTGCTCGCCCAGCCCAACTTCTTCGGGGTGGTCGAGGACGTGGCCGCGGCGGCCGACCTGGCCCATGCGGTCGGGGCGCGGATGCTGGTCACCTTCGACCCCCTGACCGCCGGGGTGCTGGAGCCGCCGGGACGGCTCGGCGCCGACGTCGTGGTCGGGGAGGGGCAGGGGCTCGGCAACCACCCGAACTTCGGCGGCCCGGCGTTCGGGTTCCTGGCCTGCCGGCCGGAGGACGTGCGGCGGCTGCCGGGGCGGCTGGTCGGGGAGACCCTCGACACGGCCGGTCGGCGGGCGTTCGTGCTCACCCTCCAGGCCCGGGAGCAGCACATCCGGCGGGAGAAGGCGACCAGCAACATCTGCACCAACCAGACCCTGAACGCGATTGCCGCCTCGGTGTACCTGAGCTGGCTGGGGCCGCAGGGGCTGGAGGAGCTGGGCCGGCTGTGTGTGCGGGCGGCCCGCTACGCGGCCGACCGGCTGGCCGCCATTCCCGGGGTCCGGCCGGCGTTCCCTGACCAGCCGTTCGTCAAGGAGTTCGTGGCCCGGCTGCCGGCCGACCCGGCCGAGGTCAGCCGCCGCCTGGTCGACCACGGCCTCCTGGCCGGGCTGCCCCTGGCCGGGCTGGCCCCCGGCCTGGAGGACGGCCTCCTGGTCGCGGTCACCGAGCGTCGGACCAAGGAGGACATCGACCGCCTGGCCGACGCCATGACCACGGTCCTGGCCGACCTGGGAGCCACCGACGGCGATCGACGCCGCGAGGGTGAGGAGGTGGCCCAGTGACCAGCGCGACCAATGGCAACGCCGGTACCAGCCGGCCCACGGCCTTCGAGGCCGTGCCCTGGGCTGCCGGCACCCTCGACGCCGAACCCGAGCGGCTGATCTTCGAGCGGTCCTCGCCCGGGCGGCGAGCCTCCAGCTTCCCGGATGGTGGAGGGCTGCCTGAGGTCGATCTGGACCAGGTGCTGCCCTCCGGGTTCCGGCGGGCCGGTGCGGTGCGGCTGCCCGAGGTGTCCGAGCGCGACCTGGTGCGGCACTACACCCGGCTGGCCCACCGCAACTACGCGGTCGACCTCGGGTTCTACCCGCTCGGGTCCTGCACCATGAAGTACAACCCGAAGGTTGCCGAGACGGCGGCGGCGCTGCCGGGGTTCGCGCGGCTGCATCCGGCGCAGCCGGCCGAGCAGGTGCAGGGGGCGCTGGAGCTGCTGGCGCGGCTCGAGGACGCCCTGTGCGAGCTTACCGGGGTGGGCGCGGCG
>Ga0081538_10004607_pt1 | contig 12662 bp, 11 predicted proteins | sample TabmetS5T2R1_FD_71022 | JGI IMG/M metagenome (GOLD analysis project Ga0081538, IMG submission 71022) | Tabebuia heterophylla rhizosphere microbial communities from the University of Puerto Rico - S5T2R1 | ecosystem: Host-associated > Plants > Roots > Rhizosphere ...
GGACGACTACCCCAACCCGTACGCCGAGCCCGGCGACCACGGCTGGGTGCTGGAGCGGCACGCCCACCTCTTCGAGGACCAGGAGAGGTGGGGTGAGCCCTTCATCGCGATGATCGCCCGGCTGATCGCCGACTACCTCGAGGAGCACGACCCCGAGCGCGAGGGCGCCTGGGTGGCCGAGCTGGACGGGAAGCGCGCCGGCGCGGTCTACTGCGTGCGGCGCTCGGACGAGGTCGCGCAGCTGCGCCTGCTCTTCGTCGACGTCGAGGCGCGCGGCCACGGCGTCGGCGGCAAGCTGGTCGAGCGCTGCATCTCCTTCGCGCGGGAGCGCGGCTATCGGCGGATGATGCTGTCGACCGTCAGCCCGCTGGCCAGTGCCCGCCGGATCTACGACGCCGCGGGCTTCCAGCAGACCAAGGAGGAGCCTGACCCCGCCTTCCCGGAGGGGACGTTCGCGCAGGAGATGTGGCTCGACCTCTGACCGGCGCGCTCAGGTCGTGACCTGCTCGAGCAGCTCGTCGATGGAGGCGTCCATCGCCTCGGCGAGCGAGTCCGAGTCCGGCAGGATCTCGCTCGCCGCGTAGAGGCCGAAGCAGGGTTCCCCCTCGGTGACCGGCATGTCCACTAAGAAGGCGCTGTCCAAAGAGATCGGGCCAATCTGCATATCATTGCGAACCGTGGATCCCTCGGCCGTGTAGCGCAGGATGGCTGGACAACAGGGCTGTCGGAGGTAGTCGGGCGCCGTGCCCGTTTCCCGGAAGGCAATCATGGCAAAGGGATGGTCGCGCAGGTTCTGGCCCACCCCAGGCAGGTCATGGACCACCTCGATCCCCAGGGTGCGCAACTGCGCTGCCGGCCCGACGCCGGACAGCAACAGCAGGTGCGGGGAGGCCAGGGTCCCGGCGCTCAGCACCATCTGGTCGCCCTCGACCGTGAATCGTTGCCCGCCGCTCTCCACTTCCACCCCCACGGCCCGCGTCCCCTCGAACAGGATGCGTCTCACCGTGACGTTCGCCCTGAGAGTGAGGTTCAGGCGGTGGCGGGCCTGGTCCAGGTACGCCAGGGCCGTGCTCACACGGACGCCGTCACGGTTGTTCACGGCGTGGGGTCCGACGCCTGTGGACTCGGGGTGGTTCTGGTCCGGGCAGTCGGGGAATCCTTCCGCTAGGCACGCCGCATAAAACGCCTGCGCATGCGGGAGCATCTCCTCCCACTTTAGTCGGCGCACCGGAATGGGGCCGTTGGAACCGTGGAAGTCGCCACGGAACTCCAGATCCGTCTCCAGCTTTCGGAAATAGGGGAGGACCTTAGTGAAGGCCCACTCCTCGTTGCCCCAGGTGGCCCAGGTGTCGAAGTCCTCCGGGGCGCCTCGGAGGAGCACCTGGCCATTGATGGCGCTGGTGCCGCCGGTCGCCTTCCCACGGGGGATGGCGATGGGCTCGGGTTGCTCTGATGTGCCAGCCGCCACGTATCCCCAGGTATGGGGGCCAGAGGCGGACAGCAAGAAATTCCCTCCCCACTTGAGGTCATCGGGAAGGCGGTCGAACTCCGGATAATCTGGCCCCGCCTCGAGCAGCAGCACCGATCGGGCTGGGTCCTCGGACAGGCGAGTCGCCAGGGTACTGCCGGCAGACCCCGCCCCAATGATAATGACGTCGTACCGCATACTCTCCTCCTTATCCTCTGAAGCCGAACACCGATTAGACTGCCGAATAGAATCGTGAAACCCTGCACCGTACTGCAGCCTATTTCCCCACCCTCAGAAACCGCCGACCGTCAAAACAGCCTGCATTCTAGCACCTTTACTCATTCTGCTTCAAGGTTGGTGTTAGGGGGTTAGACTGCGAAATCGTGCAGTCTAACCCCCTAACACCGTAATGCTGGCCGCCTGGCTTAGAGTCGGTCCATTGGACTGTAGACCCCATTCCCTCCCCGGTTCAGCACGTGAGTATAAATCATGGTCGTCTTCACGTCCCGATGCCCCAGCAATTCCTGAATCGTCCGGATGTCATAACCGTCCTCCAACAGATGCGTGGCGAATGAGTGCCTCAGCGTGTGGCAGCTCACCACCTTGGCCAAGCCGGCCTTTCTGGTCGCTTCTTTGATGGCCCGTTGTAACACCGATTCGTGCACGTGATGCCGCCTGTGTTCACCGGACCGCGGGTCCAGGCTTATTTGTGACGCCGGGAAGACCCACTGCCAGCTCCATTCTCTACTAGCATTCGGATACTTCCGTTGCAGCGCATCTGGCAGATAGACCCTACCGAAGCCTCCCACCAAATCGTTTTGGTGCTGTTGACGAACGTGTTCCAGATGCGCCGTCAGCGGTGCTTGCAGAGCTGCTGGCAGCATCGTTCGACGATCCTTATGGCCCTTGCCTTCACGGAGCAAAATCTGACGGCCGGCGAAGTCAAGGTCTTTCACTCGGAGTCGCAGGCACTCCAGCAGGCGCAGGCCGGCACCATATAAGAGGCTCGCCATGATCCAGTGCACGCCCTCGAGCGCACCGAGCAGCGCTCTGACCTCCGCTCTGGTCAACACGACCGGTAGACGTTGCGGACGCTTGGCGCGGACCACATCCTCCAACCAGCCGAAGTTAAGGCCGAGAACGTGGCGGTACAAAAAGACTAGCGCACAGAGCGCCTGATTCTGCGTCGAAGCGCTCACCTGCCCGTGCACCGCCAATTCCGAAAGAAATTGCGTGATCTCGTCCGCGCCCATCTCTTGGGGATGACGCTTCCCATGGAACAGGATAAACCGCTTAACCCAGCTGACATACGCCTCCTCCGTCCGTATGCTATAGTGCCGCAGCCGGATCGCTTCCCGGACCCGGTCGAGCAGCTTAGGCTTGTTCCCTTCGGAAGCACTAGCCCTTTCGGCAAGACGCTGGAGCGACTGCGGCGGAGCCGGGACGCGCCGACTGTCAATTCGGACCCACGCTGGATGGCGCCATGGACGAATACGACGCTCATCAGGGCCTCCTGCGACTGTTCCGTCGTTCATATACATGCCTCCCATGGTCTGACACTTCCGGGAGGCCACTCCGGCGTGCACCACAGCTGCCGCTCCCTCAGGTCTGACACAAGATCTCCCTTGTCACGCACGACAAGTGGGGCCGAACGATCCACTACCAGACGATTGATCTCCGGGTAACCTTACAATGTTTTCTTCGACGAGAACCAGCGTGCCCGCGGCGACGCGCCTGATGTTAGGGATATTAGGCAACCCTGCCGTACTTCCTGCTCCTTCTGTTTGTAGTTAGAAAGAAGATCATATCAACATTTTGTTGATATAACAAGAGTGTCTCCCACTGCCATCCCCCTCTCCCGCCTAGACAAAGAACCCCGTCTGGGGCCTTATACCTCGGGACTATGCTTGGCGCGCAAGGAGATGAGCAGCCTTCCATGCCTCTGCAGGCGGCGTGGGCGGGGGTCGGGGAAGGTCTATGTGCGCGTTAAGATGCCGGGCCTTGGCATCCTCTTGCAACCTGATGCCTCGCGCCGCTGCTGGCTGGCGGCGCCGGGGGGACGGCCCTATCGGCTCCTCACCGGGGATGATGACTCCCGGCGGGTGGGCGTGGCGCTGCTGGTCCCGCGCAAGATCAGTTAGACCCATCTCTAGAGGCTGCGCTGGGCAGTTGAGCGCTTAGGCCGGCCGCTGGCCTCCGCTGTCGACAATCGCCGCAGCTCTGGCCAGGTGACTCGCCAGAGCTCCCGCGACACGATGACCACCGCCGAGGCCGATGCCCGAGTCCAGTGCCGGCTGGCCCTGCGCCGCTTGGCTATCGGCATCCTCCGACTTTTGCTTGACACCTGGCGCCGTGTAGGGTACTGACAGATTTATGTCATGCCTACCCGAGTGTCGTGTCTCCTGTGGACAGGAGGGAAACCATGGTCGCAGTCAGAAGTAGCCTCCGTGCCAGGTTACAACGCGGTGAGACGATCGCCGCTCCCGGGGCGTATGACCCGCTTTCAGCGCGTGTGGTGCAGGCATTGGGCTTTTCCGCCGTGTATACTGGCGGCTACATGACGGGTGCCCATACCAGCATCACCGAGCCGCTGTTAACGCTGACGGAACAAGTCGAGGTCGCACAAAGAGTGGCACGCGCCGTGGACCTGCCGGTAATAACCGACGCTGGGACGGGCTATGGTGATCCGTTGCACGTCATGCGCTGTGTGCGTGAGTTCGAGGCGGCTGGCATCGCCGGCATCCACATCGAAGACCAGGTCTATCCCAAGCGTGCCTCCTACCACAAAGGCGTGGAGCACATCGTTCCCTTGCCGGAATTCGTCGAGCGCATCAGCTACGCCCTCAAAGCGCGCCGTGACCCGGATTTCCTGATCATCGGGCGCACTGACGCGTTCAGCGCGGTCGAAGGGAGTCGTGAGGAACTGGTCCGTCGGGGTTTGGCTCTCAAAGAACTCGGTGTCGACGCCATCATGCCCCGTGGTGTGCGTGCCAGAGAGGATCTGGCGTTCTTCCGCAACGAAGTCCCTGGGGTATCATTGGTGGTCATCGCTGGTGCCGACGACATCTCCGTCCAGGAGTATGCAGCTCTGGGGTATCAAATCATGATCTACGCCACCACCCCGGTGATTGTGGCAGCGAACGCCTTAATGGAGACCTATCAGCACCTCAAAGACACCGGCCTGCTCAACCTTACCGCCCAGCGTGTCGCTGAGCTACGGCGGCGTGTCGAGGAACTCATCAGTCTGCCGGAATATTACGCAGTGGAAGCGGCGACGACCGAGCGAGGCAGCACTGCCCCGTCAGCGCACCGTTGAGAGCGGTGCCGTGGCAGATGAGCTCGTGAGCGAAGCGCTTGCCCTTGTGTCGCCAGCCGCGTAGAGTAGCAGAGTATTGTTCTCGGGTTGCCCGTGGCGAGGTCAAGCAATCTTATGGGAAACACCTGATGGTGCCGTCCCGCGCTGCGTCGGCTAACCGGCGGGTGCTGGAGCGGCGTGGAGAGCGTCATGCCCCAGGAAACCATTGTTTTTACCCCAGGCCGTGAGATGCCGTCGGATGTTCTCGAGCAGGCGCAGCGCATGAAACCGGCAGGCTTTAACCTGCAGATGGTGCCGGGGAGTGCCAGCGCCGCGGATATCGCGGCCGCGATGCGAGATGCTGAATATCTGGTGGGCTTTATCCGATTTTTGCCGGACGAAGCCTATACCAATGCAAAACAGCTCAAATTGGTCCAGGTCCTGAGTGCCGGGTACGACCGCGTCAACATCGAGGGGGCCCGCAAGGCGCGCGTGCCGGTGTGCCAGAATGGCGGCGCTAACTCCGTGGCGGTCGCTGAGCACACCATCATGCTCATCCTGGCCGTCTATCGCAAGCTGGTGACGTTCCATCAAAATGTCGCCCAAGGCCGCTGGCACGACGGAATTCCTCGCAGCGTCGACATCTTTGAGTTGGAGGGGAAAACGGTAGGGCTCGTCGGGCTTGGTCACATTGGGCAGCAGGTGGCCCGGCGGCTCAAGCCGTTTGATACCAATCTGATCTATTACGATGCCTTCCGGCGCAGCCCGGAAGAGGAAGAGCGCCTGGGGATCCGGTATGTCCCCTTTAACACGCTGCTCGACACCGCCGACGTGGTGAGCTTGCACGTACCGCTCAACGACAGCACCCGGCAGATGATCAATGCGGATGCCCTAGGCCGCATGAAACCCAAGGCCATCCTGATTAACACGTGCCGGGGCGAAGTGGTCGACGAACCAGCCCTGATCGAGGCGCTCAAGCGTGGACGTATCCTGGGGGCCGGCCTCGACACCCAGGAACAGGAGCCGGCGGATCCCGCCAATCCGCTGTTGACCTTGCCGAATGTGACGCTCACCCCACACACCGCGGGGCCCACGATTGACAGCTTCCGCAAGCGCTTCCAGAACGGCTACGCCAACATCGAACGGGTGGCGCGAGGGCAGCCCCCATGGTGGGTGATCCCCGAAATGCGCGATCTCTTCCCGGATTGACAGCCGCGTGAGGGCGCGAGGATCGCCGAGGGTACTGGCTCCCTCGCGCTCCTCGCCGCTAGCTGGTACGAGCCCGGCACCGAAGGAACCGATGCAGGAGGGCAGGCGCGATGAATCGATTCGAATACTTGGAAGCACGCACGCTGCCGGAGGCCATCACGTTGCTAGGCCAGGGCGACGGCACGCGGATCGTGGCCGGCGCAACGGATTTCCTGGTGCGATGGCGGCAGGGCGTGTGGAAACCGCGTGCGGTGCTCAGTATCAAACGCATCCCTGGTCTGGATCAGGTCAGTTATAGTCCGGCGACCGGACTCAGCCTGGGGCCCTTGGTTAGCATTCGGGCGTTGGAGATCCATCCGCTCATCCAGCAGCACTACCCGGCGCTGTCCCAGGCGGCCGCCACCTTTGCCGGGGTGCAGATTCGGAACTTGGCGACCGTCGGCGGCAACATCTGTAATGCCTCCCCCGCGGGGGATAGCCTGCCAGCGCTGATCGCCTATGGGGCCGAATGCCGTCTCATCGGCCCCGAGGGTGAGCGTCTGGTCCCCTTGGAGCGTTTCTTGCTAGGCCCCGGCCGAACGGCCCTTCGGCCAGCGGAGCTACTAATGGAGCTGCGCCTGCCGCCGTCACCGCCCCACACCGGGGCCCTCTACATCAAACACAGCCCCCGCAGCGCCATGGACATCTCGACAGTGGGCGTGGCGTCGGTAGTCACTTTCGATGGCGGCGACGGGGTCTGTCGGGAGGTCCGGATCGCCCTGGGTGCCGTCGCACCGACGGTCCTGAGAGCCGGGTCGGCTGAAACGCTCCTGCGGGGCCAGCGCCTGGAGGCTGAACTGATCCAGCAGGCCGCGCGGGCAGCGACGGAGGATGCCAGCCCTATCGACGACGTCCGGGGCACGGCGCGACATCGGCGGGCCATCGTTGAGGCGCTCACTGGGCGTACACTGCGATCAGCTATACAGATGGCTCAGGGCGCCAACATTCCCTTCCGAACGCAGCGCGCTCTGGCGGTTGAGGCCATGCTTTGAGGGAGTCGAAGACCATGAAACAGTTACTGCGCCTGACCATCAACGGTGAGCCGTACGAAATGCTGGCCGAACCATACTGGTCCCTGCTCGATCTGCTCCGGGACCACTTGCACCTGACGGGCACCAAGCGCGGATGCGATGAGGGCGATTGTGGTGCGTGTACCGTGCTCGTCGAGGGGAAGACCGCCACATCTTGCATGATGCTGGCGCTAGACGCCAGGGATAAAGAAGTGATCACAGTGGAGGGCCTGGCGCAGGGGAACAAGCTGCATCCGGTGCAGGAGGCCTTCGTCACTTACGGCGGGGTGCAATGCGGCTATTGCACGCCCGGCTTGATCATGTCGGCGGTGGGGCTGCTGCTTGAGAATCCGAATCCTACGGAGGAGGACGTCAGGTTCGGCATCGGAGGGAATCTGTGTCGATGCACCGGCTACGCCAAGGTGGTTCAGGCCATTCTGAAGGCAGCCGAGGCCATGCCTGCGGCAGGGGCCTGATCCTGGATTCCTGTCCTCAGCGGTTCCTGACCCGGGCTCTGCCGCATGCGGGGCGGAGGGATCAGTTGAGGATGGAAACGGTCGATGGCATGCCCTTCGCCCCCTCTCTGACGGGGAGAGGGCTGGGGTGAGGGAGAGGAGGAGTGTCATGCCCGAAGCGCGAGTGTTGGGAAGGAATTATCCCAGAGTAGATGCCGCGGACAAGGTGTCGGGGAGGTCCCAGTACGCCGGTGATGTGCACCTGCCGGGCATGCTGATCTGCAAGGTATTGAAATCCAGCCGACCCCATGCCCGCATCCTCCGCATCGATACCTCCCACGCGGAGCAGGTTCCGGGCGTGCGGGCCGTGATCACGGGGCGAGACATCCCCGATATACGCTTCGGCTCTGGGGCGGTCAAAGACCGGCGCGTCTTTGCCCTGGAAAAGGTGCGGTTTGTCGGGGAACCGCTGGCGGCGGTAGCGGCGGTGGACGAGATCGCGGCGATCGAGGCGCTCGATCTCATCGAGGTGACATACGAAGACCTGCCGGCGGCCGCAGATCCCATCGACGCCTTGAGGCCCGATGCCCCATTGGTCCACGAGGACTTACCGCGCTATGACGGCTATGCCGCCGGCATGGGCGGCAATGTCTGCACCATTTTGGAGGGCGATCGGGGCGATGTGGACAAAGCCTTTGCGGAAGCGGACTTGACCTTCGAGGACACCTTCCGCTCCCAGGGCATCAACCAGGGCTATCTGGAGCCCATGGCGTGCGTGGCGAACGTTGATCCCTCGGGCCGCATCAACGTCTGGACGTCCACGCAGGGTCCGTATGCGGTGCGGGCCTCACTGGCTGCCGTGCTGCAGATACCCATCTCTCGGCTGCGCATCATTCCCATGGAGTTAGGTGGGGGCTTCGGCGCCAAACTTCGCCTCTGCCTGGAGCCATACCCGGTGTTCCTGGCGTTGAAGACCGGCAAGCCGGTGAAAATGGTTGCCACCCGTGAGGAGGTGTTCACCCTCTCCGGGTTCCGCCTCCCGACCACCGTCTATTTGAAGACCGGAGTGCTGAAGGACGGCACGATCGTGGCGCGCGAGGCCATTAGCATTTTCGATATGGGCGCCTACCTTGGGGCGGGCGTGCAGTCAGGCGTCAGCCATACCATTGGACCCTACAACATCCCCAACCACCGCGTGCGCTCCTACGCCGTCTATACCAACAAAATCTGGGCCGGCTCCTATCGAGCCTCTGGTGTGGCTGATGTCACCTTCGCCGTGGAGTCCCACAGCGACATCATCGCGCGCCGACTCGGCATGGACCCGTGGGAGTTCCGCATGAAGAATATCCTGAGGGAAGGGGATATCGCCATCCAGGGCGGCCGGATTCCCCGCAACGGCTTGCCACAGACCCTGGAGGCCGTCAAGGACCGCATGCACTGGCCCCGGAAGTCAGGGGAGGGGCATGGGATCGGCTTGGCCGTGTGTCAGTGGCGTAGCGGCAGCGGCCCTTCCAGCGCGTCCATCAGCATCAACGAGGATGGGACGCTGAGCCTGCTCACCGGGTCGGTGGATATCACCGGGACGGATACCGTGCTCGCCCAGATCGCGGCTGTGGTCCTGGGAGTGGACATGCAGCAGGTGATCATCGCCAGACGCGATACCGATGTCGCGCCTTTTACAGGCCCCAGCGGCGGCAGCCGGATCACCTACAGCCAGGGAAAGGCGGTGCAAATGGCCGCCGAAGAGGCGAAGCGGAAGCTGCTCGCAGTGGCCGCTGAACGCTTGCAGGTGCCGGCGGAGACCTTGGCCTGCACAGGCGGACGGGTGTATGTGGCTGACGCCCCTGAACGCGGCCATTCCCTGGGGGAACTCGCCCGGCTGAGCTTCACATCCAAAGCCGGCCCTATTCTGGGCACGGCTTCTCTGTCCTCCATGCCCTTCGCGCCCGTGTACAACACGCAGGCTGTGGAAATCAAGGTGGATAAGGAGACGGGCACGGTCCGTATCGTGCGCTTTGTGCAAGCCCAAGACGTTGGGGTGGCGATTAACCCCATGGCCGTGGAGGGTCAAATTGAGGGCGGAGCCGTGCAGGGTATCGGCCGGGCCCTCAGCGAAGCGGTGCTGATTCAGAACGGCCAGATCGTCAACCCGTCCCTGACGACCTATCTGATGCCGCTGGCACCAGACATCCCCGCCATCGAAAATGTGCTCGTGGAGGTGCCCACCGATGACGGCCCATTCGGCGCTCGAGCGGTCGCGGAACCGCCCGGCTTCGGTCCGCCGGCGGCCATCGCCAATGCGATCGAGGATGCCGTCGGGGTGCGTATCAAAGAGCTGCCCCTGAGCGCTGAGCACATCTTACGTGCTCTGCAAGGAGAGCCGCCGGCAGAGATCACTTTGGACCTCGCGCTGCTGCGGAGGCTACGGGGTGCGGGTGGACCTATCCAATGGGCAAGTGCTGGCTGAGCGGTGGTTTCCCGAATCTGAAACCGTGGTGGCGGTGAGGTTTCGATGTGCCTCCCCCGGGGCTCACGATCGAAGTTAAACCACTTCACCGTCCCACTGGCCATGGCATGATCCTCCTGACCTGGGGTTAAAAGAAGGCCGCCGTATATGATCGGGGGACCGAGAACCCGAACAACGCGCGTGTATCGCCGTGCGGTCCCTCGTGACCTCGTGGGGACCGACCACTACTGGCGACTGCTAGACCGACCATGCGGATCATAGTCCGGGCGGGGGGTGTCGCCAAGGCATGCCACGAACCCGGCGCGGCGACGGCGGCTGGCGGGGAAGGCTAGGGAGGGGTACGATGTGGCAGCATCCCTGTCTGGCGCGACACGTTCTCGTCCTCTTCCTGATAGCTTGTGGGGTCGCTCGTGCTGAAGCCGCGTGTCGAGACTTACATGTGGCCCGAAGCGTCATCCCCGTTGCATACACCACCGAGGCCGAGGCCATTATCCAGTACTTCGGGCACAATTTCTTCCAGATTACGACGGGGCAAGGCACCAAGATCATCACCGACCCCTTAGCCCCAGGCCGGTACCCGACGCCTTACGTCACACCCCATGTGGTCACGGTCGGCAGGGAACACCCCAATCATAACTACGTGCAGCTGGCTCAAGGCCATCCCCTGATCCTGCGGGGCCTGTCCCAGCACGGAGCTGAATGGAATCGGATCAGCACTCATGTGCGCGAGGTCTTTATCTTCAACATGCCGATTTACCAGAATGGAGTAGCGGGCGCTCTCAAGGGCGCTGCCTTCATCTTCGACCTCGGCCCCTTGTGCATCGTGCATCTGGGGGATCTCAGCCACCCACTCACCCCCGAGCAACTGCACCACATCCAACACGTGGATGTGGCGTTGATCCCGATCGACGGTACCTACACCATGGGCCCTGACATCGCCCGTGAAGTCTTGCAGCAACTCAAGCCCAAGCTCGCCATTCCCATGCACTACCGGGACAACCTCACCCTTGTCGAGGCCTTTACGCGGGGGCTCACCACACGACACCTCGCCGGCGACACGGTGACCGTCAGCCAGGCCTCTCTTCCTACGACCACGGAGATCGTCGTGCTCAGGCCCAAAGGTGCCAGGGAGTAGTGGCAGCGCAGAACGGGCGTTGATACCTCAGTCCGGCCGGTCTACAAGGCGTGGCAGCCATGATAAGGTGGCGCCACAACCTGGGCCAGGCGGTGCCTTCGGCGGACACATCTGCCCCAGTAAACTGGTTGTCCGAGAGGCCGCGGGCCATGACGTTGAGGCTATGCCCGAGGCCACACCCCGCATCGAGCACGTCGATGCCGGCCTGCAGGCGGTCGACTAGGACCGGCATCAACGGTAGGATGGGGTCGAGGAGGGCCATGGCGATGGTTTGATGGTTCTGCTCAGCCATCACCTGGCGGCAGGCCAGCCATGGTTTCGCACATGCTGGTGCGGTGGCCGATGCTCACCATGAGCGCCATAGTGCCATAGTTGAGCATCTCCACCATCTGCTCAGCGAAGGCCTCGAGCGTTGCCTGTTGCAGTTCGTGTGACGGCATCTTGTCCTCTGCAGATGTCATAACCGAGTGGTCGTCTTCTGGTGAATTTTTGGTGAATTTTAGGTGATTGGTACCACCCCATGTAACCGAGGTGAGGTGACTAGTGATTGGAAAAAAGCAGGTCTTTCGGGCATCCTGCCCGACGTGATTGGGGTTCCCGCAGTAATGGAGCAAAAAACAACGATCCGTTGCTATGGCGGCCCGGGCGCTGAGAAAGCGTCCGAGTCGCTTGGGGTGTTCAAGCGGCGCGCAGGGGTCGCAGTCCATGGCGCTCCAAGGCTTGATCAATGGGGAAGACATACTTCCCATATGGATTCACGTGCTCGAACCGCGCCGGAGAGAGATGGGCCAGATCCTCTTCGGCCACCGGATGCCCCTCCATCTGGAGCTGGTCGAGCACGGCTTGCATGTACACCGTATTCCAGACGACCACCGCATTGGTCAGCAAGTTGAGACACATCACCTGATTGGTTTGGGCTTCCTCTTGTTTCCGGCGAATGACACCTTTGTCCGCCACGAAGAGAAAATCGCGCAGGGCATGCAGGGATTCCCCTTTGTTGAGTTGGGCATTGATGCGGCGTCGATAGTCTTCACTCTGCAGGTAGCGGAGGATAAAGAGCGTTTTAACCAGGCGGCCATATTCCTGCAGGGCGCGGGCGAGGACGTTCCGTCGGGGATAGGCCTGCAACTTGCTGATGAACAGCGACGCCGTCACCCACCCCAGCTTGAGCGAGCCAGCGAGCCGTAGCAGATCATCCCAGTGCCGCAGAATGAATTGCTGCCGGATCGTGCCTTTGATGCGCGGCGCACGGTGGCGGGCTCGCTGCTCCCGGATCAGACGATAGAGCTGTTGATCGCCAAGGTCTCGGAGCCGCGGGGCAAACTGCATGCCCAATAGATCAAACAAGGCAAAGACAATTTCGGTGAACCCGGCCGTATCCGTCGTATGCTCGACAATCGCGAGCTCCGTGGTATTGTCCAGGATGGCATCGAGGACATAGGTCGCATCGCGGACGGTCGCCGGCACCACTTTGGTCCCATATTGCGAGAACTGATCCGACGTCCAGGAATAGAAGGTGAGTCCTTGGTGGAGGAAGTACCGTCGGAGCGCCGTCGCGTTGCGAATATGGCCCGCCACCGGAAT
>Ga0081538_10004608_pt1 | contig 12660 bp, 12 predicted proteins | sample TabmetS5T2R1_FD_71022 | JGI IMG/M metagenome (GOLD analysis project Ga0081538, IMG submission 71022) | Tabebuia heterophylla rhizosphere microbial communities from the University of Puerto Rico - S5T2R1 | ecosystem: Host-associated > Plants > Roots > Rhizosphere ...
CGCGGTGCATGGAACCTATACCGTACCCTCGAGGGCACGGCGCACGAGGTTCAAGGCGTATAGGGTGATGCGCGTCAGGTCCGGATGACCACGGCCGGCGAAGTTGTACGTTCGGGTGTACAGGCCCTTGGCATCGGCCACGGCCATGTATGTCGTCCCCGGGGACAGATTTTGCGTGGTCCGCGTGGGATCGGGGGTGGCGCGCACCGCCAACCCGAGATCGGCCTGGCTGTGGGCGCGGATGCCAAATGCCAGCTCCTCGGTAAGAGCGGCATCGTCCGTCAGTAACTGCTCCACACGCTCCGGACGCCGACCGTGTCTCAAGACGCGGAGCAGCGGCTGCTCCGCGTGGGCGATCATGGCCTCGGTCAGCGACTCCCGCGCCACTTGCTGCAGGCGCTGGGCGATCATACCGCCGGTGAGATCCTCGATGACGGCGATACTCGCACCTTTGGCTTTCAACAACCTGCCAACGACATCTTCCATAGTCTCGTTGTCGATGGCGAAGATGTGATGCGAAAACGCCTCGCGCACCTCCTGCTCAACCGGTGCGATCAGCTTGTAAGCCTGCTCGACGCTAGCGGTCTTCACCGAAATGCGGACATCGACCTGGCCGGGATGGGCCAGCACGCCGACGGTCGGATTGGTGGAGTTGCGAATGAGGTGCCCGATGCGATCGTCGACGCTGCTCTCGCCGATCTCGGCGATCTTCAGGACACGGGAGACGATCATCTCCCGTAGGTCGAATTTCTCCCGTAGATAGGGGATGACCCGATGCTCAAACAACCATTTCATTTCGAATGGAACGCCGGGGAGTGAGATGATCACTCCCTGCGGATCCTCGACGATGAACGCGGGTGCGGTACCGTTGGGGTTCTCAACCGGAACGGCGCCAGCGGGGATATACGCCTGCTTCTCGTTGTTCTTGGTCATGATGAAGCCGCGCTTGCGGAACCGCTCCTCGATCTGCTGCAGCAAGGACGGCTCGAGGACCAGCCCCCGGCCGGTCACCTCGGCGACGATCTCGCGTGTCAGATCATCCTCGGTGGGGCCGATGCCGCCCGAGGTAATGACCACGTCGGAGCGCTCCAATGCTCGGCTGACGATCTCGCGCATGCGCCCCGCATTATCCCCGACGATGGTCTTGTAAAACAGGTTGACCCCGATTTCAGCCAAGCGCTGGGCCATCCAGGCCGAATTGGTATCAACGATCTGCCCGAGTAACAACTCGCTGCCGATCGCGACGATTTCCGCGTTGACGGTCGCCATAGTCTGATTTCCTCACGTGCGACGCCGGTTCTCCACACTCCGGGACAAGTCGCTGTCGACCTGCCTGCCGATGCAGTTGCGCTCGCTCGGGTCGATATGCTCCCACTCCGTCCAGCCGCGTACGACGGTTTTGTTGGTGCGATGCATCATTTGGCGCTATCTTACTCCGCCCCCAGTCGAAGTCAAGCCTCGCGTCGGCGCCTGCACCCGTGGCCCTCCACACCTCTGCGTCGTGGTGGCGGGAAGAATAGACTTGGGGCACCGTCCACCGCGGTGCCCCCCCATGCCGGCCTCTGACACGCTCCCACCGAGTAGGACTGGACTTTCCTGGTCCTATTCAGTATTATGCAGGACATACCAATACGGCGCGGGCACTCAGGTGAGGAGGAGGTAGCGGTGGCCAGCACGACGCTACACAGGTTCAAGCTGGCAAGACCGGAGAGGATTGTTTCCTCACGGGTGAAGGTGCCCTTCAGAGCTCTTGAGCGACGTCGAAGCAATGGCCGTGATTCCCGCATGAGTGCTGAGTGCTCAGCGACCTGCCGTTGATGTGGCTTCGAGTAGCCAGCCAGAAGGGCTCGACATCCACCGTAGAGGGCCTCCCCACCGGCCATTGGCATCCCCTCCACCCTTACGGACGGCAGCCTGTTCCCACCAGGTGGACACTTCCCTAATGACGAGACGCTATGCGTGGTATGTACTGTTAGTCCTCACCGCGATCAATTTCATCAACTATGTCGATCGCCAGATTATCATCTCCCTCGGTCCGTTTATCCGCCGTGATCTGCAGCTTACCTATACCGGATTCGGATGGCTGATCACGGCGTTCATGCTCATCCACTCGCTGACCTCCCTCCCCTTCGGCATGCTCTCCGACCGCTGGGTGCGCCGCAAGATCATCGCCTTTGGCGTGTGGAGCTGGAGTGCCGCCACCTTTTTCTGCGGGCTCGCCACCAATTTCGCCCACCTGTTGCTGGCGCGTGCAGCGGTCGGCATCGGCGAGGCGGCCTATGGGCCTCCGGCCAACTCGCTGCTGAGCGACGCATTCCCAGCCCTGGAGCGCTCTCGCATTCTGGGATTCTTCAATTTAGGGATGTTCCTCGGGGGCGCCGTGGGGCTCATCTTGGGGGGCGTGCTCGGGGAGATCCTTGGGTGGCGAGCCTGTCTGTATCTCGTCAGTCTGCCGGGGTTCCTGCTGGGGGGCTTGGCCTGGTATCTGCGCGAACCCCCGCAGGTCATGTTCCACCAGCGCACGCCAGTGAAAGCCCTCTTGAGCAATCCGCTGCTCGGCTATGTCCTGCTGGGAGGCGTCATTACAGCGTTCTCCGCCGGGGCGCTGATCGTCTGGATGCCACAATTCGTCACTGACGTCCGGCTGTTTCGACCGCGTGATGCAGGCCTGTACATCGGCGCGGTGGGGGTGACGGGGGGTCTGTTGGGGGTGGTTACGGGTAGCTATCTGGCGGATTGGCTGCAGGCCCGCTGGCCGTGGGGGCGGATGGCGACAATCGGCACCGGGCTTATACTCTCCTGCCCGTTTGTCACGCTGTCGTTGTATACAACTAACCATGTGGCGATGATGATCTATTTTTTCCTGGGCATTTTTTTAATGGTGTGGTATACGGGGCCAATCATTGCGGTGATCCATGACGTGGTCCCGGGGGATGTGAAGGCGACGGCGCAAGCGCTGTATATTTTGCTCATCCACCTGCTCGGGGATACGTTTTCGCCGGCGATCGTCGGCAAGCTCGCCGATCTCTATAATTTACAAGCGGCCTTGCTCTTACCTGCGGTCATCAACGTCGTGGCAGGCGTGATTTTCCTGGTCGGCTGTCGTCGGGTTGGGCGCGACATCAGGCGCGGACAGAGAGAGCCAGCGGAGACCCTACACGATCTCCAGCGCACAGGGATGATGGGCTTATGAAAGACCGCCAGCTGTGGCCGCAGTCGTGGCCGCGAAAATGGCCGTAAACGGTTGCCGTGATTGGCGGAGAATGATACATAAGAGGTAGGTGGCTGGCTCGGGGGCTGATGCGACAGACAGGGGGATGGCCATGGGGACGGTTGCAGACAACCTCAATGCCGTGAAGGAGCGGATCGCCAAAGCCGCGGCCCGCGTCGGCCGTGATCCAGAGGCGGTCAGGCTGGTGGCGGTCACGAAAACGATGCCGGTGGAGCGCATCCGTGAGGCTATCGAGGCTGGCCAGCGGGTGTTTGGCGAGAATCGCGTGCAAGAAGCGCAGGTCAAGATCGAGGCTCTGGGGCGTGCGGTCCAGTGGCATCTCATCGGCCATCTACAGCGCAATAAGGTGAAATTTGTCTGTGAGCTGTTCGATCTGATCGAGTCGGTCGACAGCCTGCGCCTGGCGCAGGACATCAACGCACGCGCCGCACAGCACGACGTCGTTATGCCTGTCCTCATCCAAGTGAACATCGGCGACGAGACGACGAAGTCGGGTGTGCCTGCGGCGGAAACCCTGGCCCTGGTGCGGCAGGTGGCGGCCCTACCCCACATAGCAATCCGCGGGCTGATGTGCGTCCCGCCCGCCGTCGAGGTCGCGGAGCATGCCCGACCTTACTTCGTCGAGCTCCGCACTCTGGCTGAACGAATCGCGCGCGAGCACATCGCGACGGTGTCGATGGCGGAATTATCCATGGGGATGTCCCATGATTTTGAAGTCGCGATCGAAGAGGGCGCCACCATGGTCCGTGTAGGTTCAGCCATCTTTGGTCAACGGCCAGTATAAAAGTGCTGAGGGATGAGCGAGAAGCAAAACAGTCGTTGCAGACTTCGGACAACTGCCGACAACGCCGCACTCAGGAGTCAGCACTTAGCACTCCATGAGGATGGTTGCCATGCTGAATGACAAACGACTGGCCATCGTCGGTGGGGGGAACATGGGCGAGGCCATTCTCAAAGGCCTCATCGCGGCTCAGCTCATCAAGGCCCAGCAAATCACCGTCACCGACATCATCGAGACGCGGCTGGCCTACCTGCGCGAGACCTACACGGTCCAGGCCCTGGCCGACAATGCAAAGGCTGTGGCGCCGGCAGATCTCATCATTGTGGCCGTCAAACCCCAAGATGTGGCAGAGACCATCAGGGGGATTGCGCCGCTAGTGGATGATCAGAAGCTGGTCATATCGATCGCCGCGGGAGTGCCCACGGCAAAGATCGAGGGCGCCTTTGGCAAACCGGTCCGGGTGGTGCGTGTGATGCCGAATACTCCTGCCCTGGTCCTCGCTGGAGCCGCTGGGCTGTGCGCCGGTAGCCATGCTACGCCAGCAGACTTGGATGTGGCCCGTGTCCTCTTCGAGGCCCTCGGAAGGACCGTCGTGGTGGCCGAATACCTGATGGATGCGGTGACGGGCCTGAGTGGCAGTGGACCGGCCTACATTTTCGTCCTGATCGAAGCTCTCGCCGATGGCGGGGTGAAGATGGGACTTAGCCGAGAAGCGGCACTGACCTTGGCAGCGCAAACGGTGTACGGTTCCGCCAAGCTGCTGCTGGAGACCGGCCTGCATCCTGGCGAATTGAAGGACCGGGTGACATCGCCGGCCGGAACAACCATTGCCGGGCTGCACGCGTTGGAAGAACGTGCGTTTCGTGGGGCAGTCATTGATGCCGTCGAACGCGCCACACTGCGGTCCTGCGAGCTTGGCCGCTAGCCGTGCTTAGCGAGCTTCGAATGAGATGCCTTCTCGAGCGACCAGATGGCGTCTCTGACGTGTGTTGAATCTGCCCTCAGCGATGGCGAGACCCTCACAGCACTGCGCGGTCGACCAGATGCTCAATCCACCGGCACGTCGATTATCTGCCGAACGGGGATGATGGGATGTTCTTATTTGCCAATCTTCTTGCAGCAGTCGCAACCATTCTGCAGTATGCACTCTGGATTTACATGTGGATCGTCATCGCCCGGGCGGTGATTTCGTGGGTCTCACCGGATCCCTACAATCCCATCGTGCAGTTCCTGTATCGTGCAACAGAGCCTGTGCTCGAGCCGATCCGACGTAGGCTGCCCGGAGGTGGCTTCGGCATCGACTTCTCGCCGCTGATCGTGATTCTCGCGATTTACTTCTTGCAGATGTTCCTGGTCGGCTCGCTCCGGGACATTGCCTTTCGATTACGATGAGCAGTGCTGCACTGGTCAGTGCAGGGAGGTGGTGTGCATGAAGGTGACGCCGCTGGAGATCCGACAGCAGCAGTTTCCACTCCGTTTCCGGGGCTTAGACCCGACGGAAGTCGACAAATTTCTCGAGCTGGTGGCCAGCGATATGGAGGACTTGATCCGCGAAAATGCCCGCCTGCGCGATGGCCTGGCCAAAAAGGATCAAGAACTGCAACGTATGCAACAGGGTGAGGATGAACTGAAGAAGGCGCTTTCGGCTATCCAGCAAATCCGTGAGGAATGGATCGGGCGCGCCGAAAAGCAGGCTGAACAGGTTGTCATGGAATCGGAACTGAAGGCGCAGCAGCTTCAGGTCGAGGCCGAGCGCCGACTTGAATCGCTGCAGCATGACGTGCAGGAGCTCAAACGCCAGCGGCACCAACTCGTCTCCGAGATGCGTCACATCCTAGAAGAGCATCTCAGGGTGCTCGACACGATCGAAGAAGCGGACAGGGCGTCCGCGGACCACCAACGCCCACTGTTGGAAACTTCCGAACCCCAAAGAGATGTGAGCGGAGCAGATCGGGGCTAATTCCCATAACGCAGGACGTGAGGCAGGCTATGTTTGCCACAGTCGAATACGTCGACGGCGTCGTCCGGCTCATCGATCAGCGGCGGTTGCCAAGCGAGGAAGTCTTCGTCGACTGTCGCGACTACCAAGCGGTGGCAGAAGCGATCCGGACCCTGGCGGTACGTGGGGCTCCAGCCATTGGTGTGACCGCAGCGCTGGGATTGGCGGTCGGCGCCCGCACTATCGGAGCCGAGGGGTTCGACCAATTCTGGACACGCTTCACCGAGATCTGTGATGTCATGGCGGCGACCCGCCCGACAGCCGTCAATCTGTTCTGGGCCATAGCACGGATGAAAGCCTGTGCTCAGGCGCAGCGCCACCTTTCGATCGCTGACCTGAAGGCTCGTCTGGAACAGGAAGCCTTAGGCATCCTCGCTGAGGACATCGCCAACAACCGACGGATGGGCCTGCACGGCCAGGCGCTGATCGCCGATCAGGCCCGCATTCTGACGCATTGCAATGCGGGTGCTCTGGCGACAGCGGGCTATGGCACGGCGCTGGGGGTGATCCGCGCTGCGGTCGAGCAGGGCAAGCATGTGCAGGTCTTTGCCGACGAGACACGTCCGGTCCTACAGGGCGCCCGACTGACGGCCTGGGAACTGCACAAAGACGGCATCCCAGTGACCCTGATCGCCGACAACATGGCTGCGTCCTTGATGCGGCGCGGCATGATCGATGTCGTCATCGTAGGGGCAGATCGCATCGCCGCCAATGGCGACGTGGCCAATAAAATCGGCACATATGGGGTGGCGCTATTGGCGCACGCCCATGGCATTCCCTTTTACGTGGCGGCGCCACTGTCGACCCTCGACATCGCCCTGCCCTCCGGCGATCACATTCCCATCGAAGAGCGCCAGCCGGACGAGGTCACCCATCTCGGCGACCGTCAAATCGCTCCGACAGGGATCACCGTCCTTAATCCGGCTTTCGATGTGACACCGCATGCGTATGTGCAGGCTATCATCACCGAAGTGGGTGTGCTCCGCCCCCCCTTCGATCAGAGCATCGCCCAAGTGCTCAAAGATACGGCCCCGCCGATTCCCGTATGAGCAGCTAAGCTCCTGCAAGACTCGCCCACCCGGCTTTGCTCCCTTTACCATTGGGAAGGGATCGTGGAAAGGATTTCTCAGGCATGGGGGAGGCACCATGGGGGATTGGTTCGAAAAAGTGAGCATCGGAGCCCTCGTCGATCGGGCCGCTGAACGATTCGGCGATCGTGAGGCGCTGTGTTATGAGGGCAAGCGTTGGTCGTTCGTCGACCTTAAGGCTGAGACCGATCGCGTCGCTAAAGGACTGCTCGCCCTTGGCATTCAGCCCGGTGAAAAGGTGTGCCTGTGGATGCCCAATCGTCCCGAGTGGCTCTCAACCATGTTTGCCGTGATGAAGATCGGAGCCATTCTCGTGCCCATCAATACCCGTTTCCGCACTGCCGACCTGGAATATGTGGTGCGCCAATCGAATAGCACGACGCTGATCATGGTCGACCGCTCCGGTCCGGTGTGCTATGGCGAGATGGTGTGCGAACTCTGTCCCGACCTCCACCAGAGCGACCCCGATCACATAAGTGCGGCGCGCCTCCCCGACCTCCAGCGCATCGTCGTCCTCGGGGAGCAGCGGTTGGCGGGCACGCACGCCTGGCCGGATGTGCTGGCCCGAGGCGCGATCATCCCAGATGCCGTGCTTGAGGAGCGCCATGGGGCAGTGGACCCCGATGCAACAGCGCTCATCATGTACACGTCAGGCACGACAGGATTCCCCAAAGGGGTCATGCACAACCACAACATCCTACGGAATATCACTGACCAGGCCAACCGTATGGGCGTGACCCCCAGGGACGTGATCTTGATGTACCTCCCGCTCTTCCATGCCTTCGGCCTGTATGAGGGGCCGTTGATGATCATGGTCAGTGGGGCGCGGATGGTGCTCACCACGCTCTTCGATCCCGCCGAAGCCCTCGCGTTGATTGCGCAAGAGAGGGCCACCATGTTGCACGGCTTCGATACCCATTTCCATGACCTGATGGATCATCCCACCTGCGCCACGACGGATCTGCGTTCGCTTCGCACCGGGCTTCTGGCTGCCGGCATGGCCAGCTCGGAGCCAGTGGCACGCAAGGCCCAGCGACTCCTCTGCCCAACGCTGACCGGTTGGGGCATGACCGAAGTGGGCGTGGGAGCCCTGCTATCGTTTCTGGACTCGTCGGAAGATGACCGCTGTATGGGGTCAGGCTGGCCGCTCCCTGGGTACGAATTTAAGGTTATCGATCCCATGACGGGTCGGATCTTGCCGCCAGGCTCGATGGGGGAGCTGTGCACGCGGGGGTACGGGGTGATGCAGGGCTATTACAAGAAGCCGGAGGACACGGCCAAGGCGATCGACGCCGATGGCTGGCTGCACACCGGGGACATGGCGATTAGGCGCGACGACGGCATGGTGCGGTTTTTGGGGCGCTACAAGGAGATCCTCAAGGTCGGGGGCGAGAACGTTGACCCTGTGGAAGTGGAGGCCTTCCTGCTGCGACATCCGGCGGTCAATCAGGTCAAGATTGTAGGCGTCCCCGACGCACGCCTGGGCGAGGTGGGAGCGGCCTGCGTCGTCCTAAATCCGGGCGCACGTGTCACGGCAACCGACCTCACCGAGTTCTGTCGCGGCAAGATCGCCAGCTTCAAGATCCCGCGCCATGTTTTATTCGTGAAAGAATTCCCCATGACCTCGAGCGGCAAGGTGCAGAAGTTTCGCCTGCGCGAGATCACTATGGAGGAATTGAAGCTCAAGGACATTTGATCCTCATAAGGTCCCGAGCCTGCGGCTTACCTGGCCGCGGATGACGGCCTGCAGGGCCGTACTGGAAGGGCTGCGACGCAGCATTGTGCGGGAAGAACGGACATAATACCAGGCAGGAGCGTCTTTAGGACAACTGTCTTTGACGGCTGAGGCAAGCGTAAACAAGATGCGGCTCTAGGGAGAGCCAGACTGAGTCAACGTGACTCGTCCCTCACCCATCGATGGCGATGTGCCGGGCTTGGCACCTCTTGCCTTCGGCAGCCGCAACATGAGCACGCCATCCTTACAGGTAACGGTGACTTTGTCGCAATCGACACTGATAGGCAACAGAAATGAGCGCTCAAAGGCACCTGACATCCGTTCCATACAATGGTAATGTTCTTCGGCGGCCTCGAATTCACGCGGGCGCGACCCTCTCAGCAGGAGGGCGTGCCGCTTGATCTCGATGTCGACATCTTCTTTCGAGTAACCGGGAAGTTCAGCCTTCAGGATTAAGGCGTCATCTGTTTCATAAATATCGACCGCCGGACACCATACACCCGCACTCCAGGCCTCTCTTTTGGCCCCTCCGATCCGCCTCACGGCGTTGAACAGCCGGCGCATGGGGTCACGCATCGGCATGGGATCACGAAAGGGTTTCCACCGCCCAAGACTCATGAATCCTCCTTTCATAAAGGCTTCCATTGTTATTGACCGCTTCAGGCACCGGTTTGCTCTTTGAACAGTACGTGGCGAGCGTCCTGATACCCCCAACGATCCACATCACTGGCGTACTGTACTTTAGACAATAGCGTGCCTTGACAGAGTCGCCCTGCAGTCGGAGGAGGTTGACCTTCGTCCCGGAGCCGATCGAGCAGCGTCTCCATTACAGACGGAGGAATGCGCGTGCGCTCATAGGGGTAGATAAAGCCGAACAAAATGAGATGGCTCAACAGAACGCGCCAATGCGTATCGAACCGGTCGAGCAATCGATTCCAATCCAGGCGCTCCCCATAAGCGCGCAGGAGATGGGCAATGTCTGCACCATCATAACGCTCGCGCTCCATCACAAAGGCTTTTGACCAGATGGTCTCCTCCGCGGGGCAGAGTTGAACCGGCAGACCGAATACCTTGGCATCGATGGCATATTCAAACCAGGCATCATCGACTTCGGCGACGCAGTTGCCAGAGCTGAAGATCACGTCGACGAAGTCTTCCGCCGAGAAAGCCTTGGCGAGCCAACATGGATCTGTGAGCTCAGTTCGGTAGCCTGCAGCCGACAATACCTCGAGGACGCGCTCACAATCCTTCGGTCGCGTGAAGATATCGAAGTCTTTCGTATGGCGCACAATTCCTGTATGGCAGGCCAACGCGTAGGCTCCACCGACGAGAAAGGGCACCTGTGCTTGCTTGAGCGTGCTGATAGCTGCAAAGTAAAAATTGTAAAGTCGAGGCTCCAAGTCGTCCCCGTCATAAAGCCGAGGCTGCAAATCGCCCCCGACAGCCTGAGGCAGTGGCATAATCCATCCTTTCTAAGCTGACACTATACAGCCTCGCGCGCGCAAGCCGTGTCCCGCCATGATGCGCCTGCGAGATGTTCTGCTGTCCCCCAAGAAAACCATCATCCATGCACACCATCAGGTGTCTGAGGGTGGTGTGACTGGAATCGGTGCGATGCGAAATGGCGGTTGGTCCGGGAAGCTCCGACGCAATAGGGGTAAGGCGACGTTATAGACCGGAACGTCTCGCTGCGTCCGCCCCTCGGGACTGCCATGATGCGCATGACCGTGGAAGATAGCCGTCACGGCATAGCGATTCAGCGTCTCCTCAAGTCGGCTGGACCCCAAAAACGGGAAGATCTCCGGTGGCTCGCCCTCAACCGTCGCTCGGATGGGAGAATAGTGCAGCAGCACAATACGCTGCGGAGTCTGCAACCGTGAAATCGCTTTTTCAAGCTTCAAGGCTTCGTCAATGGCCTCATGGACGAAACGTTTAGTACTCTCCTCACCCCAAGCTTGCAACGCCCGCTCCCCAAAGCCTCCCGCGAACCCCTTGGCACCGGCGTAACCAATGCCGTCGATCTCGCAACCATCGCCATCGAGAATCCTGATCCCCGCGTCACAGAGAATATCCTGGACCTCCTGCACCTGGCCGGACTCAAAGTCGTGATTGCCAAACACCGCGACGACGGGGATCTTCAGGTTGCTGGTCAAGTCCTTTGCCAGCACCTGGGCTTCTTCAGGCAGTCCATAGTCGGTGAGATCTCCACACAGCAAGAGAACATCGGCGCTCTCATTGATCTGTTGGAACAACGGTTGTAGGGCTCCCTGGGAAGTTTTCGTGTAGTGCACATCGCCAATCGCCGCCACCCGCACCGCCTGCTGCCCAGTGGCCATAGCCTCCTCCTATCTCTAGATTGCCTTGTTGGTCGCCTTCTGGGCTGGTCGACCGACTCGGCTATGGCTTCAACACCACTTTGATGCACTGGTCTTGTTTCTTCCGAAGGATGTCATAACCGTGAGGCGCGTCCTCTAAGCTGAGGCGATGGGTGATGACGAACGAAGGGTCGATGATCCGCTGTTCGATCCATTGCAAGAGCGTCCGCAGGTATTTGTGCACGTGAACCTGTCCCATTCTGAACGTCAAGCCCTTGTTGAATGCCGCGCCAAACGGGATCTTATCGAGGAAGCCGCCGTAAACGCCGATGACCGACACCGTCCCCCCCTTTCGGCAGGCCTGAATCGCTTCACGCAACACGTGGGGACGGTCGCTCTCCAGCCGTATCGCATGCTTGACCCGATCGTAGAGGGCGTCCACCGTCGTGCCGTGCGCTTCCATACCCACAGCATCGATGCAGGCGTCTGGGCCTCGCCCGCCGGTCATATTCTTCAGGGTCTCGACGACGTCCACATCCTCGTAGTTGAGGACTTCCGCCCGGCCATGCTGCTCGGCCATCCGTAGGCGTTCAGGAAACCTGTCAATGGCGATGACCCGCTCGGCGCCAAGCATGTAGGCGCTTCCGATCGCGAACTGGCCCACGGGTCCACAGCCCCACACGGCTACCGTGTCGCCAGACTGAATCTGGCAATTATCGGCTGCCATATACCCTGTGGGGAAGATATCAGACAAGAAGAGCACTTCCTCATCCGTGAGGCCACTGCGGACCTTGAGTGGGCCAACATCCGCGAAAGGCACACGTACGTACTCCGCCTGGCCCCCCGCGTAGCCACCCATCAAGTGCGAATAGCCGTAAATCCCGGCCGTGGCATGGCCATAAAATTTTTCCATCAGTGCACCTTGCGGGTTGGAGTTATCACACAAGGACCACAGCTCATGCTGGCAAAAGAAGCAACGCCCACAGGCAATGATCGCCGGCACCACAACGCGGTCGCCGGGCTTCAGGTTTTTCACCTCAGGCCCGACCTCCACCACCTCTCCCATAAACTCGTGTCCAAGGATATCGCCCTCCTGCATCATCGGCACATAACCGCCATAGAGATGGAGGTCGGAGCCACAAATAGCTGTCGTAGTGACCTTCACAGTCGCATCGCGCGGATTGAGGATTTTCGGGTCGGGCACGGCCTCTATCCGTACATCGCCTTTGCCAAACCAGCACAGTGCCCTCATCGCTCGTGCTCCCTGGCTTGACCTCGTTCATACCATGCCCGCTCGTTGTGATATGGGCCGGGGATCTCTGTCGCATCCAGCGCTCATGTGCCCTCGGTTCTCAAGGCCCAAGCCCGAGGATCGCTGGCCGGGAATGCCGCCCCTGATGCCTCATCATCCGTGTCACGTCGAGGTAATGGGCCGAGCGAGCGCTGCCCCTGAGAGGTCCGATCGTCGCGGCGCGTGCTGACCCACAGCGAAGGTTGCCCTTCGATCGTT
>Ga0081538_10004609_pt1 | contig 12658 bp, 9 predicted proteins | sample TabmetS5T2R1_FD_71022 | JGI IMG/M metagenome (GOLD analysis project Ga0081538, IMG submission 71022) | Tabebuia heterophylla rhizosphere microbial communities from the University of Puerto Rico - S5T2R1 | ecosystem: Host-associated > Plants > Roots > Rhizosphere ...
ACCGGGCGGCGGCCTCGGGGAAAAGCGTCGAAAGGCGTGGATGGTCCGAACCCCCGCGCTCCAGGACAACGAGGCTGTCCGGCTCGAGCGCGGCGATGCGGTCCGGCATGGGCACTTCGTGCCGCCCGTGGGGCATGCGGCGTCCGCTTCCACCCTGTATCCGGAGCGGCTCGACAAGGCCCCAGACAGTCGTGCCGTCCCCCACTGCAAGGTTGTCGCCCGTTGCCCGTCCGCCACGGGCGAGCTCGTCGAGCACCAGGGTGGAGCGGCCGATCCCGCTGGGAGCGGTGAGCATTGGGGTCGAGACCCCGAGAGAAAGGGCGGAGGCATGGAGTGGCGCCCCGCCCCGGACGCCCGCCCACCAGAGGGCCGGATACTGCATGAGTACGGCCCTGGCAAGGAGGTGGAACCGCGAGCGCAGGACCCCGCGGGCGGCCCGTTCCCGTGCACGCGGACGCCAGCGGTAGATGAAGTTGGCGTGCTCGGGTGTGCAACGGACGTGGAGGTCGAAGCCGGTTGTGCAGGCGTTCTCGACGACCACCTCTCCCGCCCGTCGCCACGCGCCACGGGCGAGCACTTCCCACCCGGACGTGTCGAAACGGCTCCGATCAGCCTCCACGCGGACGATCACTGAGGCGTCATGAGCCGCGACTCGTCGCAGCTCCCCACCCGCCCCCTCGATGATCAGCATCATCACCCAGGGCAGCGAGCACTGGATCGAGATCCGTTCTCCAGCGGTGTCGAGGAACCCGTGCATCAGCTGTCGGCCACCCCGATCGGGGCCACGTGGCCCGACCGCAGAACTGCTCCGTAGACCTCCATGAGCTCCTTGCCAAGCAGGTCCGAGCGGAACTGTTCGCCGATGTGGACGCGGGCAGCAGCGGCCATGCGGGCGGCATCGGCCGGGTGGTCGAGCATGTAGCTGAGCGCCCGGCCGAGCGATGCCGCATCGCCCGGCCTCGCCAGCAGACCCGTCCGGCCCGAGATCACGACCTCGGGAACCGAGTTCACGGCGGTTGCCACCACCGGAATGCCGCAGGTCATCGCCTCGACGACTGAACACGGGAGGCCTTCCCAGAGGCTCGACATGGCGAAGACGTCGAACGCCGGCAACAGCGTGGGGACGTCGTCTCGATCGCCGAGGAGCAGAAACCGTTCGCCGATCCCTTCCTTCTCGACGAGACGCTCGGTCTTGGCCCGCAGCTCTCCGTCCCCCACCCAGACCATGTAGACGTCGGGTCGCCGGAGAGCGGCGATCGCGGCCACCATGTCGAGTGGGGACTTCTGCACGGCGAGGCGGGCCGTCGTCCCGACCACCTTCGCGCCGTCGGGGACGCCAAGCAGCCGCCGGGCACGCCGGCGGGTCGACTCCGAGACGGGCGGGATGCCGTCGATGGGGCTGATGAGGGCGCGGATGCGGTCCGGGGGAGCGATCCTCAGCCGCACTGCCTCTGACGCCACGAACGTGCCGTCGGTCAGGAAGTAGTCCGTGAGTCGACCGAGCCTGCGCTCGATCGCCCGAAGCGTACGCCGGACGATCGGCGGCTGAAACTCGTTGAAGGGAAAGCCGTGGAGCGTATGCACGATCGCCGGCACCCCCACGCGGTGCGCCGCCACCCTGCCGAGAGCCCCCGCCCGCCCGGCGTGCGTGTGCACCAGATCGAACCGGCCCGCGCGCAGGTGGGCGCTCAGCTCCCGCAGCCCGTCCACGTCCGCCCACGGGTAGACGTGGCGTCCGCCCCCCATGCGGCGCAACCGCACCGTCTGCAGCCCGGCATCCTCGGCCCGGTCGAACAGCGTGCCGTCCTCGGGCGCGAGGATCGTCGCCGAGTACCGCTCCCTATCGAGCGCCAGAGCCTCCCGCAGCGTGATGCCGCCGGACCCGGCGGTGAAGTTCGCATTGATGTGGGCGACGCGCAGCCGCCGGGCAGGCGACCGCCACCTCGCCTCGCTCTGCACTGTTGCCGCTGCGGTGGCCACTGAGGAATAGGGCTCAGGACGCGCCGGCCGCGCTCGTGGAAGGCAGGACGGTGCTCACCGGCGAGGCCAGTCGGTTAAGGGCCTCCACGGCGTTACCACTCGCGAGGTGCTTGTGGTTGTTGAAGCGGATCTCGGTGTAGTCCCCTATCTCGTCCGACTCGACGGCAGCCTTGATCTGGCAGATCCCCTCCACCAGGCTGCGTCGAGGGACGAAACCGAGCTCGCGGCGGATCTTCTCGAAGGAGACGTTGTAGTTGGCCTCGTCCGAGTTCGCCTTCTCGTAGATGACCTCGGTTTCGGGCACGACCATCTGGATCAACTCGGCGACCTGGGCCAGGGTGTAGTTCTGGCCATCCGACCCGACGTTGAACACCTGTCCGCCGACGACCTCCTCCGGCGCCTCGAGGCACGAGATGATCGCGTCGGCTCCGTCATCCACGTGGATGAAGGGCCGCCACTGGGAGCCGCCGAAGATGGTGAGCCGCCGTTCACGCACCGCCTTCGCGGTCAGCAGGTTCACCACGAGGTCGAAGCGGGGACGCGGGGAGATCCCGTGGAACGTGCCGAAACGCAACGCTGTCGGGCGAAAGGCATCGTCCGTGCCGGCGATGAGCAGCTCCTCCGACTCGGCCTTGCTGCGTGCGTAGACCGACACCGGCGCAACGGGCGAGTCCTCGTCGAGCTGATCGTCGCTCGCTCCGTATACGGCACACGTCGAGGCGAACACCAGCCGCGGGACGCCGAGCCCGCGGGCCACCTCGGCGATCATCGAGCTCGCTTTCAGGTTGATCTCGAGCGTGAGATCCGTGTCATGGGCACAGGCGGGGTCACCGACGAGACCGCCGAGGTGGACGATCGCGGTGGCGTTTCGGCAGCCTCGCACGACGGCCTCCACGCTTCTGAGGTCCCCCTTCAGGAGGCTGACACGCCGTCGGCCCGACCGCACGACGCTTTCGGTCCCGAACAGGAACGCGTCCAGCACGGTGACCCGGTAGTCGTGGGCGAGCAGCTTGGGAACCAGGGCGGAGCCGACGAAGCCCGCGCCCCCGATCACGACGACGTGGCCCCGGGGCCTACGCCTCGGCTTGCAGTCCGCCACCACCTCCCTGAGTAAGGAGTGGCCGTTCCCGTTGTGGTCGTTGGTGCGGTTTGATTCCGCCCTTTCCATTGTCCCCCCTCATTTCTTGCTGCTAGTCAGGACCCGTTGAGCATGTCTCCGTTGACCTTCCAACCCTTTGCGCGCCAACGGCCGTTGCCGTTGACATGGCCGTTGCCGTTGGAATGGCCGTTGCCGATTGCGTTCACCTGGGGCGGGGCACCGGCGTACAGATCTGCGATCTCGGCGCAGACCCGGTCGACATCCTCATCCGCAAGACCCTGGAACAAGGGGAGGGAGAGGATCTGCGAGAACACGGTGTCGGCGCCGGGAAGCTCACCGGCGATCTCCGGCCCCAGGAGCCCGAGGAAGTAGGAGTGGTGGTGAGTCGGGATGAAATGCACGGAGCAATCCACCTTCCGCGCCGCGAGCTCCGCGCTGAGCGCGTCGCGATCCATCCCGTACGCCGGCTCCACCCGGATTGCGTAGAGATGCCAGGCGTGCCGTCCACGGGTCGGCCGGGGGGCCGGCCGGATCCCGGGCACGTCAGCGAGCTGGCGGTCGTACCTGGCCGCCAACTCCTCGCGACGCGCCTGCCACGACGGGAAGTGCCGCAGGTGGGCGCGCCCGATCGCGGCTTGCACGTCGGTCATGTTGGCCTTCAGGCCCGCGCGGTCGACTTCGTAGCGCCAGCTCGCGCCAGGCGTGTACCGCTTCCAGGCGTCGCGGCTCATGCCGTGGAGGCGCGCGCGCCGCACGTGACGCTCGATCCCGGGATCAGCCGTGGTGATCATCCCTCCCTCGCCGATCGGAAGGTTCTTGGTTGCGTAGAAGCTGAAGCAGGTGGCTGCCGAGACCGTGCCGACCGAGCGGTCGCCCACGACCGAGCCCAGTCCGTGGGCTGCATCCTCGATCACGCGGCTGAGCGGCAGACCCGCCGCCTCGGCCATCTCCTCGACCGGCGCCGGGTAGCCGGCGAAGTGGAGGGCGACCATCGCGTCGACCGGACCCTCGCGACGGACCGCTGCCGCGGTCGTGGCGGCATCGGGCATGAGCGTCTCGGGGTTGACGTCGACCAGCACCGGCCGGAGCCCGGCGTGCACGATCGCGTGGACCGCGCCGCAAAACGTCATCGTCGACGTGAGCACCTTTGCCCCGGTCGGCAGGTGCAGCGCCCGCAGCGACAACTCGATCGCGGTGGTGCATGAGGCGACCGCAATCGCGTGCGGCGCGCCAACGAACTCGGCAACGTCCCGCTCGAACTCCGCGACCTCGGGCCCCGTGGTCAGCCATCCGGACTTCAGAACGCGAGTGACCTCCTCGAGCGCCTCAGGGGCGACCTGCGATCGGGCGAACGGGACGTGCGAAGCCCCGGGACTGGCGTCTACTTCACCTCTCACTATTGCTCCCGTCGTTTCGGACCGTTGGTGTGGTCGGGATCGAAGTCGTTCTCTTGAAAGAAGCTGAGCTCGTCCGGATCGAGCGTCTGCTCATCCGGCTTGACGGGGCGGTCGCCGTGGGCCGACGCGTAGGTGATGAGCCCCACCACGGGCCCCGGGCTCATCCGCAGCAGGTGCTTGATCTCGTCCAGCTCGGTCTTCTTGATGGCTGTCGGGGAGACCAGGACCAGCCCTGTTGCCCGGCCGTTCCTGCCGAGTGTCGAATTGCGAACGTCGAAGGGCCTGATACGGCAGCGCGCGATGTCCTCGATGACGGTTTCCGCCTGATGCCCGGCGGGGGATCCGACGACCGAAGCGAGGACGGGCGCTGCGACCGAGTGCTCGTCCAGCAGCTCAGCGAGGCGCTGCACGTCAAGATCCCTCCGTATCGGCAGCAGCCCGATGTCCCGAACGCCACACGCCTTCGCGGCGAGCCGGAGCCTTGCGGCTACGGCGATCACGTCCTCGAGATGATCTGTCGAGCCGTCCGAGCGCGACAGCGCGCCGATGAGCGGAGTGTCGAACTCCTTTGCCAGGGCGTCACTCCCGACCAGCGTCGGCCGGAACGACTCGATGAGCGCGGCAATCCCCACGCCGAAGATGAGCCCCAGCAGTCCGCCCAGGACCATGTCGGGCAGGCGGCGTGAGGAATCGGGATGCCGTGGCGCAGTGGCGGGGCTGATGATCGACGGCGTCGGTTTCAGGGCGTCGGTGGAGAGGGCACGGATTCGCTCGGACTCCAAAACGGTCCGCTGCTGTGTGATCTCGTCCCGCTGTCTGAGCAGATCGCGCACCTTCTCGGATCCAGCGGACTCCGCTGATCCGCCAGGCAGCGGCGAGCCACCGAGCGCCTCAATCTCGGTCGAAAGATCCGACAGCTTGAGGTTCAGGGCATCGATCCGGCGGGTGAGGTCGCTCATGACCTGCTGGAGCTGTCCGTCCTTGACCGCGAGCCGTGTGCTGATCACGCGCTCGGTAAGAGCGTTCGCGATGGCTGTGGCCGGCCGGGGCCTGGCGTCGCTGACAGAGAGCTGCAGCACGCCTGAGGTGCCGAGGGCGCTGATCGACACCTTCTCCTCGGCCACCTCGACGGGGTCGTGTCCGGTCACGCGTGCCGATGCGATGGCCCGCTTCACCTGCACCGGGCTGGTCGCAATGGCCTTGGCCGTGTCGGCGATCGACGTCGACTCCGAGCTCGTCTCGGGATCCTCGGTGTCGAGCGTGAAACGTGTCTGCGCCGTGTAGGTCTTGGTGTCCCCGAGATGCATCAGCACGGCCGCGCAGACGCCGACGGCGACACACGCGATGATGAGCCAGCGGTGCTGACCGAGAATGCGTCGCACGGCATCGTTCAGCTCCATATCACTCTCCTCGCACTGACTAGGGGCGGGCGCGCTAGTGCGCGCTGATCGCAACTGCGTCCACCCACATCGCGCGATTAACGCCGGGGCAACAGTTGTTCTTCCACCCGGCCACGGTGGGGAAAAAGGCCGTCCCGGCGGCGGGATGCGCCCCGTCTACATGTACTCGACGTGCAGGAGTGGGGCGTTCGCGGCGCCGCCTTCGAATGCATCGGCGGTGCGGTGTCCGCTGCCGGTGATGATGAAGGCCATCGCGTTGCCGCTGGCCCAGCCGGGGCGGTTGACGACCTGCTGGATCACGGCGGCCAGGTTGGGGGTGCGCTGGCCCGCGCCGGCCTGGCCCGCCGTCCAGGCCGGGGGCGACCACCCGACCGAGGCGGTGGTGCGGGGGCGCGAGGAGACGTTGCGGGCGGCGGTGGTGAAGGTGGCGGCGTTGTCGGCGGCCTGGGCCGCGATCGTGAGATTCGTCGCCACCGATTGGGACTCGTCGGCGGTGAACTGGATGTAGGCGTTCGTGATCGTGGCCCCGGCGGGGATCGCCAGGCCGGTGAAGCGCAACCCGGCCGTCTGGACGACGCTGCCGTCGGTCACGAGCTCGAGGTCGGAGCTCGTCAGGCTCACGCTCCCGCTCGCGGCCTCCTCGGCATCATCCGACCCGGCCGCCACACGAACGCCGCCGGGCGGGGGTGGTGGGGGTGGCGGCGGTGGCGGCGGTGGCGGCGGTGGGCCCCCCTCGCCCACCGCGACCTCATAGATCGCCCCATCGTTCTCGTTCGGATGGCCGTCGTTGTCCACCTTCCGATCCGAGATGTAGAAGCTCTTCTTGGTGGGATCCGTGCTCCTTGGTGCGTAGACGAGGCCGGCCGGCTTGTCGAGCGGCAGGTAGGAGGTATCGATCTCGGACACGAGCGCTCCCGAGGTCGTGGCCTCCACGATCTTGTTGCCGTTGGCGGTGACCATGAAGAGGGTGCCGCTATCCGGGTTGAACACGACCGCCTCAGGGTCGTTCACCCCGATTGGCGCTGTGGCGAATTGCCGCACCTGATCGTTGCCGTTCCCGAATACGCCGTCTACGGGCGAGATCTCGAAGACCTGCGAGAACTCGCCACCCGCGACGTAGAGGCGGTTGCCTGTCCTGTCGTACGAGAGGCCCTCGGGATCGTTGATCCCAAGCGCCGGGGTTGCGAACGAGGTCAGCGGATCGCCCGGGCCGAACCTCCCGTCCGCGCCCAGGGTCACCTGGTAGATCCTCCGCTGGTCGTCGTCTGCGATGAACACCCGTCCCGGAGCGAACTCGACGCCAACCGCCTCGCGAGAGAACGCCAGGGTGTTCGTGGTGCGAAGCAGGCTTCCCCCGAGCGTGGACTCGTAGTAGTTCGCTCCCGCGTAGATCGTCATCTCGTCGACCTCCCCGTCGACGACGAGAAGCCGGTTCGAGACGGAGTCGTAGGCCAGCCCGGATGGATCCGGACTCGCCGGGGACCAGCGCCAGGTCTCGATGGTGTGCACCAGCGACGACGGGACCTGCGCGGCGGCCGCCTCGACGCCGGGCCCGGCCAGGGCGGCGAGCACGCCGGCGGCAGCAGCGAGCCTCAGGATGTGCCCTTTGCGAGTCGCGGAGAAGAGGGCCTTGATGCCTGTACCCGATATAGGCATCGTGTCCTCCCCACTATGGGGGGCCATGGAGATACCCTAGCGCCGGCCGGGCAGCCGAGTCAAGCCCGGCTGCGCCAAAGTTCTTCTTGCTGATTCCAACCCGCAGTCAGGGAAGCCCGACGTCGGTGTAGAAGACCTCGTTGTCGGCCAGGCCGGTGTTGGCGTCGAAGACGATTCCGACGACCTTGTGGCCGCCGTTCCCGGGCGATTGGGTGAAGACATTGGCGGAGATGATCTCCCCCTCGGCCCCGTCGACGACCTGAATGTCCCGACCCCACATCCTGTCGCCGCGCAGGTCTCGCCACAGGTCGTGCCTCGCGTCGTCGGAGTACACCGCGTGGATCTCGTTCGCCGCGTCATCGGCGGCGAGGCTCGCGACGGCCTGCAGCGACGTGACCCGTACGGGATCCTCATAGACGGGGACGTCGCTGATCGGTTCCTCCCCTTGGGGGGCGCCGTCGTTCTCGATCACCGCACCGACAAGCAGGCCATCCGACGAGCGCTTCCAGGCCGCCATCACGCGCTCGGTGCCGGCGGCGTCGAGGTAGACCGGGTTGATCATGGTCTCGTCGTCCGTGGACGTGGCGGTGTCGTTGACGCTCTCCGCGGGGGAGAGCGTGTCGCCTGAATCAAGGCTCCTGTGCCAAATGGCCGAGTCGGTGTCGTTCTTGTAGAAGATGTGGATCCTGTCGTTCGCCCCTCGCACCGCGCCGACCTGCGTGAAGCTCTTGCCGGGCGCGGCGTCGACGAGTGTCTCGGGGCCCCAGGATCCGCCCGTCTGCTTCTTGCGCCACGCGATCCGCTGATCGGCCCCGGACGGAGTGGTGCGATAGAAGGCGAGCAGATCCCCGTTCGAGCGCTGCACCAGCGACACCGCCTGGTTGTCGGGGCCCGGCAGGGCCACAACCTCGTCCTTTGTCTGCCAGCTGTCCGGGTTCGATGCGGCGTCGGAGGTGTTGAACGAGTGGTACGAGACTCGCATCGGGGAGCTCGTCCCCGACCGCTGATGCAGCACGTGGATCCTCGTTCCCTCCTGCACCAGCCACAGCGACTCGAGGTCGTCGTGCGACGGGCGGTTTGCCGGGTCCACCTCCGTCCACGTGCGTCCGCCGTCCGTGGACTTCCTGATGCAGGGCCTCGGGTCGGCAGCAGACAGCTCTGTGACGGTGTAGAGGCTGCCGTTGCCGTCCCTGAACGGGCCGATGAAGCTGTTGGACTCCGGGTAGACCCCGCCGATCACCACCGGGGGTAGGGACGGCTTCGGTGCCGCCGGGCGCGCCGGCGGTGGGGGCGCCGGCGGCGGGGAAGGCGCGAACCGCGGCGGGCCCAGCGGCCACCAGCCCATTTCCTTGACGACCAGGCGTGGCGGATGTGAGCTCTCGCGACTGCCAAGCAACGCAGCGGGGGAGCCGCTGACGGCGAGATCCGCGCGGCGGCCGCGGGCGAGCAGCCGCCGCACGTCGAGCTTGACCCAGCCGGGACGCCTCAGGCGCTTGGAGCGTACGGCGGGGGGTTCGATCCTGGGAGCCCGCGAGTACGTCGTGCGCTTTTCCGACCACTCCGCACGGCCCGCCACTCGCCGAACTGCGACGCGGGCTCCGCGACGCCCGCGCACGAAGAGCCGCAGCGTGGCGCCCACGAGGCGCCCCTTCGTGCGCGGCAGGTCGAAGCGCAGATAAGCCCGCCTCACCGGAGACGCCGACAGCCGGAGCGTTTGCGAGGCGCCGTAGGCCCCCCGTGGCGTGGTCGCGTCCACGTAGGTGTCGGCACTGGGACGGATGTGGACGACCTCCGCCGGCGCGCCGGTCGAGGATGCGAGGAGCGCGATCCCCGCGGCGACGAGGCCTGCCAGGAAAGGCACCCGGGTCACAGCTCGGCGTTCAGGCCGCGCCGGCGAGCGATCCGGTAGGCGAGCACCCGGAGCGGGATCACGGTGCCCGGGAGGTCAGGCGGTCGCCGCCCCGACCAGGGGCTCGACCCCGCTCGCCTCGATGGTGCGCGACAGGCCATCGCGTAGCAAAACCAGGGGCTTCCATCCAAGCATCTCGCTCGCCAGGGAGATATCGGGCCGGCGCACCTGGGGATCGTCCGTGGGCAGCGCCTCATGCACGATCTCGGACCTGGATCCGGTGACCTCGATCACCGCATGGGCCAACTCCAGCAGCGTGAACTCATCCGGATTGCCGATGTTCACGGGCAAGTGGTAGCCGGACTCCGCCAGCTTGATGATCCCGTCAACCAGATCCGACACATAACAGAACGACCGCGTCTGGCTGCCGTCCCCGAAGACCGTCACGGGCCGGTCCTGTAGTGCCTGGCGCAGGAACGTGGGTATGGCGCGGCCGTCGTGGGGACGCATGCGAGGCCCATACGTGTTGAAGATCCGCACGATCGCGGTGTCCACCCCCTGCTGACGGTGGTACGCCATGGTGAGCGCCTCCGAGTAGCGCTTGGCCTCGTCATACACGCCCCGGGGGCCGATCGGGTTTACGTGCCCCCAGTACGTCTCGGGCTGGGGATGGACGTGCGGGTCTCCGTAGACCTCGGAGGTGGAGGCGAGCAGGAATCGGGCGCGATGCTGCTTCGCCAACCCGAGGGCATTGTGTGTGCCGTACGAGCCGACCTTCAGCGTGTGCAGCGGCAGGCGGAGGTAATCGATGGGGGAGGCCGGCGACGCAAAGTGGTACACGGCGTCCACGGGCTCGTCGACGAAGAAGGGTTTCGTGATGTCCGAATGCAGGTGGACGAAATCCGGCGTGCGGATGTGAGCGATGTTGACGAGAGATCCGGTCTCGAAGTTGTCGACGCAGATCACACGCTCTCCGCGCCGCAATAGCTCGTCGCACAGATGGGAGCCGAGGAACCCCGCGCCGCCCGTTACCAAGGATGTCGACATACGTCCTCCCTCCAGCGCTCGTCCACTGTCCTGCCAACAACGTCACCCAGGTCGATGTCCTTCCGCGAGTCCATCGGGCCGTCGAGCGGAGGATCAGGCTTGATCGTCCAGATCAAGGAGGATTCGTCCATCCTCCTCGCGAGCCCAGGCCACGGTGGCCTCCGCGACTGCGGCCTGCGGGCCGGCGATGCGGGCTCCATCCGCATCCCACCGACACTCGAGGGACGAACGCTGCTTCCACCAGCTCGCGACGTCGCGCGGCAACGCATGCCAGCCCCCGATCTGGCTCCGCAGGAAACCCAGAAACTCGTCGTACAGGTCCAGCCGGTCCTGCGTCAGGAAGTAGTCGGGGTGTACGAGCAGGTTGATCAAGCCGTTGTTCTCGATGATCCACTCGCTCTTTTCCACCCAGCGCTGGATCGATCGTTCACGGAGGATCTCGAAGAGGGTGTGGTCCTGGACGAGCGTGATGGGCAGCTCGACGAGGTCGCCGATGAAGAAGGGGAAGATCGAGCAACAGCCGCCGGACTGTGGCTCGAAGGGGTCGGTGTCGGGAAACGACGAGTCATAGAGACAGCCCAGCTCGGGCATCCAGTCGGCATTTCGATGGGTGGCCGGCGAGCGAAACCCGCTGGCGCCCCATTCGCGCATGTAGCGGTGGATCTTGGGCAGGTTCGCCTCGAAGGTCGTCCTGTCACGGAAGAGCTGCCCGTCGTGAAGGATGCCGTGGAGGCCCACCTCGCACCCGGCTCTGTCGAGGGCCTCGAACACCCCGTCCGGGATCGGGTACCACTCGGCGCAGAAGTTCCAGGAGGACACGAAGCCGTGTCGCTGCTCGACCTCGAGCACGCGCGGGATGTTCTCGATGCCCGCCGGGCCCTCGACGTCGTGGGTGAGGATGACGGCGAACCGCCTGCCGTTCGGCCACCAGCTCACGAGTGGCAGCCGCCCGGCGCCGGATTGCCGTAGACGCCGGCGGAGATCCCGGTCGCGCATGTCCAGGAGGACGCGTTCGATCGGCCAGGCGGGAAACTCGCGGGCGGCCTGGCGCCGCGCATACGCGCGCCTGAGCGTCAGCTGAACGGCCCGCGGAACCAGCGGCTTCACGCCGTAGTAGAGGCTGACCATCCGCGAGCGCCGGCCCGGAGGCTGGTAGCGCTCGTAGAGGTAATGGTCTGGGCTCTCAGCCGTCGGCGCGATCATCGTTGAGCCAACAGCAACGGTGGAGGCGCCGTTTAGCTTGCACGCCGGGAGATCGGCGCAGCGGGATTTCCCACCACGGTGGCGCCCGGCGCGACGTCCTTCGTGACTACCGCCCCCGCGCCCACCTGCGCGCCGGCTCCGATCCGTACGCCGCAGAGAACTGTGGCGCCGGACCCGACGGACGCGTCGTCCTCGACGACAGTCTCAATCAGCTCCCAGTCGTCGCCGGTCTGAAGGCTGCCGTTGGACGTCGCCCGCGGGTGCCTGTCGTTGATGAAGGTCACGCCATGGCCGATGAAGACGCGGTCGCCGATCCGGACCCCCTCGCAGACGAAGGTGTGGCTCTGGACCTTGCAGAGCGCACCGATCTCCGCTCCGCGCTGAACCTCCACGAACGTGCCGATTTTGGTGTTCGAGCCGATGCGACAGCCGTAGAGGTTGGTGAACGAGTGGACGAATACGTCGTCACCGAAGTCCACGTCTTCGATCAGGCGATTGGGGGCGTCGTTTACCGGCATCCAGAGGATCAACGCCCCCACAGACCCCAACCTTGCGCGATCGGACTACACGAACGGCTGGGCGAATCATCCGAATTTCCGCCCCCCGGTGCCCAAACTGGGAAAAAACTAGGGTCGCCACCCTAGTGCGAGATACGGACAGCGCCCGTATGGTCGATGGCGTTAGGCCACTCGTTCGGCCCCCTCCCGTAAGAAGCAGAATTGACTCGCACCCCCTCCTCGTCCACTAGCTCCGCGTTGTCCGCTTCCGGGCGCTTGGCGGGCTCCGACCCGCGACGGGCGCCGGACGAGCTCGTCTACGAGGCGGTCGCCGGCGCCAAGCAGGGCGACATGAGCGCCCTGCACTTCCTCTACGTGCGGTTTGCCGACGACGTCTGCGCCTACGTGCGCAGCATTGTCCGCGATCCGCACGCGGCCGAGGACATCACCCAGAACGTATTCGCCAAGCTGATCAAGGCGATCCACAAGTACGAGCGCCGCGACGTGCCGTTCGCGGCCTGGATCATCCG
>Ga0081538_10004610_pt1 | contig 12658 bp, 11 predicted proteins | sample TabmetS5T2R1_FD_71022 | JGI IMG/M metagenome (GOLD analysis project Ga0081538, IMG submission 71022) | Tabebuia heterophylla rhizosphere microbial communities from the University of Puerto Rico - S5T2R1 | ecosystem: Host-associated > Plants > Roots > Rhizosphere ...
GACGCCACCCGCGAGGCGCTGCGCCAGGTGCTCGGGACCCGCTCGGTCGACGCCGGCGGCGGCTGGCTGATCTTCGCCCTGCCACCCGCCGAGATCGCGGTCCACCCCGCCGAACAGGGCGGCCGCACCGAGCTGTACCTCATGTGCGAGGACGTCGCCGCCACCCTCGCGGACCTGAAGGCCAAGGGGTTCCAGGCCGCGCGGCCCGTCAGCGACCAGGGCTGGGGGCTATTGACGTCGATCGCCCTGCCGGGCGGCGTCGAGCTCGGCCTCTACCAGCCGCGGCACCCCACCGCGCTGGCCGGGCCCTGACTCAGGCGCAGGCCACGTTCAGGCACTGGGCGGGGTTGCCGTTGCCGCTGGCGGTGTTGCCGCCGCCGTCGGTCACGCCGGCCACCGCCTCGATGCCGTAGTCGAGGTTGAGGTTGGCGCTGTTGGCGGTGATGGTCGTCCGCGGGTTGTCGACCAGGATGCCGTCGCCGCCGCCGTTTCGGTCGGCGAGGTTGGCGGCGACCAGGGTCCCGCGGCTGCGCCGCCGGACGTGGATGCCGGCGTCGACGTTGTTGGCGGCGATGTTGCCCTCGACGGCGTTGTCGTGCGCGCCGAACAGGGCGATGCCGGTGCAGGCGTTGCCGTCGGAGCCCAGCGGCGCCGCCTGGTTGCGCTGGATGCGGTTGCGGTTGGAGCCGGACAGCGAGATGCCGAAGTCGCTCAGCTCGGCGATGTTGTCGCGTAGCAGGTTGCGGTTGGAGCGGAACAGCGCGATCGCCACGAGGGCCGGGGTGTCGCAGCGGTTGAGGGTGCCGCCTCTGGCGGCGTTGCGCTCGAGCAGGTTGCCGCTCGAGCGGACCAGCGCGATGCCGTTGGAGCTGCCCTCCACGAACAGGTCGCGCACCCGGTTCCGGTCGGCGCCGACCAGCAGGATGCCGGTCTGGAAGCCGCTGATGTCCAGGCCGACGAAGTCGCCGTCCTGGATGGTGACGCCGTCGTGCCCGTGGTTGCGGATGCCGGCGCTGCCGGGCGCGCCGGTGCCGGTGATCGTGTGGCCGTTCAGCGTGATCCTGATGCCGTCGGCGCCGACGACCAGCCCGTCGCCGGGGCAGTCGACCAGGTCGGCGGTGAGGACGGTGTCCGTGGTGAGCACGGCACCACAGGCGACGGGCTGCTGCGCGGACGCGGCGGCCGGCAGCATCGCCAGGGCCAGCGCGGCGGCGACGAGTACCTTCCAGAAGTGACGCACGGGGGGTTCCTCCCTCTAGCGCAAGCGGATGCGCGCGGTCCTGGTGGTGGGGGTGGCGCAGGTGAACTCGTCGCAGGCGAAGGCGGTGGCGGTGAGGGTCGCCGGGCCGGGTGCGAAGGCGCCGGCCAGCACCTGCACGGTGGCCCGCCAGCGCAGCCAGGTCCCGGCGGGGCAGCCGGCCGCCGAGTGGAACGGCACCAGCACCCCTGCTGCGCCGCCCTGGCTGAGCGTGCCCTGGACCGCGACGTCGGCGCCGGCCGCCAGCCGCCGACTGCACCGCAGGGTCCCGCCGACGGTGACCGTCCCGGTCGCCCGGTCGAGCTGGCCGGTCCGGCGCAGGGCGAGGAACACCGAGATCGGCCGGACCCGCTCGACGCTGAAGGTGACCAGCCCGCCGGGATCCTCCCCGGCCGAGGAGATCTGGATGAAGTAGGTCGTCCCGGCGGCGGCGTGCAGCGTCTGGGTGTCGAGGCTGCTGCACTGGAGGAAGCTCAGGGACCCGGGCTGGCCGGTCGCGACCGAGGTGAAGACGTGCTCGGGGAACTGCGGCGTGGTGCGCAGGCCGAGCACGACGTCGGTCCGCGGGGTGATCGTGTACCAGACGGTGTGGGTGTCCTCCAGGCCGCTGCAGTCCAGGTCGCCGGCTGCCGTGGTCGCCTCGGAGGTGTCCACCGTGTCCGAGAACGGCAGCGCGCCGACGACGGTGGCGGCGCCGATGTCGTCGTTGGCCGGCGGCGCCGCCGTCGCCGGCGCCGGCAGCAACACCAGCAGCCCTGCCAGTAGCGCGATGGGGGTTCTCATGCCCGCCTCCCGCAGTCGACGCGTCAGGCAAGAGAAGCTCAAGCCGAACCGGCTCCGCCTCGTGCAACGGCCGTAGCGGCCTACCGCCGTCCGCGGTAACTGCCGGGGGCGACCCCGAAGGTGCGCTTGAAGGCCCTGCTGAACGAGAACTCGCTCTGGTAGCCCGTCCGCCTGGCGATCTCCGCCAGGCCGACGTCGGTGGTGTGCAGCAGGCCGGCCGCATGCGCCAGGCGCGCACGGATCAGGTAGCGCATCGGCGGCTCACCGACGAGCCGGCGGAACCGGGCGGTGAACGCCGAGCGCGACAGCGCGACCTCGGCGGCGAGCTCGCCCACGGTCCACGGCCGCTGCGGCTGGCCGTGGATGAGCCGCACCGCGTTGGCGACGTGCGGGTCGCGCAGGGCCTGTACCGGCGCGCCGTCGGCGGCGTCCAGCCCGGCCACGGCGACGCGCAGCGCCTGGATGAGCAGCGCATCGGCCAGCCGGCTGACGACCGCCTCGGAGCCAGGCGCGGTCGCCTCCGTCTCGGCGCCGAGTAGCCGCAGGGTCGCCCCCACCCAGGGCAGCGGCCGCCCGCGGACGCCCTGGATGTGGATGACCGCCGGCAGGGTCGCCAGCAGCGGATGCGCGTCCCCGCTCTCCAGCGCGAAGCCGCCGCACAGCAGGGCGGTCCGCCGTCCCCGGCCGCCGGCGTGCAGGCGGCGCTGCTCATCGAGGGGGTGGCTGGCGAGGAGCCGCTCCAACGCCGGGGCCGGCGACGCCGGGTCGTCGCGGAGCCAGTGCCGCCGGCCGGTCGGCAGCACGACCAGGTCGCCGGCCGCGAGCTGCCGCTGGGCGGCGTGGCCCTCGACCTGGAGCCAGCAACGGCCGGCGGTGACCACGTGGAAGGCGGCGGTCCCGCTCGGGTCGGTGCCGAACCCCCATGGCGCCCGCAGCTCCGAGCGGCACCAGACGGTTGCGCGCACCCGCACCGACCGCAGGACCTCGCTCACGGCGTCGCCGTCGCCGGCACCAAGCAGCAGCTCCACGCCTCCCCCTCCGCGGCTACCCTACCGTGCCAGGACGACAACGCCGATCGGGCAAAGATCGAGGACGCCCGGCCATTCCACCACGTCCACCTACGGCCTAGCCTCCCGGCAGTTCCCCGACCCGGGAGGTGCCAGGAATGGCCGATGCGGCGCGAGTTGCCGAGGACTTCTTCGCGGCATGGACGGGCAAGGAGTTCGAGCGCGCGAGGGCGCTGCTGCACGACGACCTCGCCTTCCGGGGGCCGATCGACAGCTTCGACGACGCCGACGCCTACCTGCAGGCCATCCGGGGCCTGAGCCAGATCGTCACCGGCGCCGACAGGCGCAAGGTCTTCGTCGACGGCGACGACGTGTGCGTCATCTACGACCTCCACACCGGCCCGGTGCCCAGCGCGCCGACCGCCGAGTGGTACCAGGTCCGCGACGGCAGGATCGCCTCGATCCAGGTGTTCTTCGACGCCCGCCCGTTCGCCCCGCTGTTCGAGGGTCGCGAGGGCTAGCCGGCCCTGGTCATGGTCGACTCGTAGCCGCCGCCGCCCGGGTATACCCAGGCGCCGGCGCAGGTGTTGCCGTCGTCGCTGAACCGGCCCTGGTAATAGGCCGGGGAGCCCCGCTCCCCGCCCCAGATGGTGAGGGTGTTCCCCTCCACCTCGTACACGTAGTCGAGGGTGTTGCCCATGGTGTCGTAGTAGCGCGACTTGATGTCCTCGCTCGGCGGCGCCCCGAACGGGCGCAGGTGCCCGATGATCTCGATGCCCTTGAGCCGTTGGCCCTCCTGCTCGAGGTCGACGTGCTGGATGAGGAAGAACCCGCCCTCCATCCACTCGTAGGTGACCTGGCCCTGGGCGCCGCCGGTGACGTTCCAGGTGCCGACGAGCTTGTTCAGGCCCTCCATGTCGGGGCTGGGCTTGGCTGGCGGCTGGGTCATGGAGCCTTCTCCTTGGTGAGGTAGGCGTGGAGCGCTTCGAGGGCGCCGGGCCAGGCGGTGCTCTGGAAGTAGTCCCTGAGCTCGGCGGTCGGGAAGCCGCTCTGCACGACCGTCATCCGGGTCGCGCCGTCGCGTTCCTCGAAGGTCACCTCCGTTCGCGTGTCGAGGGTGAGGCCGTCGGGCGTCGAGGACGTCGTGGCCATGACCAGCCGGTGGGGCCGGTCGACCACCTCGAACACGTTGGTCTCGCGGTACAGCTCGTCGCGGCTGGGCCCCCAGGCGGCGACCCAGCGGCCGCCGACCCGCGGGTCGCACTCGGTCTCCAGGACCGCGTCCGGGTCGTCGGCGTCGCGCATCCACTCCCGCTGGGCGTCGGTGCTGGTGAACGCGTCGAACACCGCCTCGGCGGAGGCGTCGAACACGCGCTCGGCGGTGAGCTGGTAGCTCACCGCCGGCCTCCCCTGCGGCCGCCGAGGTAGGACTCCAGGCCGTCGAACCGGCGCTCCCACTGGCGCCGGTACAGCTGGATCCACTGCGCCGCGTCCTCGAGGCGCTCGGGGCCCAGCCGGCACCGGCGGGTCCGCCCGACCTTCTCGGTGGTCACCAGCCTGGCGCCTTCGAGGATCTGGACGTGCTTCTTCATCCCGGTCAGCGACATGCCGGCGGGCCCGGCGAGCTCGCTGATCGACGCCGGGCCGCGACCGAGGCGGTCGAGGATGTCCCGCCGCGTCGGATCGGCCAGCGCCGCGAAGGTCCGGTCGAGCGTCTGATACTGAACCATTGGGTTCAGTATAGCTCATCGCGGGTCGCCGTCAAGTCCGATCAAGCGCGCTAACAGCCTGCGCCAGTAGGGCGGAATAGAACAAGGCAGGCACGAGCCGTGATGACGCGGAGTTTCTCATGCCCTGCGGTCATCGGGAGGTCTCGTGCCTGCCCTGCCATCGTCGGTCCTGGAACCCTTGTGGGTCCAGGTGTCGGCGCTGCTGCCTACCCGCCCCGACACCCATCCCCTTGGCTGCCACCGGCCCCGCATCCCTGACCGGATCATCTTTGACAAGCTCCTCCAGGTGCTGGTGTTCGGCTGCGGCTACCGCCGCATCGCCGACCACACCTGCTCGGCCACCACGCTGCGCCGCCGTCGCGACGAATGGATCAGCGCCGGAGTCGCCGAGCAGTTGCGCCTGCTGGTGCTGGCCGCCTATGACCGGCTGTTCGGCTTGGAGCTGGAGCAGCTGGCGGTGGACGGCTGCACCACCAAGGCGCCCTGCGGCGGCCAGGTCGCCGGGCCCAGCCCGGTGGATCGCCGCAAGCAGGGGCTGAAACGCTCGATCGCCGTCGAGGCGAGTGGCATCCCACTGGCGGCGCTGCCGGCCCCGGCCAACCATCGCGACGACGGGCTGCTGGCGGCGACCCTGGACGCCATCGGTGCGGTCGGTCCGCTGCCTGCCCAGCCGGTCGTGCACCTGGACGCCGGCTACGACTACCAGCCCTGCCGGCAGGTGCTGGCCGACCGCGGCATGGTGGGCCAGATCGCCACCCGTGGGCTGCCAGCGCCGATCCAGGCCGATCACCGGTGGGTGATCGAGCGCACTCACGCCTGGGGCAACCAGCACGGCAAGCTCCGCTGGTGCACCGAACGCCGCCGGGTTGTGGTGGCGTTCTGGCTGGCGCTGGCCAGCGCCGTCATGGTCTGTGGCCGGCTGGTCCGCCGCGCCTGGACCCACTACCGCTGGCAAGGCCGTGCGCGCCGCCGCCCATGACGCCTACCGGCGCAGGCGCTTCGAACGGAGATGAAGCGCCAGGCCATCGCGGGTGATCGCGGTGACTGCGGTCGGGTTACCGCAGTTTGGGGATTGTGCAGTGCGCCCTGAGGGTGTAGACGCGATAGGACACGAAGGGGGGGTCGGCCAGGACGCCATCGCAGCGCCTGGGCTTGCACTCACAACCCGGTTGCCCAGGGGCAACCGTGGATGCCAAGACACACCCGGCTGCGCGCCGGGATCACTTGAGGGGGGATGGACCATGCGGCGACATCGCACCCGTGGGCTGCTGACGGTCCTGGGGGCATTGCTGGTGGTGGCGCTCGGCGCCACCGCCGCGGCGGCTCAGGCGCCGGTGAAGGAAACCATTACGTTCTCCGACACGTTCCCAGACGAGTTCCTGACCCAGGAATGCGGGGTTGAGGTCACCACCACCGCCAACGGCCGGATCACGTTCTTCACCTTTCCCGATCGACCGGTCGGCCCGCAGGACCTGACCTCGGTCCACGTCGACATCGTCGCCACCGCCGGCGACAACCAGGCCCGGTTCAAGGATGTCGGGATCGACAAGGTCCAGGTCAAACCCGACGGTACGGTGATCCTCAGCATCGTGGGCCAGGTTCCCTTTGCGTTCACCGGCGTGCTGAAGATCAACCTCGACACCGGCGAGGTCATCCACGAGGCACATCACATCGTTGACACCACGCGGGTCTGCCGGCTGCTGACCCGCTGACCCATACCGCAGCGCTGCGGTGCTGGCCGGCCTCCCACTTCGTGTCCGGCTCGCAGCTGCCTCTAACGGTGGAGACCGGAAACCCGCTAGCAGGCTGTGCCTCCACAGCCTATCGGCGCAACCTGTAAGCGGGACATGCCCAAATCTGTGCACTCCAGGATCCTGGGCGGGCCGAGCGGTGACGGCCTGGACGCTCAGGCGTCGGCCGCGATCCCGGCCGCCGGTCCTCTACAGAACGCACCGGGCGCTGTGACGTGCGACCACGGACGCGCCGTGTCGTCGACGCCTCGATGGTATGTGCCTTCAGCTGTCAACCACGTGCGGTGCTGTACGCGTGGAGTGTCCGCCCACGACCAGCGAGCCGATCGAGACCGGCAGGTCGCACGGCTGTCCGCCTGGGCGGCCGGGCAGGGGACATGATTGGCGTGCTGACCAGCTCCTGCGCGCGGCTGTACGGCCGCCGCGGCGCGCGCAACCGGGCCCTGCGCGCGGTGACCTGCGCGCCAGCCGCCCAGTCAGGCAGGTTGACGCCGACCATGGTGACGGCTTCAGCGGTGCTGCGGACCGCTGATGGGCGCCGGCCGGCGGTCCGCCGTCCCCGGCGGCTGGGTGGCGCGCAGGTTCCGGTTCGAGGCGGAGCTCACCAGCCCCGGCAGCCAGCGAGGACCGCGCAGCACTTCGGCGCGCGGCGCCATGCGCGGAACTTGGGCGCTTGCTCAGGTGAAGGCCAACCTGGAGGCCCGCAAGGCCGACCCGGCCGTGCCGCCGCTGGCGACGATGGCGGCCACAATCCAAGCGGGGATCAAGCCTCCACCTCTTGACGAGGGACTTTCATGCGCTGCGGACGGCCGATCGGCCATCGGCGGGCCTGACGACCTCCACCTACGTCAACGACGTAGCGCAGATGCACCTGGGTTCCCATCGCAGCACCGCCGTAGGCTCCGCGTGCGCGAGCACCTGAGGGGGGCATCATGCGGCGGTTCCGGTTCCTTGTCGTGCTCATCTCGGCGCTTCTGGGCACTGGGCTGACCGGCGTGCCCGCGAGCGCCGCCGTCCCGGCCAACTTCGAGGACACCCTCGTGACCAACGTCTCCGGGCCGATGGACGTCGCCTGGACCCCGGACGGGCGCATGCTGATCATCAACAAGGCGGGGCAGCTCCGCGTCTACCAGAACGGGGTGCTGCTGCCGACGCCGGCGCTGGACCTGTCGAGCCGGCTGTGCACCAACGGCGAGCGGGGCCTGGTCGGCCTGGCCGTCCACCCCAACTTCGCCCAGAATCACTTCGTCTACCTCTACTACATCTACAACAAGTTCGCCAACCTCTGCCCGGAGAGCGAGGTGGACGGTCCCGTCGGCCGCCTCGCCCGCTTCGTGCTGCCCGACAGCAACGTGGTCGACCCGGCATCCGAGGTGGTGCTGTTCAGCACGCCGCCGATGTACCGCGACCACCACACCGGCGGCGACCCGAAGTTCGGCAAGGACGGGCTGCTGTACGTGACCGTCGGCGACTCCGGCGCGCAGAGCCTCGGCTGGCCGCAGGACACCGGCAGGCTGGCGGGCAAGCTCGTCCGGGTCACCGACAGCGGTGGGATCCCCGCCGGCAACCCGTTCACAGGCGCCGGCACCGCACGCTGCAACGCCGAAGGGGTCCCGCCCGCCGGCTCCCCCGCCGGGACCAGATGCCAGGAGATCTTCTCACTGGGGTTCCGCAACCCGTTCCGCTCAGCGCACGACCCCAACGCCGCCGGCGTGCGCTTCTACGTCAACGACGTCGGCCAGCACACCTGGGAGGACATCAGCGAGGGGCCGGTCCCGGGCGGCAACTATGGCTGGCCGGTGCGGGAGGGCCCCTGCGCCAAGGACTCCGACACCGACTGCGGCCCGGCGCCGGCGGGCATGACCGACCCGGTCCACTGGTACCACCACGGCCCCGACGGCGCCGCGGCGACCGGCGGCGCCTTCGTCCCCGCCGGCATCTGGCCCGCCGCCTACGACGGCCCCTACCTGTTCGCCGACTACGTCTTCGGCAAGATCTACCAGCTCCAGCCCGGCGGCACCCTGTGCCGCACCTGCCTGCCGCCCACCTCCTCGTTCGTGCAGACCGAGTTCGCCAGCGTCAACCAGGTGGTGAGCATGCGGTTCGGCCCCTTCGGCAACACCCAGGCGCTGTACTACGTGTCGCGCGACGCCAGCCAGATACGCCGCATCGCCTTTACCGGCGCCACCAACCGCTCCCCCACGGCGGTGGCCACGGCCAACCCGACCTCCGGCCCGGCGCCCCTGACCGTGCAGTTCGACGGGTCGGGCAGCAGCGACCCCGACGGCGACCCGCTCAGCTACACGTGGGACTTCCAGGACGACGGCACCACCGACTCGACCGCGGTGGCGCCGAGCTTCACCTACACGACCGCCGGGACGTTCCAGGCCAGGCTGACCGTCCGCGACCCCCAGGGCGCGACCCACAGCACGACCGTCCCGATCAGCCCCGGCAACACCCCGCCCCAACCGGTCATCGAGACCCCGGCGGCGGGCACCAGGTTCGCGGTCGGCGACCAGTTCACGCTGCACGGCGCCGCCACCGACGCCGAGGACGGCAACCTCCCCGCCAGCGCGCTGAGCTGGGAGGTCATCAAGCACCACGCCACCCACACCCACCCCTTCGTCGGTCCGGTCGCCGGCAACGACGTCCCCTTCACCGCGCCCGAGCCCGAGGACCTCGACGCGGCCAAGGACTCCTACCTGGAGATCCGGCTGACCGCGACCGACGCCGGCGGGCTCTCCAGCACCGTCACCCGCAACCTCGACCCCAAGAAGGTCGACCTCACCTTCCAGACCGACCCGCCGGGGCTGCGGGTCACCGCCGGCGGCCTCAACCTGACCGGCCCATCCACCGTGCCGTCGTGGCAGGCCTACGGCGTGAGCGTCGACGCGCCCGACCAGACCGACGGCACCGGGCAGCTCTGGGTCTTCGACGCCTGGTCGGACGGGGGCGCCCGCGCCCACACCATCACCACCCCGGCCGCGCCAGCGAGCTACACGGCCCGGTTCGTGCGCGGGACCTCCCAGCCGCCGACCACCTCCACCTTCACGGCGGTCGCGGACACCTACGTGAGCGCCGCCGAACCCGCCCGCAACTTCGGCACCCGCAGCACCTTGCGGACCGACAACTCACCCGACATCCGCAGCTACCTGCGCTTCAACCTCACCGGGCTCGGCGGCGAGATCCTGGGCGCGACCCTGCGCGTGTTCGCCGCCAGCGGCAACACCCTGGGCGTGGACGCGCGCGGCGTCACCGACACCACCTGGGTCGAGACGGCCCTCACCTACAGCAACCAGCCGGGCATGGGCGCGGTCGTCGGCTCCTCGGGGCGCATCACCGCCAACACCTGGGTGGACATCCCGATCTCGACCCAGGGGATCACCAACGGCGCCTTCAGCATCGGGGTCTCGTCCCCCAGCAACACCGCCACCAGCCTGTCCAGCCGCGAGGCCGGCACCAACGCCCCCCGGCTGATCGTGACGTCGCGCGCCGGCGGTGGGGGAGACACCACCCCGCCGTCCACACCGACCAACCTGTCCGCCACCGCCGTCGGCGCCCGCCAGGTCGACCTGAGCTGGACGGCGTCCACCGACAACGTCGGCGTCACCGGCTACGACGTCTTCCGCGACGGCGCGCTGCTGGCCGCGGCCGGGCCCGGGACGGTGTACAGCGACACCACCGCCGCGCCGGCGACCACCTACTCCTACCAGGTCCGGGCGCGCGACGCGGCCGGCAACCGCTCCGGCCTCAGCGACGCCGCGACCGCCACCACGCCGCCCGCCAGCGGGGTGGTGTTCCTCACCCCGACCGACGACAGCTACGTCGCGGAGGCCTCGCCAGCGACGAACTTCGGCAACGCCAGCACGCTCCAGGTGGACAACAGCCCGGTCAAGCACATCCTGCTGCGGTTCGACCTGTCGTCGCTCGGCGGCCAGACGATCGTGGGCGCCAGGCTGCGGCTCAATGTCGTCGACAGCTCCAGCGCGGGCGGCAGCTTCCACCGCGCCGCCACCAACCTCTGGAGCCAGTCGACGGTCACCTGGAACAACGCCCCCGCGACCGACGGCTCGGTCGCCCCGGTGGTGGTGGGCACCGTCAGCGCCGGCACCACCATCGAGGTCGACGTCACCTCGCTGCTGAGCGGCAACGTCCTCAGCCTGCGGGTGACCTCGCCGTCGTCAAACGGGGCCGACTACTCCTCCAAGGAGGGCGCCGCCCCACCGCAGCTCGCCGTCACCGTGCAATGACCAGCCGGCCGCCACGCCGGCGGCAAGGGCCCGCCACACCCGCGCCGCGGTCAGCACCGAGGCGTGGCCGGATCTTGACGGCGGCCGTGGACAGGCCGAGGATATCTGCCGCTTGACTTGGCGGCTGAAGGGGGGGACTGTCGTGCGACGCGTGAGCGCACGCGGCGACCGGCCTCGCCGCCAGGGCCGCCGGGTCTACATCCTCTCCCTGCTGCTCGCTCTGGTCGGATCGGTGGCGTCGCTGACCGCCCGCGCGGAGGCGGTCGCTCCGCTGTTCGCCGATGGTTTCGAGTCGGGGGGGTTGTCGGCGTGGACGGCGGTGTCGGGGCTGGCGGTGCAACCGCAGCAGGTCCACACCGGCGCGTGGGCGGCCCGCGGCACCACCAGCGGCCCTGGCGCGTACGCCACCAAGACCCTGCCCGCCCAGGGCGAGCTGTTCTATCGCACCCGCCTCAGGCGTATCAGCCTGGGCGGGACCAGCTCGGTCAACTTCATGAAGTTCCGCACCGCCAGCGGTGCCGCCATCGCCGAGCTGTACCTCACCCCCGCCGGGTTGCTGGGTTGGCGCAACGACGTCACGGCGGTCAGCACCACCAGCCAGGTGAGCGTGACGGCCGGGGTGTGGTACGAGGTGCAGGTGCACCTGCGGGTCAACGGCACCGCCAGCACCGTGGAGGTGTGGCTGGACGGCGCCAGGGTCGACGCGCTGTCGACCACCACGGCGTCGCTCGGGACTGCCCCGGTCGGGCGCATCCAGTTGGGCGAGAACGTGACCGGTCGCAGCTACGACTTCGCCTACGACGATGTCGTCGCCGACACCAGCTACGCGCCCTCGCCGATGGACCCGGTGTTGGCCGCTGCCGGCGACATCGCCTGCGACCCGCTGGACCCGCACTTCAACGGGGGGGCGGGGACCGCGAACGCCTGCCGGGAGCGGTCCGTATCGGACCTGATCCTGGCCGACGCCAACATCGACGCGGTCGCGGCCCTCGGCGACGTGCAGTACGAATGTGGCGGCCTCAGCGCGTTCCAGCAGTCCTACGAGCAGAGCTGGGGGAGGGTCAAGGGGATCACCCGCCCGGCCGTCGGCAACCACGAGTACCTTCCGAGCTTCCAGGGCCCCGCGACCGACTGCGACCCGACCGGCAACGCCGGTGGCTACTTCACCTACTTCGGCGCGGCGGCAGGCGACCCATCGCAGGGCTACTACAGCTACGACCTCGGGAGCTGGCACATCGTCGTGCTCAACACGACCTGCGAGCGCGCGGGCGGCTGCGATCCGGGCAGCCCGCAGGAGGTGTGGCTCCGGAACGACCTGGCCAGCCACCCGGCCGCCTGCACGCTGGCCTACTGGCACATCCCCCGGTGGTCCTCGGGCGGGCGGGGCGAGCTGAACTCGCGGTGGTTCGTCCAGGATCTCTACAACGCCGGCGCCGACGTCATCCTTGCCGGGCACGACCACACCTACGAGCGCTTCGCGCCGCAGAACCCCAACGCCGACCCCGACCCCAACGGCCTCCGTGCGTTCGTCGTCGGCACCGGGGGCAAGAACCACACGACCCTGGCGACCCCGGCCGCCAACAGCGAGGTCTTCAACGGCGACACCTACGGCATCCTCAAGCTCACGCTGCATCCCACCAGCTACGACTGGCAGTTCGTTCCCGAGCCGGGCAAGACCTTCACCGACTCCGGCTCGCAAGCGTGCCACTGATCCTCGGGACTTCCCACGCCAAGCCCCACCTGTCCAACGACCAGGGCAGGTCCACTTCCGCCGATCGCCACTGAGTTCCGACCGGGCGGTGGGCAGCACGCGGCGCTGCTCGAGGGCAGTAGCACCCCAAGCCGGCGATTATCATCCTGCCCGGCGCAGCTCCAGCCC
>Ga0081538_10004611_pt1 | contig 12656 bp, 6 predicted proteins | sample TabmetS5T2R1_FD_71022 | JGI IMG/M metagenome (GOLD analysis project Ga0081538, IMG submission 71022) | Tabebuia heterophylla rhizosphere microbial communities from the University of Puerto Rico - S5T2R1 | ecosystem: Host-associated > Plants > Roots > Rhizosphere ...
CGGTGGCGGGTGAGGCTGGGGTGCCGTTCCTGTCGGTCACCGGCTCCGACTTCATGGAGATGTTCGTCGGGGTCGGCGCCAGCCGGGTGCGGGACCTGTTCCAGAACGCGCGGAAGCTGGGTCGGGCCATCATCTTCGTCGACGAGATCGACTCGATCGGCCGCAAGCGGGGCGCCGGGCTCGGCGGCGGGCACGACGAGCGCGAGCAGACCCTCAACCAGATGCTGTCGGAGATGGACGGCTTCGAGGCCACCGAGGGCATCGTGATGATGGCCGCCACCAACCGGCCCGACATCCTCGATCCCGCCCTGCTCCGCCCCGGCCGGTTCGACCGCCAGGTCGTCGTGCCGCTGCCGGAGATAGACGAGCGGCGTGCCATCCTCGACGTCCACTGCAAGTCGAAGCGCCTGGCCGCCGACGTCGACCTCGACGTCGTGGCGCGGGGCACGCCCGGGATGAGCGGAGCGGACCTGGCCAACCTCGTCAACGAGGCAGCCCTGTTCGCCGTCCGCGACGGGTCCGACGAGATCAGGAACTCCGACTTCGAGCAGGCGCGCGACCGGGTCCTCATGGGCCAGCGCCGCGACTCCATGGCGCTGTCCGATGCCGAGAAGGAGGTCATCGCCTACCACGAGGCCGGCCATGCCGTGTGCGCCGCCGTCCTGCCCAATGCCGACCCGGTGCACAAGGTGACCATCCTGCCGATCGGCATGGCCCTGGGCGTGACCCAGCAGCTGCCGGTCGACGAGCGCCACCTCTACCGGCAGGACTACATCGAGGACAGCCTGGTGGTGCGGATGGGTGGCCGCGTTGCCGAGGAGCTCGTGTTCGGGGTCATCTCCACCGGCGCCAACAACGATCTCGTCGGGTCGACCGAGCTGGCTCGGAAGATGGTGAGCGAGTGGGGCATGTCGACCCGGGTGGGGCCGATGGCCTGGGGTTCGTCGGGCCAGGTGTTCCTGGGCGAGGACCTGATCCACACCCGTGACTACTCCGACGAGACCGCCCGGGTGATCGACGAGGAGACCGAGCGCATCCTCCGGGTGCAGGAGGAGCGCTGCCGCGAGACGTTGCGCCAGCATCGCAAGGGCCTCGACCTGGTGGCGCGGGCGCTGCTGGAGCACGAGACGATCGACGGCGCCGAGGTGACCCGGCTCATCCGGGTGGCCGCCAACGGCGGCGACGTGCCGCCACCGCCGACCGCGCCCCCCCGCGAAGCCGGCATGGAGATCGGGCCCGACCGGGGCCCCGACGCTCCGGCGCCGACACCCAGCGGCACACCCGGCGCCGGCGAGGCGCTCGCCGGGTCGCGGCCGCCCTACCCGCCGCCGCCCGCCCCGCCGACCTGAGCGACGCGTCCCGGGCGTGGCCCGGCATCAGTCAGTCGTCGTCGTCGTCAGTGTCGTTGTTGTTGTCGTCGGAGTCGTCGTCGGAGTCGTCAGAGCACCAGAGTCGCGGCCCATGCTCGCAACTTCCTCCACATGCGACCTCTCTAGGGGGACTTGTCGAGGTCCGACGGCGACATCGGGCCCCCGGCCCTGCCCGCAGGCAGGCCGTGGTCGCAACCCTCGGCCGGCAACGTGCCCGGGGCGCGGAGCTCGGCAACGGTGGCCCACAGGTCGGTGGCGGTGACCGGGCCCAGGAAGCCGGCCCGCACCACGCCCGACCCGTCCGCGATCACCACCGCGGGCACGGCGTCGATGGCGTACTTGCGGTGGACCTCGGGGGCGGCGATGACCTCGACCTCCTGAACGGCCACCGCGTCGCTGGCGAGGAGCGTGGCCTTGTCCAACACGCTCCCGCAGGTGTGGCACGTGGCCGATGTGAACACCGCCACCAGCCAGGGTGCCTCCGGGCGCTCGAAGTCACGCCGGTCGAGCTGCTCGGGCAGCGTGTGGCGCACGTTCGTGGGTGCCGCCGGGCGACGCCGCCGCTCGATCACCAGCGCCACCGCCAGGGCTGCGGCCGCCAGCACCACGACCAGCAGCAACCGTTCCACGCTCCGATGGTCGCGCCACGGCCGTGGCACTGGCTATTCCCCGGGTGGGGATTCTGTAACGACCCGGCCCTGGTACAGGATCAGAAGCTGCCCTAGCGTCAGCACCAACACGGCCGACGGCGGATGGGAGGCAACGGATGTCTCAAAGAGCTGTGTACAAGACCACGAATGCTGAATACCTCGACCGAGCGCTTCAGAGCCCGGACGACGTGCAGCAGGCGCTCGCACGCCTGACGGACGCCTCGTCGCTGGTTGAGCGCGCGGAAGCCCTGGTGAGCTCGGGGGACCTGCCCGATAACTCGGCCACGGATCTCGCGGATTTCAGCAACAGGATGAACGGCGGCACGTTTGAGCAGATAGTCCGGGCTGGTTTCAGGGAGGCCATGCAACTCGCGATCCAGCGAGGGCAGCCGATCGAGACGTTCTGGGTCACCGCGACCGGTGTCGACTTCGAGCTGCACATCTGCGAGGGACGCCGATCGGTCGTGCTGTTCTTCTTTGTTCCTCGCCAGGAGGAACGCAAGTACGGCTCCACAAGGGCGCTAGCGAGGAGTTGGGTGGTTCGCCTGGACGATGAAGCTGTGCTTCCTGGCGTGCCCCGGAAGCACCTCGGCGACTCGATTGTGAAGATTCAGTCGAGTGGCGAGGGTGGGTGGCCCGGCGGCGACCTGTACTGACGCCACATCATCGGGCGCGCATTGCCTCGGCCTGCGCGCGCAGGCCCAACATGCCCAGCCTCGAGGTGTCGGCGATGACCACGGCCAGGATCCGGGCGGCGGCGCGCGCGTCGTCCGCCCGACCCCGCGCCCGGAGGAGGCGGGCCTGCCAATAGCGCGTGCGCGGCAGAAGCGCATGGCCGCGTGCGCGCTCCTCGATCGCCAGCGCCCGTTCGAAGTGCGCGGCGGCCTCGTCCCAACGCCCGAGCACCGTGCTGAGCATCCCCAGGTAGCGGTCGGCGGCGCCGAGGCAAGCAAGACCGAGCACGACGGCCAGGAGCTGCCCGGCAAACGGCGCGAGCGGATCGTGCAACGCCGCCGCATGGGCCGGCGTGCCGACGCTCGCCGTCACCTCGGCGAGCATCCCGAGCGCCGACCCGAACCCGGTCTCCGACTCGCGTCGGCGCAGGCCCTCGGCAACCACGCGATCCAACGTGCGGCGGGCGGCCGACTCGTCGCCCCCGTCCAGTTGCGCCAGCGCCAACGTGGCCCACGTGTACAGGTCGTACGCCGGGTCATCGGCGATCCGTAGGGCCAGGCGCTGGCCGCGGAGGTCACCCTGTTCGCGCGCGAGATGCATGGACTGCATGAAGTGCATGCCTGCAGCGCCGTGGTACGCGCGGGCGTACTGGTGCAGCGCCGCTCCTTGGGACCGGGCTGCGTCGAAGTTTCCCTCGAGCAACGCTTGGGTGACCCGGAATTGCGCGGAGTACGCGTGCGCCGGCACCCACCGCTCCTCGGCGCCGACGCGTCCGAGCTCGTCGATCGTCGAGCCGAGCGCCGTGGCATCGCCCCGTTCGAGGTGCACCCCGGCGAGGACTCGAAGCCCGAAGGCCGTCGCCCGCGCACCCGCGCTGCGGCCCACGTCGACGAGGTCCTCACCGAGCGACATCCGGCGGGTGACGTCGGGCGTGCCTTCGAGGCTCACCGCCAGTGCGTAGAGCGCATCCGCGAGGGTCACGGCATCGTCGCTCTGGCGTGCCAGGGCGACGGCCGCTTCGGCGAGCACGCGACTCTCCCGGCCGTGGAGTGTGTGGGTCGCGTACTTGAAGGCCTCGAACGCCAGCAACCGCGCCCGAAGCGCGGGATCGCCGTCGCCGAGCGCCGATCGGGCCTCGTCGAAGAGGTTGGTGATCCTGGCGGGAAACGCCATGACGCCGTACACGGGCTCGACGACCACGGCGACGGCGCGTGCGAACTGCTCGGGCGACCCATCCCTGCGGGCCGCATCGACGGCCTGCAATCCGGCCTCCACCCCAGCCCTTTCGTCAACGTAGACGAGGGCGCTGGCGAGATCGGTGAGCAGTTCGACCCGTCGCCGTGGATCGCCAGGCTCGGACTGTTCGAGTAGCTCGAGTGCGCCTTCGAAGTGGGTGACCGCATCTTCGAACGCGAGGTCGGACACCGCGGTGTGACCCGCCTGCGTGGCGTACGTGATCGCCTTGTCGGCACCGAGCAGTGGCACCGCACGAGCGAAGTGGAGGGCGAGCTCGGCGGCGTGGGCACCCGATCCCAGTGTCTGCTCCAGCGCCGCTCCCACCCGCGCATGGACCTGAGCGCGCGCGGCGGTGCCCAGAGCGGTGGTCAGCGTTTGACGGATGATCGCGTGCGAGAACGCGTACCGCCCCATGTGGGCCGGCTCCTCACACACGAGCCCGGCGTCGGCCGCACGATCGAGCGACTCCAGGATGCTCTCGGCCGGGGCGCCCGATGCCCTCCTGAGCACACCGGTGTCGAACTCGCGACCGACCACCGCCGCCAGGGTCAAGAGGTCATTCACGGTTGCCGGAAGTCTCCGGAGCCGCTGCGCGATGACCTCCCGCACGCTTTCCGGCAGGTCTACCAGGCCGAGCTCTGCCCCGCGGACCTCGCCACCGTTGACGAGGGGCAGGGCGTTGGTCTCCACGAGATGGCGCAGGAGCTCCCCGACGAAGAAGGGGTTCCCGTCCGTCTCCCTATGCAGCGCGGCGGCCAGGGATGGGCCGACCTCGCGTTCGGTCAAGCCCCTGAGAAGCGCGGCGCTGTCCTCCGCCGATAGCCCCGTGAGGGTCACCCTGGTCACGAATGGCTCCCGGCGCATGTCGGCCAACAGGTCCGCGAGCTGGTCGTCATGGTGCAGATCGACGTCGCGGTGGCAGGCGACGATCAGAAGGGAGGCGGGTGAGGTGGAACGAATGAGGTGCCGAAGGAGGAGCAGTGTGGGCTTGTCGGCCCAGTGCAGGTCGTCGAGGACGAGAACCGTGCCGCCGGTTGCCGTGATTCCGGTGAGGAGTGCCGTCAGCGCTTCGAAGAAGCGATAGCGGTCGGCCACCGGGTCGCCCGACGTCGGCGCGGGGGCCGCTGGGATGCGACTCGACAGTTCGGGGAACACGCGCGCGAGGTCGTGCTCCAAGCCGTACAGGCTCTCGTGCAGAGTCGATGTCGCGTACATGGCAACGCAGGGCCGCAGTGCCTCGACGAAGGGTTGGTACGGAACGATCGCCTCTTCGTCACAACGCCCGTAGAGCACGACGCCGCCCTGCCCGTGCACCCGCTCCGCCAGGGCCCCGGCGAGACGGGTCTTGCCGATGCCGGGCTCGCCAGCCACGAGTGCGAGCTGTCTGGTTCCGCCGACCGCTCGTTGCCACGCCCCCTCCAGCCGTTCGAGCTCGTCGCGCCGACCCGCGAGTCCCTCTGCGCCCGGGGCGAACGCCGGTGCGGGCAACGCCAGGGCGCCCGGGAACGCGTCGAGCGATCGAAGCGGAGGGAACTGCGAGGCGAGCCCTGATATCGCGAGTCCGTAGACGTGCTCGGGCTGCTCGAGGCCGCGTAGACGATGCCCGCCGAGATCCAGAAGCTCCAGTTCGTCGGGAAGCACGTCGCGCACCAGATCGGCGCTCACGTGTGACATCACGACCTGACCGCCGTGCGCTGCCGCCATGAGCCGACTCGCGCGGCTCAGCGCAAGGCCGAAGTAGTCACCGTCCCGTTCGTCGGCTTCACCGGTGTGGATCCCGACGCGGATGCGGAGCGGGCCAGTGGAGCCCCACGTTTCCGAGTTGAACGCTCGCACGGCATCGGACGCCGCCGCGACCGCATCGGGGGCGGCGGCGAACACCGCATGGACACCGTCGCCGGTCGACTTGACGACATGTCCACGATGCGCCTCGACCGCGGATCGCAGGATGGCGTCATGGCGCGCCGAAGCCGCCCGCATTTCGTGGGGATGCTTCTCCCACTTGCCCGTCGACCCTTCGAGATCGGTGAACAGGAACGTCACCATCCCGGAGGGCAATTCAGTCACTGATGAACCTCCTGCCCTCGCGCCAGTAAACCCGGCGCTCGTCCCCGCCTGCCAGCACTTTGCGGTCACCCTGGGTCCTCCCGACGCGCCCAGGTCGCGGACCTCCAACGGCCCAGCGTTCCGCGATCGAGCCGTTGGCCGCCGATCAGCGGTTCGACCGGCCGACCTGCCCGCGAGCGGGCAACGTCGAACTCCTCAGCGTCCGCCCGGACGAGCGAGCGGCGCGGAACCGTCGACGCTGGGAATCCCCACAGCCGCCGCCAGGGCGAGACCGCCCCCTCCCACCAGCACCCGCTCGACGACCACCGGCCCCCCCGCCTCGACGACCCACGACGGCCAGTCGACGTGGGCGTCGAGGGCGATGCGCCCCCCGGGCGCCACCGCCGTGGCCCCGGCGCCGCCCACCGGGGCCTCCCGGCCATTGGCGGCGGCCAGGAGCGTCACCGGCACCGACCGCTCGGGGTCGGGGTTGAACACCACGAACCGCAGTCCGGTCTCCTGGCCCCTGGTCGAAGCCGGGAACGCCCACCGGGTTGCCGCCACGACCGCACCGGGGCCGGCAGAGATGTCCGCGCCGACCCTGCCGTCGTCGCCTGCCTCCTCGTCGTCCGCGTCGTCGCCGCCCGTCGGATCCGCGGCTTGGGTCGTGACCCGCTCGGCCACGACCGGCACACCGTTGGTGGCGCGCACCAGGGTGGCGTGCTCCACGCCGGGGACGACCCGAGCCTCGGCGCCGTAATCGACGGAGGCGAAGGTCCCGGCCCGGATGCTCAGGCGGAACGGTTGCGGCGCCGGGGCCGGCTCGTCGCTCGTGGGCAGCACGTGGACCTCGACCTCCGCACGGTCGCCGCCGGGGTTGTACACGACGATGCGTTCCGTGCGGTCGTCGTCGACGACTCCGTCCGGGAACGCCCAGGCCGTCGACGCCTGCGGCACCCCCAGGGCCACGGCCAGGCCCTCGGGGCCCAGGCTGCCGTCGAACTCCTGGAGGCGTTCGGCCACCACCCGCCCGGCGCGGGTGCGCAGGGTGGCCGATACCTGGGCCTCCCGGGCCACATCGTCGCCGATGTCGACCCCCACCACGGTGCCCGCGGCCACCGGGAACCCCTGGAAGCGCACCGGCTCGCGCGACCCGGCATCCGTGTCGAAGGTGATGTCGACGATGGCGTCGGTCGGGAACGGGTTGAACAGCACCACCACCTCGCGGGCGTCACGGGTGGTGGCCCCCGACGCCAGGTGCCACACCGGGGCGGTGGCCGACGCGCAGGGGCCCACGTCGACGCCGTGCGGGCCCGTGACCCGGTGCTCGACCGCCACCGGCCCGCCCGATGCCTCGACCAGCGCCGCGACCAGGGGCGCCGCCACGAGGTCACCCAGGCGCAGCTCGACGCGGTCGCGGCCCGTCAGCACGAAGCCCCGCGCCCCCGGCGGCGGGGCGGCCGGCGGCGCCTGGGCGGTCTCGGCGGTCGTGGGCGACGACGACGCCAAGACACCCCCGTACACCGTGACGGCCACGCCGACGCTCCTGTCGCCGGGATTGAAGACGGTGACGGAGTGATCGGCCATCCCGCCGGCGTCCCCGGTGCCCGCGGCGCAGTACCACGTCGACGCGAGCGCGTCGGCGTCGGCCACGGCCGGCATCACCGACGCAGGGCCCGCATCGGCGTCGACGTGGTCGGCGGTGGCCGTCCCCCGATCGTCGTCGGTCCGTGCCTGCCAGACGGCCGCGCCGATCGCCGCCACCAGCAGCACGATGAAGGGGAGGCGCGGCGACCGGCGCCGCAGGCGTGGGTGCTTCACGTCGGGGCCCCGGCCCCCACCGGCACCGGCTCGCCTTCGCCGGACGGCTCGTCGCCGGGGACCGGCTCGTCGGGCGCAGGCTCGGCATCAAGCGGGCCGTCGCCCCGCGACGCGGCCGCCCCGTCGGGTCGGGAGGGCCGGGACGGTGACGGCGCCTCGGACCCGAAGCGCATCCGCACCGCCACGGCGACGACCGATAGCCACAACGCACCCTGCAGCGCCAGCAGGGCGTAGTGGGTCGGCGGGGTGTGGTAGTCGAGAACGGCGTCGCCACCCACGTCCTGCGGGACCGTGAACGCGTCGGCCCAGCCGTACGCGTCGGTGCGGTCGGCCCGGCGGCCGTCCACCTCGAGGACCCAGCGATCCGACGCCGACGACGCCTGCACCAGCGTCGCCCCGGCCTCGAGCGGCCCCCGGGAGGTGCGCCCGTCGCCATCCGATGTCACCAGCACGGGCGATGCCATCGACACGTCGACGTGCTGCATCGCCGCCACCGACGTCTCCTCGAGGGCGGACGGGCCGATACCGGTCGCCCGGACCGGCGCGAACACGACGTTGCGGTAGAGGGCCAGCGCGTCGTCGACCGGGACCTGTTCGAGGTCGAGCTGGCCGTCTAGCGCCTCGATCAGCCCGTCGACTGCGCCGGCCGATGCGAGGGCAGCCGCTCCCGGCCCGGCCGCTCCGCCGGCGGTCCGCTCGACTGCGCTCGCCGGCGCCAACGCGCGGGGCACCGCCACGTACTGGACGCCCATCGGCGCCAGCACCCGCCCCAGCTTGCTGGTCCGGCCGCCGGCGGCCAGTCGCAGCGCCTCGCCGAGGCGCCCACTCGACCCCAACCCGGTCGCCGGCCACAGGTCGGCGACGCCCGGCTCGGACGCCTCGACGGCGGTGTAGGCGAGGCCGTCGTCGAGCTCCCAGGCCTGGCCGCCGGGTAGCACCGCGGGGTCGCCCACCCACAGCACCCGCGACGGCGTCTCGGCCACGGCGGCATCGACGCTGCCCATCACGTCGCCGAACTGGCCGGGTGGCATGTCCCACCAGCCGTCCATCGCCCCCACGACCACAGGGACGGTCGCCGCCGTCAGCGCCAGTACCGCGAGCCCCGACACCATCCGCCGAAAGCCGAAGCGCCAGGAGCGCCCTCGAACGTCCAGCTCGACCGCGGCCACGCCGAGGGCGACCGCAAATGCCAGGGCCGCGGCCGCCGGCGCCAGCACGACGCCGGGCTCGGGCAGCCGCATGCGGAGGTGTCCCTGCTGCTGCGCCCACAGCACTCCCCAGGACGCCAGCGCCACGGCCCACGCCCGGACGGCCCAGCCCAGCCTCCAGTCGCGCCCGACCAGGAGCGGGAGTGCCGCCGCCCCCGCCAGGCAGAAGCCGAGCGGGGCGATGCCCAGGGATCCGGTGTCGAACCGCAACAGGTCCGCGGCCGTCAGGGCGCCGGCCGGTCGCTCGATGCCCACCCAGGCGTCGGCCGCCGTCCGCGACCGGATCACGTCGACCAGCGCCGGCAGGTGCAGCAGCGTTCCCACCAGCGCCGCCCCGACCGACACCGCCACCAGGCGGCCGATGCCGCGCCGCTCGAAGGCGAGGAGCGTGCCCACCACCAGCGCGAGCGCGACGAGCAGCACCAAGACGGGCGCCTGGGGCACGAGCAGGGCGGCGATGCCGGTCACCGCCCCGGTCGCGACCACGTGCTGCCACAGCGGCCGGGGGGCGGGGGGAACCGGTCCGTCGGACGAGAACGGTGCCACGCGGGACGATTGCGCAAGCCGGCCCAGCAACCAGGGCGAGGCGGCGTACGCCGCGGCGACCGACCAGCGTCCGGCGGCGAGGGCGTCGTATGGGAGGGGCACCGCCGCGTAGGCGACGGCGCCGGCCACCTGCGCCGGCCTGGATCCCGCGGGGCGCAGCAGCCGGTAGGCCCCGATCACGCCCACCGGCACGAGGCCGACGACCAGCAGCGTGCGGGCCAGGGCCAGATGCCCGCCCAGAACCACGCCCAGCCCGCCGGCCAGGCCGGCAAGGGTGGGCACCGAGGCGTCCGCCCCCAGCCCCACCGGCCGATACCCGGCGGCCCACGCACGCACGAGGTCACCGGCCGAGCCCGGGAAGGCGACGAACTCACCCACGGCGGGCACGAACCGGGTGACGAGGTGCCGGCTGCCGAAGAGCACCACGGCCACGAGGAGGGTGGTGATGAGCACGGTGGCGGGCGTCCAGGGCACCCTGATATCGACCGGCGCGGCCGCCTCGGTGGCGAGCTGCGGCCCGGCCGAACCCTCCGGGGGATCGATGGCGGCGGAGGATCCGTAGCGGCGCATGCGGCGGAGCCACAGCCGGGGACCGATGAGCCCCCGCACCTGCATGCGGTGAAGCTCGCGATCGGAGGCCTGGCGCACACGCCGGACCTGCCGCCGGGCGCGCCACAGCGACCACGGGTGAAGCAGGTTCCACACCCACGCCCCCAGGGCGACGCGGGCCCGCCGGGGCCCACCGGTCACGAGGCCGCCCACGGCCTGCACGAGGCTGAGCGCGAAGGCCTGGGGCACGATCCGCAGCAGGTCGAGACGGCTCGAACAGGAGAGCAGCGCCCGGACGCGATAGCGGGCCTCGTCCCGGGGGGCGGCCCACGACTGGCCGTCGCGCCGGACCCTGGCGTCGGTGGCGACGAGCACCCGGGAGCCGGCAGCGCGGGCACGCCAGCACAGGCCCAGCTCGTCGTTGGGCGACCCGATCGCCTCGTCGAACCCGGCCATGGCCGCAAACCGGTCGGCACGCACCAGCGTGAACCCGGCGGGGAACGTGAACACCTCACGCACGCCGTCGTGTTGTCCCTGATCCAGCTCGCGGCGCTCGACCAGCGGCATCGTCGTGCCCACCCGGTCCACGCCGAGGCCGACGTGCAGCAGGCGCCGGGGGTCGTCCTGCGCCACGAACTTGGGCCCGACGACGTCGGCTTCCCAGTCGGTCGCGGCCTCGACGAGTGCGCTCACGGCCCCCGCATCCGGGAGGACGTCGTCGTGGCAGAACACGAAGAACTCGGCCCGGCGCGCCTGCGGCCGGCCAGGATCGAGGACGTGGTTGGCGGCGGTGGCGAAGGGCTCGATGCCCGGCACCTGCAAGACCCGGGCGGCGGGCAGCGCAGCATGGACCCGGTCGTCGGTGACGTCGTCCCCGGACACGTCGATGACCAGCACGGACAGCTCGGGGTACTCCTGCTCGGCTAGCGCCCCCAGCAGGACTTCGAACCGGTCCGCGTGCAGTCCGTGCGTGACCACGACCGCCAGAACCGGCGGGCAGGCGAGCGGTTGCTCCTCCGATTCCACGACGACGCGGGAGGGTACCGAAGGGCAGCTTTGCAGCCGCGGACCCCGCCGGGGACGAGGCCACCCGCCGCGAGGTCAAAACAGTGGGCGCGAGGGTCCAGTAGCCTCGGCTGAGTGCCGCGGCCGTCGACCGACGAGATCTCGAGGAGGGTCGAGAACACGGTGTACACCGCGGTCGGGCTGGGGATCCTCGGCTTCCAGCACCTGCAGGTGCAGCGGCAGCAGCTCAAGCGGGCGATCCAGAACGCCTTGAAGAAGCCCAAGAGCGCGCGCGGATAGGCACGTCGTCTCGCCCCACGTGGTCGGTGAGACCGGTGATGCTGCCGCGCATCGCGGCGTCGCGGGCGCGAGTTGGCGACCCCCTACGATGTCCGGCCGTGAGCGAGCGTCCCCAAGGGCAAGAGAGCGAGCCCGGCCCGAGCAGCCGGGGGAGTGGACATGTTTCGCGTCGGGGCACGAGCGGCCCGCTGCGGAGCAGCAAGAGCGGGAAGCAATGAGAGCGCTCGTCACCGGAGCCGGGGGCTTTGTCGGCGTCCACCTCGTCCGCCACCTCGAGGAACGCGGCGACGAGGTGATCCAACTGGAGCGCGCCGTCGACGGCATCGACATCGTCGACGCGCCCGAGATCACCGACGCCGTGCTCTCGGCCAAGCCGACGGCCGTCTACCACCTGGCCGGTGCCGCCGACGTCGGTGGCAGCTGGGACACGCCCCAGGAGACGTTCCTGGCCAACGCCGTCGGCACGCTCAACGTGCTCGAGGCCAGCCGCGAGGTGGGAGCGGAGCGGGTCCTCGCCGTCAGCAGCGCGGACGTGTACGGCCGCGTGACCGAGGACGAGTTGCCCCTCGACGAGGCGCAGCCCCTGAGCCCGGTGTCCCCCTATGCCGCCTCCAAGGTGGCCGCCGACGCTCTCGCCCAGCAGGCCTGGCTGGGGCACCGACTACCGGTGATGCGGGTGCGGGCCTTCAACCACCTGGGGCCCGGCCAGACCGACCGCTTCGTGGCGCCGTCGCTGGCGGCGCGCATCGCTCGCAACGAGCGGGACGGGGGTGACGAGGTCCCCATCGGCAACACCGCACCGAGGCGGGACGTCACCGACGTCCGCGATGTCGTCCGCGCCTACCGCCTCCTGATCGAGCATGGCGAGCCGGGCGAGGTCTACAACGTCTGCCGCGGCCGGGCGGTCTCCGTCAAGGAGATCGCCGACCTGCTGCTCGCGATGGCAGACAGACCGATGCGGCTGGTGAGCGATCCGGCCCTGCAGCGCCCGGTCGACATCCCCGTGCTGGTCGGCGACAACACGCGCCTGGCGCGCGCCACCGGCTGGTCCCCCACCATCCCCCTCGAACAGACCCTTGCGGACGTGCTCGCCGACTGGCGATCGCGTCTGGGCGGCTGACAACCTGACCGGCTACCCCCATCTAGGAGACCACATCGTGACCAAGCGAGCGCTCGTCACCGGCATCACCGGTCAGGACGGCTCCCACCTGGCCGAGCTGCTGTTGGACAAGGGCTACGAGGTGCTGGGC
>Ga0081538_10004612_pt1 | contig 12655 bp, 7 predicted proteins | sample TabmetS5T2R1_FD_71022 | JGI IMG/M metagenome (GOLD analysis project Ga0081538, IMG submission 71022) | Tabebuia heterophylla rhizosphere microbial communities from the University of Puerto Rico - S5T2R1 | ecosystem: Host-associated > Plants > Roots > Rhizosphere ...
CGCCTGGGTACGGCCGCTCGTGGCTGACCGGGATGTGGGTATGCTCTGCCAGGAACAGCGAGTCGAACCCGCGCTCCTCGAGGGCCTTGCCCAGCGCCACCGGCTGCATGCCCTCGTCGGTGGCGAAGGTGGAAACGCCGTACCGCATGCTCGCCGGATCCCTCCGTCTGCTTCATCGAAACCGCGCCGCTCCCAGCACGCGGCCCGACCCTACCCTTGCCGTTGGGCGCGCGGACATTGTCTGGGACTGCACGGTACCTCCAGCCACCCGATCCTGTTGAGATTCAAGGCTGCCAGCTTCGCCTGCCTGGTCCGAGCTGGCCGCACGGTGCCGCAAGATGCTGGGCGGGTTGTCGTGCGCAGTGCAGTGGGGCCTACTCCTTGCGCCGACCCCCCCCGGAGACTGGCGCATGACCATCTGGCTGGTAGCTGCCGGGCCGGCACTACGGTCCACGTGCGCGGGCATTCGTCATCCGCATCGCCCGCGACGCCAGTTGGGTGTGACAGACTGGAGCCTCCTCATGCGCCCTGACAAGGACCTGGCAGACGTCGCGCACGGGATGGCTCACATCGAGCCCGACCTGCGCCTCCATTTCGCGACAGCGGGCAGGGGGCGCGCACCTTTGTGTTGCTGCACGGCTTCCCGCAGACGTGGTGGGAGTGGCGCCATGTCATCCCGGCGCTGGTGGCCGCCGACTTCCGTGTGGTGGCTCCCGACTATCGAGGTGCCGGCCATTCGTGGCGTCCACCCGGCGGCTACGACAAGCAGACGATGGCCCAGGACATCCACCAGTTGCTGCGCCGAGACTTGGAGATTCAAGGGCCGGTCGTGCTCGTGGGCCACGACATCGGGCTGATGGTCGCCTACGCCTACGCTCAGACCTACCCCGACGAGGTGTCCCACCTGGTCGTGGTGGACGCGCCACTGCCTGGCACGGCGGTCTTCGATCGGCTGCGCAACGACCCGCGGGTCTGGCATTTCGCCTTCCACGGTGCGCGTGATGTGGCAGAGCTGCTGGTCGCCGGGCGTGAGCGCCAGTACCTGCAGGTCCTTTTCAGTGCCCGCTGCTTCGATCCCCTGGCGATCAGCGAGGCGGATCTTGACCGTTACGCCTCGGCGTATGCCGCCGCGGGAGCGATGCGCGCCGGCTTCGAGCTGTACCGGGCCTTCGATCGGGACGCGGAGGACAACCGGGCGGCGCTGCGGCGTAATGGGAAGCTGACCATGCCGGTGCTGGCGGTGGGGGGCGCCAGCAGCACGTCTGGGCCGCTGGTCGAGGAGATGATGGGCGAGGTCGCCGCCAACGTCACCGGCCTTCGGGTGCCGGGCACGGCGCACTGGGTCCCTGAAGAGAATCCGCGAGCGCTCGTCCGCGCCGTGCTGGAATTCGCCGGGTCGGCCGCGAGCGGCTAGTGCTCCCGCCGGGCGATCCTGGGCGTGGTGCCATGGTCGCCTCCGATGGGGAACCGGGGTGTTAGGGGCGAGTGGCTGGCTGGTCGGCGGCGACGCCCGGCGACGGGGTCGGCCGCCTCCAGCGCCTCCCAACTGGGCATCGACCCTGCCATCGCAAGCATCTCCTCCTGGCCTGGTGCCGGCAGCGCTGAACTGGCGATCAAGAAGCGGTGTTCTGGATCTCGGAGGGCGTGCGCTCACCTGGGCAGGCGAGGCAGCCCGAGCCGACCCGGATGACCTGGATGGACTGCTCCTCGGGCTGGACGGCGGCGACCGGCTCGGGCGGAGCCGCCGGGGGCTGCTCGGCCTCGGCCTGGGCGGTGGCGGGCACCGCCCACAGCAGGACCGTCGCCATGACGGCGACGACCACCGCGAGCACGGCACTGAGCGTGACGGTCAGCCACATCCCCCGGACGAACGCCTCCTGGGCCGCGTCCAGCAGCGCCACCCCGAGCTCGGCGGGCAGCTGCGCGGCCACGCCGACGGCGCCGCCGAGGGTGTCGCGGGCGGCCGCCGCGGCCTCGGGGGGGATCCCGGCCGGGAGGGTGCCGGTGAGCTGGCCGCGGTAGACGGCCACGCCGATGCTGCCCAAGATGGCGATGCCGAGCGCGCCGCCGAGCTCGGCGCCGGTCTCGGCGATCCCCGAGGCCGCCCCGGCCCGCTCCGGCGGGGCCGAGGAGACGATCAGGTCGGTGGTGGCGGTGAACACCGGCGCCAGCCCGAGGGCGACCAGCAGCGAGGCGCCCGCCAGGACCGCCAGGTCGGCGCGGGTGGACCCGCCGACCTGGGTGAGCACCCCCAGGCCGACCGCCGCCGACGCCAGCCCGGCGCCGATCACCCAGGCCGGGCGGGCCCGCCGCAGGATGGGCGGGGCCAGGTTGGAGCCGACGATGAACCCCACCGCCGAGGGCAGCGACCACAGCCCCGCCTCCAGCGGTGACAGCCCCAGCACCAGCTGCAGGTACTGGGCGACGAACAAAAAGTAGCCGACCACGATGAAGATGCCGAGGAAGTTGGTGGCCAGCGCGGCGTTGAACGCGGTGGTCCGGAACAGCCCCAGGTCGAGCATCGGGTCGGCCAGCGTCAGCTGCCGGCGCACGAACCGCACGCCGACCGCCAGGCCCAGCACGACGGCGACCCCGGCCTGCCAGCTGCTCCCGTCCTGGGCGACCTGCTTGAGCCCGAACACCACCGCGAGCACCGCCACCAGCGACATGGCCGCGCTCAGCAGGTCGAGCCGGCCGGCCTGCGGGTCGCGGTACTCGGGCAGCACCCGCGGGCCCAGCACCAGCAGCAGGACCATGACCGGGACCGCCAGCAGGAACACCGACCCCCACCAGAAGCGCTCCAGCAGCACCCCACCCGCCACCGGGCCGATGGCGCCGCCGGCCGAGAAGCTGGTGATCCAGATCCCGATCGCGGTCGAGCGCTGGCCCGGGTCGGGGAACATGGTGAAGATCAGCGACAGCGTCGACGGCGCCAGGGTCGCCCCGGCGATCCCCAGCAGCGCCCTGGCGGCGATCAGCTGCTCGGCGCTGGTCGCCAGGGCGGCCAGCACCGAGACCACCCCGAAGGCGGCGGCGCCCAGCAGCAGCAGGCGGCGGCGGCCGATGCGGTCGCCGAGGGTGCCCATGGTGACCAGGAACCCGGCGACCATGAAGCCGTAGATGTCGGTGATCCACAGCAGCTGGGCGCTGGAGGGCTGCAGGTCGGCGCTGAGCGACGGGATGGCCAGGTGCAGCACCGTCAGGTCCATGGCGTACAGCAGGCACGCCAGGGCGAGCACCGCCAGCCCGATCCACTCCCGCCGCCCAGCCAGCGCAACCCTGGTGGCGGCCACGTTCGCGTCGTGCTCAGAGGGGTCCGTCAAGGTTCTTCCTACTTGCTTTCGCGGTTGGCGTGGTGGTTGGGCAGGCCCGCGAGGCAGCCGGTGCCCGGCCGACCGTCGAGATGATTGTCCGCCCGCTGTGGGACATACCTGCGGCGTGAGTGGCGCGGGGGATCAGTGGAGTACGCGGTAGCTGATGTGGGTGGTGAGCGACGCGGCCCGCGCGGCCAGGAGCTCGAGCTGCAGCGGCGGGACGCCCTCGAAGAGGCGTTCACCGGCGCCCAGGGTGACCGGGGCGACGTGGGTGCGGAGCTCGTCGATCAGGCCGGCGGCGAGGTACTGGTTGACCGTGGCGGCGCCCCCGGCGATGGCGACGTCACGCTCGCCCGCGGCCTTGCGCGCCTGGTCAAGGGCGGCGCCGATGCCGTCGGTGACGAACGTGAAGGTGGTGCCGCCCTGCATCGTCAGCGGGTCGCGAGGGTGGTGGGTGAGCACGAACACCGGGGCGTGGTAGGGCGGGTCCTCGCCCCACCAGCCCCGCCAGCTGTGATCCCAGTCGCCGCGGATCGGTCCGAACATGTTGCGGCCCATCACGAACGCGCCGGCCGCCACGACCTGGTCGGCCGCGGCCTGGTTTTCGTCGGGGGTGTCGAACATCCAGGCGTGCAACCGGTCCACTGGTCCGTCGCCGAACGGCTTGTCGGTCGTCTGGCCTGGGCCGGCGAGGTAGCCGTCGGCCGAGATCGAGAGGTCGCAGTAGACCTTGTTGCTCATGGAACCTCCGTCCTCGTCGTCATTGCTGGTCAGGACCCTACCGGGCGGCCGTGGGGACGGAATCCGTCACGCATAGGTAGCCCACTTTCATATCCCGAGCGCGGCCGGGTCGAGTTCGTTGCGGGAGGTGACGCCGAGCTTGGGGTAGGCCTTGTACAGGTGGTAGCCCACGGTGCGCGGGCTCAGGAACAGCTGGGCGGCGATGTCACGGTTGGACAGTCCCTGCGCGGCGCGCCACACGACCTGCAGCTCCTGCGGGGTCAGCCATGGAGGGCCGCTGTGGTCTGATTGGGGGATGGTGGCGCCGGTGGCGCGGAGTTCGGCGCGGGCGCGCTCGGCCCACGGCGTGGCGTGGTTGCGGCCCAGGTGGTCCACGGCGGCGCGCAGCTGGGTGCGGGCGTCGACCTTGCGGCGGGCGCGGCGCAACCATGCGCCGTACAGCAACTGGGTGCGGGCCTGTTCGAAGGACGGCTCGTGCAGCTCGATCGCGGCCAGGTAGTGCCGCTCGGCGTCCCCGTCGAGGTCGAGCAGGGCGTGGCAGCGTTCGACCAGCGCGAGCGTGCCGGGGGTATCGGCGCGCCGGGCCCATTGGCAGAATCTGGCCAGCGGCTTGGCCGCACGCTGCGGTTGGCCCAGCCGCACCGCGGCCTCGACCAGGTCGGGGATGCTGCGCAGCGCGGAGCCGTGGTGGCGCATCGGCCCCCGGAAGATCCGTTCGAGCTGGACCAGCGCGGTGTCCAGGCGCCCACGGCCGAGCTCCAGCAGGCCAAGCGCCCAGGGCACCCAGGGCGTGCCCGCCGAGGCGGCGTGGGTGGCGGCCGCGGCGAGGGCGGCGTCCACCAGCTCGCGGCAGCGCCGCTCGTCGCCGTTGATCGCCGCCAGGTAGGCCGTGATCGCGGTCGCTTCGATGGTCCACTGCCTCTGGCCGGTGTCTTGGGCGAGCCGCAGCGCCTCGCTGGCGCTGGCCAGCGCGTCGCGGTGCCGCCCGTCCAGCGCCAGGGCCTGCGCCAGGCAGGTGAGCAGGGCGGGGAGCCAGCCGAGCCTGCCCTGCTCGCGGGCGTCGGGGACCAGCGCGGCCAGCAGCTCGCGAGCGTCGGCGTTGCGGCCGGTGACCAGGCACACCATGGCGACCATCCCAAGGTCGTCGCCATCGCCCGGCCAGCCGCTCCTCGCGGCGGCGACCAGGTCGGCCAGGGGCGGTAGACCGTTGGTCAGCCGCTCGTCTGCCTGGCCGGCCGACCACAGCATCAGCCGGACCAGCGGCTCCGGCGGTTCGGCGTCGGACCCGCCGACCACCCTCAGCCGCTCGGCGGTGTCGGCAAGCAGCGCCCCGTCGCCGAGGAACCAGGCGACCTGCAGCGCGTGCATCAGCATCCGCAGCGCGCGCGGCCGGTCCCGCTCGCCGCTCAGCGCTGCCCCCTCCACCAGCAGCCGGTGCGCGGTCGGCAGTTGGCCCTGGGCGAAGCCCGACAGTGCGCGCACGCTCGCCAGCCTGGCCCGCACGACCGGATCGGGAAGCTGGCCGGCCGCCCGTGCGGCCAGGTCACGTGCCCGGTCGAACTCGCCGACCTCCCCGGCGGCTTCGGCGGCCAGCGCCAGCCGTCGGGCGCGCGCCGCCGGATCGGTGGTGAGCTGCACCGCCCGCTGGGAGGCGGCCGCCGCGGCCGCGTACCCGCCGCGGGTCTTGGCCGTGGCTGCGGTGCGCTCCAGCTCGGCCGCCACCCGCTCGTCAGGCTCGGTCGCCGCGGCGGCCAGATGCCATGCCCGGCAGTCGGCGTCCGCCGCACCGGGCAACGCGCCGGCGAGCGCCCGGTGCACCGCCAGCCGCCGGTCCAGCGGGGCGTCCTGGTACACCGCCGCACGCAACAGCGGATGGCGGAACCTGACCGTATCGTCGGCGATGCGGACCAGCCCCGCCTGCTCGGCCGCGTCCAGGTCTGCGACCACCACCCCCAACGCCCTGGCCGCCTCCCCCACCACGCCAAGGTCTCCGCCGTCATCGGCCGCGGCGACCAGCAGCAGGGTCTGGGTCGACTCGGGAAGGCGACGGACCTGCCCGGCGAAGGCCTGCCGCAGCCGACCGGTCAACGCCAGAGCTCCAGGCCCAGGCCAGGCAGCCGCCGGCGTCTGGAGGTAGGCCGCGGCCAGCTCGATCAGGCCCAGCGGGTTGCCCTGCGCCTGGGCCAGGATCCGCTCCCTGGCCCAGGGGGGCAGTCCGGCCCCGCCATGCTCGGCCAGCAACGCCGCGGCCGCGGCCGCGTCAAGCCCGCCGAGCCGCAGCTCGGGCAGGCCCGGAGTGGGGAACGGCGCGTCGTGGTCGCGCGCGGCGAAGACGATCGCGATCGGCTCGGCGTCCAGCCGGCGGGCCGCGAACACCAACGCCTCGGCCGAGGCCCGGTCGAGCCACTGGGCGTCGTCGACCAGGCACACCAGCGGTCCGTCCTGGGCCAGCTCGACCAGCAGCGACCGCCCCGCCAGGCCGATGAGGAAGCGGTCGTAGGGTCCGGCACGCAACCCGAACGCCGCATCCAGCGCGTCTCGCTGTGGCTGCGGCAGCGCCAGGCCCCGATCCAGCGCCGACCCCAGCAGCAGGTGCAACCCGGCGAACGGCAGCGCGGCCTCGGACTGCACCCCCGCGCCACGCAGGACACGGACGACGGCCGTGCCGAGCGGTGCCGCAGCGTCCGGTGCCGCACCATCGGAGGTGGCGTCGCCCGCGGCGGCCGCGGCAGAGTCCAGCAGCGCCGTCTTTCCGACGCCCACCTCGCCGCGCAGGACCAGCCCACCGCCACGCCCTGCTCGGACGCGCGCGAGGAGCCGATCGATCACCGACCGCTCCGCGGCCCTCCCACGCAGCACCGCGCGCACCTACGATTCCGGGACCAACCCGGCCTGGTCGCCGACGACCGCGGTCACCGACCCGCCGCCAGGCGGCGTCCGGTCCCTTGTCACCGCGATGGTGGTCACCCCCAATATCTGGCCGACTGCCGCAGCCGGATCCCAGCGGAGACATGGACGCTATCGGTGCGCGACCGACGCGGCCAGGCAGCCGACCGGCAATGACCGGCAGTTGGGGGCGGCGGTTCGAGCCGCTCAGGAATGCGCGGTCGCGGGTTCGGGAAGGCCGGCGATCGCAGTCCGGGCGCGAGAGGATCCGTGCTGGTCACCGGCCTGCTCGAACATGATCAGGGACTGTTCGAGGTGCTGGCGCGCCTGGTGGTGCGATCCACGCGCCTGTGCGGTCATCCCCAGGCTGAGGAGCCCGTACGCCTCCCAGCGCGGGTCACCGAGCGTCCGTGCGAAGGCGAGCGCCTGCTGAAAGTGGTCGGTGGCCAGCTCGTACTCCCCGCGCTCGTGCCGCAGGATGCCGATCATGAGGTCGCTGTAGCCGACGTAGCCGGCGCTGCCAACCGAGGAGAAGATCTCCCGGCAGTCTGCCAGCAACGCCAGGGCGTCCGCGGACCGTCCCTGCTGGCGGCGCACCTTGGCGAAGAACAGCATGGCCTTGGCGGCGCGGTCACGGTCGCCGACCTGGTGGCAGAGCCGAAGGCACCGCTCGAAGCAGGCGGCGGCGTCGGCCAGCCGGCCCTGGCGCCGGCAGGCGCGAGCCAGGCCGATCAGGCTGTCGACCTGACCCGGTACGTCGCGCAGCTCCGAGAACAGCGCGCTGCTCTGTGTGAGGAACGCCACCGCCTCGGGTAGGCGGTTCTGGAAGCGGCGCAGGTCACCCAGGCTGCGCAGCAGCGAGGCTTCGGCATACCGGTCGCCCGCCCGTTGGGCGGCGCGCAGCGCCACCTGATGCGTGCGCTCCCAGTCGTCCCAGGACGCGGATACCTCGAAGAAGTCGGCCAGCAGCTGCGTGATCTTGGACCAGGGGCGCTGGCACCCCTCCCGCCACGCCTGCTCCAGGCTCACCACCAGGCCCTTGCGCTCGGCCGTCAACCAGCGGTAGGAGCGCGCCAGCGTGGCGACGTCGTGCGGCCCCGCCGTGGTGGCCTGCCCGGGCAGGTCCGGGGGCCGCAGCCGCAGCCCACGCACCCATTCCTTCGCGGTGGCGAAGTAGGTCTGCAGCGTTCGTTCCAGCGCGGCGTCGCGCACGGCCGGCTTGTCCTCTTCGGCCAGCCGCTCGCGGGCATACAGGCGCAGCAGATCGTGGAAACGATACCGCAGCTGCCCGGCGTCGTCCTCGCCGACCGTGTCCAGCAGTTGGGCGTCCGCCAGGCGCTCGGCGATCTCCTCCGCCTGGGCGGCGGGAACCTCCAGCAGGGCCGACAGCATCCAGGGCGCGAAGTCCGGCACTTCCAGCAGGCCGAGCAGCCGGAACGCGCGTCGCTCGGTCGCACCCAGCCCCTGGTAGCTCAGCGCGACGCTGGCGCGCACCTCCAGGTCACCGGTGGCCAGCTCGTCCAGCCGCCGCTGCTGCACCCCGAGCCTGTCGGCCAGGCGCCCCAGGCGCCAGTGCGGCCTGGCGGCGAGCCTGGCACCCGCGATCCGCAGCGCCAGCGGCAGGTAGCCGCACAGCGCCGCGATCGTCCCTGCCGCCTCCGGTTCGTCGGCGACGCGATCCGCGCCAACGATCTTGCCGAGCAGCTCCACCGCCTGTCCCGGCGGCAGCACCTCCAGGTCGATCACCTCGACCGCGGCGAGCCCCACCATCCGGTTGCGGCTGGTGACCAGGACAGCGTTGCCGGCGCCGCCCGGCAGCAGCGGGCGGACCTGCGCCGCATCGGCGGCGTTGTCCAGGAGGACCAGGGCGCGCCGGTCGGCCAGCAGTGACCGGTAGAGGCGGGCGCGGTCGTCGACGTCAATGGGGAGCAGGCGCCCGTCGACCCCCAAGGCGCGCAGAAACCCGCCGAGGACCTCGGCCGGGTCGAGGGCCTGCGCCTCGACGCCGCGCAGGTTGACGTACAGCTGCCCATCCGGGAACAGCGAGCGCAGTTGATGGGCGGCATGGATCGCCAGCGTCGTCTTGCCCACTCCCGCCTTGCCGACGGCCGCGGTGATCACCAATGCCGTCGACCCGCGCCGACGGTCCCGCACCCGAGCGTGCAGCCGCTCCAGGGCGAGGTCGCGTCCGGTGAAGTCCCCGATGTCCGGCGGCAGCTGGCGCGGCGCCATGCGCGCCGGCTGCGGTCGCGCATCCCCATGCGCGTCGGCGCGTCCATCGGGATGGGAGGCAGCCAGCTCGACCGCCGCGCGCTCGGCGTCGGTGAGGGCCAGCGCGTCGGCGAGCGACGCGATCGAGGTTGGACGTGGGCGCCCGACGTGGCCTCGTTCGAGGTCCCTGATCGCCCGCACGCTCATCCCCGACCGCTCGGCGAGCGCCTCCTGTGACAAGCCACGATCCACCCGCAGCCCGGCCAGCAGCCGCCCGACACCACCGCCAGACGCCCCGCTCGACCCGCGGCTCGAGCCGACCGCGTCCGGAGGGAGCTGGCGCGGCACCACCGTGGAGATCGTCACCGCCCGGTTGCGGGTGGGCTGCTGGACTGGCGGGGCCAGCGCCACGTCGCCACGCAGGATCTGCCGTTGCAACTGCTGCAGGGGCGGGCTGGGCTCGATCCCCTGCACCTCGACCAGGCGTCCCCGCAGCTGCTGGTAGGCGGCCAGCGCCTCGGCCTGGCGGCCTGAACGGTACAGCGCCAGCATCCACTGGCCCCACAGCCGCTCGCGCAGCGGCTCCGCCATGACCAGCCGGCGGAGCTCCGGCACCAGTCCGCCGTGGCGGCCAAGGGCCAGACACGCCTCCACCCACCCCTCGACCACGACCAGACGCCGCTCCTGCAGGCGGGCAAGCTCCCCGCTCAGCCCCTCACCCAGTTGCACGTCCTCGAACGCCCGGCCCCGCCACAACCCCAGCGCCCGCCCCAGCTGCGCCGCTGCCAAGGCCGTCTCCCTGTCGGCCAACGCCCGCTGTCCCTCACCGGCGCACCGCTCGAACACCAGCAGGTCCAGCTCCTGGGCGGCCACCGTGAGCTGGTAGCCGCCCGGCTGCACGGCGATCCGCGGCGCGGCTGCCGTCCCGCCCATCCCCAATATTTGCCGCAGCCCGGACACGTAGGTCCGCAGCCCCCCCATGGCCAACACCGGTGGCTGCTCGCGCCACAGCGCCTCCACCAACAGGTCCACACCGACCGCCCGGTTGGCATGCAACAGCAGCACCGCCAGCAGGGTGCGCTGCTTGGGCGCGCCCAGGCGAACCAGCCGCCCCTCACCGTCGCGAAGCTCAAGCGGCCCCAGAACCCGAAACCGCACCGGCGATCGCCTCCATCACGCGAGCGCGCGCCCCCAACCGTCTCCGTCGATCCGGTTCGCGCCCTGCAAGGCTAGCGTACCGGCGCCACGGGCAGCTTCGAGCCGGGCACGGCGGCAGGTCGCGGTCAGAGGGCCTTCCTCATAGATCGGACCGGCACCGCACGCAGGCTTGACCGCCCGGTCGAGACCGATGCGGACATCGCCGAGCTGGAGGTCGAGTTCTGTCGGGCCGTGGCCGGGAGCCGCTTTGGGTTCGATGCGCGGTACTACCGCCAGCACCTCGACGCCGCCAGCTGAACCATCGACAACCAAAGAGTCAAGCCCCCGCTTGACCGATCCTTGATACGGCCGAGGTCCCGGCGACCGGTGCAGCTACCTATGCGTGACGGATTCCGTCTGGCGGGCTGCCGGGTAGGGTCGTGCCATCAACCGCCCTGACTGCAGGCAAGGAGTGAGCATGCGCGACATCGGCAGGCATGGACCCTGCAGCGGAGGTTCATCGTGAGCGCGCTGGTCGTGGTGGAGTACGTGTCGCTGGATGGGGTGATCCAGGCGCCCGGGCAGGACGGCGAGGACCCCGACGGCGGGTTTGTGCACGGCGGCTGGACGGGCCCGTTCATGGCCGAGCACCGCCGCTACAACAGCCGCCTGTTCCCCACCGCCAGCGGGTTCCTGCTGGGGCGGCGCACCTACGAGATCTTCGCCGCCTCCTGGCCGACAGTGACCGACCCGGCCGACCGGATCGCCCACGCGCTCAACAGCCGGCCCAAGTACGTGGCCGCCACCACCCCGTTCCAGCCGGCCTGGGCGGGAACCACGGTGCTCACCGGCGACGTCGCCGAGCAGGTCGCCAAGCTTAAGCAGCAGCCCAACCACGGCGGCCCGCTGCTGGTGGTCGGCAGCGCCAAGCTGGCGCAAACGCTGGCGGCCCATGACCTGGTCGACCAGTACCAGCTGTGGCTGCATCCGGTGGTGCTCGGGAGCGGCAAGCGGCTGTTCGACGACCGCGACGGGCACCGCCTGGGTCTGCGGCTGGTGGACAGCACCACCACTGAGGGTGGCCTGGTGCTGCTCACCTACCAGACCGACCGGCCAGCCTGACACCACAACCCGGCAAGTGAGTTGTGGAGGCGAAGCGATGAACCCGACCAAGACCGACACCCTGAAGGTGCCGGGCGCCAGCCTGTACTACGAGCTGCGGGGGTCGGGCCCGCTGCTCTTGCTGATCGCCGGCGCACCCGCCGACGCCGGCACCTTCGCCGGTCTCGCCGGCCAGCTGGCCGACCGCTACACGGTGGTGGCCTATGACTGGCGCGGCGCTGCCCGCAGCCCCCTGGACGGCCCACCCGACCAGCTCCCCGACGGTGGCCTGCCGATGCAGGTCCAAAGCGACGACGCCGACCACCTGCTGGCTGCACTCGCCGACGGGCCGACGTACGTGCTTGGCTGCAGCGGCGGGGCGCTGGTCGGGCTGGACCTGGTCGCCCGCCATCCTGAGCGGGTGGCGGTGCTGGTCGCCCACGAGCCGCCAGCGATGAACCTGCTGGCTGACGGCGCCGGGTGGCAGGCGGCGTTCCAGAGTGTCTCCGACACCTACCGCCGCGAGGGGGTCGGGCCCGGGATGCAGCGGTTCATCGCGGCCACGGTGCGCACCAGCGACCCGGATCCAAACCAGGACGACGCCGGGTCCCCCGGCCAGCCGCAGGCCTCCTCGATGCCGGACACGTCGCAGTCGCCTCCCGAGGTGCTGGAGGGGATGGCCCGGATGCAGGCCAACAGCGAGTTCCTTCTCGCCCACCTGCTGCCGACCACCATCGGCCACCTCCCCGACCTCGCCGGCTTGCGGGGGGTGGCGTCCCGCATCGTGGTGGGGGTCGGGGCGGCGTCACAGGGGCAGATGCCCCACCTGGCCGCGCTGGCGCTGGCCGAGCGCCTGGGCACCAAAGCTGTGGAGTTCCCCGGGGACCATCAGGGCTTCGCGACCCATCCCAGCCCGTTCGCCGACAGCGTCCACCGGGCGCTCCGCGCGGACTAGGCGACCGCCGAGCAGCCACCGAGCATGCGGTACGGCGTTTCCACCTTCGCCACCGACGAGGGCATGCAGCCGGTGGCGCTGGGCAAGGCCCTCGAGGAGCGCGGGTTCGACTCGCTGTTCCTGGCAGAGCACACCCACATCCCGGTCAGCCACGAGCGGCCGTACCCGGGCGGCGGGCCCCTGCCGCGCCGCTACCACCGCACCCTCGACCCCTTCGTCGCCCTCGGCGCCATCGCCGCCGTCACCGCCAGGATCCTGCTGGCCACCGGGGTCACGCTGCTGGTCCAGCGCGACCCGATCATCACCGCCA
>Ga0081538_10004613_pt1 | contig 12655 bp, 9 predicted proteins | sample TabmetS5T2R1_FD_71022 | JGI IMG/M metagenome (GOLD analysis project Ga0081538, IMG submission 71022) | Tabebuia heterophylla rhizosphere microbial communities from the University of Puerto Rico - S5T2R1 | ecosystem: Host-associated > Plants > Roots > Rhizosphere ...
CTGGCGGCGGCCCGGGCGACGAGGACGAGCTCGTCGCCGAAGGGCGCGAGCTGTACGAGACCGGGTGCTCGAGCTGCCACGGCCCGGAAGGCAGGGGTGTCTCGGACGAGCAGGGCGAGCGTGGGCCCTCGCTGGAGAACGCGGGCGAGGCCGCCGCCTACTACTACCTGTCCACCGGCCGCATGCCGCTCGCCAACAGCGAGGAGCAGCCCACCAACAAGGATCCGGCGTACGGCCCGGAGGAGATCGAGGCGCTCGTTGCGTTCGTCGGCACGCTCGGCGACGGACCGGACGTGCCTGACGTCGACCCGGAGGCGGGTGACCTGGCACTCGGTGGCGAGGTGTTCCGGGCCAACTGCCAGGCCTGCCACGGCGCGGCGGGCACCGGCGGGGCGCTGAGCTACGGCCGGGCCGCCCCCCGCCTCACGTCCGCGACACCGAGGCAGATCGGTTCCGCGGTGCGGGTGGGCCCAGGGGAGATGCCGGTGTTCGGCCCCGACGTCATCGACGACGACGAGCTGAACGGGCTGGTGCGCTACGTGGAGTACCTCCAGGACCCCGAGGACCCCGGCGGCCTGCCGATCGGCCGCACCGGGCCCATCCCCGAGGGCTTCGTGGCCTGGCTCGTCGGCATGGTGGCGCTCCTGGGCCTGGTCGCCTGGATCGGCACCCGCAGCCCCGTCCGCCGGACCCGCGGGAGCGAGCCGTGACCGACGCCCACGGCACGGACGAGTCCCGGCCGGTGGCCACCCAGCCGCCGCCGCGGGCCGACGACGAGCTCACGCGCCGCGGCGCCCGGGCCGAGAGGGCCGCGGCGGTGAGCTTCCTGCTGGCGATGGCCGCCGCCATCGCCCTCACCGTCGTCTACTGGGAGGGCGGGCAGCCGCAGGCCGAGGGCATCCTGCTCGCCGTCGTGCTGGGCGGGATCGGGGTCGGGATCGTCCTGTGGGCGAAGCACTTCATGCCGACGGAGGACGTGGCGGAGGACCGCCACCCCATGGAGTCCAGCGAGGAGGACATCGCCGCGTTCACGGCCGACTTCCAGGCGGGCGGCAGCACCCTGCAGCGCCGGCGGGTGCTGGTGGCGACGGCGGGCGGTGCCTGCGCGGCGCTGGGTGTGGCGCTGCTGTTCCCGATCCGGTCGCTGGGCCCGCGCCCGGGGCGGGGCTTCAAGCAGACCGCCTACAAGGGCGGGGACATCCGGGTCGTGGACGAGAACGGGACGCCGGTGCAGCCGCGGGACCTGCCCGTGGACGGGTTCGTCACCGTGTGGCCGGACGGGCACACGGACGACGCCGACGCATCCACGCTGCTGATCCACTTCCGGAGCGACCAGGACTTCCGACCCGAGGCGGGCCGCGAGGACTGGACGGTCGACGACATCGTCGCCTACTCCAAGCTCTGCACCCACGTCGGCTGCCCCGTGGGCCTGTACCAGGCGGAGCTGGGGCTGCTGCTGTGCCCGTGCCACCAGTCGACGTTCGACGTCATGCGCCACGCCAAGCCGATCTTCGGGCCCGCCGCCCGGTCGCTCCCCCAGCTGCCGCTCGCCCTCGACGGCGACGGCTTCATCATCGCCACCGGTGACTTCTCCGGCCCGGTCGGCCCCGGGTTCTGGGACCGCGGGCGGTGACGCAGGTGAGCGAGCAGGCCACGCCCCGCCCGACCCGTCGGTCCCCGGAGCGCCTGTACACGCACCGGATCGCCCGCTGGATCGACGGCCGCCTGGGGGCCGCCAAGTTCGCCCGCACCGCGCTCAACAAGGTGTTCCCCGACAACTGGTCGTTCATGCTCGGGGAGCTCGCCCTCTACTCGTTCGTGGTGCTCGTCCTCACCGGCATCTACCTGACGTTCTTCTTCGACGCCAGCAGCAACCGGGTCGTGTACACCGGCAGCTACGCGCCGCTGCGCGGGGTCGAGATGACCGAGGCCTTCCGCTCGGCGCTCGAGCTGAGCTTCGACGTGCGGGCGGGCCTGGTGATGCGCCAGATCCACCACTGGGCGGCACTGCTCTTCCTCGCCGCCATCACCGTGCACCTGGCGCGGGTGTTCTTCACGGGCGCGTTCCGGCGTCCCCGGGAGATCAACTGGATCATCGGCTGCACGCTGCTGCCGCTGGCGATGTTCAACGGGCTGTTCGGCTACTCGCTGCTCGACGACCAGCTGTCGGGGACCGGGCTGCGCATCGTCTACGGGATCACGATCTCGATCCCGCTCGTGGGTACCTGGGCCGCGTCGCTGCTGTTCGGGGGCGAGTTCCCTGGTCCGGACATCATCCAGCGTCTGTACGTCATCCACATCCTGCTGATCCCGGCGCTGATCGCCGTCCTCATCGCCCTCCACCTGGCGATACTCGTCCGCCACAAGCACACCCAGTTCCCGGGCCCGGGTCGCCGCGAGGACAACGTCGTCGGCGAGAGGTTCTGGCCGACCTACGCGTTCAAGGCGCTCGGCCTCTTCTTCCTCACGTCGGGCGTGCTGGCGCTGCTGGGCGGCGTGTTCCAGATCAACCCGATCTGGGTGTACGGGCCGTTCGATCCGGCCGAGGTGTCCACGGCCAGCCAGCCCGACTGGTACATGGGCTGGCTCGACGGTGCGCTGCGGATCATGCCCGGATGGGAGATCCGCGCCTTCGGGTTCGAGATCCCGAACCCCTTCTTCCCCGGCGTCCTGCTGGCGGGCGTGACGTTCGCGCTGCTGTACGCCTGGCCGTTCCTGGAGGAGCGCGTCACCGGCGACCACGCGGAGCACCACATCCTGGACCGGCCACGCCAGCGCCCCGTGCGGACGGCACTGGGGGCAGCCACGCTCTCGTTCTACGTCATCTGCTTCTTCGGCGCCGCCGCCGACGTGCTGGCCTCGACCTTCGGCCTGTCGGTCAACGCCATCCTCTGGACGTTCCGCATCCTGGTGCTGGCGGTCCCGCCCATCGTGGCGGCGGTGACGTACCGGCTCTGCAAGGAGCTGTCCGCACGCGATGGATTGCCGATCGCCTCTCAGGTCACGATTCGTGAGATTCCGCGGAGGCTGCTGCGGGGGCGCGCGGCGGAAACCTAGGGAAAATTCATCGAGGAGGCGCCCGGTCGCTATTCCGGCCGGGGTAGGCGACAATTGTGGTGATGTGGGTCACACGCTCCCTCGTGGGCCTCGGCGTGGCTGTGGCAGCCGCGGGGGTGAGCGCGTGCGGGGGGTCGGGTTTCCAGTTCGTCCAGAACGACGATCTCGGCGTCTACGCCAAGCTCCCGGGCGACTGGGAGATCTACGACGAGCACGACCTGTTCCCCGAGGACTCCGACACGCAACTGGAGCGGCGCAGCCAGGGCATGTGGGTGCGGACCTTCGACGGCAGCGACGATCCCAGTGCAGAGGCGTCGACGAGCCCCGGTGGCGAAGACCCCACCGGCATCGTGCAGGTGCGGGTACTGACCCCCGACGAGCGGGAGCAGATCAACCTCAGCGCGTTGCGGGGCCTGGGCAACCCGCAGGCCGACCCGGTCGCCGCCGCCCGAGCCAACGTGCCCGTGCAGGTGCTCGAGGACGAGCCCGTGAAGTTCGACGGCGGCTACCACGGCGTGCACACGGTGTTCGCCGTCACCCCGGAGGGTGGTGACGAGCTCGTGGTCACCGACCGCACGGTCCTCCTCGACGCCGCCAGCACCACCATGTTCGTGTTCCAGGTGGCGTGCGCCGAGGACTGCTACCTCGAGACCCACAAGGACGAGATCGCCGACATCGTCGACTCGTGGACAATCCAGGAGAACGATTCATGACGCCTCATCCCGACGGCCAGCAGGTTCCCGTGCCGACCGAGGAGGAGAGGCGGGGCCTACCGGCGCCCGGCTACCACGGCGCGGGGTCGGGGGCCGAGGCGGAGACCCGCAAGCCCCTGGCGTGGTGGGACCGCATCAAGTTCCTATTGCTCTTCTTCCTGCTCTTCTGGTTCTTCGTCTGGTCCGACCTGTCCGACGACAACCCGTTCAACACGTTGGGCGACGCCGTCGAGAACACCCTGCGGACCAAGTGGCCGCTGTTCGTGGTGATCGGCATCGAACTGCTCCGGCAGATCCACTACCTCGTCGCGGAGCACTCACCTCGGTACTACGGGTTCTGGAACCGGCTGTTCGAGCGCTGGGAACGGCGCACCCGTCTGGTCAACGACTGGAACCGCTACCGGATCGCCCGGGTCATCAAGGTGCTGGTGGTGCTGGCCGTGGCCAGCGTGATCCTCGCCGCGATCTACGACGTCACGCCGATCACTGCCCTGTTCGAGCTGCCATCCCGGGTCTGGGGGTGGCTCCCCACGGTGTTCCAGCTGCTGTTCGCGATGGTCTTCCTCATCAGCCAGTTCGCGGCGCTGTTCTGGTTCCTGTCGCGCGGCGGCGTCGACACCTACATGCCCGACGAGATCAAGACCCGGTTCTCGGACGTGTGGGGCCAGGACGCCGTGCTGGAAAGGGTCAAGGAGAACATGGTGTTCCTCGACCGGCCCGAGGCCATCGAGGACAAGGGCGGCTACGTGCCGGGTGGCCTGCTCCTCTGGGGACCGCCTGGAACCGGGAAGACCCTGATGGCGGAGGCGGTGGCGGGGGAGACGGGCAAGCCCTTCGTCTTCGTCGACCCTGGTGCCTTCACCAACATGTTCATGGGCGTCGGGATCCTGAAGGTGAAGGGCCTGTTCCGCAAGCTGCGCAAGCTGGCGTTGCGCTACGGCGGAGTGATCGTCTTCTTCGACGAGGCCGACGCGCTCGGCAACCGCGGCCAGCTCACCCCCGGACCGTTCGGGCAGCCGGGAGCGACGCCCGCGCCCGAGTCGCCATGGTCCGTCGACGGGTCCGAGCACCTGCGGTGGCTGTCGCCGCAGTCGCAGGCGGCGGTTCTCCAGTCCGCCTTGGCGCCGGCGTCGGTGGACGAGCGCGCGCCCCGCGTAGTCGACCGCATCATCATGGGAGGCATGGCGGGCGGGGGCGGGATGGGCACGCTCCAGGCGTTGCTGTCGGAGATGTCGGGGCTCAAGAAGCCTCGCGGCTTCGTCAACCGCATCGTCCGCCGCACGCTGGGCATGCGGCCCAAGCCGCCCCCCAAGTACCGCATCCTGGTGATGATGGCGACCAACATGCCGCAGTCGCTGGACGAGGCGCTGCTGCGGCCGGGGCGCATCGACCGCATGTACAAGGTCGGCTACCCCTCCAAGGAGGGCCGGATGCGCACCTATGAGGGCTATCTGGCCAAGGTCAGCCACGACCTCACGCCGGCGGACATCGACAAGCTGGCAACCATCACGCCCTACGCCACCGGCGCGTCTATGAAGGATCTGGTCAACGAGGCCCTCATCTACAGCATCCGGGAGGGACGCGAGAGCATCACCTGGGAGGATGTGATCAAGGCCAAGCACCTCAAGGAGCTGGGCCCACCGGAGGACGTCGAGTACATCGAGCGCGAGCGCCATGCCATCGCCATCCACGAGGCGTGCCATGCCGTCGCCGCATTTCGCAGCCGCAAGCACCTGATGATCGACCTGGCCACGATCGAGAAGGGCGGCAGCTACCTGGGCATGGTGTCGAGCATCAAGCCGGAGGACCAGTTCACGCGGTGGCGCAGCGAGTACGAGTCCGACATCATCGTGTCCCTGGCCTCGCTGGCCGGCGAGCGCATGTTCTTCGACGGCGACTCGTCCTCGGGAGTCTCGGGTGACCTCGAGTCAGCCACCACCGTCGCCACGCTGATGGAGGGGTACTGGGGGATGGGCGAGATGGTCGCCTCCCACGGTGTCACGCACCGGGTGGGCATCGGTGGCGGCGGGCGCCCGGGCGGCGCCGGCGACGACGACCAGCGTGACCTCCTGAAGTCGAACCTGGGCGAACGCATCGACGCCAACCTCGGCCAGCTGCTCGAGCGGGCGGACGTGCTGCTGCGCGAACACCGGACGCAGGTCCTGGTGCTCGCCCATGCGCTCGAGACGCACAAGACGATCGCGGGCGAGGACGTGATCGCCGTGCTCGACGGCACGGAGGGCCCGCTCATCGACGGACGCGTCTACCACGAGCCCGGATTCGTGGCCGAGCTGGAGACGTACCACGCCGCCGTCTCGGAGGCCCACAAGCGTCACGAGAAGGTGACGATGCCGCTCCCGAAGACCAACGGACAAACGCCGGAGCGGGAGCTGGAGCAGCCCGAGGCCGTCGACGTCGGATCGAACGGACCCGCCGGCCAGGCGAGCCCGAACGGTGGCCGAGTGCCGCAGCCCGGCCAGTCCTTCACCTGATCCGCTCAGAGCTCGACGGCGCGCTGGTCTCGGGGGTCGGCGCTGCGCCCGACGTGGGCGACCAGCACCCCGCCGTTGGCCGCCTGGGCCCGGTGGGCGGCGTCGGGCGGGACCGGCAGCGTGACGTTGACGGTTGCCCCCGGCGGCACCGTCACCCTGTGGAAACCCCGCAGGGTCCGGAGCGGCCGGGGATCGGACCCCAGCGGTTCGTCGAGGTAGAGCTGCACGACCTCGTCGCCGGTGCGGGTGCCGGTGTTGGTGACCGGAACGGTGACGGTGAGGCTGCCGTCCCACGTCCGCCGCCCGATCAGGCGGCCGTGCGCGAAGGTCGTGTACGACAGGCCGAACCCGAACGGGAACGCGGGCGATCGCTCGGTTGCCTGCATGAGCCGGTACCCGTGGAGCGGCCCGTAGCGGACGCTGGCGGCGAACGAGTTTCCCGCTCCCCCGGCCGCTCGGGCCGGGTCGAACGGCGGTAGCTGCTCCGCCGACCGCGGCCAGGTGCTGGGCAGGCGGCCCCCGGGATTGACGTCGCCGATGAGCACGCGTGCGACGGCATGGCCGCCCTCCATGCCGGGATACCAGGCCATGAGGATGGCGCCCACCTGTTCCCGCCAGGCGTCGGTGACGATCGCGCTGCCGCCGATCAGCACCACGATCGTCCGCCGGTTCGCGGCCGCGACGGTCCGGATGAGCCGCTCGTCCTCGGGCCGGAGGGTGAGCTGCTTCCGGTCGCCACCCCGCCTGAGCACGTTCTCGCCCTCGTCGCGGTGGGTGTAGCCGGCGACCACGACGGCGGCGTCGGCCCTCGACGCGCTGAAGCCGGCCGCGCCGAGGTCCTCTCCCCGTTGGTGCCGGACGTCGATGACGTGGCGCTCGCCGACCGCCTGCAGGCCGTCGAGCACGGTGGTCACCGACGGGGCCCGGACGTGGCTCGATCCCCGATCCCCCGTCACCGGGAGGGCCGCGAGGCGGCCGAACACCGCCAACGACTCGACCGAGGTGGGGTCCAGCGGCAGCACCCGCCGCCACTCTCCGCCCGCGGGGGCGTCGCCGTTGCTGGTGGCGGCGGAACCCGGGTTGTCCTCGTCGGTCGGCCCGGCGCCGTCACCCATCGCTTCCGCCTCGCCGATCCGGCCGAGCACCCGGTTCCGGAGCAGCACGATCGACCGTTCCGCGACCTCGCGGGCCAGCATCCGATGCTTGACGCTGGCCACGTGCTCGATGCCGTACGGGCCGTCCTTCCCATCGAACCGCAGCTGCTGGCGCAGGATGCGGAGGGCCGCGTCGTCGATCCGCTCGGGTGGCACCCAACCCGAGCGGGCCAGCCGCGGCAGCCGCCGGAACCTCAGGCGGAAGGGCATCTCCAGGTCCAGCCCTGCGTTCACGGCGTCGGCCGAGCGCACACCGAACACGAAGTCGCTCATCACGAAGCCGTCGAAGCCCCAGTCGCCCTTGAGCACCTCTGTGATCAGGTGGTGGTGATGGCCGCAGTGGGTGCCGTTGACCCGGTTGTAGGCGGTCATGACCGCCGCCACGCCCTCGTCGACGACCCGGCGGAAGTGGGGCAGGTACATGTCGCGCAGGTCGTCCTCGTCGATGCGCACGTCGACCCGGAAGCGGCTGTCCTCGATGGAGTTGCAGGCGAAGTGCTTCACGCACGCCATCACGTGGCGCTGCACCCCCCGCACCAGGGCGGCGCCCATCTCCCCCAGGAGGTGGGAGTCCTCGCCGTAGGTCTCCTGTGCACGTCCCCAGGCCGGGTGGCGCAGCAGGTTCACGCACACGCCGGCGAACAGGTTGGCGCCGAGCGCCCGGCACTCGATGCCGATGGCGTCGCCGACGCGCCGCTCGAGCTCGGTGTCGAACGTGGCCCCCCGTGCCATCGGGACCGGGAAGGCGGTGGCGTGTCCCATGACCACGCCCCGGGGACCATCGCTGAAGCGGATCCCGCCGATGCCCAGCCGGGGGACGGCGCCGGCGACGTACGGCTCCTCGTTGTAGTGGCGGACCAGGCCGATTAGGCCGCTGATGGGCGGTGTGTCGCCCGAGAGGAGGTGAAGCTTCTCGTGCAGCGTGAGCTCGTCGAGCAGCTCGCGGGCCCGGGCGTCGATCGGGTCGGCGGCGCCGGTTGCGTCAGGTCCGGCGTCGGCGGTGTCGACGGTGTCGACGGTGTCGTGGCGGCCGGGTCTGGCACCGGACGTCTGCTGCGTCTCGGCGGCCGTTCCATCCCCAAGCACCTCGGCAGGCTACGCCCAATCGCGCGGTGGCAATGCGTGCCGACGCACGGTGGCAGTGCGTGCCGACGGCGCCGCCTGACCGGCCCGCCGGCCGTCAGGCGGCGGTCGTGGCGCGCTTGCCGTCGCGCAGCCGCCGCAACGGGGGGAGGGTGGGCGGCGGCTGACGCCTGGGTGGCAGGCCCGTGAGCAGCTCGGTGGTCGCGTCGGCGACCCGGCGGACCGCCAGTTCGAAGGCCTCTTCGGTCTGCGCCGACGTCGACTGCACGCCGCTCACCTTGCGGACGTACTGACGGGCCGCAGCCTCGATCTCCTCGGGAGTTGCCTCGGGCTCGAGCCCGCGCAGGGTGGTGATGTTCCGGCACACGCCTTCGAGCGTAACGGCGGGGGCGTACGTACGTGGTGGGTCAGTGGCGGATCCGTGCTCGTTCCGTGCTCGTTCGGTGGCCGTTCGGTGGTGGGCACGGATGTCGAAAACCCTGGTCAGGCGCATCATCGAGTCAGCCGATGAGGAGAACACCATGAACCACCACTTCGACACCATCGCCCTGGCCGAGCAGCACCGAGAGGCGCTGCTGCACGACGCTCGACTGGTGCAGGTCCCCGGCAACCGCTCCGGCCGGCGACCCTCGGTGCGAACGCTGCTGTCGCGGCTCCGCCATTCGTGAGCCGGTTACGGCCCGCCGGCGGCGGGTAACGTCCGCGGCGCTGGGGACACGCCCCTAATCCTCGGTCCCCAACTTTGGGGGGTGCGTGCACACTCCGCCGCGATTAGACGGCAAGTTGATGCTGGTGGACCTCCCCACCGCGCGGGCCTGGCGGCCCGTGCGCGCGCTGGTCTGGGCCGCCGGCATCCTCGGGCTCGGGCTGATCGTGCTCGTGGTCCAGCAGATGCTGGCGGAGCCGGCCGCGGCCGAGACCCCGGGGCTGGTCGAAGGCGTGGTCGACACGGTCGATGGCGTCGATGGCGTCGCCGACGCCGTCGCCCACCAGGTGCCGGCCGCTTTGGAGGCGTCGGCCGAGCCGCCACTGACGGCGGAGGCACCGGAGCCCGACGCTCCCGACCCCGATGCCCCGGGACCAGTATCGGGTTCGGTTTCGGCGGTACCCGAACCGGTCGCTGAGCCGCTGGCGCCGGCGGTCGAGCCGTTGACGCCGGTCACGGAGCCGTTGGCGCCGGTCGTCGAGGCGTTGGCGCCGGCCGGTGAAGCGGCGGCGCCCGCGGTCGAGGCGTTGACGCCGGTCACGGAGCCGTTGGCGCCCGCCGTCGATGGGGCGTTGGCGCCCGCGGTCGAGGTGTTGGCGCCGGCCGGTGAGGCGTCGGCGCCGGTCGGTGAGGAGGTGGCGCCCGCGGTCGGGGCGGCGGCGCCGGCCGTCGATGGGGCGTTGGCGCCCGCGGTCGAGGCGTTGGCGCCGGCCGTCCAGCGGTTGGCGCCTCCTGTCGAGGCGACAGCACCGGTTGTCGGGGCGTTGGCGCCCGCGGTCGAGGCGACGACGCAGCTCGTCGAGGCGTTGGCACCGGTTGCGGAGCCGTTGGCGCCGGTTGTCGTGGCGACCACGCCGCTGGTCGAGTCGTTGGCGCCCGCAGTCGAAGCGGCCGCCGCGCCGATCGTGCAGGCGACCGCAGCCACGGCCACTCCCGTGATTGACACCGTGGCGGCACTGGTCGCACCGGCAGTCGAGGCCGCCGCGCCCGTGGTGGTCCCGGTCGTGGAGGTGGCCGCGCCCGTGGTGGCGACCACGGCTCCGGTCGTGGCGCCGACGGTGGAGGCGGCGGCCGCGCCCATCCGGGCGCCGCTGGCCTATGCGGCGACGCCCGCGTTGGGCCTCGTCGCCGAGGCTGCAGCCCCGGTGATCGCGTCGGTCGTCCCGGTCCTGCCGCCCGTGGTCGAGGTCGTCGATTCGGCCGTCGCCCCGGTCGCCGGCGTGGTCGGTCCGAACGTCGTGTCCGTGGCCGGTTCGGCGCCCGGACCCCCGCCGCCCAGGTCGCCCGGCGCGGTCCGCCGCCCCGAGGGCGCATCCGCCGACGGCCCGGCACCGCCGGCGGGCAACTGGGTACCGCCTCCGGCCACCAGCCTTTGGCACGCGCTCGACGCCCCCGCCGACGCACCGATCCCCGCGCTTCGGTCCGGGGGCGGCGCCGCCACTGGTAGTGGCGCGCCGGCGGGCGGCGTGCCACCCGGTCCGCTCTCGCTGACGGTTCCATCCGCCGCGCCCGGTGGGTGGGGCGGATCGGGGGCCGGGGGCGACGGACCCTCGATACTTGCAATCGTCGCTGGTGGTCCGCTCGGGCTGGGCCTCGCCAGGGGCGGAGTGGTGCACGACCGTGGCGCGCGGCTGGCCGGCCTCGCCGGCCGCCCTGGGTCCCTTCCCGACTGATCGACGTCCCCGTCGATCAGCCAGTTCACCCTACGAACACGGGAAGGACTCCCATGCCACTCCACACGTTCGCCGGCGCGCCCGGCGGCACCCACAACGGCCGGACCGGGCCGTGAAGCCGGTCAACGGATCCCTCCGGACAGTCCTCGTCGTGGAGCCCCAACGCCTCGTGCGCCAGGCGCTCGTGGCAGCCATCGATGCCGCACCGGGGTTGGCGGCGCTCGACGCCGTCGCCTCTGGGGCACGGGCTCGCGAGGGCATCGACGCCGCAGTCATCGCGGCCCGATCCTTGGGTCACGGCTGGGTCGGCCTGCTCGAGGCCGCGACCAACGCCGGTGGTCCGGTGGTGATGATCGCCGAGCACGGACCCTACGAGCCGTCGGTCGACACCCGCGGCATCATCGTCGTGTCCCGGCAGACCCCGCTATCGGCGGTCATCACCTGCCTGCAGGCCGGGCCCACGTGCGTCGATGACCTGCCGGTCTGGCACGTCGACAGCACCCCTACCGACCGCATGCTCTCGGTGCGAGAGCGGCAGGTCCTGGGGCTGCTGGCGTCGGGCCTGAGCCCGGCCCAGGCGGCGCGGGCACTCGACATCACGACCTACACCGTCCGGGACCACATCAAGTCCATTCGGACCAAGCTCGATCGTCCGACGACCATGTCGGCGGTACTCGAGGCGATTCGTCTCGGGCTGCTGCGGGTCGAGCAGGCGTGAGGACACGGAGCAAACAATCCCCCCACTTAGGGACTGTCATTTGCGCGGGACGTCGATTACTCATGCGACATGGCGGTCGGGGCACTTGGGCGGGGCCGCCGTCGACGGGCCGCTTGAGGTGGTCGGCGGGGCCTCGGGCGGCGGTCCCACCACCGCGGACGGGGCCTCGGTGCCGCGGGAAGCACCGGGGCTCCGGACCGCGTCAGCAGTCGTCGAGGCCGCCGTAGCAGACGACTGCTTGGCGCTCGGTGACCGGCACCGGGAAGGACGTGCCCCGGCTCGCGCCCGGCAGCGTGCCACCCTGGCCGTTGGTGGCGCTCCACGTGATGGCCCAGTCGACGGCCACCGTGGCTGCGTAGACCCCTCCCGGCTCGCCGGCCGACACGTGCTGGTAGGTGTGCTTGCAGTCGGTGGACTGGGCATCGTCGTCGCGCGTCGGGTCGTAGGCAACCCCCGGACCGTCGCAGGTGACGACCGTGCCGTCGCCCATGTCCCAGCGCACCCGGGTCGGCGTCGCGGTGGCGGTGGCCGACAGCCCGGGCACGCTGGCGGTGGCGTCGAGCGTCGCCCAGGACCCGGGTTCGAGCCATAGCCAGGTCGAGAGCCCGACGAGCTGGTCGGCGCCGATGGCGGGGGACATGGCCGGGTGCGGGTGGGGGAGTGGTAGCTCCCGCGAAGCCTCGTACGCGAGGTCGGCGGCGAGCACTTGGATGGCGGTGGCGGTCCACCGGGTCCACCCCCGGAACACGACCTCGCCGTCGCCGTTCTCGCACGCGCGGTAGTAGATGTGGTCGTTCACGAGGGCGGACCCGGGTGGCACCGGCGGTCCCGGCAGCGCCTTGGTCGTGTCGAGCTGGCTGGCTTCGGAGGGCTCGAACCAAGTGCAGTTGACCACTCCGGTGGCACGCTGGCCGGGTTGGGCCCGGCGGTCGAGCTCGCTCATCGCGACGACGGTGGGGTTGCCGTGAGCGTCTTGCGTGGCGTCGGCCTCTCGCGAGGCTCTGTCTTCAGCGAGAGCTGGGGCCATAACGAACGCCAGCACACTTGCGAAGACGGCGA
>Ga0081538_10004614_pt1 | contig 12655 bp, 10 predicted proteins | sample TabmetS5T2R1_FD_71022 | JGI IMG/M metagenome (GOLD analysis project Ga0081538, IMG submission 71022) | Tabebuia heterophylla rhizosphere microbial communities from the University of Puerto Rico - S5T2R1 | ecosystem: Host-associated > Plants > Roots > Rhizosphere ...
CACGGCGTGGTCGGCAAGTTCGTGGAGTTCTACGGCGAAGGTCTCAGCAAGCTCTCGCTACCCGACCGGGCCACCATCGCGAACATGTCCCCCGAGTTCGGGGCGACGTGCACGTTCTTCCCTGTGGATACGGAGACGCTCCGCTACCTCAGGGGTACGGGCCGTGATGAGGAGCTCGTGGAGCTGGTCGAGGCTTACAGCAAGGAGCAGGGCCTCTGGCGCACGGATGAGACGCCCGAGCCGCGCTTCTCAGAGATGTTGGATCTCGACCTTGAGTCGGTCGAGGCGAGCCTCGCCGGGCCGCGCCGCCCGCAGGACAGGGTCGCCCTCGACGACATGCAGCCCTCCTTTAGGCAGGCGCTGGCCGAGATGGTGGATCCCGACCATCCGCTCCTCGGGAACGGCCACGAGGACGCCTACGACCACGCCGACGAGGAGTCCTTCCCCGCGAGCGATACCCCGAACCCTGACATACCGGTCGCCCGCGGCGGGTCCAACGAGGCCGAGGGCAAGGAGGGCGGCGCCGTCTCCACGGGTGAGAACCACACCGCAGACGTCACCGAGTCCTTCCCCGCGAGCGACACCCCCGCAGGCACCTCTGGCGTGACCGACGAGGGGGAGTCTGATCCGACATCCGGCGGCGAGCCAGAGAACGGCAAGTCTGAGGCCGAACCTACGGGGGCCATCACCGTCACGGTGGACGAGGAGGAACTCTACCTCAAGCACGGCTCAGCCGTGATCGCCGCCATAACGAGCTGTACCAACACCTCCAATCCTTCCGTGATGATGGGTGCCGGCCTCCTGGCCAGGAAGGCCGTCGAGAAAGGGCTCTCCGTCGCGCCGCACGTCAAGACCAGCCTCGCGCCTGGGTCCAAGGTCGTTACGGAGTACCTGCAGACCTCGGGGCTCCTGGATCCCCTAGAGCAGCTCAGGTTCGACGTGGTTGGTTATGGGTGTACGACGTGCATAGGGAACTCAGGTCCGTTGGCCGAGGAGATCTCCGCCGCCGTAGAGGAGAACGACCTCGTCGTCGCAGCCGTCCTCTCTGGTAACAGGAACTTTGAGGGACGCATCAACCCCGACGTCCGGGCGAACTACCTGGCCTCCCCGCCGCTCGTCGTCGCCTACGCCCTGGCAGGCACGGTTGACATAGACCTTTCCAAAGACCCAATAGGCGAGGACGGGGACGGCAACCCTGTGTATCTGCAGGATATCTGGCCTTCACAGGAGGAGGTGGCCAGGGAGATAGATAACGCCCTCGACCCTGAGATCTACAAAGAGCAGTACGCCGACGTATATACGGGCAACGAGCAGTGGAACGACGTGGATGTGCCATCCGGCGACCTCTACGAGTGGGATCCCGACTCGACCTACATCCAGGAGCCCTCGTTCTTCAAGGACATGGGACCCGAGGCCGAAGACCTGAAAGACATCGAGGGCGCGCGCGTCCTCGTGAAGGTCGGAGATTCTGTGACCACCGACCACATCTCGCCGGCCGGCGCGATCCCTTCGAAGATGCCGGCGGGCCAATATCTGATCTCCAAGGGTGTGGATCCGCGGGACTTCAACTCCTACGGTTCCAGGCGCGGTAACCACGAGGTCATGGTGCGCGGCACGTTCGGCAACATAAGGCTCCGCAACCAGCTCGTGGAAAGTGAGGGAGGTTTCACCCTCCACCTCCCCGACGGCGAGGAGACCACGATCTACGAGGCGAGCCTGAGGTACGACGAGGAGAACGTGCCGCTCGTCGTCCTGGCCGGTAAGGAGTACGGCTCCGGCTCGTCGCGCGACTGGGCGGCGAAGGGCTCGTTCCTGCTCGGCGTCAAGGCCGTCATCGCTGAGAGCTTCGAGCGTATCCACCGCTCGAACCTGATCGGCATGGGCGTGCTACCCCTTCAGTTCTCAAACGGCGAGACTCCCGACTCCCTCGGCCTCACAGGCCACGAGTCCTTCGACATCGTCGGCCTCGCCGGCCTCGAGCCTGGCAAGGCGTTGACCGTAAAGGCCACAAGCGACGAAGACGAAGAGAAGGAGTTCCAGGTAAGGGCCCGCGTGGACTCCCCGGTCGAGGTCGAGTACCTTCGTAACGGCGGCATCCTGCAGACCGTCCTGCGCCAGATGCTCAAAGAGGAAGATTAGGGCCAGGATAGGGAGGAGTCTCATGCCGGAGAAGGTTCTCGTCACCCGTGAGATCCCGTCTGCCGGGCTCCGCCTCCTCGAAGACTTGGACGTTGCGGTGCTTGCAGCGGGGCCGCCCGCGCGCGAAGAGCTCCTCGAAGCTGTTCGCGGGGCCTCAGGCATCCTCTCCACAGTCACAGAGAAAGTAGACGCGGAGCTGATGGACGCGGCCGGCGACGACCTCGAGGTCGTCGCAAACATGGCCGTCGGCTACGATAACGTAGACCTCGACGCCGCTGGGGAGCGGAACGTGGTCGTGACCAACACCCCCGACGTCCTGAATGAGACGACCGCCGACACTGCCTTCATGCTGTTGCTAGCGGCGGCAAGGAGACTCGGCGAGGCGGAGCGTCTCCTGCGCTCCGGCGGGTGGGACGCCTGGGGGCCGATGCAGCTCACGGGTCCCGACGTCTGGGGCAAGAAGCTCGGGGTTGTAGGGTTCGGCAGGATCGGACAAGCCGTGGCCCGCCGCGCCAGGGGGTTCGACATGGAGGTCCTCTATCACGACCGGTACAGAAACGAAAGCGCAGAGACCGGAGCACGGTATCTCGAGCTCGACGAACTGCTTCGCACGTGCGACTTCATCTCCATTCACACTCCGCTCACGCCCGAGACCAAGCACCTGATAGGTCAAGGGGAGCTGGATCTCATGCAACCCACAGCCGTCCTCGTCAACTCTTCGCGCGGACCTGTGGTTGACGAAGCGGCTCTCGCTGATGCACTGGAGGAGCGAAGCATCTTCGCAGCCGGGCTCGACGTCTACGAGAACGAGCCCGAAGTGCATCCCAAACTTCTGGAGCTGGAGAACGTCGTCCTCGCTCCGCACATCGGCAGCGCCTCTATCGAGACCCGCGACAAGATGGCGGTCCTATCGGCGGAGAACATCGTCGCTGTCCTCTCCGGCGAGCAACCGAAGACACCAGTCAACGGATAGCTGGCCTCGTGGTGCACCCGGTAGAGAGCGGGCGGCGAAGGCGCCGCGATGCCGTCACATATCTCTGGACGCTCAATGAGTAAGACGAACGTGGGTGAAGGGTCTGCCAGAAGGAATCCTCACCTTGCCCCGGCGGACTCCAGGATTCGCGCGATCTCTTCGTACCCTCGCCAGCGTGCGTGTTCCAGCGGCGTCACGCCCTCGCCGTCGGCCAGGTTCACATTGGCTCCAGCCCCGACGAGTAGCCGTACGACCTCATCGTGGCGCCGGCCGCCATCTCCCAGGATAATGGCCTCAAGCAGGGCGGTCCATCCAAGATCGTTGACATGATTCACTTCAATGTCGGTCTGGAGCAACTGCTCGACGATCCGAACGTGGCCTCGCTCGGCTGCGCGGATCAAACCCGTACCGTTGTAGCTGTCGAGACTGTGGACGTTCGCGCCGTTACGCAGGGTTAGCTCCAGAAGGCGAGGATCATCGCCCACCTCGCTGGTGGAGATCAGGTACGCGCTCTGCTGAGTTTCGTCTTTGGCGTTGACGTCAGCGCCGGCATCGACCAGCAGACCCGCCGCATCCAGACGGTTTCCGTACGCGGCGGCGATCAGGGCCGTCCTCCCGCGCTCGTCGCGAGCATCCACGCTGACGTCCTGTTCGAGGAGTCGCTCCACGGCCCGCGCATCACCGCGCTCGGAGGCGGAGATCAACCTCAAGCCGACCTCCTCTGTAGCGTGTCCGGCTTCCTGTGCGGCAACCGCCCGTGTTTCCTCCGCCAGGCTTCCGGCGTCCGATCCTTCGTCCGGTGGGACGCCGCATGCAACCGTAAACACCTCAAGCAGACAAAAAACCACCCACAGAGGCCCCCACACGCGTGCCTCATTTACCCCGCTCATCACGAACTTCCATGCCTGGCAGTGTAGCCCTTGGACGCCCGCCGGTAACATGTTCACTCTACCGCATCAGAAGAACAGCGAGCTCCTGACTACGAACTGTTTCCAGGTAGGCGTGAAGCGTCTGTGCTGATGAGACGTACCCGTCGTGTCGCCACACACTGCTACTGAACTTCCTCTAATCCGGAATCTTTACCTTCTCCAACGCTTCCTCCGCCGGAGGATACTGCGGGTCCATCGCTTCTAAGGTATCGGCGATGGTGCGGGCGACGACGAGGTTGCGGTACCATTTCTTGTTGGCCGGCACCACATACCAGGGGGCGTGCTCGGTAGAGCAGTTGCTAAGGGCGTCCTCGAAGGCCTGTTGGTAGGCATCCCAGAAGGCGCGTTCCTTTATGTCGTTCGAGGAGAACTTCCAGCGTTTGTCTGGGTCGTCGAGGCGGGATTGGAGACGCTTTTTCTGCTCGTCTTTGGAGATGTGTAGGAAGAACTTCAGGATAGTCACGCCGTTCGCGGCGAGGCCGCGCTCGAAGTCATTGATCAGCTCGTAGCGGGCGCTCCAGACCTCTTCGGGAACCATGTTCTTGACGCGGACGACGAGCACGTCCTCATAGTGGGAGCGGTTGAAGATGCCGATCCTGCCCTTTGCCGGAGCGCTCTTGTGGTACCTCCACAGGAAGTCGTGGTTGGCCTCTTCGGCGCTCGGGGCCTTGAAGGAGGATACCCTGCACCCTTGCGGGTTGACACCGCCGAAGACGTGCTTGATGGTGCCGTCTTTGCCTCCCGTATCCATGGCCTGCAACACGATCAACAGGCCCCTTTCGTTCTCCGCGTAGAGACGTCCCTGGAGATCCTGTATTCGCCTGCGTTGCTTCTCCAACGCCCTGGCGACGTCTTTTTTCTTCCTGTAGTGCTCGGTTTCGTCGGGGTCTATCGCCGCTAGAGATGCCCTGTTGCCCGGCTTGACCCGATAGCGCGGGTAATCCGGTTCTGGTGGAGGACCCATCACCACCTTCTCCGGCTGAATAACCTCACTCGCGCTTCCCTGCGCGTTGCCGTCCTGATTCAGAATACTCCTTCCCCGGATGTACGGGTAACTTACCCGGTTACTCATAAACCTAGCGCGAAAGTCGTCCGACTCCTCTCTGAGAGGAGCAGTTTATGAATCATTCCTGACGAAGATCGAACGCGCCAGCGGCTCTCCGAAGGCATAGACCTCCGCCCCCTCATCCTCAACTATAACAACGCCGTCCAGGGCCCGCACCTCCCTGACCCTCAACCTCCTCCCCGGGACGAGGTTGCGATCGCCCAAGTAGTCGAGTATCGCGGCGTCCTCATCCCTTACCTTGGAGATACGGACCCGTTGGCCCGCGACAGCCTGGCTCAGCGTAAAGGAGTCGTCCACCTTCACAGTACCCTCTGCCGAGGGGATCGGCTCCCCGTGCGGGTCGTGATCAGGATGTCCCAGTAACGCCGCCAGACGCTCGGTAAACCCGTCCGAGACCGCGTGCTCGAGCCGCTCGGCCTCATCATGCACCTCCTGCCAATCGTAACCGAGGTGCTCGAGGAGGAAGGTCTCGATCAAACGGTGCCGCCGTACCAGCCGTAGGGCCTCCACTCGACCACGCTCGGTGAGCGTCGCCCCCCTGTAACGCTCGTACCTGACGAGGCCCATCTCCTGTAACCTGGCGAACATGTTGGAGACCGAGGCCGACGAGACGGAGAGCCGCTCTGCCACACCCTTGGTCGAGGCAGCGTCCCCCGGATCCACAGCGAGGTCCCAGACGGCCTTCAGATAATCCCCGACCGAAGAAGAAGGGGAACGGGTCTCCGACAGATCGTTCATCTCATGATCCATATTAGACTATGCGAAGCTCTTGGCAAGAGCAAAGCGCCTTGACTATTCATCATAACTCAATATAAAGTTAGCCAAAGCTAAATTCAAGATGATAGAGGTTTTTCATGAGTGGACGGGCTGACGAGATGATAAGAGGAGTCGAGGGAGTGCTGCCTGGGGAGAGTGCGACTGCGCGGGCTGCGCATGAGTCGCTTAAGGGTGGTAGGAGAGGGATTCGCAAGCTCCTGCCCTTTTTCGGGCCTGCGTTTATCGCTGCGGTTGCGTACGTGGACCCTGGGAACTTCGCGACGAACATCTCGGGCGGTGCGCAGTTTGGGTATCTGCTGTTGTGGGTTATCCTCGCCTCCAACCTCATGGCCATGCTCATCCAGTCGATGTCGGCCAAGCTGGGGATCGCGACGGGCAAGAATCTACCCGAGGTTTGCCGAGCGCGTTTTCCGCGGTCTGTAACGTTCTTGCTTTGGGTCCAGGCCGAGGTCATAGCGATGGCGACGGATCTGGCTGAGTTTATAGGGGCCGCGCTGGCTCTGAACCTGCTTTTCGGGATACCGCTATTCCCTGCTGGCCTGCTTACGGCCGTAGGGGCGTTCGGAATACTCGAGTTGCAGCGAAGGGGTTTCAGGCCGCTGGAGGCGGTCATCACGGCAATGGTCGGGGTCATCGTCTTCGCCTTCGCCTTCCAGATGTTCTACGCGGAGCCTGAGGCGGATAGGATACTTTCGGGGCTCTTTACGCCTGGGTTCGCGGGGACCGAGAGCGTGCTGCTGGCGGCCGGAATCCTCGGCGCCACGGTAATGCCGCACGTCATCTACTTGCACTCCGCCCTGACGCAGCGCAGGGTCGTAGGCAAGACCGAAGAGGAGAAGCGCAAGATCTTCCGTTTCGAGCTGGTCGATGTGGTCCTCGCTATGGCCATCGCAGGGACCATCAACGCGAGCATGCTCATCATGGCCGCGGCCCTCTTCCACTCGGCCGGGCTCACAGACGTCGGTGACATAGATCAGGCCTTCGAGCAATTGCGCATACTGGAGGGTAACACTCCGGCCATCTTGTTCGGGGTCGCCCTGCTCGCCTCCGGGCTGTCGAGCTCTTCTGTGGGGACCCTGAGTGGGCAGGTCGTCATGCAGGGGTTCATAAGCCGGCAGATACCGCTGTTCTTACGCCGCCTCGTAACCATGATGCCTGCCTTGATCATCCTGGGCATTGGCCTCAACCCCAGCCGTTCGCTGGTAATAAGCCAGGTGGTGCTCTCCTTCGGCATCCCGTTCGCGCTCGTTCCTCTGCTGATCTTCTGCCGCAACAGGGACATTATGGGCACGCTCGTCAACCACCGTCTCACCACGACCGTTGCGACGGTCGTGGTCTTCCTCATCGTTTCGCTCAACGTCTTCCTGCTGTACCAGACCTTCTTCAGCGCATGATCCTGGCCAGAAGGCACGCCGTGCGTAAGATTTGAGCCCTAGGCACGGCGTCGTCTTCTCCAGAGTGCCGCTTGCTCTATACTGCCGCCGAGATGCGAGAGAGGAGGTTATCCGGCGGCAAGGCCTCGAGGCTGGCCGTTTACTCCTGGATCCTCTACGACTTCTCCAACACCATCTTTTCGATCACCATCCTTTCCTTCTATTTCCCGCTCTGGGTCGAGGAGCAGGTAGGGAGTGGAGGTCTCCTCTCCGGGGCCGGGCTGGTCAACTCCGCGGCGGCAGTCTCCGCGCTGTTCGTCGTACTCACGGCGCCCGTGCTCGGGGCCGTAGCCGACCTCAGGCAACGGCGAGTGCCTTACCTGATCTTGCTTACCATCATCGCGGTCGCGCTCACCGCCGCGCTGGACGTGGCCGGCGGGGTCGTGGTGGGACTCGCGCTCTTCGTGGCGGCCGACCTTGCCTACCAGTCTGCTCTTGTGTTCTACAACGCGCTGCTGCCCGTCGTCTCGGCGGGGCGCGGGGCCGGCAGGATCAGCGGCTACGGCACCGCAGTGGGCTATGTCGGTACCATCCTCGGCCTCATTGTGCTGACGTACTTCGTCGAGAACGGAGAGACGGTGCGCCCGCTGCTCGGGCCTCTTGGAGGATGGCTCGAGACCGGTGACGAAGTGTACTCCAACGCTTTCGTGCCCACGGCCGTTATCTACCTCGTCTTCTCGCTGCCTGCTTTCTTCTTCGTGCCCGACCCTGCGGTGCGGGCACGGCGGCCTGTGGTCCTCGGAGCAACCTACCGCGACGTGGTCCGCACCGTGAAGAACCTGCGCGCTTACGCGGGGGTGGGGACGTTCATCCTGGCTACAGTCCTCTACACCGACGCGGCGAATACCGCCATCGCAAACATGGCGCTCTACGGTCGGGTGGTCTTCGAGATGGACGGCACGCAGGTCAGGAACCTGCTTCTCTTCTCCACGGTCTTCGCCGTGGTCGGCTCGGCCGTCTTCGGTTTCCTGACGGACAGGGTAGGGCCCAGGAGGTCCCTCGTCGGCGTACTCGTTCTGTGGCTCGTCGCTATCGTGCTCTCTGCCGCGGCCCTGGGAGCTTGGATGCTCTTTCTCGCGGGGCCGATCGTGGGGATCGCGCTAGGAGGGATGTGGACGGTGGGGCGGGTGATGCTCGTCGCCCTCTCGCCGCCCGAGAAGCTAGGGGAGTTCTTCGGACTATTCTCCCTGGCCGGGAAGGTCTCCGCGGTCTTCGGACCCGCGCTCACGGCCGTGCTGCTCTTCGTCTTCGGGGGAGGCGCCTACGGCTACAGGATCTCCATAGGCTCGCTGGCCATCATAATGGCCTTAGGCCTCATCTTCCTCCTCCGCGTCCCCGACGCCCGCCCGGAACGCAACGTCGACGAGTTCGCCCCGAAGACGGGTGCCCCCCTTGATTCGCCGGCCCCGTGAGCGGAAGATGTACGCCATGAGGGGGAAGGAAAGTCGGAAGGTAACAGCATGAGGCTCGTGGCGCTGCGGGGCCAGATAGTTACCGATTACGAGGTGTGGACCGATGGTTCGGTCCTGCTCGGTGAAGGGTCCATCGCGGACGTGAGCCCTGATGACTCTCTCGTCGCCGAAGCGGATGAGGTCCACGATTACGCTGAGTCCCTGATCCTGCCCGGCTTCGTCGACTTGCAGGTTAACGGAGCCTTCGGAGTCGACGTTGCCACGGAGAGCGCGCGCCTGCCCGAACTCTCCGAAGCACTGCTTTCGACGGGAACCACCTCATATCTGCCCACGGTCATCTCTTCGCCCGAGGGCCTCTACGAGGAGGTCCTGCCGGCGATCGGCGCCCACACCGGATCAGGTGCCGAGGTGCTTGGCGTCCACCTCGAAGGTCCCTTTATAAGCCTGGAGCAGAGGGGTGCGCACGCGGCCGCCCACGTCCTAATGCCTGATGTGAAGTTGCTCGCCCATCTCCTCGATCTCGGGCCTGTGCGCATGATCACACTTGCCCCCGAGCTGGAGGATGCTGACAGGCTTATCTCCTTCGCCGCGAACCGTGGGGTGGTTGTCTCGGCCGGCCACTCCGACGTTGCTTTCGAGCCGGCCTACGACGCTCTGGATGGGCAGGTCGCCGGCGTTACGCACCTCTTCAACGGGATGAGCGCGATGCACCACCGGGAGCCAGGGCTGCCTGGGGCCGCCTTCGCCCATCCGAGAGCCGTCTGCGGTCTGATCGCCGACGGTCTGCACGTCCACCCCGAGATGGTCGGGCTTGCCTTCCGCATGCTCGGTCCTGACCGCCTTTGCCTCGTCACCGACGCCATCGCCGCAACGGGCATGGAGGATGGTGAGTACCGTCTGGCTACCCGCACCGTGTACACTGACGGCGGCGTCCCGAGACTAGGGAGCGGGTCCATCGCAGGGAGCATGCTTACTATGAGAGAGTCGTTTATGAACATCCTGGCCTTCACCGGCTGCACCGTCCCCGAGGCCGTGCGTATGACCTCAACCTCCCCGGCGAAGCTCGTCGGCGAAGGCCGCCGCAAGGGCCGGCTCGTCCCCGGCTACGACGCCGACGTGACGGTGCTGACTCCCGACCTCTCCGTGGAGGCGGTATGGCGAGGTGGCAAGCTAGCGTACTCCCGGGAGGGCGTATGAGACGACAATTCGGTGCCATAACGGTGGAGTGCATCCAGGGAGACATAACCTCCCAGGACGACGTGGAGGCCATAGTCAACGCGGCGAACGCGCGCCTCGAACCCGGCGGAGGGGTAGCAGGCGCCATCCACCGCGCCGCCGGACCTGGACTCGCAGAGGAAGCTGTGCCGCTCGGCCCCATAGAACCCGGTCAGGCAGTCATAACCGGCGCGCACGGGCTTCCGAACCGTTACGTCGTCCACACTTTGGGGCCGGTCTACGGCCAGGACCGCCCCGAGGCCGAGCTTCTGGGGGGCTGCTACCGGAACTCGCTCGCGCTCGCCGAGGAGAACAGCGCGGTGTCCATCGCCTTCCCCGCCATCTCCACCGGGATCTTCGGCTACCCGGTCGAGGAGGCTGCGGGGGTTGCGCTCGGGACGATAAGGGAGGAGGCCAACAGCTTGGAGCATGTGCGCCTGGTCAGGTTCGTCCTCCACAGCGCCTCCGATCTCGAAGCCCACGAGAGGGTACTCTCCGAGCTCGAATAGGCCTCTCGCGGAAAGAGCCAACCTGCGTAAAGTGTCTCTACAGCGCCGTGCATAAGGCTCGAGCCTTACCACACGGCGAGCAGGATTTCAGCTCTTTGTTGGGAGTGGCTTGCGTCGGTCTTGTTCTATGGTAGATGAGGTTCCGCAAAGTTGGCCACGGAGCCTCGTTGTCCAAGGTACTTGCTGAAATGCTGACAAGCCGCCTGGCGAAGCCAGCGTGCTGGTCAGAAGGATCTGGGGAGGCCGAGGACGTGCTGTGCTACGTAAGAGAGGATTAGGTTAGTCGAGATCGGGGCGACCTGGTAGAGACGCGTCTCGCGGAACTTGCGCTCCACGTCGTACTCGGCGTCGAAGCCGTAGCCGCCGAAGGTCTGAAGGGCGGTGTTGGCCGCCTCCCACGAGGCGTCGGCGGCCAGGAGCTTCGCCAGGTTCGCCTCGGCGCCGCACGGCTCCCCCCGGTCGAAGAGGGAGGCTGCCTTCTCCACCATCAGCGAGGCGGCCTCGACGTTCGCGTAGGCCCTCGCTATGGGAAACTGGATGCCCTGGTTCTCGCCGATCCTGCGCCCGAACACCGCGCGCTCGCCGGCGCGCTGTGTGGCCTTCTCTACAAACCACCTCCCGTCGCCCACGCACTCAGCGGCGATGAGGATACGCTCAGCGTTCATGCCGTCGATGATGTAGCGGAAACCTTCTCCCTCTTCGCCGATGAGGTTCTCCGCGGGGAGCCGTAAGCCTTCGAAGGCTAGCTCGCTGGTCGCGTTGTTCATCATCACGCGCCTCGGTCTCACGTCGAGGCCTTCTGCCTCCCTAAGGTTCACGAGGAAGACGGAGAGGCCGCTGGAGCGTTTTTCGACTTCATCGACGGGTGTCGTGCGGGCGAGCAGGATCATGAGGTCAGATTGCTCGACCCTGGAGATGTAGATCTTGCGCCCGTTCACCACGTAATGGTCGCCCTCGCGCGTCGCCATGGTCTTTATTGAGGTCGTGTCGGTTCCAGCTTCTGGCTCGGTGACGGCGAAGGCCTGCAGCCTCAGGTCTCCTCTGGCTATCTTCGGCAGGTATTCTCTTTTTTGCTCTTCGGAGCCATGCCTGAGGAGCGTGCCCATGGTGTACATCTGGGCGTGGGCCGGGCCCGCGTTCGCGCCGCTCCGGTTGACCTCCTCGAGGATGACGCAAGCAGCTGAGAAATCGAAGCCCATACCGCCGTACTCCTCCGGTATAAGCGCGCCGAGGTAGCCGGCGCCCGTCATCGAGGCGACGAACTCCTCGGGGTAGCGGCGTTCTGCGTCGAGATCGCGCCAGTACTCGTTAGGGAAGCGGGAGCATACCTCCCTGACGCCCCGGCGTAGATCCTCGTACGCCTTCGTCAAGACCGGTGGCTCCACGAGGCTGGGAGGGGGTGGCATTCCGGGTCTATCTGCGAGACGATGACCACGGAATCGACTTTACCATAACCCGAATTCAGGAGAGTAGCATGGCGATCAAAGCGGGATGGCGGGGACGCTTTTTCGAGGACTTCGAGGTGGGTGACGTCTACGAGCATCCCCTGGGACGCACCGTGACTACCACGGACAACCTGTGGTTTACGCTCCTTACGCAGAACACGGCCCCCATCCATGTGGACCACGCCTACGCAGCCAAGACCGAGTTCGGCCGTCCTCTGGTCGACTCCACCTTCACCGTCGCCCTGGTTACCGGTCAGAGCGTCACGGATATCTCCCAGAACGTCTTCGCCAACCTCGGATGGGATGAGATCCGGCTCCCCGCGCCCGTCTTCGAGGGGGACACGATCTACTCCAGAAGCGAGGTTATAGAGAAGCGCGGATCGCGCTCGCGACCAAACGTCGGCATCGTAAAGGTGAAAACAACAGGCTACAATCAGGAAGGCGAAACGGTCATCACGTTCTTGCGAACCGTCATGGTCTACAGGCGGGGCCATGCGCCCGAGGCGCCCCGTCCCACTCCTGAGGCATAATGCTGGGGTGAATCCTGAAACTGTCGAACCACCGGATGCGATCTACCGGCGACACCTGGAGTCGGGCGGACTCGGCTTCCAGCGCTGTGCCGGTTGCGGGGCTGCGGTCTTCTACCCGCGAGTTCTCTGCCCCTTCTGCGGGGGCAAGGATCTCACCTGGGAGACCAGCTCGGGCCGGGGGATCGTCTACGCGACGACGGCCGTGTACAGGCGGGAAGGCGACCCGT
>Ga0081538_10004615_pt1 | contig 12649 bp, 14 predicted proteins | sample TabmetS5T2R1_FD_71022 | JGI IMG/M metagenome (GOLD analysis project Ga0081538, IMG submission 71022) | Tabebuia heterophylla rhizosphere microbial communities from the University of Puerto Rico - S5T2R1 | ecosystem: Host-associated > Plants > Roots > Rhizosphere ...
TCTGTGTGGCCGACATCTTCATCTGGCTCCGCGCCAGGCCGGACCGGTCCCGCGCCGATCCGAGAAACACGCTCTAGCAGGGCACGGTCATGCGCTCACCCTCACATCACCTACCGGTCTTCGTTCACGCGGTATGCGTTGGCGTCCTTCCGCCGCGCTCGACGGCCTCTCAATCGTTCGGCTGGTTCCCGGCGGCCCCTGCCGGGTAGCTGCGACGGGAACGACCGCAACCTACGGGCACGGTCATGTGTGAGGAGGGTGTCGCCGTGGCGAATGCAGCAAGGTTGGATGACCCGGGTGCCCTCGGCGGCGTGCTGACCGGGGTCAGCTTCATCGGCGGCCTGGCCACCGGCCTGAGCCTGGCCGACACCCCCTTCCCCCGCCCCGGCGCCGACGTCACCGACATCCAGCGGTTCTTCCAGGGCGACGCCGGACCCGAACGCATCAACGTGGGCGGCCAGCTGCTCTCGGCCGCCTCCCTGGCGGTGTTCTCGGCATCGGTGGCGCGGCTGGCCGGCCGAGCGGGCCCGGGCTCCAGGGCGCTGCGGGCCATGGCCATCGCGGGGGGCGCACTGGCCAGTCTCTCGCTGGCCGCCTCGGCCACGGCCGCGGCCGTGCTCACCGCCGGTCCTGGCCGGGACGAGGACCAGGCGAGGTCGCTGCACCGGTTCCTGTTCGCCGCCGGTGGGCCGGTGCATGGCGCCGGGCTGGCGCTGCTGCTGGGCACGCTGGGGCTGGCCGGGCGGCGCACCGGGGCCCTGCCACGGCCGCTGACGACCGCCGCCCTGGCCTCGGCCGGCGTCGACGCCCTCGCCCCGGTCGTCCTCGCGCTCCCCAAGGCGGCCCTGGTCGTCCCCGCCGGACGGTTCCCCACCTTCATCGTGCTTGGCATCAGCGGCGTCCGCCTGGCTCGCGGCACGGGAGCTGGCTGAGCCACGACGCGCACTTGTGACCGGTGCGTCCCGGAGGGCGGCCGCGCCCTCATGACCGGGCTGATCGTGTGGACCAAACGAGGAAGCCAGGGGTTCAAACTGCTGGCCGGCCTCTCGGAAGCTGGCTGGCCAGGAGTCTGGTTGGCTCAGGTGTCGGACATGGTTGGCACCTTCACCTCCGCTGGCCTGGTGCGGATAACGACCAGTGACACCACCAGCGCGAGCACCGCGAAGACGGCCGCGAGCTGGAAGGCGGTCGAGATGCCGTGGGCCAGTATCTGGTGGGCGTATTGCGCCGGGAGTTGACCGGTCTGCTGGAACTGGGCCTGGAGCTCGGAGGAGGCGTTGGCCAGGAACTGTCCGACCTGGTTGGTGGCCTCGTTGCGGCTGGCGGTGCCGAACACGGTGACCAGGATGGACAGGCCGAGGGAGCCGCCGACCTGCTGGGTGACGTTGAGGAGGCTGGAGGCGGCACCCGCTTCGTGTGGGGCCACCCCGGAGACGGCCACGATCGTCAGCGGCACGAACAGCAGGCCCATGCCCAGGCCGAACAGCAACATTGGGCCAAGGATCCCGTCGACGTAGCCGCTGGCGACCGAGACCTGGGTAAGCCAGGCGAGCCCGGCCACGGCCAGCAGGGCGCCGCCGGTCATGAGGCGCTTGGGCCCGATCCTGGGCAGCGACCGGGCGGCGAACTGAGAGGTCGTCACGATCGCGGCGGTGATGGGAAGGAAGGCCAGGCCGGCCCGGAGCGGGCTGTAGCCCAGGACGTCCTGGACGAACAGGGTGAGGAAGAAGAACTGACCGAACATGGCCGCGGCCAGGGCAAGCATGATGGCGTAGCTGCCGGCCCGGTTGCGGTCGCGGAACATGTGCAGTGGGGTGATGGGCTGCCGGGTCCTGGTCTCGATGGAGAGGAAGGCGGCCAGCAGGACGGCGGCGGCGGCAAAGGAGCCAAGAGTGGTGGGATCGGTCCAGCCCTCCTGGGCGGCGCTGATGAACCCGTAGACCAGGGCGGTCATCCCGGCCGTTGAGGTGAGGGCCCCGCCCAGGTCGAACCGGCCCGGCTGCCGCTCGGACTCGGTGATGTACAGCGGGGCCAGGGCGGCCAGCAGGAGGCCGATGGGGACGTTGACGAACAGCACCCACCGCCATGACAGCCACGAGGTGAGCACGCCGCCGGCGAGCAGACCGATGGCCCCACCGGACACAGCCACGGCCGAGAACACGCCGAAGGCCCGGTTGCGCGCCTGTCCCTCGGCGAAGTTGGTGGTGATCAGCGAGAGGGCGGTCGGGGCGGCGATCGCGGCGCCGACTCCTTGCAGGGCGCGGGCGGCCAACAGCCAGCCGGACGAGGTGGCCAGGCCGCCCAGGAAGGAGGCGAGGGTGAACAGCAGGATGCCGGCGACGAACACCCGGCGGCGGCCGAGGATGTCGCCGGCTCGGCCGCCCAGCAGCAGCAGCCCGCCGAAGGTGAGGGTGTAGGCGTTGAGCACCCAGGACAGGCTGGTGGTGGAGAAGCCGAGGGCCTGCTGCATCTGGGGCAGGGCGATGTTCACGATGGTCGCGTCCAACACGACCATGAGTTGCGAGGCGGCGATGATGGTGAGGGCGAGCGCGGGGTGGTAGCCGCGCCGGGCCGCTCCCGGCGGTCGCGGCCTGGCCGACTCGAGGACCGTCATGGCTGTCGTCCCTTCACTAGTGTACGATCGCGTTCTCAATGCGGGCGACGGTACGCCGCCCCACATTGGGAACGCAAGCGTTCACTAAAGATTCTTAGGATTCTCTTGGAGGTCGGGCCCCATGGCCGCTCCGGCGGACCCCACGACGGCTCCGGCCTGTACGCCGCCGCCGCACGGCCGGACCAGGCGCCGCGGCGAGACCCTCGAGCGCGCCATCTTCGATGCCGTGCTCGACCAGCTCCAGGCGGTCGGTTACGTCGGCCTGACGATGGAGGGGGTCGCCACCCGTGCGCACACCGGCAAGGCGGCGCTGTACCGCCGCTGGCCGCGCAAGGAGGAGCTGGTCGTCGACGCCCTCGAGCACGCCCTGCCGTCGCCGACCGACCTGCCCGACCACGGCGACGTGCGCGACGACCTCCTCGACCTGCTCCGTCGCATGACGGCGATGCTCAACTCCCCGGCCGGCTGCGCCCTCCAGTGCCTGATGTCGGAGACCGAGCGGGACGAGTCGTTCGCCCGCCTGCTGCACGAGCGGGTCAAGGAACCACGCAAGCGCATGTTCCTCGACCTGCTGGCCCGCGGCGCCGCTCGCGGGCAGGTGCGGCCCGCCGCCGCCACCCAGCTTGTCGGCGAGGTCGGCCCGGCCCTGGTGATGCAGCGGTTCCTCGCCGAGGGTGCGCCGGTGCCCGACGACTACGTCGTGTCGGTGGTCGACGACGTCGTCATGCCACTGCTGCGACCGTAGATCCGTGGTGTCCCACCCCAGCACGCGACCCAGCGGAGGCGGCAGACGACCCTTGTGAGGGCTGGGAAGGCTACTAGCAGACGGTCGTGTGCGCGGGTGTCGATCCGGACGGTTGCCGTTCGTGTCGGTGGTGACAGGGTTCCCGTCGATGCTGAGGAGTGGCCGCGATGACCGAGGTCCTGCTGACCGGGTTGAAGATCGGTGAGTCGGCGCGCTGGCACGATGGCCGGCTGTGGCTGTCCAATTGGGGGACGCAGCAGATCCTGGCTGTCGACCTCGACGGCAACGCCGAGGTGATGGCCACGGTGCCAACCACCATCCCGTTCTCGATCGACTGGCTGCCGGACGGGCGGCTGCTGGTGGTCGCCGGGCCCGAGGGCCGGCTGCTGCGCCGGGAGCCCGACGGCTCCCTGGTCGACCACGCCGATCTGGGTGGGCTCGGCGGGGGCCTCAACGAGATCGTCGTGGACGGCCACGGCAGGATCTACGTCAACGGGGGGACGGACTTCCATCCCGGCGAGGGCGAGGCGCCCGGGTTCGTCGACCTGATCACGCCCGATGGCATGGTTCGGCGGGTCGCGGAGGGACTGGCATTTCCCAACGGGATGGCGGTCACCCCGGACGACTCGACGCTGATTGTCTCGGAGTCGTTCGCGGGCACTCTCACCGCCTTCGACATCGGCCCGGACGGGAGCCTGTCCGACCGGCGCGTGTGGGCCGCCCTGCCCGGCGACGGCATCGTCCTGGACGCCGAGGGAGCCGTGTGGACGCCAGGATGGGCCGGGACCGGCCCGGCCTGCCTGCGGGTTGCCGAGGGCGGCGAGGTGCGGGACACGGTCCCGCTCGACCGGGCCGGGTTCGCGTGCACCCTCGGCGGCGAAGACGGACGAACGCTCTTCATGCTGGCGGCCGACTGGCGCATGCAGGACGGCTTCGAGGACAACATCAGGCGCCTGACGACCGGACCGGCGACCGGCCAGGTCCTCACCGCCCGCGCCCCGGCCGCCCACGCCGGTCATCCCTGAACGACCGGCACGGTCGCGCCGCCTGGCCGGCGCGATCTGGCACAACCATAGGACCGGACAGCCAACCCTGCGGTCACTGGTCGCCTAGGACCACTGAGCCTGGAGTCGATCGTCTAGCGTCCGCGAGCCGCTCCGCCACGGCAGGTCGAGCTCAGGGGCACGTCCTCATGGCCACCAGGGTCGTCGTAGGCGGCGCTGTCGTTCTCGGCGTCGGCCTTCGTTGCGGTGGGCACGTCGGCGTTCGGCGCAAGGCCACCCAGGTCCGCTCGCCGACCCGTCCGGTTGTCGGGATCCCGTGCTCGAGCTGGAAGCGCACGACGGCGGTGGTCGTGCCGTCCCCGTAGAAGCCGGTCACCGGCAGGCGGTAGCCGTGCACGCGCAGCCGCGTCTGGAGGGTGCGCACCGCTGGCCCCCGGCTGCCGGGCCCGAGGACGGGAGGCGGACGCGGAGGGCTGCGCCGTAGTGCCCTCCAGGTCCCCGGGCCGATCTTCCCGGTGGTCGCGAGCCCCCGGGCGGCTTGGAAGCGCCTGACCTGCCGTTGGGTGATCGTGCCGAAGATGCCGGTCACCGGCACGGTGAAGCGATGGCGGCAGAGCAGGGTCTGGGCGGTCCGCACCGCCGGCCCCCGGCTGCCGTAGGCGAGCAGGGGACTCCGCGTCCCGCTGACCGGGGTGGTGGGACCACCCACCGTCGGCGGCCTCCTCGTGCGCTCCAGAGCGGCCCAGGTCAGGGGGCCCACGTTGCCGGTCGTGCGGATCCCCTTGGCCGCCTGGAAGCGCCTGACCTGCTGTCTGGTGCGCTCGTCGAAGACGCCGGTGACCGGAACCCTGTAGCCGTGCCGGGTTAGCAGCGTCTGGGCCGTCCGCACCGCCGTCCCCCGGCTGCCGAGCCTGAGGATGGGACGGCCCTGCGGCGTCGGTGCGGACGTCGGTGCGGTGGGTCGCCGTTGCAGGGCGGCCCAGGTCAGCGGGCCGATGTTCCCGGTCGTGCGGATCCTCTTGGCGGCCTGGAAGCGCCTGACCTGGTTCCTGGTGATGGGACCGAAGTAGCCGGTGGCAGGCACCGGGTAGCCGTGCCGGGTCAGCAGGGTCTGGGCGGTCCGCACCGCCGCCCCCCGGCTGCCGAAGGCCAGGGTGGGGCGTTGCCGCTCGACACCTGCCGTATGAGTGGCGCGTAGGGGCATCGGATGGGCGGCCAGCACGCCGACCGCGAGCACGAGCAGGAGACAGACGAGGACTGCGGGCCAACGACGTGCCATGTCGCTACCTCCCCGGTCCGCGCAGCTTCGCGGGATCCTTCAGTGTCGCAAACTCCACCGATCCGGCATAGAGGGATCGAGGAAGATTTCACGAACGCACGACGCGGCCCAGCCACCAACAGATGCAACCCCTGAACCTGACAATACGGCTGGACATCGATCCAGCGCGTGATCACTCTCGTTGCAGGCGAGCAAGAGCCCAGCAGTCACAACTTGCTCGACGGTCTTCTGTCATCGGCTCTGCCTCCCCGCCCGACCGGTGCAGACAGGGGAAGACAGAGCGTGGGACCCGCGGATCACCGGGGGTATCGTGAGCCATTTCCAGGGGAAATGCGCCTACGATTCGCTGCCCCCGGGCGCCGAGGCGGCTCGTTCCAGCCCGTCGAGGATCAGGTTGAGGCCGAACTCGTACTCGTCGCCGTAGTCGTAGCCGGGCTGGAGGACGTGCTTGGTGGCCAGCTCGGCCAGGTGGGGGTAGGCGTCGGCGGCCGGGAAGTCGGCCATGATCGACTGGGCCAGCTCGGCCGTCTCCTCCGGGGTGTCGAAGGGGAGGCTCGCCTCCTGGAGGGCGAACCCGTAGATGTAGGCATCCAGGATCGAGTAGGCGTGCGCGGTCAGGGCGACCGAGAAGCCGGCCTGCCGTAGGCAGCCAATCACGGCGTCGTGGTGGCGGAGGTTGGCCGGGCCGGGGGTCGACCGCGACTCCATCAGCGCGATCGCCCACGGGTGGCGCCGCAGGGCGGCGCGGGCCGAGATGGCCCGCTGGCGCATGGCCGCCTTCCAGTCCTGCTCCCCCGCCGGGAGCTCGATCTGGCTGAAGACGTGGTCGACCATGCCGTCCAGCAGCGCGTTCTTGCTGGCCACGTGGTGGTAGAGCGACATGGCCTCGACCCCGAGCTCCTTGGCCAGCCTGCGCATGCTGAGCGAGGCCACGCCCTCCCGGTCGGCCAGGGCGACGGCCGCGCGCAGGACCCGCTCCCTGGTCAGGGGGATGCGGGGTGCCGGGTCGGGGTCGGCCTGGGTCGCCATGTCGGTGTCTCCTCGGGGTTGACAACCTTACGGTGTATGGCTACCTTACATCGTAAGTCTAGCGGAAGGAGCACCACAATGCAGGCAGCGACGCAGACGACGTGGCCCGAGGCCACCAGTGGCCGGAAGACCACGACCCGGAAGGCCACTGGCGGCGAGGCCACCATGCGGGCGATCGTCCAGGACGCCTACGGCCCGGCCGAGGTCCTCGAGCTCAGGACCATCGACAAGCCGGTCCCCAGGGACGACGAGGTGCTGGTCCGGGTGCACGCGGCCGGTCTGGACCGTGGCGTGTGGCACGTCATGACCGGCCTCCCCTACCTGATCCGCTTCGTGGTCCCAAGCCTTGGGCTGCGCAAGCCCAAGGTCCCGGTCCGGGGCATGGACGTGGCCGGGCAGGTCGAAGCCGTTGGCCGGAAGGTCACCCGGTTCCGGCCCGGCGACCAGGTCTTCGGCTGGACCGAGAACGGCTCCTACGCCCAGTACAGCAGCACCCCCGAGGACCACCTCGCCCCCAGGCCCGCCGCCGTCACCTTCGAGCAGGCGGCGGCCGTCCCCATCTCCGGCCTGGCCGCCCTCCAGGCGGTCCGCGACGTGGGCGAGGTCCAGCCCGGGCAGCGGGTCCTGGTCCTCGGGGCGGCCGGCGGGGTGGGAGCATTCGCGGTCCAGGCGGCCAAGGCGTTCGGCGCCCACGTCACCGGGGTCGGCAGCACCAGCCAGGCCGACCTGGTCGGCTCGATCGGCGCCGACGAGTTCATCGACTACACCCGCGAGGACGTCACCGACGGGTCCCGCCACTGGGACCTGGTCATCGACACCGGCGGCCACCGCTCCCTGACCCGGCTCCGGCGCGCCCTCACCCGTCACGGGACCCTGGTCATCGTGGGCAGCGAGGGCCGGGGCCGGTGGATGGGCGGCTTCGACCGCAACCTCCGCGCGGTGGCCCTGTCCCGGTTCGTGCCCCAGCGGCTGCGGATGCTCAGCTCCACCCCGAACCAGGACGACCTCCAGACCATGCGGCAGCTGATTGAGGCCGGGAAGGTCACCCCCGTGCTCGACCGCACCTTCCCCCTCCCCGAGGTCCCCGAGGCCATCCGCCACCTCGACCAGGGCCACACCGGCGGCAAGGTCGTCATCACCGTATGAGACGGGATGTCGATCCGGGCTCCTCCCGTTCGTGTAGAGGGTGAGACCACCCTCGAACGACGGGAGGAGCAGCCGGATGCGCACGGTCAGCGTGTTCAACAGTGTGACCCTGGACGGTGTGATGCAGGCCCCGGGGCGGGCCGACGAGGACATTCGGGGTGGGTTCGCCCACGGGGGCTGGGCGGTGCCCTACAACGACGAGGTCCTGGGACAGTTCGTGGCCGAGGGCATGGGTGACGCGAGCCAGCTGCTGCTGGGGCGGCGGACCTACGAGGACTTCTACTCCTTCTGGCCCCACCAGACCGGCAACCCGTTCACCGAGGTGCTGGACAACACCCTGAAGTACGTGGCCTCGACCTCGATGACCGAGCCGCTCCCCTGGCGCAACTCCGAGCTGCTGGTCGGCGACGCCGCCGACGCCGTGGCCCGGCTCAAGCAGGAGCCGGGCAAGGACCTGACCGTCCTCGGCAGCGGCGAGCTGATCCAGTCGCTGCGCCGGCGGGACCTGATCGACGAGTATGTGCTCCTGATCCACCCGCTGGTGCTGGGGTCGGGGCGTCGGCTGTTCCCCGACGGCGGCCCGGCCTCGACCCTGCGGCTGGTCGACGCCAAGCCGACCACCACCGGCGTGATCATCGCCACCTACCGGCCGGCGGGCCGGTGACGTCGACGAGGAGGCAGAGCCCGATGAAGCAGTATCTGCTCAGCGTCTACCAGCCGGACGGGCCGCCGCCCCCGCCCGAGGTGCTGGAGCCCATCATGGCCAAGCTCGACGCCCTCAACGCCGAGATGAAGCAGGCCGGGGCCTGGGTGTTCGCGGGCGGCCTGCACCCGCCGAGCACGGCCACCGTGGTCCGGGCCTCCGACGGCGACCTGCTCGTCACCGATGGCCCCTTCACCGAGAGCAAGGAGCACCTCGGCGGGTTCACCATCGTCCGGGCGCCCGACCTGGACGCCGCCCTGGAGTGGGGCCGCCGGCTGGCCGAGGCGACCACCCTGCCGATCGAGGTCCGGCCCTTCCAGGACGAGCCCGGGGGCTGAGCGGGGCGTGCCGGCCGTCGCCGCAGCCGAGATCGAGCGTGTCTTCCGCCAGGAGCACGGCCGGGCCGTGGCCGTCCTTGTCCGGGTCTTCGGTGACATCGACGTGGCCGAGGAGGCCGTCCAGGACGCCTTCACCGCGGCGGTGGAGCGGTGGCCGTCGGCCGGGCTGCCGCCGAGCCCGGCCGGGTGGATCATCACCACCGCCCGCCACCGGGCCGTGGACCGGCTGCGCCGGGAGGCGTCCCGGGAGGACCGCCACGCCCAGGCGGCCCTGCTCCACGCCCGCGACGAGCCGGTGGAGGAGGGCCCGGTGCCCGACGACCGGCTGCGGCTGATCTTCACCTGCTGCCACCCGGCCCTCGGCCCCGGCGTCCGGGTCGCCCTGACCCTGCGGCTGCTCGGCGGCCTGACCACGGCCGAGATCGCCCACGCGTTCCTGGTGCCCGAGGCGACCATGGCCCAGCGGCTGGTCCGGGCCAAGGCCAAGATCCGCGACGCCGGGATCCCCTACCGGGTCCCGGACGAGGCCGAGCTGCCCGACCGCCTGCGGGCCGTGCTGGCCGTCGTCTACCTGATCTTCAACGAGGGCTACGCGGCCAGCGCCGGGGACGCGCTGATCCGCCGGGAGCTGTGCGCCGAGGCCATCCGCCTGGGCCGGGTCCTGGCCGAGCTGATGCCCGACGAGCCCGAGGTGCTGGGGCTGCTGGCCCTCATGCTGCTGGTTGACGCCCGCCGGGACGCCCGCACCACCCCGGACGGGGCGCTGGTGCTCCTGGCCGACCAGGACCGGAGCCGCTGGGACCCCGACCAGATCGCCGAGGGCCAGGCGCTCGTGCGCCGCTGCCTGCGCCGCAACCAGCCCGGCCCCTACCAGGTCCAGGCGGCCATCAACGCCGTCCACAGCGACGCCCCGGCAGCGGTGGCCACCGACTGGCCACAGCTGCTGGTCCTGTACGACCAGCTGCTGGCGCTGGCCCCGAGCCCGGTGGTGGCCCTCAACCGCGCCGTCGCCGTGGCCGAGGTCGAGGGGCCGGCGGCCGCGCTCGCCCTGGTGGACGGGCTGGAGCTGGACGGCTACCACCTGTTCCACGCCGTCCGGGCCGACCTGCTGCGGCGCCTCGGCCGCGACGCCGAGGCGGCCCTGGCCTACGACGCCGCCATCGCCCGGGCCGAGAACGCGGCCGAGCGGGCCTTCCTGGAGGGCCGCCGCCGGGGTCTGGCCGGGACCTAGCCGCCCGGTCAGACTGGTCATTGCGCCGGTACGACGGGCGGCGCGGCCGCCCAGGCTGGCTGTGACCGAATGACCGGCCCTGGAGGAAGCATGCGCGTCCCTGTCCCGGCGAGGCTCCTGCTCGCCATCCTGGCCTGCCTGGTCGTCGCCGCCTGCGGGGGCTCGGGCGGTGACGACACCGGAACCGCGGCTCCGGCCACCACCGCCGCCGCGACCACGACCACGGCCGCGGCCTCCCCGGCCTGTGCCGACGCCGCCGCCCTGAAGGCCTCGGTGGCCGAGCTCGACCAGCTCGACCCGCCCGACGCCGGCAAGGGCGGAATGCTGGCCGCCCTCCAGAAGGTCAGGGACAACCTGACCGCGCTCAAGGCCAGCGCCGGGACCGAGTGGGGCCCCCAGGTCGAGGAGCTGGACGCGGCGATCAACGGGTTCCAGACGACCCTGTCCGGGGTCAGTGGCGACACCCTGGTCGGGGACCTGCCGACGATCGTCAGCGACCTGCAGCGGATCGACACCGCCTGGACCGACCTGGAGGGGCAGATCAACCGGACCTGCGGCTAGCCGACCGGCGAGTCCGCCGGCGGAGCCGATTGATCGTCGGCCGAAGGCCGACACCTGTGGTCCTGCGGCCCCTGTCGGCCGGGGCGGTCCAGGAGCTGGCCGGCGCCCATGGCGCCGACGCCGCCGCGGTGCTGGCGGCCACGGCCGGCAACCCGTTCTTCGTCACCGAACGGCCCGGGCCTCGGCGGGTCCGGGGCCGGCCTCGCGGCGGCCGCTCCTACCGGTGGACCTGGATGCGGGCCCCGGAGGTGCGGACGCGGACGAAGTAGCGCCCGGGGCCGCTGCCCTCGGCCCGCCAGACACCGCCGTTGTTGATGAGGCCCTGGCTGCCGAAGTTGTTGACGCTGAGGCCGTCGATCCGGACCTCGACCGTGGCCGTGCGGGGCAGGTACAAGTCGACCAGGCCTGTCGAGAGCTGGAGGTCGACCGGAACCTCGACGGCCGGGTCGCCGAGGCGAACGGCCAGGCGGGAGACGCCTGACTGGAAGTCGAGGCGGCGCAGGTCGAGCGCGCGCAGGTCGAAGTCGGCGGTGACCGCCCCGGCGGAGACGTCGAGCTGCCAGTCGAGCGAGGTGTTGAGCCGGATCCGCCAGTCGTTGCCCCGGTTGCGGGCTAGCACCCCCCGCTGGGACGGCGCCCGGAGGTCGAGCACGGCCAGGTTGTTGGCGGTGGTCACCTGGGCGCTGGGCTCGCCGGGGCCGCGCAGGTCGGAGGTGAACAGGCCCGCGGCCCCGGAGTCGACCTGGAGCTGGCCGCCGCCCATGCTGGCCCGCAGCTCGCCCTGGGCCGCCCCCGACGGGACCGGCTCGCTGGGGTTGACCGTGACCGCCGGTTCGGGGGTGGAGAGCGACAGCACGAGCGGCCCGACAATGGCCACAACCAGCAGGAGCACGCCGACCGTGCGGAGCGAGCCCCGGGCGGTGCCGCGGCCGACCCGCTCCAGCCCGAGCCCGATGAGGGCCAGGGGAACAGCCAGCAGGATGGTCTGGACGATCGAGGTGACCCTGGTGGCCAGGGTGCCGACGGTGACGGCCAGGCCGATGGTCAGCACCACCAGGCCGGTCCAGTAGGCGCCCGGCCGGGACCTGGGCCGGTCGTCGTCCTCGGGATGGAACAGCCCCGGCCCCTCCGGCTGGGTCGGCCGGTCGCCGCTCACGCCGATGATGTCCGGCCGCTGCACGTCCCTTGCCACTCTCACTCCTCCCGGCGGCGCCGAATACATGACCGCTGTTCCAGGGGAGTATCCGTCGTTCGCCGGGGATCGCGAAACTCACGGCCGCTGGACCATCGCGGCCAGGCGCTCGATGAGGTCGGCGGCGGCCCGGCGCGCCTCCAGGCGGCCGGCCCGGGCGGTCAGGTCGTCGCGGACGGGCCCGGCGGCCATCCGGCGCAGGTTGAAGGCGACCGTCGAGAGGCCGCCCTCCAGGCCGGCCCGGAGCAGGTGGGCGGCGACCAGCTGGTCGCTGGCCGTCCGGGTCAGGGCCATGTCGGCCAGCTCGGCGGCCAGGCGCAGCCCGTCGGCGGCCAGCTCGGCGGTGGCCAGCGGGACCTCGGTCGCGTCGGCCCTGGCCGCCTCGGCCGCCCGGGTGGCGCCCGGGTCGCCCTCGGTGGCCCTGGCGGCGCGGACGGTGGCGACCATGCGCTCGTAGACACCGGCGTCGGTCCGCTCCTGCTCGACCAGGGTGGCCCGGAGGCGATCGGCCTCGTCGGCCAGCCCCTCCAGGCGCCCGGCCCCGTCGGGCTCGGCCTTGCGGGCGCCGATCCGGGCCGCCATGGCCAGCAGGGCGCAGCCGAGGGCGCCGGCGACGGCCGACGCGCTGCCGCCGCCCGGGGTGACGGTCGGGGCGGCATAGGCGTCGAGCCAGCCGTGCTCGCCGAGCCGGTGCTGAGGGCTCATCGGGTCTCCTCGGTCGTTCGGAGGGCCGATCCCGCACCCGCCATAGTGTGCAGGGCCAGGTCCAGCCGTCGTTCCAGGAGCAGCTCCGGGGTGAAGCCGCGC
>Ga0081538_10004616_pt1 | contig 12647 bp, 9 predicted proteins | sample TabmetS5T2R1_FD_71022 | JGI IMG/M metagenome (GOLD analysis project Ga0081538, IMG submission 71022) | Tabebuia heterophylla rhizosphere microbial communities from the University of Puerto Rico - S5T2R1 | ecosystem: Host-associated > Plants > Roots > Rhizosphere ...
GGCCGAAGGCCCGAAGCGTGCTGACTTGCTGACATGCGCGGGTTTTGGAAGGGTCCAACCCTTCCAAAACCCGCTTCACGGCTTCATCTGGAAGGGGAAGTCGGCCACCTGTTCGGTGGCCCGGGCCGCCCGCAGGAGCATGGGCTCGGTGAAGTGGTCGCCCATGAGCTGGACGCCGACGGGGAGCCCCCCCGAGAGGCCTCCCGGGACGCTTATGGCCGGGATGCCGGCGAGGTTAGCGGGGACGGCGCAGATGTCGCTGGCGTACATGGCGAGGGGGTCGTCCACCTTCTCCCCTATCCTGAACGCCACCGAGGGTGCCGTCGGCGAGAGCAGCACGTCGTAGCGGGCGAAGGCCGCGCGGAAGTCCTGGATAATCCTGGTTCGGACCTTCTGCGCCTGGGCGTAGTAGGCGTCGTAGTAGCCCGAAGACAGGGCGTAAGTGCCGAGCATGATCCTCCGCTTCGCCTCGTCCCCGAAGCCTTCCTCGCGCGTCGTGCGGTACATCTCGTGCACGCCGTCTTCGGGGACTCTAAGGCCGTATCGCACACCGTCGAAGCGGGCGAGGTTGGATGAGACCTCGGCGGGGGCGATGATGTAGTAGGCGGGAAGCCCGTACCCGGAATGCGGCAGGCTCGCCTCCCCCACCTCGGCGCCCGCGCTTTCGAGTTCTCGGGCTACCCCCTCGACGACCTCGCGCACGCCTGGCTCTATCCCCTCGCCCATCAGCTCGGGCACCACCCCGATCCGCAGTCCCTCCAGACCGTCTTCCAGGTTCGCCAGGTAGTCGGGGACTTCGACGTTGGCGCTCGTCGAGTCGCGCGGATCGTGTCCCGCGATAGCCTGCAAGAGGAGCGCCGCGTCCCGCACATCGCGGGTCATCGGCCCCACCACGTCGAGCGAGGAGGCGAAGGCGATCAGGCCGTGGCGCGAGACCCGCCCGTAGGTGGGTTTGAGCCCGACGATGCCGCAGAGCGCCGCGGGCTGGCGCACGGAGCCGCCCGTGTCCGTCCCGAGCGCCCACCAGCCCTCGCCCGCTGCGACGGCCACGGCAGACCCGCCCGAGGACCCGCCGGGTACGCGGCTCAGGTCCCAGGGGTTGCGACTGGGACCCCAGGCCGAGTTCTCCGTCGATGAGCCCATCGCGAACTCGTCGCAGTTGGCCTTGCCGACCATGATGAGGTCCTCGCCGAAATTCAGGAGCGCCGAGGCGTCGTAGAGGGGTTCGAAGTTCTCGAGGATCCTCGACCCGCACGTCGTCCTCACGCCACGCGTAGAGAGCACGTCCTTGACGGCGAGCGGGACCCCCTCCCAGAGCGCGCGGTCTCCGTTCCTGGCATCGACGGCCTCGGCGCGTTCGAGCGCCAGCTCAGGGGTTGGCGTCACGAAGGCGTTGACGCCGTCTTCTACCTCTTCGCCACGCGTGTTGGCGACCTCGGCGGCCTCGCGGGCCGAGACCTCGCCAGCTTCTATCTCCTTTGCGAGCCCGTAGGCGGTGAGATCCAGCAGGCTATCCGGCATTTCAGTCGATCCTGGGGACGGCGAAGAGATCGTCGACGCGCTCGGGGGCCGGCGAGAGCGCCTGTTCCTGCGAGAACTCGGGGCGCGGCTCGTCGGGGCGCAGGACGTTCGAGAGGTCGAGCGGGTTCGCCGTAGGCGGCACGCCCGAAAGATCCAGCTCCTGGATCTTCTCTATGCTGTCCAGGATCGCGTCGAGCTGCCCGCCCATCTTCTCTATCTCATCGTCAGTGAGTCCCAACCGCGCCAGATTCGCAACGTGGCGCACCTGCTCTTCGGATATCATGTCCGGTCTCCGGTTCTTCGCTTGTAGAACGAGAACTTATCTTAACGCAGCATCCGTCTTCCATGAAGGAGACGAGAGTATGGCCGCCGGAGACTCTGTATCGGCAAGCGGCCTCATGAGGTAGCCTGATGGCAAGCGGCGACAGGAGCGCGGCCGCCGAACCCCGTCCCGGAGGAGGAAGCCAGGAGATGGAGATCCACGAGGCAGCAAGCGACTTCGATAGGACCGGTCCAGGAGGCTACCAACCCATCGAGAACTACGGGATCATCGGCGACCTGCACACCACGGCCCTGGTGGGGATGGACGGTTCCATAGACTGGCTGTGCCTGCCGCACCACGACTCCCCAAGCGTCTTCGCGGCCATCCTCGACGACGCGATAGGCGGAAGGTTCAGGATCTCACCAATAGGGGGCGAGGCCACCACCAAACAGCTCTACTGGCCCGACACCAACGTGCTCGTCACGCGCTTCTTCACGCCCGACGGGGTCGGCGAGGTCACGGACTACATGCCGATCGGTGCATCCGCGGAGGGTCGACACCGGATCATCCGTCGCGTCGAGGTGGTACGCGGTGCCATGTCCTTCCGGATGGAGTGTACTCCGGCCTTCGATTACGCCCGCCAGGAGCATGAGACCAGGATCGTCCCCGGCGGGGTGACCTTCGCCTCCTCCGATCTCAGCCTGGGACTGGCGTCGTTCATCCCCTTACATAAAGAGGGCGACGGGTCCTGCGCCGAGTTCACGCTTCAAGAGGAACAGTCCACGGCATTCGTGCTCAGGGAGATCGAAGCCGGAGAAGACTGCGGGGTATGTCTCTCCACTACGGAGGAAGAAGAGATCTTCATGCAGACCGTCCAGTACTGGCGTCGCTGGCTCTCCAAATGCACTTACACCGGCCGCTGGCGCGAGATGGTCCGCCGCTCGGCGCTGACCCTGAAGTTGCTGACCTTCGAGCCGACAGGCGCGATAGTGGCGGCCCCCACCATGGGCCTTCCCGAAGGCATCGGCGGAGAGCGCAATTGGGATTACCGCTACACCTGGATCAGGGACGCCGCATTCACCCTCTACGGGCTCTTGCGCATCGGGTTCACAGAAGAGGCAAAAGGGTTCATAAACTGGCTGGGATCTCGCTGTCTGAGGTCCAAACCCGACGGGTCCCTACAACTCATGTACGGGATAGACGGACGCCAGGACCTGAGAGAAGAGATCCTGGATCACCTCGACGGCTACCGCGGCTCGCGTCCCGTCAGGCTCGGGAACGGCGCCTACGACCAGTTGCAGCTCGATATCTACGGCGAGCTCATGGACGCCGTCTACCTCTACAACAAGCACGGCTCTCCCATCTCCTACTACCTGTGGACCCACCTCAGGGCCCTGATCAACTGGGTCTGCGACAACTGGCAGAACGAGGACGAAGGGATCTGGGAGACCAGGGGCGGCCGCAGGAACTTCGTGTACTCCAGGCTCATGTGCTGGGTCGCCATCGACAGGGGTTTGAGGCTCGCCGACAAGCGCTCGTTCCCCGCCGACCGCGAACGTTGGCTCAAGGTACGGGACGAGATCTACGAGGAGATCATGGAGAAGGGCTGGAGTCCGGAGCGGGAAGCTTTCGTGCAGTCCTACGGCGACGACACCCTGGACGCCTCGAGCCTGATCATGCCCCTCGTCTTCTTCCTTTCGCCCAGCGACCCCAGGATGCTCAAGACGCTCGACGCCATCAACCGCCCCCCGAAGGACGGGGGCCTCGTCTCCAACAGCCTCGTCTACCGCTACGACGTGAAGAAGTCCGCGGACGGCCTGACGGGCGAGGAAGGAACCTTCAGCCTCTGCACCTTCTGGCTCGTCGAGGCGCTCACGCGGGCGGGCCGCCTCGAGGAATCTCGCCTCATATTCGAGCATATGCTCGGTTACGCCAACCACCTCGGGCTCTACGCCGAGGAGATCGGACACCATGGCGAGGCGCTGGGCAACTTCCCACAGGCCTTCACACACCTCACCCTGATCAGCGCGGCCTACAACCTCGACAGGGCGCTAGGCAGCAGTGGTTAGCAGCTGTAAGGAAGGAGTCTCCCTCTATGACAGCACAGCATTACGACGCCGTGGTGATCGGGGCGGGTCAGGCCGGGGTCCCGCTCTCCCAGGCGCTCGCCAGGTCGGGACGCAGAACAGCCCTGATCGAACGCGAGCACGTCGGCGGCACCTGCATCAATGAGGGCTGTACCCCCACCAAGACGATGGTCGCCAGCGCGAAGACGGCCTACGTGGACCGGCGTTCGGCTGACTACGGCGTCCACAACGGCCCTGTCACAGTCGACATGCCCGAGGTGCGAAGCCGCAAGCGGGCGATGGTGGAGAGCTTCAGAAACAGCGGCCAGAGGCGAATCGAAGCAACAGATGGGCTTGATCTGATCTTTGGCGAAGCCAACTTTACCGGCCCGAGAATGCTCGCGGTGCGCACAAACGGTGGCGAAGAGTTCGAACTCGGAGCAGATGACGTATTTATCAACGCCGGAGCCAGGCCAGCCAATCCCCCGATCGAAGGTCTGGACGACGTGCCGGCCCTGAACTCGACCTCCATCATGGAGCTCGACGAGCTGCCGGAGCACCTGCTCGTGCTCGGCGGCGGCTACGTCGGACTGGAGTTCGCCCAGATGTTCAGACGTTTCGGCAGCGAGGTCACGGTCATAGAACAAGGTTCGCAGTTGATGGGCCGAGAGGACTCCGACGTGGCCGAAGCGGTCGCTGAGATCCTGTGCGAGGACGGTATCGAGGTCCTACTGGGGACCCAGACCCGACGCGCCGCTCAGGATGATACCGGGAAGATTCTTCTCACGGTAGACACATCTGAGCGGGAGCGCACGCTGGAAGGCACACACCTCCTCGTAGCAGCCGGCAGGCCGCCCAACACCGAGGCCCTCAACCTCGTTGCGGCCGGCATTGAGACAGACAAACGCGGCTTTATCAAGGCTAACGAGTGTCTGGAGACCAGCGCACCCGGCGTCTACGCACTTGGAGACGTAAAAGGGGGACCGGCCTTCACCCACATCTCCTACGACGACTTCCGCATCATCCGAACCAACCTGCTGGAGGGGGGCAACGCCACCATCACGAACCGCCAGGTCCCCTACACCATGTTCATAGATCCACAACTGGGCCGGGTCGGATTGACCGAGCAGCAGGCCAGGGACGAGGGCCGCGACGTGCTCGTAGCAAAGATCCCTATGTCCTACGTTTCGCGGGCCGTAGAGTTGGGCGAGACGCGTGGACTAATGAAGGCCGTCGTGGACGCCGAGACCGGCCAGATCCTGGGCTGCGCGGTGCTCGGCATCGAGGGAGGCGAGATCATGGCGATGATCCAGATAGCCATGTTGGGCAAGATGCCGTACACGGCCCTCCGCGACGCCGTCTTCGCCCACCCCACGCTCGCCGAGTCGCTGAACACCCTCTTCTCGAACGTGGAGCACCGCCAAGGAGCCGCGGTGTAGAGTCGGGCGTTCGGTTCCCGCAGAGGCTCGTAGGGGCGGGTTTCAAACCCGCCCGCAAACCCGCCCGAACGCGAACTGCCCCTACAGGCCCATGCGTGCAGCCATTACCGTGTTGTGGAGCAGCATCGCCCGGGTCATCGGGCCGACGCCCCCTGGGACGGGGGAGATCCAGGCCGCTTTAGGCTCCACCTCGTCGAAGCGGACGTCCCCGACGAGCCCTCCTTCCTCTTTGCGGTGTATGCCGACATCGACGACGACCGCGCCCTCCCCGACGTGCTCGGCCCCGACCATCTCCCGCTTGCCGGCGGCGACGACGAGGATGTCAGCCCTCCGGGTGACCTCGGGAAGGTCACGCGTACGCGAGTGGCAGAGCGTGACGGTCGCGTTCTCGCGCAGGAGTAGCTGTGCGAGCGGCTTGCCGACGAGGTTCGAACGCCCCACGACGACGGCCTCGCTTCCTGAGAACTCCATGCCGTTACGTTTGAGGAGTTGGATCACGCCGTGCGGGGTGCACGGCAGAAGGCTCGGCAAGCCGACGACGAGCCTCCCTACGCTCTCGGGGCTGAGGCCGTCCACGTCCTTCGCCGGACTAATGCTCGAGATCAGGGGCATGGGGTCGAGCTCTTCTGGCAAGGGGAGCTGGATAAAGAAACCCGAAACGGCCGTATCGTCGTTCAACTTCCTTACGAGTCTGGCGAGCTCTTCCTGGCTGACGCCAGAGGCGAAGCGGTGGACTCTGGACTCTATCCCGACTTCCTCGCTGTCACGCTCCTTGGAGGTGACGTAGGTGATGGAGGCGGGGTCATCGCCGGCCAGGATCACATCGAGCCGCACGGGCACGCCCCGTTCTCCAAGCGCGGCGACCTCCTCGGCAACCTCCGAGCGGACCTCGGCCGCCGCCGCTTTGCCGTCCAGTATCTTAGCCACGCGTCTCCTAAAGGACCGAGAGCAGCAAGGGGGCCACCTGCTTTTTGCGACTCATCACGCCCGGCAGGTCTATAACGCCGTTCTGGGCCTGGGAGTCGAAGGCCTGGTGCACGGGGGAGCAATCCCCGACGCACAGGAGCTGGGTACCGCCCTCTATGATGTCCGTGACCATGAGCGCGGAGAACAGGTACTCGTTCTCCCCTTGCAAATCCTCCAGGGCGTCCATCAGCTCGTTCTTGCGCTCGAGGAGGCCGGTACCGACGATCTCCACCTGGGAGACGCTTACCTTGTTTCCCGAGCTCGTCCCGTACTCCTTCGCGTCGCGGCCGACGATCTCCCGTGCGGAGAGCGAAGAGACATCCGAGGAGGCCTCGAACATCTCCGTCCCGAACTCGCTCGCGTCGAGGTCGAGCATCTCCTCGAGGTACCCGGCGACCTCGCGGTCGCGGTCCGTGGTGGTCGGGGAGTTCAGGATCACCGTGTCCGAAAGTAGAGCAGCCAGCAACATCTTTGCGGTCGACTCCTCGGGTTTGAGGCCGCTCGCCTTGAAGCGTTCCATTATAAGCGTGGCCGTCGAGCCGACGGGATCGAAGGTGGCAGGGATGGGAGAGGTCGTCTCGATGTCCCCAATGTGGTGGTGGTCCAGGATCTCGACGACCTCGGCCTTCTCGACCCCTTCGACGCTCTGCCCGATCTCGGCGTGGTCGACGAGGAGCACGCGTCTCGGGTTGGGGTTGAGGAGATCGGTCCGCGTGACCACCCCGATGGGCACGTTCTTCTCGTCCACGGCGATCGCCGCCCTGTAGTGGACCTCCATCACCTGCTCGGTTATGTCCGTTACGAGGTCATCGGGTCTGACGGTCAAGGGATTCTCGCTCATGACCTCCCAGCAGGGGACGGAGAGCTGTACCAGGCGGCTCGTCACGTAAGAGTCGAGGGGAGAGAGCAGTACGGCCGTCCCTCTCTCCCTGGCCAACTTCAGGACCTCATCCTCGGGACGTACTCCGTTGGAGACGACGAGTACCCCGGCGCCGAGCTCTATTGCCCTCCGCTGGCCCTTCGGGCGGTCACCGATCACCACGATGTCGCCAGGTTCCATAGATTGGCCCATCGAGTCCACACTCATCGAGATTACCCACAACTGGCCCGAGGACTCACGGTCTTCCTCCCCGACCAGGAGTTCGCCTTCGAGCACCTCGACCATCGCTCCCACCGAGACGGGGCTCTCGGCGAAAGTGGAAGCCCCTCGCGACTCCCGCACGTACATGCGCGCCAGGTTCCGCTCCGTGATGATCCCGGTGAGAGAGCCGTCGTCTTCCACAATAGGGATCTGGCTTACGTTCCGCCGGGCCATGGCGAGGCCGACGTTGCGCAGCGGGTCGTTCTTGCGGGCGACGGCCACGTCCCCGGCCATGACGTCCCTCACGCGCAGCATGATGTGCTCCAGCAGCTGGGGCTGTTGTGCCCCACTCCTCTTCAGGGCCCACGCGGTCTGTGCGTTTACCTCCCCGAGCCTGGCCGCCACATAGTGGTTCTCGGGATCGACGAGGTTCTTGTACTCGGCGTACCCGATAGCCGAGGCGATGGTATCCGTATCAGGGTTCTTGTGACCCGTTACGTAGACGTGTGGCATAGTACTCCTTTTGCCCCTTACCTAAGCCTCATCGTGGCACATAGGATACGGTTCGATCCCTACCCGATACCTGCCCACGAGAAGTCGGTCCTCAATTGTACTCCCCAGAGGGTATCAGAATGGCGACCCGGCAGTTGGGAGTACCTCCCAGGGCATGCTCATCACCGGCACGAAGTGAGGCCGGTAGGGCTGTCCGGTCGCCGATACGGTGCCTACCTACCCTGGCTTTGGGTGGCTCCGCGGGCAACTGCGATTGACCACTCCCCACAGTTCGTCTGTAACGATTTCGCAAGCTTTACGTTCACCCTACCCGTTCCCGGTGTCTTTAGACGGACTTAGCCGGTCACGGCGCGCCAGCCGTCCCTAACGGCGTTTCAGTCCGAGATGGTGAGCACGACCTTGCCACGCGCGTGGCCTTGCTCCAGGTAGCGTATGGCCTGAGGAGCCTCGCTAAGCGGATAGGTCTTGTCGATGACGGGCGTGAGCTTGCCGGCCTCTATCAGGTCTTTGAGCGTCAGGAGGTCCTGCTGGCGCTCCTTGGACACGAGGCCCATCAGCTTCTGCTCCGTGAAGAGTGCGCGCAGAGGGGCGAAGATCTGGCGTTGAAAGCCGCCGAGCCACCGGTCTCCGCCTTCGCCGCCGACTATGACGAGGGTGCCTTGCGGCGTGAGGGCCCGGCGCAGATGAGATAAGGGCCTCCGTCCCGCCGTGTCGAGGATCAGATCGAATCGGCGCGTGCCTTTGGTGAAGTCCTCTCGGGTGTAGTCGATGACCTCCTCGGCGCCGATGTCCCGCACTAGCTCCGCTTTCGACGTGCTGCACACGCCCGTGACCGCCGCTCCGAACGCCTTGGCCAGCTGCACCGCGTACGTCCCCACGCCGCCAGCCGCGCCGATGATGAGTACCTTCTGTTCGGGTTGGAGCCCGCCTACGTCGCGCAGGCCGTTGAGGGCGGTTATGCCAGAGATCGGCACGGCTGCGGCCTGCTCGAAGCTGAGGTTCGCCGGTTTGGGCGCCAAGCGCTCCGCCCTGGCGCGGGCGTACTCCGCGAAGGAGCCATCGCACGTCCCGTACACCGAGTCACCCTGCTTGAATTGGGTGACATTCTTCCCGGCTGCTTCCACGGTCCCGGCGACGTCCATGCCACGAATGCGGATCTTGGGCCTGCGGAGGCCAAAGCCCATGAGGCGCACCAGATAGGGTAGGCCCGTCATCAGATGCCAGACGCCCGGGTCGAGGCCCGCAGCATGCACGCGGATTAGCAGTTCGTCGTCCCCGGGCTGCGGTATTTCGACGTCGCGAAGCCTGAGGACGTCGACCGAGCCGTACTTATCCTGAACGATGGCTTTCATGGCTGCTATTTCCTCGGTTGATGGAACACGGTTCCCTAGCCCTTGTTCTATCAGGCAATCGCAGGGCGGACCACAAATAACATTTGACGCTACTCGGTGCAAGAGACTCTGCGGGCCGCCTGGTCGGGGGCCCGCAGAGTCTAGGCGATGCTAAGGTGCTCGCCCACCCTTACGTTCGTACCGACATGGATTGTTTGTGGCTTCATGCGGCGCCTCCTGCAGCTGGGCGACATAAAACAGAGGTTCAGTACGGTTCGAAGGCCAACTCCTCCTCTTTCTCCTCTTGAGCGTGTACCTCGGCGTACTCGATGTTGTAGGCGCGGGTGGAGACGATCTGCTGCACCTGTCCTTCGGAGGGTTCCAGGGAGGCGTGCCACCAGATCAAATGCTCTCGCACCACGGCGCACAACGCATCGTCGTCTTCGGCTTCTAAGTGATGGTGGCAGTGGCATAGCAATGCGCGCATCAGTTGTGCTCCTTTCTTAGCACTGGGCGTAAGACCTCCGGATGAAGCACGAGCCCAGCGGCAGGGTTGGGAGGAGACCCTGCCGCTGGGCCAAAGGACCCGGCGAGCCACAGAGAGGACCGCAAAAACGTGTGTAGCAGCTGTGATGCGGTTGAGCTGCGGGCCCACAAAGAGAGGGGGTGTGGGCGCGATGCGACCAAGTAAGTATCCGACCGAATACGATCTCCTGCACGCTTTGAGATACTACAGAGTTGCACACGGGTTGGTGTTAAATAGGAGCAAACTCTGGGTTAAAGGTCTGTTGCCCTCGGAGAGCTCTAACTGTGGACACGGGCGAGAAGATCGATACAAACCGGATCCCTTGAAGGCGAAAACCTAACCCGACGGGCAAAACCAAGTGGATTGGCTAGAGCACAAATTTCGCGGGGAAGGTCAGGAGAATGGCAGCCCGTCATAACAAATCGCATTCGAGACTTACTCCCATCGGGTAAGACGAAGGGCCGGAGCTGCGAGGCTACCGGCCCTCTTTCTGTAGGTGCTCCGAGCCTTCGTTACGAAGCGCGCTGTATCCTGCGCTCAATCTGCTGGAGGAGCGTCTCGCGATTCTTGGTGCGCCGCTCGTAATCCTTGACCCGTCGGAGCTGCTCGTCGCTCAGGGCGTCCAGTCGACTGATTATCTCCCCGACCGTCTTCTCATCGTAGTCGGCGATCGGGACGCTGCCGTTATTGGGAGCGGTGGTCTCTATGACCCTGGCCATCACTTCGGCCGCCGTCCCCTGGGTATCCCGAGAGGTCTGCTGCGCCGTCTGCGCTGCCGACCGCTGGGCATCTCTCCCACTCTCATAGGTTGCCCGAAGCGTCCGCGCCCACGTGCGCCAGAAGTCGAACGGATCGTAGGTGTAAGGCGCCCACCAAGTCGGGAAGCCTGGATCGAAAGAATCTTCGCTATTGTATGCCTGCTCGATGGATCTGTCGAAGAGTTGCAGTGTTGTCCGTTGCGAAAGTTCCGTCTGCTTGCGGAATCCTTCTACCCAGATCTCGGCCATCCTTCCGGCCATCTCGGTGTTGATCTCACCGACCCTGCCCACATACTCCGTCATGGCTCGAGCGGTGTGCTGAGCATTCCTCGCTGTGTCCTCTGCGGTCTTGCTCATCTCGTGACGTGTGGTAGTGGCCACTACTAAAAACACCTCCGTAGCGGTCGCTTCCTACAACGCGTTATGTTTACCCGGCACATAGCAAAGCAAAACAAAGAATCTCACCTGCACCTCCCCACCGCTGCAGCTGCCGCCTCGTGTACGGCACACTCGCAGCTTCCCAGTGATCTGGCTACAGGATCAAACTTTGCTCAATGGGGCTATTTCGGGGACGAAGGTCCTCTCTTCAGTCCCGAACCTGATGACTACCTTTCCGACTCCAGCCTCGACGACCTCCCCAACCCCGAATTTTGTGTGCCTGACCTTCTCACCGGCCTTGTAGGCCGTTCCTCCAGAAGCTGCCCTCTCGGGCCCTCCACGCCCTGGCAAAGCAACACCCCATCCCCCGCGGCCCGAGGCGTTGGAAAGACCTGGTACCGTACCCGACTTGTACTGCTCCGGGATCTCCGAGAGGAAGCGCGATGGCATCCTGTACTCGCGCTCTCCCCAACTGGAGCGCAGCTTGGCGTGGGTAAGGGTGAGCGTCTCCCTGGCGCGTGTGATGCCGACGTAGGCTAGTCTCCGCTCCTCTTCGAGGTTGTGTTCGTCCAGCGAACGGGCGTGCGGGAAGGTCCCCTCCTCCATCCCGACGACGAAGACGTGCCCGAACTCGAGCCCCTTCGCGTTGTGGAGCGTCATCAGCGTCACGCGACCGCCCTCCGAGGTCAGAGAGTCCTGGTCAGAATAGAGGGCCTGCTCCTGCAAGAAGCCTTCGAGCGTCGGCTCGGGTTCGACGCGCTCGTACTCCCTGGCGGCGTTTATGAGCTCCTCGAGGTTCTCCAGGCGCGACTCGGCCTCGACGGTGTCCTCAGCCTCCAGTTCCTTCCTGTAGCCAGACTCGTCGAGGACGGCCCCGACCGACTCCGCCGGCGGTACCTCCCTCGCGGCCACCCTCAATCCCTCGAAGAGATCGCGGACCCCCCGACAAGCCTTCTTTGCGGCGCCCGTAAGGCCGGCCGCGTCGGCCTCCGAGAGCGCCCCGTACAGCGAGATGCCGTTCCTGCGCGCGTAATCCTGGAGCTTCGCAACCGACGTGTTGCCTATGCCTCGCTTGGGCACGTTGATGATCCGCTCCAAAGAGACCGAGTCGTCGGGGTTGGAGATCACAGACAAGTAGGCCATGGCGTCTTTGATCTCGGCCCGCTCGTAGAACCTGACCCCGCCGACGACCTGGTAAGGAACGCCCTCGCGCACGAGAACGTCCTCCAGCGCCCTGCTCTGGGCATTCGTCCTGTAGAAGACCGAGATCTCCCGCGGAGAAGCCCCCCCTTCTACAAGCCGCTCGACCTCGGAGACGACGAACCTGGCCTCCGCGTACTCATCGGAGGCCGCAAAGACCCTGATCCGCTCTCCCTCGCCCCCGGCAGTCCACAGCGCTTTCGCCTTGCGCGAGGCATTATTGGCCACCACAGCATTCGCCGCGTCGAGAATAGTCTGCGTCGAACGGTAGTTCTGCTCCAGCTTGACGACCTTGGCCTCGGGATAGTCCCTCTCGAAGTCCAGAATGTTCCGAATATCAGCCCCGCGCCACGAGTACACTGAGTTATGCGTCACCAGACCATCCGCAACGAAGTTATGCGTCCCCTCGACGTCGAGATCGTAGACCGGCCGTTCCAAAGCTACCCGTTCCACGCTCTCGACGACGTCGTAGCCGCCCTCCGCCGTGAACATCGCCATCCCCGGCCGCACGGCAGACGCAGGCACGAACGGCAGAGACTTTCCTTCGACGATCTCGCCGCCATCGGCACCGAGACGGGCTACCCGCTGCACGGACACCTCAAGGAT
>Ga0081538_10004617_pt1 | contig 12641 bp, 13 predicted proteins | sample TabmetS5T2R1_FD_71022 | JGI IMG/M metagenome (GOLD analysis project Ga0081538, IMG submission 71022) | Tabebuia heterophylla rhizosphere microbial communities from the University of Puerto Rico - S5T2R1 | ecosystem: Host-associated > Plants > Roots > Rhizosphere ...
GGGCGCGGCTTCGGTCGGATCCTGTTCACCTCGTCGGTCGCCGCGCTCACGGGCGGCATCGTCGGTCCCCACTACGCGTCGTCGAAGGCCGGGCTCCACGGGCTGACGCACTTCCTCGCATCACGGGTGGCAGCCGACGGCGTGACCGTGAACGCGATCGCCCCCGCGCTCATCGAGGAGACTGGCATGCTCCCGGGCGATCCCGGCGAGCTCGCGGGGCACGTGCCGGTGGGGCGGCTGGGAACACCCGGCGAGGTGGCCGACCTGGCCCTCGCTCTGATCCGCAACGGCTACGTGACGAACCAGGTCGTGAGCGTCGATGGCGGGATCCACCCCGGGTAGGAGCCTCCGATGGGCCGCCGAGCACGCCGCCGCGCGAGAGAGGGAAAGGGCGCTTCGCCGACGCCGGTTTCCACGAGCAGCTACACGGACGCCGACGGCAACGTGCTCACCCTGCGGGACGAGCTCACGGACGGCACCCTACGCCGCCTCGAACACCTCGATGCGAAGCCGGCCGCCTCGGCCGAGGACCGCTGGCAGCGGCGCATCGAGTTCCTGTTCGAGCGCCTCGCGGTGCGCTGGGAGCTGGCGGGGCTCCCGCTCGAGGGCCAGCGTGAGCTGCTCGGCCGCTATCGGATGGCGAGCTCGGAGGAGCGTCGGTGGGTCCGCCAGACGCTCGGCGAGCACCTGAGGGCCCGCCATCCGGAGATCGAGTTGTGAGCTCGCCCTAGCCCGCCGGCGGGATCTCGTGGTTGGCCTGGATCACGTTGTCCGGGTCGTACTTCGACTTGACCTTGCACAGGCGGCTGTAGGTCTCCTCGCCGAACATCCGGGCGGTGTCGGTCGGACGCTCGGTGAAGTTGAGAAACCGGCCGGCGTCCCAGGGTCCCAGCGCCGCCTGCACAGCGTCGAGGCGCTGCAGCGCGGTCTGCTTCATCTCTTCGTTCGGCGCCATCCCGACCCCGTAGAGCGCGTACGCAGCGTCGATCGCGGCGAGAGCTCCGTGCTCGGGATCGGGCCGCCCGGCCGCACCGCCCAAATGGCGCACCTCGAGCGAGACCAGGGGCGAGTCCGTCTCGGGTCCGACCGCGTCCATCATGGCGTTGATCGCGTCGGCCGGAAAGTCGCCCAGCAGCATGCCGTCGCCGGCGCCCGGCACCGGCTCGGGCGGGTCCATGTGCAGGGCCGGCAACCCCGTCGGCGCCATCATCGCGAACGTGTCCATCTCCGGACCCAGCTCCCGCAGCGGCGCGAGCTGCTCGGCGCCGGCGACCTCGTCGCCGAGCCAGGCCGCCTCCACGACCACGAACGAGCGCCCGCGGAGCGACTCCGGGAGCTCTTCCAGGGGCGGCACGTTCAGCAGTCGCCCCACTGACGTCATCTCGTCCGCTACTCCCGCGGTCCAGTCGTGCCAGGCTTCGAGCACTTCGGCCGCGCGCTCCTGTGGCCAGAACAGCACCCCCCCGTACAGCTCGCGGACGGGGAACAGCTCCAGCTCGAGCGCCGTGACGACGCCGAAGCTCCCGCCGCCCCCGCGCAGCGCCCAGAACAGGTCGGGCTCGCTGTCGGCGTCGGCGCGGACCTCGCGGCCGTCGGCCGTGACCACCTCGGCTCCGCGGACGCTGTTGGCGGCGAGCCCGTAGCGGCGGACCAGCCAGCCGGCACCGCCGCCTAACGCGTAGCCCGTCACGCAGACGTCGGGAGCCGAGCCGGACAGCCCCGCCAGGCCGTGCTCGGCCGCGGGGCCGACCACGTGCTGCCACTGCGCGCCGGCCTGGATGCGTGCGAGGCGGCGCTCGGGGTCGATCTCCGCCGAGTTCAGGCGCGACATGTCCAAGAGCACGCTGCGCTCGAGGGAGCCGCGCGGAGCGGCGCTGTGTCCGGTTCCCTGCGGAGCCACGCGCAGGCCGTGCTCGCGTGCGGTATCGACCACCGCGACCACGTCCTCCGCCGACGCCGGCCTGGCGACCGCGGCCGGATGCTGGTCTACGGACAGGTTCCAGGGCCGCCGGGCTTCGTCCCAACCCGGGTCGTCGGCCCCAAGTATCCGGTCGCCCACGCGGGACCTGAGGTCGTTCAGCGCCGTCGCGAGCTGATCGGCGGTAGCCATCGTGCCTCCTGCAGAGTCGGGGGAGCATCCAGGCTAACGACGAAAATCGAGCTTTCGACGCCCGGGGCGGTAGCTACGATCCGCACGCAGACACTCGTGGGGCTGGGCCCGCCACGGGGCTAAGGCGCGTGTGATCCGGTGAGTTTTCCGACGATCGAGTTCGCGGTCTTCTTCGTGGCCGTGTTCATCCTCTCCTGGGCATTGATGCCCCACCCGCGGGCATGGCGGCCGTTCATCATCGTCGCCTCCTACGTCTTCTACGGCTGGGTCGACTGGCGCTGGGTGCTGCTCCTGGTGAGCTCCAGCGTGGTCAACACCGTCGCCGCGCGCGTCATCGCGACGTCGTCGTCGCCCCGCACGCGCAAGCACGCGCTCATCGCGGCGATCTGCTTCGACCTCGGCCTCCTCTGCACGTTCAAGTACCTCGGCTTCTTCGTCACCCAGGTCGACGACTTCCTCGACTCCCTGGGGCTCGGCTCGCCGCTGCCGCTGGTCCAGATCGTCCTTCCGATCGGGATCTCGTTCTTCACCTTCCAGGCCATTTCGTACGTGGTCGACGTCTATCGCGGCGAAACGAAGGCGGCCTCGCTCGGCGACGTAGCCATCCTCCAGGCCTTCTTCCCCCACCTCGTGGCCGGCCCGATCGTACGCGCCAACGAGCTGCTGCCTCAGCTCCGCACTCCCCGCGACCCCCGGACGGTGCTCGCGGGGCCCGGACTGTTTCTGGTCGCGGGCGGCCTGATCAAGAAGACGGTGGTGGCGGACGAGCTGGCCCGCCGGCTGGTCGACCCCGTGTTCAACGATCCCCTCGCCCACTCCGGCGCCGAGGTGCTGCTGGCGATCTACGCCTTCGCGGCCCAGATCTACTGCGACTTCTCGGGCTACACCGACATGGCGATCGGGCTGGCGCTGCTGCTCGGCTTCGTGCTGCCGCAGAACTTCAACCGTCCCTACCTCGCGCTCAGCCTGCAGGACTTCTGGCGACGCTGGCACATGACCCTGTCGCGCTGGCTCCGCGACTACCTCTACATCCCACTCGGCGGCAACCGCCACGGCGCGCGCCGGACCTACCGGAACCTGATGCTCACCATGTTGCTCGGCGGCCTGTGGCATGGGGCGGCGTGGACGTTCGTGATCTGGGGCGGCATCCACGGAACCGCGCTGAGCGTTGAGCGCTGGGCCCGCGAGCGCTGGGTCGGCTTCCGGCTGCCGGCGTGGCTCGCCTGGTTCCTCACCTTCCACGTCGTGTGCCTCGCCTGGGTCTTCTTCCGCTCGCCGAACCTCACCACGGCGTTCGACATGCTCGGGCAGATAGGCGCGCCGGGGCCGTCACCGCTCGTGACCCTGCCGATTGTGTTCCTGACGGTGGCCGCGATCGCCATTCAGGCGCTGCCCAGCGGCTGGTGGCAGCGGGCCGAGGGATGGCTCGTGCGCCAGCCGGTCGCTGCGCAGGGCGTCGCCTTCGGCGTGCTGCTGGTGGTGTCCGACGCGGCCGTCGGACAACAGGGCGTGGCCCCGTTCATCTACTACCAGTTTTAGATGGCATGACCTACCCGGCGAACCCACGAAATAGAGGCAGAGAGCTCACCATGCCGGCTGGGCGGGTGCTCGGGGTGATCGTGATTGCCCTGCTGATAGCCGCGCTCTTCAACTCCGAGGCGATCGTGCGTGCCGGCGAGGGCATGCAGCAGGGGACGACCCGCGACGTCGTGCTGTCGATAGGTCGCCCGCTCGACGACGTGGCCGGTGCGATCGGTTTCCACCTGCCGCGCGAGGGGCTCGATCTGGCCTTCGGCCACGACCCGAAGACCGCGAGCGGGACCGAGCTCGAGAAGGGCTCGACCGCGATCCTCCGGCGCCGCCCCGGGGGGCGTGCGCCCGGGACCGCGGCCTGGACGCAACCGACCCCCGAACGCCCGCTCCAGCTGCTGGTCACCGGGGACTCGGAGGCCGAGTTCGTCGGCCAGCGGGTCGTCGATCAGGCGCCGCAGGGACTGCTCGAGGTCGAGACGGTGGCGCGCAACGCCACCGGCCTGACCAATCCGGCGTTCTTCAACTGGGAGCTGAACGCCCAGCAGGAGATCGCGGCCCGCGACCCCGACGCGGTGATCATGGCCATCGGGGGCAACGACGGCTTCAACGTGGAGGCCGGAGGGCAGCTGTACGGGCCCCACGACCCGGAGTGGCAGACGGAGTACGCGCGCCGTGTCGCGGTGGTGATGCGCGAGCTGACCCAGAACGGCAAGCGTCCCGTCTACTGGGTGCCGCCGCCCACCGCGCGCGACGACGAGTTCAACGCGATCTACGGGGCCCAGAATCGTGCGGTGGAGCAGGCGACGCGGGCGGTTCCCGGCGCGCGCTACGTCGACATCTACAACACGATCAACAACGGCCGCTACAGCGACGAGCTGAAGGTCGACGGGCGACGGGTGCTCGCCCGCCAGTCCGATGGCGTCCACTTCACCCGTGAGGGAGCCGTGGTGCCCACCCGCCTTATCCTGCGCGCAATGGCAAGGGACTATCCGGCCCTCGGCGGCGACAGGGGCGGGCCGTGATCCGCGCCCGCGCTCGGGGCGCGGCGGCGGCATGCCTCGCGCTCGCGCTGCCGCTCGTCGTCGCCGCTGCCGCACGCGCCGGTCCGGGCGCGGAGGCGTCGCTGTCCCACCGCCTGCTCGTCAACGGCGACTCGCTGGCGGTCGGGACGCGGCCGTACCTGCCGCGCGAGCTGCGCAGCTGGCGGGTGGTCCAATCCGTGGCCGTCAGCCGCCACGCGCCCGCGGGAGCCGTGGTGATGCGCTCGTACGGCAGCTCCCTGCCGCGAGTAATCCATGTGAGCCTCGGGACGAACGACGATCCGCGCGCCGTGTCGAGTTTCCGCGCCTCGATCCGCGCGGTGATGGATGTCGCCGGGCCGCAGCGCTGCGTGGTCTGGACCAACATCGTTCGCCCGGCCGTGGCCGGCGCGAGCTACGCGGGCTACAACCGCGCGCTCGCGGGAGAGTCGAGATCGCGCGACAACCTCATCGTGGTCAACTGGGCGCGCATGGTGCGCAGGAACCCGCAGTGGGTGGGCGAGGATGGGGTTCACGTCTCCGCCGTCGGCTACCAGGCGCGCGCTCACGCCGTCGCTCGCTCGGTGCGGCGCTGCCGGTGAGGATCAGTTGACCGACGGGTCCGTTGGCATCGTCGCCAGCAGCCGGTAGCCGCCGCCCTTGCGCCGCAGCGCCTCGGACCAGATGTCGTCATCGCGGAATGGGTCGTCCGGGTGCGCCGGCTGGACGATCCAAGCGCCCTCCTCGAGCTCGCCGTCGAGCTGGCCCGGGGCCCAGCCCGCGTAGCCGGCGTATACGCGTAGCCGTCGCAGCGAGCTGTTCGAGGCATCCGGATCGAGCGTGCCGAGGGACCCGACCACGTGCGTACCCGCCTCGGCCGGATCGCCGAAGTCGCCGAGGGCCACCACCGACTCGGGCGACACTGGGCCGCCGAGGCGCACCATTCCGTCCGCACCCGGGAGGTCGGCGAGGGGCGGGAGCGCCTCGCCGACCGGCGTCTCCGACTCTCGGTTGAGCACAACACCCATGGCGCCGTCCGGCGAGTGCTCCAGGACGAGGATGACTGCGCGGCGGAAGTAGTCGAACAACGACGGTGCTGCGATCAGGAGCTGCCCGCGCAGACTCTCGCTCACACCTGCAGGCTACGCGCTCGCAGCCTCCGCCAGAAATCGGCGCGCGATCCCGCGACCGAGCTCCGTGTGGGCCACGATCTTCCGCCGGCTCTCCGCGCGGATCGCCTCCGGATCGAGTCCGCTGGCAGCGGCGTCCTCGTCCTCCTCCCAGTCGTCGAGCCAGGCCTCGACACTCGCAAGCGTGACCTCGGGGTGAAACTGCACCCCCCACACTCGCGCCCCGCCGAGGCGGTAGGCCTGCAGGCAGAGCGGCGTGCGGGCGAGCGCCACCGCATCGGGCGGAAGCGGCGCCTCGTAGCTGTGCCAGAGAAAGACCTCGCTGGCCGGCGCGAGCGGACCGATCACCGGATCGCGGGCGCCCTCGGCCGTCACGTCCAGGCGGTCCCAGCCGATCTCGGGGCGGGTGGCTCGCCGCGGCTGTGCGCCGGCCGACTCGGCGAGCAGCTGCGCTCCCAGGCACACACCCAGCACCGGAAGCCGGCGGTCGAGGAGCTCCCGGATCAGCTGCTTCTCGTCGCGCAGCCACGGGTGTGCGGCCTCCTGGTCGACGTGCATGGAGCCGCCAAACACCATCGCCGCCCCCACGCCGTCGAGCGCCGGCGGGGCGCCCTCGCTCGGTATCCACTCGACGAGCTCCGCGACGACGTCCGCAAACACGCCTTCAGCGGTATCCCGCTGGTGGACTATTGAGAGGACCCTCACGCCGCCCGGGCCTCGTCCACCAGCGCCGCGATCAGGCGGCTCGACTCGTCCTCCTCGGGGTGCCAGAGCACGCCGAGGACGAAGGGCCGGCCCGGATCCTCGACCGCCTCCGGCAGCCGATCGCGGGCCGACCACGCGGTGACCTCGAGGCCTTCGCCCAGCTCCTCGATCCCCTGATGGTGGTGCGACTTGACGGCCAGCCGGCCGGCGCCGGCGGCCCGCGCCGCGAGCGACCCCGCCTCGATATCCACGTCGTGGTCGGCGAACTGTCCGGGCGTGTGCCGGTGCTCCTCGTGCCCCACCACGTCGGGCACGTGCTGGAGGAGCGTTCCACCGCAGGCCACGTTCAGCATCTGCATTCCGCGGCAGATCGCGAGCAGAGGGAGCTCTCGCTCGAGGGCGCGGTGGGCCAGCGCAAGCTCGAACCGGTCCCGCTCCGGGACCGTATTCACGACCTCGGGATGGGGCCGGGCGCCGTAGGAGGCGGGATCGACGTCGGTGCCGCCGGCGAGGAGGAGGCCGTCGATGCGATCGAGCAGCTCGTCCGGGTCCTCAGCCGCGCCGTCGTCAGGGGGCAAGAGCACGGCGAGCCCGCCGGCGGCCTGGACGGCCTTCACGTACGACGTCGGGGTAATCGCGACGAACTTGTCCCAAGGACCCCACCTCGCGCGCTCAACCGCGGTGCAGATTCCGATGACCGGCCGGCCCACGCGATAAAGGTACACACGGCGGCCCATTGAGCTATCGAGCCAGCGCGCCGATCACCTCCTGCCACCAGGCTCGCGCAGCATCGTCGTTCTCGTCCGCGAGCCGGCGGCGGGCGTAGCGCTGAATCTGCGATGCGCCACCCACCGCCAGGAGCGGCCCGGTCACCGCATATCGCCCGTCCTCCAGCAGCACAAGCGCGCCGCGCGTGTCGCGCCGCGTGCGCATGTGCTCGATCACGTCCACACCGAGCAGGGCCTGAGGAAAGCCGGGATCCCCATCGCCCTCCTTCCATGGGCGCGCGGTGAAGACCGCCGTACTCGCGCGGAGCCCTGCGGTGGGGCGCGGCTGCACCCCCACGGGCCCCACATGCCACCGCTGCAGGAGTTGCGGCACCTGACGCGCCACCTCCTGCCGGACGACCACGTGCAGTCGGTCGCCGGCCTCGATCCGAGTGGAGCCCCGCGGCAGGATTGCCTCGTCGCCGCGCACGATCACGCTCAGGAGCGCGTCGCGCGGCAGCCCGAGATCACGCACGACTCGGCCGACGATGGCGTCGTCGGGTGCGACCGGGTACTCCACGATCTCGGCGCCCAGTCGGCGGATCGTGCCAGTCTCCGAGAGCGGGCGCGGCAGGGCCGGCTCGCTCGTCGTCACGCCTAGCCGGCGCGCCAGGGGCTCGAAGGTCGTGCCCTGGGCGAGCGTCGAGATCACGACCGCGAAGAACACGATGTTGAAGAACTCGGTGCTGTCCTGGACGTTGTCGAGCACCGGGAAGATCGCGAGCACGACGGGCACGGCGCCGCGCAGGCCGGCCCAGCCGAGCGTGATGCGATCGGCGGCGCTAAAGGGGTCGAGCGCGGTCGCGACCGCCGTCGCGATCGGCCGTGCAAGGAGGACGAGCACGAGGGCGAGCACCGTCCCTTCGAGCCACACGTCGCCGAGTTCGCTGGGGAACACCAGCAGCCCGAGCGTCAGGAACAGCGCGATCTGGGCCACCCAGGCGACGCCCTGGTGGAAGACCGTGACCGTCCTCTTGGCGGGAATCGGAGCCGATCCGAGCACGAGCCCGGCCAGGTAGGCGGCCAGGAAGCCGGAGCCTTGGAGCGCGTCGGCGGCGCCGAACGCGAGCGCGGCGGTGGCGAGCGTGGCGACCGGGTAGAGACCGACCGTTTCAAGCCGCGCACGCGCGAGGCCCTGCACGGCGAGCCAGCCGACGAGCCAGCCTGCCAGCGCGCCGATGCCGAGCTGGCGCAGGAACAGCAGCACCATGTCGACCGCGCCGTAATCGGGCTGCTGGATCCAGTCGATGAAGCCCAGCACCAGCAGCACAGCGACCGGATCGTTGAGCCCCGCCTCGCCCTCGAGGGTGCGCGCCAGCGGCCGCCGCAGGGTGGAGCCGCGCAGCAGCGCGAAGATCGCGGCCCCGTCGGTGGACGCCACGATCGCGCCGATCAGCAGCCCTTCGAGCGTGCCAAGGTCGAACAGCCATGCCGCCGCCAACCCGGCGATCACCGCGGTAAGGAGCGTGCCGAGCAGGGCGAGGCTGACCGCCGGGCGCAGTACTGGGCGGATCTCCCCGATGCCGGCGCTAAGGCCGCCCTCGAACAGGATCAGGGCGAGCGCGACGACGCCGATCGTGCGTGCGAGCTCGTAGTCGGCGTGGGTGCGGCCGAAGTCAATCCACCCGGTTCCGTCTGAGCCGATCAGCATGCCGAGAGCGAGGAAAAGGAGCAGGCCTGGCAGCCGCACGCGCGACGCAACGAGCGATGCGGCAATGCCGCCGGCCAGCAGCGCACCGGCGACCAGGATCATCTGGCCCTCGGTCATGCGCCCGGGAGCCTGTCATCCGCGCGCGTTCGACGGCGGGAAGGCGCGCTGGCTACGCGGCGCAGGAGTCGGCGCCGAGCTCGCGCGCGAAGCGGTCGGACCTCGCGTTCTCGAGCCCGCTGAGACGATCCGCGGCGTCGGCGGCCGCCGCCCGATCCCCGGTTCGGATCGCCCTCTTCAGGTCCTCGAGCGCGGGCAGCGCCTGCTCCTCGAATTCGCGCTGCAGGGTGTCGACGAACCTCTCGGCGGTCTCCCCCGCCTCGCCGCCGGGCCGCTCGAGCGCTCTCAGGCGATCGACCGCGGCGCGCGACTTGACGATCACGTCGTCGAGCAGGGAAGTGACCTCAGCGCTCGTCCGGGCGCTGCGGAGGTCCAGCTCGTTCAGCTCCCGCTCGGCTTGGTTGCAGATCCTGTCCACCTGGTCGGCGTAGTCCTCGCGCGAGACCCCGTCGTCACCACCGCAGGCCGGCAGGGCGAGCGCGGCGAGCACGAGCGCCAGCACGGCTGTGCCGCCGCGCGGCATCGCGCTACCGCGACGGCTCGCGCATCAGCCCCGCCAAGATGTGCTCGGTCCCCACGATGTGCTCGCGCATGAGGCGCACGGCGCGGCCGCTGTCGCGCCGACGCAGGAGGGTGATGAGCCGCTTGTGCTGCGCATTCGAGCTCGTGAGCACGGCGTCGGGATGAGCGATGCGGGCGATCACGTCGCTCATCTGCCCCTGCACCTCGGTCATCGCGGTCACGAGCCTCGCCGAGTGGGAGGCCTCGGCCACGCCGATGTGAAAGGCGACGTCCGCTCGGCGGTACTCCTCGAAGGGCCCGCTCGCGGCGTCCATCGCCAGGGTGAGGTCGAGGAGGCTGGCGAGATCGTCCTCGGTCGCACGCTCGGCGGCAAGTACGGTGGCGCCCGTTTCGACCGCGACCCGGTAGTCGAGAACCGCGCGCGTCTGGAGGCCGAGCGGATCACGCCCCGCGTTCTGGCCGAGCGGGGGCCGCGCGGCCACAAAGGTGCCGCCGGCGCGGCCCCGCAGCGAGACGAGATGGCCGCTCTGCACCAGCGTGGTCAAGGCCTGCCGAAGCGTGGAGCGCGAGATCCGGAGCTCCTCCGCCAGGTCGCGCTCGGGAGGCAACCGGCTGCCCGGCGCCAGGATGCCAAGCCGGATCGCGGTGCCGAGACGCTCCACGGTCTCCTCGAAGGTGGTCGGCGGCTGGACCGGCTTGAAGACGGCGTCCAGCGCTGTGCTTCGCTCCACGGTGCCCGTGGGGTCCACGACCCAAAAGGTACATGCGCCGACCCTTTGGCGTTTCTGTTCAGCTCTTGGGCGTGCTCCACCCCGCCTCAGGCGTGGGCGCCAACCTCCGCGGGCGCCTCTGCGGGGCGCTCCCAGGCAGGACGGAGCGGCATCCCCGACCGCCCTTGGCGATCGGGCTTCACTCCTAGGAACTGATGGATCTGGGTGCGGCCGGTCTCGAAGGCCACGCGCGACAGCGTCATGTACAGGCGCCACGCGCGCGCCCGCCGCTCGCCCACCTCCGCGACGGCGCCGTCCCAGCCCCGCTCGAGGTTGCGGCCCCACTCACGGAGCGTCATCGCGTAGTGCTCGCGCAGGTTCTCACTGTGACGGACCTCGAAGCCGTGATCGTGCATCGCGCCGACCACCGTGCCCGACCCCTCGAGCTCGCCGTCGGGAAAGATGTAGCGGTCGATGAACGGCCCGGGGCGGGTGCGCTCGCGGTTCGAGGGCCGGGTGATCGTGTGGTTGAGGATGCGCCCCTCGGGACGGAGCTTGCCGGCAAGGATCTCGAAGTGGCCGCCAAGCTCGGCCTTGCCGATGTGCTCCATCGTGCCGACCGAGGAGATCGCGTCGAAGCCCGTCTCGTGCACATCGCGGTAGTCGAGGTGGCGTACCTCGGCCCTCCCCTCGAGTCCGGCGTCAACGATCGCGCGCTGCGCCCACGCCACCTGCTGCGCCGACAGCGTGACCCCGAGCGCATGCACCCCGTAGTGCTCGGCGGCGTGCCGCACGAGGGCGCCCCAGCCGGCGCCCACGTCGAGCAGGCGCTGCCCTGGGCGCAGGTCGAGCTTGCGGCAGATCAGGTCGATCTTCTCGGCCTGGGCCGTCTCGAGCGACGAGTCGTCGGTCGGGAAGACGGCACACGAGTACGTCATCGAGGGGCCGAGGACCAGCTCGTAGAAGCGATTCGAGATGTCGTAGTGGTGGGCGATCGACTCGGCGTCGCGCGCCTTCGAGTGCTTGCGCAGCTTCCGTCTCCAGGGCGGCGGGAGCTCCTCGGGAGGAACCGGCGGACGGCGCAGCGTCGAGAGGCCGAGCTCTCGGAGCCACTGGAGCCACTCGGTCGGCTGCGGAATGTCGCGCCTGTGGGCGAGCAGGCCCGTGACCGCCGTGTACAGGTCCCCGTGGACGTCGGCGGCGCCGGTGATGTAGGCGCGAGCCAGCCCGAGCTCACCCGGCGCGGTGGCGATGTACCGCAGAGCCTGGGGCGAGCGCACCTCCACGACCGTCTCGGCGTCGGCCGGCCCGGCGCCGCTGCCGTCGTATGCCCGGAAGCCGACCGGGACGTCGCGGTCGACGAGGCGTTCGAAGATGTCGCTGAGTCTCATGGCGCTCAAGTATCCCCCTCACCGGCTTTGGGGCGTGGCTAGAGCGGGGCCGGGTCGGGCGGCGGCCGGCCGAGCTCCCTCTGCTTTCGAACGACAGGACAGTCGGGCCTGCCGCAGCGTCGCGTGTCGCACAGCCGACAGATCGTCGTGCGCGGCGAGTCGGCCAGATGGGCGAGCGCACGCTCGAGGATCGCCGACAACATGTCCGACTCGACTTGGGACAGCTCGGGAAGCGCGTTCGCGAGGACGTCCTGCCTCAGGTGGAGGATCTCCCGCGCCCGGCGCCTACCGGCCGCGGTGGGCGCGAGAGCCAGCGCGGGTCCGCGCCCCGCGGTGCGCCGCCGGACGAGGCGCTGCTCGACCAACCGGTCGACGACCCGGACCGCCGCGGGATGCGAGAGGCCGAGCGTCTGCCGCAGGAACTCCACCGTGCGGTCGGGGTACTGCGCAATCGTGACCAGCGCCGCTGCCGCGGCGCCGGTGTGGCCGATCGCATCCTCGGTCTCGCTCCGCAGCCGATCGGCGACGGCCAGCGCGAACGCGCCGAGCAGGTTTTCGAGACGGTCGCCCTCGTTCACGACTCCTCCATTCCGAGCGTTAGAGTATGCACGATGCATACTTGCCCTCAGCGACACGGAGCGTGGAAATGATCTTGGTGACGGGAGCAACGGGCAACATCGGCGGCGAGCTGGTTCGCGTGCTGAGCGATGCGGGTGAGGAGGTGCGGGCGCTGATTCGCCGCGACGCGGACCGGTCGGTCCTCCCCCCGGGGGTGGAGGGGTTCATCGGGGACCTCAACCAGCCGGAGACCTTGTCCGACGCCCTGTACGGGGTGCGCGGGGTGCACCTCCTCAGCGGCTACCGGGACATGGCCGGGCTCCTGGCCGAGATGAAGCGCGCCGGCGTGCAGCACGTAGTGCTGCAGTCGAGCAGCGCCGGGCCGGGCGGCGACATGGCGAATGCGGTCGCGCGCTACCACATTCTCT
>Ga0081538_10004618_pt1 | contig 12641 bp, 11 predicted proteins | sample TabmetS5T2R1_FD_71022 | JGI IMG/M metagenome (GOLD analysis project Ga0081538, IMG submission 71022) | Tabebuia heterophylla rhizosphere microbial communities from the University of Puerto Rico - S5T2R1 | ecosystem: Host-associated > Plants > Roots > Rhizosphere ...
CCACCTTCGGCGCGGTGCTCACCTTCTTTCTCTTTGGCCTGTACCCGAAATTCATGAACTACCTGGCCGCACTCTTCTTTCCCACCATGGTACTGTATGTGCTTCTGTTCTTCGGCGAAGGATTCACCTTATACCTGTACTACTACGGCTGGGAGGCCATGCGCCCGCGCAAGGGGTTGCATCTCATGCTCGGCTGTCTGCTCAACGTCTTTGGCATCACGCTGATGGTCGTGTCGAACTCCTGGGCCACCTTCATGATGACGCCCCCCACGGGCGTCGCCGAGCAGGGCGCTGGGGTAGGGCTGTGGACGCTGGTGAACAACTATGCGTGGATGCCGATCAACATTCACCGGTTGCTCGCCAATGTGGCCTTTGGTGGCTCGATCGCGGCGGCTTATGCCGGTTTTCGTTTTCTCAGTGCGCGCACCGTAGAGGAGCGAGCGCGTTATGATTGGATGGGGTATATCGGCAACTTTATCGGCGTCGGGGCGCTGATTCCGCTGCCCTTCGCCGGCTATTATCTGGGCCGCGAGATTTACGCCTACAATGAGCAGATGGGTATCTCGATGATGGGTGGCATCTTCTCCTGGCTGTTCATTATCCAGGCCGTGCTGATCGGTGTGCTCTTCCTGTCCGCCAATTACTATCTGTGGCTCGGGATGGAGCGGATTCCAGGCGCTGAACGCTATCGCGGTTGGATCAAGTTCCTGCTACTGGTGCTGACGGTGTGCTTCGCGGTGTGGATGACGCCCCACAGCCTGGTGGCCAGCCTGGAGGAAGCGCGCAAGATGGGCGGGGCTCATCATCCCTTGCTGGGCGTGCTGGGGGTGATGTCGGCCAAGAACACCGCCGTGAACCTCATGATTCTCACCACGTTCTTGAGCTTTATGCTCTACAAGCGTGCCAATAAGGTGCCGACCGTCCCCTGGGCCAGGACCGGCAACGCCGTCGAGGCGCTGATTTTCGCACTGGTAGCGGGCATCGTCATCTTCTACGGCATCTATGGCTATTTTGTACCCGCGATTGTGCGCATCGGCTTCTCGGTGTATCAAGTGGGAGCGGTGCTGTTCGCCTTGATCGCGGTCACCGTCATCGATATTTTCCTGCTGAAGAACGCTCAGGTGCTCGGCGAAATCCGGTGGGGGCAGATCCCCGAACGCGCGCAGTATGCCCTGTTCCTACTCGCGGTGTCGTTTACGTGGCTCATGGGCCTGATGGGGTACGTACGCTCTGGCCTGCGCATGGACTGGCACGTCTATGGCGTGATGCGAGATACCAGCCCCGATGCCTACACACCGACGTTGGGCTTCGCAACGAACATCGTGTCGATCACGGTCGTCGTTTTCCTGGGGTTGTTGGCGTTTATCTTCTGGTTGGGAAGCCTCGAGGAAACCGCTGCCGAGGAGGAGTTGGTAAAGGACGTCGAGGCCGCGTTTCGTCCACCGTTGCGCCCGCGGCCGGTCGCTGGTAACCCGGGCCCCGATGCGGAAGGATAGGGCTGATGTTCTACACCTTGATGTATCTCTTCGCTGGGCTCTTTCTGCTCTGGATGATTCTCTTATCGCTCGGCGTGCGGCGCATGTGGCTCAATGTGGTGATCTTTTCCCTGGAAGCGACCATCGCCTATACCATCATCGGCAGCCTGGTGCCCCAGATCGAATCCAGACCTCAGGCGGAGTTGCAACTCTCGGCGGATGCGACGCCGGAGCAGCTGGTCAAAGCCGGCGAGCAGCTCTTCTACGGCAAGGGGACCTGCGCCTTGTGTCACTCCGTCGAGCCGAGTGAGGCGGCGCGCTGCCCCATGCTCGGGGCGGGTCCCCTTGGACCCGCCATAGGAGCGCGCGCCGACGAGCGCGTGAAAGGGGCAGACTATAAGGGCAAAGCCAAGGACGGGACCGACTACCTCATCGAGAGCTTAACCCATCCCCAGGACTACCTGGTGCAAGGCTTTCCTCCCATCATGCCGGTGATCAACAAGCCACCGATCAGCCTGAACAACGACGAGATCGCCGCGGTGGTCGCTTTTTTGCAAAGCGTCCAGGGCGGCAAGATCACCGTCACCCCCAAAATGGTGGCGGCCTTCACAGGCACCGAAGCACCGGCGTCGCCGGGCGCGGCCGCCGCCCAACCGGTGGTGGCGACCGCCACCAATCGACCGCCGGAACAGCTCATCGCCGAGCTCGCCTGCATCGCCTGCCATAAATTCGATGAGCCAGGGCCTTTGGTCGGTCCTAGCCTCTGGGATATCGGGGTGCGCCAGGATGATACCTATATTCGGCAATCGATTCTCGAGCCGAATGCGGTGGTTGCAGAGGGGTTTCCGCCCATGTTGATGCCGCCAGACCTGGCGGAAAAGATGAGCGGGATGGAGTTCGAGCGCCTGGTGCAATGGCTGAAAGACCACAAAGGACCCAAGACCCAGTAATCCGCCAACACGTAGCAGTCGCACCAGGCAGGATCACGGCGTTGGAGCCATGGCCCTGTCATTGAACGGAGGAGATCGTGGGAGATGGCACAGCAACCATCTGGCAGTTGGTGGACCGTAGGGGCGGTGATCGGCGCGCTCATCGCCGGTCACCTGGCGCTGAAGTATGGGATCAGGCCTCCCATCCCCTCCAACCTACTGTACGCCTATACGGTCATCATCGGCATTGCCATCTATGTCTATCTGGCCTCGAATACCTCCCGGTGGCAGAGTTTTTCGGCGCCGGTGTCGCGTTTATTCAGGGCCAGGGAAACCCGCCTCGCCCGAGGCATTGTCTTCGTGGTGCTGCCGCTGAGCGTGGGCTGGTTGGTCTATGCCTGGGGTGGCGGCTCCTCCCAACTCCCGGCCGAGTTGCGCACCGTCCATCCGACGCCGCCGGGGCAAATTACGGTGCGGGGCAAGAGCTTCGCCCTCATTGGTCTGGAAAATCCGCTACGGAAAGAACCGGACAAGCTCGCGCAGTACACCGCCGAGGGTAAAGACATCTATTTTCGCAATTGCCACTTCTGCCATGGCGATAACCTCGACGGCACCGGGCACTTCGCCCACGGATTCATTCCATCACCGGCCAACTTCGTCGACGTCGGGACCATCGCCCAATTGCAGGAGTCATACGTGTTCTGGCGCATCGCCAAGGGTGGCCCCGGGCTCCCACCCGAATCGCATCCATGGAATTCGGCGATGCCCATCTGGGAAAATTTCCTCTCCGAGGAAGATATCTGGAAGGTCGTCCTCTACATCTATGCTGGAGCCGGGCAATCGCCGCGAACGTGGGAAGGACATTAGGCCTTGCGGCCCCGGAGCGCGGGGGGCACGAAATGCCTGTCCTCCGCCGGCGCGGGAGATGCGAGGGCAGGACGGAACGGGGAACGATTGAGGATGGGTGAACTACCGAGAATCTCGCGGATACGGAGAGATGGGGCGACATGTCAGCGCTGGGTTGCAGTCGTGTGCGGTGTCGGGTTGAGCCTGGCGGCGGCCACAACCGCACTGGCGCAGGAGCAACGGGGTGTCGCATCACCCCAGGATATCGAAGCCGGCAAGCAGGTGTACGAACGCAAGTGCGCTCAATGCCACGGCGACGACGGTAAAGGCATGGGACCGGCGGCCGATGAGCTCTTGCCCAGACCGCGCGACTTCACGCGCGGCGTCTATAAAATCCGCTCCACACCCAGCGGCAGCGTGCCGACGGACGACGACCTCTTGCGCTCGATCACGAACGGTCTTCCGGGCACCTCGATGCCCAGTTGGGTTGTCCTGCCAGAGCGGGAGCGACGGCAGGTCGTGCAGTACATCAAGACCTTCTCAGAGGGCTTCAACGGACCGGCACCTACACCCATCACCATCCCGGCTGAGGTCCCCTCCAGCGCTGAGAGCATCGCCCGCGGCAAGGAACTCTATCGCGATGCCGAATGCTGGCAATGTCACGGCGACGAGGGGCGAGGTGACGGCCCGTCGCTCCCCGATCTGAAGGACGATTGGGACTATCCTATCTGGCCGGCAGATCTCACCAAGTGCTGGAATTTCCGCGGCGGGAGCACCCGACAGGATATTTTCCGCGCCTTCATGACCGGGCTCAGCGGCACCCCGATGCCATCGTTTGCCGACATCTTCGAGCCGGCGCAGGCGTGGGATTTGACCAATTACGTGCACTCACTGTGCCGTGACCGCCAGATCGATCTCGTCGTGAGGAGCGTCGCGGTTAGCGGGGATCTGCCGATGGACGTCAACGACCCGCGCTGGGCTAGCGCTCCGGCCATCGATTTTCCGCTGGTGGGCCAGATCATTCAAGACCCGCGCCAGTTCACACCGTCGATCGATGCCGTGACGGTGCGGGCGCTGCATAATGACCGTGAAATCGCCCTTCTCCTGGCTTGGGATGATCGCACCCAGAGCAAGGCGAGTCCTGAGACCCAGAGCTACGACGATGCCCTCGTCGTGCAATGGCCGGTGCGACTGGTGGAAGGGCCAGAAAAGCCCTACTTCCTCTTCGGCGACCCATCGCGGCCGGTCTATCTCTGGCACTGGACGGCGAGCACAGAAGGCATCGGTGAAGCTAATGCCACCGGCTTTGGCAGCGAATCACCCCAACGGCAAGAAAGCCAGAGCCTACAAGGCAGCGTGGTCTATGACCACGGCCAGTACAAAATGCTCGTGCGGCGGCCCCTCACCACGGATGATAAGGACAATGATTTACAATTCGCGGAGGCGAAATTCATTCCGATCGCCTTTTCCGCCTGGGATGGCTCCAACGGCGAGACGGGCAATAAGCGCGCCATTTCGGCCTGGTATTACCTGTATCTCGAGCCATCTCCCACACGCACACGGTTTCTCTATCCGGGCATCGCCGTGGTGGCGATCGCCGCAGCTGAGTTGTTTTTCGCCCGCCAGGGCCGTCGCCGACAGTCCGCATAGGCGGGGCCTGTGGGCGCCGGCACAGCTGAGTCAACAGACGTGAAGCCCGACTTAGCATGCCGTCGTCCGTGTACATCACCGATGGGGAGCTATTGCGGGCCATTCAAGGTGTGAGTTGCGCGACCTGTTATATTGACCACAGGTGAGGCTAGTGGACGGCCAGACTCGATTGTCGTCGCCTCAGCGGGAGTTCCACCGCTGCCAGGGTATGGGGCGAAGAGCTGAAAGGGGTCAATCATGATGAAACGTTGGATGCCAGGGTTCTTGATCGTGCCATGGCTGGCGATGATGGCATGGCCATTGCCCAGCCTTGGATATGAAGCGGTGACGGTGACCGATGGTGGCACCATCGTGGGCGAGGTGAAATACGCCGGAGCTCCACCGCCGCCGGAGAAAATCGACGTCACCAAGGACGCCAACATCTGCGGTGCAGAACCCAAGGATTCTCCCGTGTTGGTGGTGGGGGCAGACAAGGGCATCAAGGATGCGGTCGCGTCGCTGCCGGGCATTCAGAAGGGCAAAGCCCTGGGGAAGCCAGACAAACCCCCGGTGCTCGATCAGAAGAGCTGTGAGTATCACCCCTACGCACAGATCATTCCGGTCAATACCACCCTTGAGATTACCAACAGCGACGATGTGCTCCACAATATCAAAACCAAGGGTGGCTCGAAGACAACCTTTAACATCGCCCAGCCAAAGTTCAAGCGGAAATTGACCCAAGAGTTCAAAAATCCTGAGATCGTCCAGGTCGAATGCAATGTGCACGGCTGGATGAACGCGCTCGTCGTGGTGGCGGATAACCCTTACTACGCCTTGACAGACGCCAATGGCTCCTTTAAGATCACCGACGTGCCGCCGGGGAAATACACTGTGAAAGTCTGGCATCCCAAGCTCGGCGAGCAGACCAAAGAGGTGACAGTGAGTCCCAAGGAGGAAGTCAAAGCGGCCTTCGAGATGACGGCCAAATAGGGGTCTAGACGAACCAGGTGGCAGGCGGGAACCGAGGCGAGGCATCGCAGGTCCCGCCCGCACCTATGAGGCCGCGCGACCACGGGTGTGCTATGCCGGCGAGGGCGTCGAAGTAATTGGAGAGATCTACATGCTGGGGTGGCTTCCGAAAGATGTCTCGACCTACGGCCCTGAGATCGACCGACTGTTTTCGATCATCGAGTGGATCACCGGCATCACGTTCGTTGTGGTCATCGTTTTGCTGCTGCTCTTCATCTTCAAATATCGCGATCTGGGGGGACGTCGCGCGACCTATACACACGGCAATACGTTTCTGGAAGTGATCTGGACGATCGTGCCGGCGATCATCCTCATCGTGCTGTTCATGCTGAGCCAGTCGCTCTGGTGGAGCATTAAGGGCAGCGTGCCAGCGACGGATTTTCAGGTGCAAGTGACGGCGAAGCAATTCAATTGGACCTTCACCTACCCTGGACCCGACGGCGTTTTCGGCACCGCCGATGACCTCACGCTCGAAAACGAGCTGCATGTCCCCGTCAATAAAATCGTGCGGGTATCCCTGCGGGCCGAGGACGTGATCCACAGCTTCTTCCTGCCGAACCTGCGCTTGAAACAGGATGCTGTGCCGGGCCGCGAGATCCCGGCCTGGTTTGAGGCGACGCAGACGGGCCGGTATGAAATCCCCTGTGCTGAGCTGTGTGGCTTCGGGCACTCGGGGATGCTGGGTTATCTGACGGTCCATTCCGTCACAGACTATCAGCAATGGGTGAAGCAGCGTTGGCCGTCCTAATCCGTCCAGCCTGCACACCACCGCTGATCGCATCCGGTGGATGTTGATCGAAAGGGATCCGACGATGAACCAGAGGGGAGCGGTTCACACCACACATGCGGCTCATGTGGAGCACGGCTTCATCCGCACGTACATTTTTTCGACGGATCATAAAATGATCGGCCGGCAATATCTCTTCTACGGCCTGTTCATGATGATCCTGGGGGGATTCCTGGCGCTGCTCGTGCGCTGGCAACTGGCCTGGCCCGAGACACCGGTGCTCGGTTTCGGGTGGTTGTTCGCTGAAACCGATGGCGTGATCACGCCGAATACCTATAACATGTTGTTTACGATGCATGCCACGATCATGGTGTTCTTCGTGATCATGCCCATCCTGGTCGGCGCCTTCGGCAATTTCCTCATCCCCCTGATGATCGGCGCGCGCGATATGGCCTTCCCGGTGCTGAATATGCTGTCATTCTGGGTGGCCTTGCCGGCGGCCATCATCATGGTGTACGGCTTCTTCGTACCGGATGGACATGCGGCCGCCGGTTGGACGTCTTACGCGCCTCTCTCGGCCGATCCGGTGTTCACCGGGGTGAATTGGGGGCAGAACATCTGGTGCATCAGCCTGATCATCCTCGGCTTCTCCTCGATGATGGGGGCGATCAATTACATCACCACCGTCATTAATATGCGTGCGCCCGGCATGACCTTCTTTCGTCTGCCGCTCGTCGTGTGGTCGCTGTTCATCGTGGCCATCCTGGTGCTGCTGGCGATCCCGGTGCTCACCTCAGCGCTGGCCATGCTGCTGTTCGACCGTCTCTTCGGCACCACGTTTTTCCTGCCGCCGGGGGGTGGTGAACCCCTGCTCTGGCAACACCTCTTTTGGTTCTTCGGCCACCCGGAGGTCTACATCCTCATCCTGCCAGGGATGGGCGTGGCCTCCGACGTCCTGTCCACCTTTTCGCGCAAGCCGATCTTCGGCTATCGCTCGATGGTGTATGCCATGGTTGGCATTGGGTTCCTGTCCTGGATCGTTTGGGGTCACCATATGTTCCAGAGCGGCATGAACCCGGCGCTGGGTGTGTCATTTACCATCACCACCATGGTGATCGCGGTGCCGTCGGCGATCAAGACCTTCAACTGGCTCGGCACTCTTTGGGGGGGGACGATTCGCTTCACGGTGCCGATGCTCAATGCCCTGGCCTTCGTCGCCATGTTCGTCATCGGTGGATTGAGCGGCATCTTCATGGCCTCGACGCCGGTGGACATTTTCATCCACGACACCTACTACATCGTGGCCCACATTCACTATGTGGTCTTCGGCGGCAGCGTGTTCGGCATCTTCGCCGCCATCTACTACTGGTTCCCGAAGATGTTCGGTCGCATGATGAACGACACGCTGGGCAAGATCCATTTCTGGGGCACCTTCATTTTCTTCAACTGCACCTTCTTCCCCATGCACATCCTCGGGGTGGGAGGTCATATGCGACGGATCTACAATCCGACGCAGTACGAGTTTCTGCAGCCACTGCAGCCGATCAACGTGTTTATCACCGTGAGCGCGATCCTGCTGGGGCTGTCGCAGATCCCCTTCGTGATCAATTTCTTCTGGAGTCTGTTCGGAGGCAGAAGGGCTGAACAGAACCCCTGGCAGGCCAATACCCTCGAGTGGGTGGCTCCCACGCCGACCCCACACGGCAACTTTGACGCCATCCCCACCGTGTATCGCGGCCCCTATGAGTATAGTTCGCCTGAGGTCCAGGAGGATTACCTACCTCAAGATCGGCCAATGGCCGCAGGAGTGGGGGGGTCTCATTGAGCGATGCCCAACGACCACACCTCTGGCTCCACCGCTTCGCCCTGCTGACCACGCTGGCGACCTTTCCGCTGCTGTTCGTGGGGGGATTGGTCACCAGCACCGGCTCCGCACTCGCCGTCCCCGATTGGCCAACCACCTTCGGATATAACATGTTCCTCTACCCCTTTTCAGGCATGGTGGGGGGGATTCTCTATGAGCACAGCCATCGGTTGCTGGGGGCGTTGGTCGGTTTCCTGACGATCATCCTGACACTGTGGTTATGGCTCAGAGAGCCAAGGCTCTGGCTGCGCTGGTTGGGGACTGTAGCACTGGCCGCGGTCATCCTCCAGGGGGTCCTCGGCGGCCTGCGCGTGGTGCTGCTCGCCCACGTACTGGCCATCGTGCATGCGTGTTTAGCCCAGGCATTCTTCGCGCTGCTGGTTAGCATCACCTTCTTCACTTCCCCCGTGAGGCCAGACCACTCGGCAGAATTCCCCGCCGAACCTCTCACCCGCCTGCGTCGTCTATGTCTCTTGACCACCGCGGTCCTTTATCTACAAGTCGCGTTCGGAGCTCTCTTGCGGCATACGGGAGCCCGCCTGGATGTGCACCTTGGACTTGCCGCGCTGGTGGCCTTCCTGGTCATCGTGCTGAACATGCTGATCTGGCGCCATCAGGGCGAGGCAGACGCCGTCGTCTATCCTATCATGCTGCTGTCGGGACTGCTGCTCGCACAGCTCAGCCTCGGTCTGGGGGCATACCTTGTGGAATATACACCGATGGCCGCCATGGCGACGTCAGGGTTTCGTGTCAGCTTGACCACCACCCATCTAGCGGTAGGCTCCCTGCTGTTGGCTACCTCCGTGGTGCTGACCTTGCGGACGTATCGTCTACGCACCGCCTCGACCTCCAGGATCACCCGCACGTTGCTCTCAGAACAGGTGTCGTTATGATGGTGAGAACACTCTCAGCGGAGCCGGTAGGTGTCTCTCCGTGGATGCTCGTCCGCAAACGTGCGCTGGATTACTTGGCGTTGACCAAAGCACGTGTGGTGGCCATGGTGTTGATCACTGCCTCCGTGGGGTTTTATTTGGCCTCACCGGGGCCGCTGAATTGGCTGCTCCTCTGTCATACGCTGCTGGGCGTTGCCCTGGCCGCTGGCGGGACGCTGGCCCTCAATCAATATCTCGAGCGCGACCTCGATGCGTGTATGCTCCGCACCAAGGAGCGTCCACTACCCGAGGGTCGATTGCAGCCTGGAGAGGCCTTGGGCTTTGGGGTGGCGATCACGGCCAGCGGACTGATCTATCTGGTCCTATTGGTCAACCCCTTGAGTGGGCTAGTCACTGCCATCAGTGTCGGCAGCTATTTGTTTCTGTATACGCCACTCAAGCAAAAAACCCCCTTATGCGTCATGATCGGCGCGGTTCCCGGCGCACTGCCGCCGGTGACGGGGTGGGTCGCCGCCTCAGGCCAATGGTCACTTGAAGCCTGGGTCCTCTTCGCCATCCTCTTCTTCTGGCAGATCCCGCACTCATTGGCGATCGCTGTGCTCTACCGTGAGGACTACGCGCGGGCAAATTTTCAGCTGCTACCTGTGGTGGAGCCGGAGGGGACCAGTACCGGGCGTCAGATCGTGGTGCATTCGTTGGCGCTGTTAGCCGTGGGCCTGTTGCCAACCACCCTGCAACTGGCGGGGGTCGTCTATTTTGTCACCGCCTTCGTCCTAGGCGTCGCGATGTTAGTGTGCGGGGTCCTGTTGGCTAGATCATATTCACGTCTAGCGGCGAGGCGTCTGTTGTTCGCGTCGCTGATCTATGTGCCAGCCTTACTCGTGGTGATGGCGGTCGATAAAGTACGCCTATAGTGCTCATCAACATGGTCAGTGATCGAGATGTTCGACAACAGAATCGGCGTGTAGGATTCATCATCGTCGCCTTTTTGGTGTTGCTCTACCTCATCGCCATCGTGGGAGTGCTAGTGCTCAATTAGCTCCTAGGGGGCTTGAGAGGCCGAGGGGGGGACATGGCGCAGGGAACCACTACTAATCCAGATGTGGATACGCTCTTAGAAGAGGTGCCGGAGCTTGTTGAGCGTTCTGAGCCCCCCCCTCCGTCGGTGCCTGAGCCCCCCTTCGGCGACGATGGCGATGGCCGTGATGACCAACCGGAACCGCCGATCAACAACGCGCGATTGGGAGTGATGCTCTTTATCGGCGCCGAGGGGATGTTCTTTGCCGGGCTCCTCAGCGCCTTCCTGGTGTTCCGCACCGGAAGCACGGTGTGGCCACCCCCCTTCCAGCCGCGCCTGCCCATTATCGTGACCGCGGTGAATACGATCATCTTGCTGTGGAGCAGCTATACTATGCATCGGGCGCTGCGGGCCATTCGCCGAGGAAACGCACAGGGGCTCGCGGATTGGCTGAGCATCACCGCCCTGCTTGGTCTGATCTTTCTCGGCGTGCAGGGGTATGAATGGGCTCGGCTGCTACAATTTGGCCTGACGTTGTCCTCCAGCGTGTACGGCGCGACGTTTTACACGCTCATCGGCTGTCATGCGGCCCATGTGTTCGGTGCCGTCATGTGGTTGCTCATCCTCCTCACCATGGCCAAGAAACATCGGTTCGGCCCAGAACACTACGTCGGGGTGCAGGTATGTAGCCTCTATTGGTACTTTGTCGTGGCGTTGTGGCCGGTGTTATTCGGCATCGTTTATGTGTCTTGAGTCTTTGATCTGAGACGTCGGTCGTGAGCTGATCGCGGTCGTGACGTTAGCACGGACCGACCGGACAAAGCTGGAGAGTTGCTATGCGACAGATGTGGTGCACGGCCCTACACGGCGTCTTACTCGGGGTGGGTCTGCTTAGCACCGTTCTTCCGACGGCCGCCTCCGCCTGTGCCGTCTGCGGCGGCGCAGAGGATAATGGCTATTTCTGGGGCGTGCTGTTCTTGATGTCGATGCCGTTCGCCCTTGGGAGCTTGGTCGGCGGCTGGCTGCTGTATAGCTACCGTCGGGCGCAGGCTGGCCCTGCGACATCAACGCCGACCCCAGCTGTCGAGGGACGCATGCCCCGGCCTACCTCGGCGTCATTGCACCCCCCCGCCACGCCCTCCCCCTCGAGGGGGGAGGGTTCGGGTGGGGGTGAACTGACGGTGCATAATGTATAGCCTCATCACACATCGACCGTAGGGGCCACAACTGGGCGTTGGATGAGGAAAGAAAAGGAGAGTCCACCTTGAGTCAAGCTGCTGCCATACACGGACAGGCATCGGAGCCGGTTGAGTACTCCCTGACCGATACCCTGGGCAAGCTGGGTATGTGGATGTTCCTCGCCGGCGACGCCATGGGATTCGGGGCTTTGATCGTCGGTTATGGGGGGCTACGCTACTACAGCACGAACTGGCCGCAGCCATCAGACGTTCTCGGCATCCCCCTGACCGCCTTCATGACCTTCGTTTTGATCTGCAGTAGCGTGACGATGGTCAAGGCCTTGTCCGCTATTCATCATGGTGACCAAGCAGCCCTGCGCAAGTTCCTGGGGCTCACCATTTTGGGCGGCTTGATCTTCCTGTCCCTCCAAGCTTATGAATGGACACACCTCATCTTTGGGGAAGGGATGAGCATCAGACATCCACCTCATAACTTCCCGAATGCGACAACGCTTTTCGGCGCCACTTTCTTCGTTCTGACGGGCTTCCACGGCATGCACGTGACCGGGGGGGTGATCTATCTCAGCTGTCTGCTGATCCGCTCTATGACTGGTGCCTATTCGGCCGAGTACGCCTATCCGGTCGAGATCGCCGGACTTTATTGGCATTTCGTGGACCTCGTCTGGATTTTGATCTTTACGTTCGTGTATCTCATCTAGGCGTCGACTCCGACGTGTCTCGAAGGTGCCAGCTTTCTTCGAGGCCGGGCATCTCCGCCGGGAGATGCCAATGCCTTAGGTCCTGACGGGGACAGAGGGTGACAACGATGCAACAGGCACACGCTGAACCGAATTACATCGCCGTGTTTATTTGGTTAGCGGCGCTGACGGCTGTCGAAGTGATAGCCGTCTATCTGCCGCTGACCAAACTCGCGCTGGCGGCTATCCTCGTCGTCCTGGCCTTTACCAAGGCGGCGCTCGTGGCCCTCTATTTTATGCATCTGAAATTCGAGCGGCGCACCATGCTATTGGTGGCGCTGACGCCGATCATCTT
>Ga0081538_10004619_pt1 | contig 12639 bp, 11 predicted proteins | sample TabmetS5T2R1_FD_71022 | JGI IMG/M metagenome (GOLD analysis project Ga0081538, IMG submission 71022) | Tabebuia heterophylla rhizosphere microbial communities from the University of Puerto Rico - S5T2R1 | ecosystem: Host-associated > Plants > Roots > Rhizosphere ...
CCCCCCCCCCGCCCCCCCCTCGCGCGACCACGGCGCGGGCGGCATTCTTCACCCGACGATCGGCTTCAAGGCGGTCGACAACGTAATCGCAGTGCCGTCGTTTCGGGACGCTGGTCGGGGCGACTACCGCCTGACCCCGGCCACCCGGTGCACGGCGGTCCTCGCGGGCGACCCGAACGAGGTCCCGGGCCCGTCGCGCCGTCTGCCGCCGGTCAAGCGCGCCGTGCTGCCAGCTCGGCCCGGCTGATCGCGAGCGCCGCCGGGCACAGGGCGAGCAGCAGCCACAGCTGTTTGCTGTATTCACTCGAGACAAAGAAGTAAGCGGCCAGCAACCCGACCAGTGCCACGGCCATCGCACGCGAAAGTATCTCCACCTCGCGGTCGGCGCACAGTCTCGCGGCGCGGGCCGCCTTCCAGACGCACACGAGCGAGAACACCAGGATGCTTGCGAACAGCGCGAGCCCCACCACGCCCAGCTCGGCGAGCACCTGCAGGTAGACGTTGTGCGCCACCTTCGGAGTGTCGACGATGAAGTCGTCGCGCAGGAGAGCGCCGGGCTCGAGCAGGTGGTGGATCGAGCTGACGGTGAAGTTCCCGGCGCCGACCCCCTGCACCGGTGCGCTCTCCACCATTCGCCAGCCCACGGTCCAGATATCGACGCGCCCGCTGCCGCCATCCGCCGTGGTAATGCGCTCGCGCGCCTCGGCGGGCGCGAACACGCCAAAGTAGAGCACCGTCACGAGCAGCACCGCTATGGCGCCGGCGATCACCGTTCCCCGTCGGCGGCCCGCGAAAACCACCGCCGCGAGCAACGCGGCGCCGAGCGCCACCAGCCCGCCGCGCGACTGCGTGAGGAATGTCGCGAATGCGCAGAGCGGCACCACGATCGCGCTGGCGAGGCGGAGGACCGGCTTGCCCTTCAGGGCGACCGCGAGTGCTGCGGCCAGCGTGCCGGCGGCCACCATCGACGCCGCTGTCTCGTTGGGGTCGCCGCCGGCTCCCGCCAGGCGACCGAGGTCCTCCGGCGGCGGCGGACTGAGCATCCCGTAGACCCCCGACAGCAAGGCGCCTAGGACGAAGCTGCCGACCACCCACATCATGGCATCGCGGTCGCGGACGCCGGCGAAGACAATAACGAACAGGAACGCGTTGGGCAGGTAGCGCGTGACCGATCCGATGGCGGCGCCCGGATCCTCTGCCCAAGCTGCACTGATCGTCGCCCAGCCGACGAACAGGATCAGCACGAGTAGGAAGCTCGGAGGGCTGAAGATTCGCTCACGCCGCTCCTGCTCACCCGCGGTGATGACCGCGAGCCACGAGAGCACGAGCACCAGCCCGACCAGCTTGGACACCGACAAGGTTCCCTGCGCCTCCGCCGGCAGAATCGTGTCTAAGGACGTCAACAGAGCAAACAGGCAGATACCGGCCGTGAGGTCCGCCATCGCGATGACAAGGAACATCAGTCCGAGCGTGACGCCGACTGCGAGCGCGGGGTTGATGCCGGCCAGCAGCCCCACCAGCAGGGCGGAGGCCAACAGGCCTGCACTCAGTAGCCTGGCCGGCAGCTCTGTTCGTGCCGCCACGCGGACCCTCAGCGCTCGGCTGGGAAGATCGGCTTATCGGACTCAGCGGACTCAGACGGGACGAGCCAGTCAACCTCGGCGGCCCGACGCCGCTGCGCCGCACGGTAGTCGCTCTGCTCCTCCGGCACGGGTCCGCCGACGACGACGAAGCCCCGAGGCCGGATTGCGTTCTGCTCGAGCAGGTCCCCGAGATGCGCGAGCTGGGTGAGGTTGCTCGATCCCAATCGCACGACAAGAACGACATCGTCAACCCGGCGGGCAAGCGGCATCGCGTCGATCACCTGTGTGAGCGGCGGCGAGTCAAGCACCACGTAATCTGCAAGGCGCTTCGCATCCTCGAGCAGAGCCTCCGCGGCCGGCAGCGACAGCACCTCGGCAAGCCAGTCGTCGGCGCGGTCGACCAGCAGGACGGAGAGGTTGTAATCGAACGGCGGGGCGGGCGCGAGAGCGCTCTCCAGCTCAACGTTGCCGAGCAGCACGTCGCCGATTCCCGCACGCACGTGGATGCCTAGCGCCTCACCCACCGTCGGGCGGCGGAAGTCCGCCTCGATCAGGATCACCCGATTGCCGGCCAGCGCGAGCGAGGAAGCCAGGTTGATGGCGGTCGTGGTCTTACCCTCCAACGGCGACGGTCCCGTGATCAGGATCGAGCGACTGTCGCCGTCCGCTCCGCGCCGAGCCTCGAGCATTGTGCGCAGCGTCCTGAACGACTCGAGACCGGCGGCAGACAGTTCGCTCGGCGGCAAGGCGCGCCGGTACTTCTCGCGCGGTCCGAACCTCCAGAGGCGCTCCCCGAAGAAGACCGTGCGCGCGTGTCTCACCGTCGGCACGCGCGCCAGGATGGGCAAGCTGAAGAGCTCCCGCAGCTGCTCCTCGCGCCGTAGCCGTGGGTCGAGCGCGTTCATCGCGAACGCGCCCCCGATGCCGAGGATTACGCCAGCGAGGAGACCAGCTGCGAGGGTGAGCCTAGGGCGCGGCGCAAACGGTCCCGAGGGTGCGTGGGCGCGGCTCTCCAATCGCAGCGTGGGATCGCCGGAGGCGCGGATGCTCTCCAGCTGCACAAGCTGCGTGCTGAGGACCTGAGTATCGTCGCCACGCTCCGCCGCCGCGGCGATCTGCTCCCGGAGACGGGGAATCTGCCGGTCGAGCTCCCGGCGTAGCTCTTGCGAGCGCTCGGCGACGGCCTCCGTAGCGAATCCGTTGGCTATGTCTCTCGCGAGGCCAGGCGAGTCGGCCTCGGCGCGTACCGAGACGATGTTGCTCTGCGCGACCGGCTCGGCCGAGACTGCCTCAAGCAGTGCCGTGACGCTCCCCTCGAAACCGAGCTCGCGCTTCACCCGCACCGCCACATCGCGGCTGCTCACGAGCCGAGAGGCGGTCTCCACATCTCGGGTCGGATCACTCGATTCGTGGATTACCGGCAGTCCTCTCAGCGCGGTGTCATCCTGGCCGGCGGGGATCACCAGGAGGTCGGCCTCTGCGCGATACCTGTCGTCGGCCACGGCGAGGTAGAGCGCCGCGACCAGCGTGGTGGCAACGGTCACTGCCACGATCAGGCGGAGGCGCTCGCGTAGTGTGTGGAGATAGCGCTCAATACCGGGGATCCCCACCTGGGGACGGCGCCAGGGAGCGCTCGCGGAATCGCGGGCCGCTTGCGGATCGGCTGGATTCATGCGACTACTATGACATCGGCCTGGGGCGCTTGATGCTCTTCAAGAAACCCCTCAGGAGAGCCACCGGGCTCCGCTTTCTACCGAACGTCGACGCGGCCTGATCTGTCCAGGGTCACCGCGGCAAGCGCGACGGTCCGGGTTGACCGGTTGACGTGTTGGGACTCGCGGTGGGGCGTGCGCGCGGGACCGCCGAGGTCGTTAGCCGCTCGGCCTCCCGGGACGCGGTGTCTAGATTTAGCCGGGTGGCCATGCGGGGCGAGCCGGTGGACGTGAGCGTGCTCACTCCCGTCCTGAATGAGGAGGCGCATATCCGCGCGGCTGCCGCCACGATGCTGGCGCAGCGTTTCGATGGGTCGATCGAGTTCCTCTTCATCCACGGGCGCTCGCAGGACCGGACCCTCGAGATCCTGCGGGAGCTGCAGCGAGCCGATCCGAGAGTGCGGATCTTGGAGAACCCGAGGCAAAGCACCCCGGTGGCGCTCAACATCGGTTTGGCGGAGGCTCGGGGCGAGTATGTCGCGAGGATGGACGCCCACACCCTGTACCCGGAGGGCTACCTCGCGCACGGGGTCGCGCGCCTGCGCCGAGGCGACGTCGCACACGTGAGCGGGCCCCAGGTTGCCCAGGGCGATGGACCTTGGTCGCGCCGGGTCGCCCTCGCGCTCGACACGCGACTGGGCACTGGTGGCGCAAAGTTCCGGCATGCTCCCGAGACCGAGATCGAGGTGGACAGCGGCTTCACCGGCGTCTGGCCGCGCTCCGTCCTTGAGGCGCATCGGGGGTGGGATGAGGAGTGGGACAACGACCAGGACTCGGAGCTCGCCGCGCGCATCCGCGGCCGCGGTGGGCGAATCCTTTGTCTCCCGGAGATGGAGGCCCGATACATCCCTCGGGACAGCCTGCCTGGCCTCGTGCGCCAGTACTGGCGCTACGGCGTGTTCCGTGCCAAGACCGCTGGCGCACACCCCGAGAGCATGCGGCGCTCTCATTTGCTGGCGCCGAGCCTCGCGCTTTCCCTTGCGGCGTCCGTCTTGCCGCTGCGTGGCCTTCGCCGGATCGCCCGTGCGGCGCTTGGGCTCTGGTTCACTGCCGTGGCCGGAGTGACCGCAGCGGTGGGATGTCGCAAGGCGCGGAACGTCAAGACGGCGCGGCCGGCGGACATCGCCGCCTTGCCGGCGGTCTTCGGAGCGATGCACCTGGCCTGGGGCTTTGGATTCCTCGCTGGCTGCGTGCGCTTCGGCCCGCCGCTGCGGGCGCTTGCCCACATCGCCCGCCGGAGGTCCAGGTGAGCGGCCAGCGACGGCTCCGCGTCGCCGTCTACGCCGACAACTGGTATCGACACTACCCGGACGGGGTCTACGCGGACCGCTCGCTGGTCGTCTTCATCGCCGGCGTGGCCGCGGCTGCCGAGCACACCGTGCTGCTCGGGCAGCTCGATCCCGACCTCCGACGCGCCCACTACCGTGTCCCCGACGAGGTCGACTTCGTGGGCCTCCCCTTCTACCCCAGCATGTTGAGCTTCCGCGCGCCACTCGCGATGCTGGGCTCACTGCGGCGCTTCTGGCGCGTGCTCCCGCAGGTCGACGTCGTATGGTTGTTCGGTCCTCATCCACTATGCCTTGCCTTCGCCGCGCTCGCTGCGGTGCGCCGGCGGCGCGTCGCGCTGGGCGTGAGGCAGGACTTCCCGGCCTACGTGCGCAGGCGACATCCCGGGAGACGGATTGTCCATTTCGCCGGCGACATCCTCGAAGTCTGGTACCGGTTGCTCGCCCGCCGCTGTCCCACCGTGGTGGTCGGTCCCGAACTCGCGCGCAACTACTTGCGTGCGGGCCGCCTGCTCACCATCTTCGTGTCCCTCGTTCGCGAATCCGACATCGCTGATGCCCGCGAGATGTCCCCCCGCAGCTGGGAAGGAGAACGGACCGTGCTCAGCGTCGGCCGCCTCGAGACGGAGAAGAACCCGTTGATGCTCGCAGACGTCCTCAAGCGGCTCGACACGAGCGACTGGCGGCTATTCATCTGCGGCGAAGGCCCGCTCGAGGGGGAGCTGCGAGCACGGCTGCGCGAGCTCGGCGTCGAGGACCGCGCGGAGCTCCTCGGCTACGTGCCCATCCACGGCGGCCTCATGGACCGTTACCGCGCCGCCGAAGCCTTCCTGCACATTTCCTGGACCGAGGGGATGCCACAGGTGCTCCTGGAGGCCTTTGCGTCGGGGACGCCGGTAGTCGCCACCGCTGTGGGGGGCGTACCCGAGACCGCGGGCGAGGCGGCGCTGCTCATCCCCCCAGGGGACCCCGACGCGGCGGCCCGGGCCTTGGAGCGGCTCGCGGCCGACCCAGAGCTGCGCCGGCGACTCGTGGCCGCTGGCATCGAGCGCGTGCGCGGGCGCACGCTCGAGGCGCAGAGCGCGCGAGTCGCGCGCTTTCTCGCCGACACGTCGGCCGTGCCGGGGCTTCCCTCCACACGGTCTGATGGAAGGCAGCGCGGCGACGTTAGCTCGAGGGAGGTCGGCGCGGCACGAGCGCCGCGCGCTTGAACTGGGGCACCAGCGCGCCGTCGTCCTTGTGTACCTCGGATGCACGCGCCCGACCCGACGGTCGGTCTTGGATTCCGAGGTTTGACCTCCAGCACCTCGCCCTCGGCGAACGGGGAGTGTCGCCGTGGAAGACCGGAGCCGGATGGGTCAGCTCCTCGGTCGCCGGATGGCGATCGCCCTGTACACGGCGGCCACCTCAAACTCTTCGAGATAGGCCCGTAGGCGCGCGCACTCGGAGGTTGCGCGGGCGGCTTGGTCAGTCTCGGTCGGGCGCGTGGGCTCTGTCATCGGTCCCGGTGATACTTGTTGTGGCGCAGAATCATTCCGGCCACCCTTGGGCGGCCCTAGCCAGGCCACAAGCGCGTTCCGCGGAGCCAACGGACGGCAGACCAGGCCTTGATGCGGAAGCGGCGCTCGTCGTCGCCGTGGTAGATGCCGACGCGCGGCCAAGCCAGCCGGCGGGGGCGCGGAAACCGGCCGGGGAGCGTGCCCGCCGCAACGTAGCCGGCGACGCGGGTAGCCTCCACCACGCGCTCGTCGTGGTCGCCGTAGGGGTATGCGAGCGTGCCGCAGGGTCGGCCCAAGCGCTCCGCCAGCGTCGTGCGCGACTCGATCAGCTCGCGCGCGAGATCCTGGTCCGAGAGCGAGGTGAGAGAAGGGTGCGAGCACGTATGTGACCCGATCTCCCAGCCGGCGTCGGCGAGCACGCCGAGCTGCTCCCAGGAGATCGGCCGCAGCTCACGCTCGTAGGGTCCGTCTAGCCAGTTGTCGATCCCGTCCCAGGCCATTGGTCGCTCGGGGTTGGCGGGATAGTCAGTGGGCACGAACACGGTGGCGGGGAAGCCCACATCGTCCAGGATCGGCCTGGCCAGCTCGAGCACCGACAGGTAGGCGTCGTCGAAGGTGACCGCCACCGTGCGCGCGACGGGCGTGTAGCTCACCGCGCGATCAAAGGTCGCGCCCTGGAAGCCGCTCCGGGACAGGAGGTGCAGCTGCCGCTCGAACGCCTGGGGCGTGACCGACAGCTGCGCGGGCCAGCGTTCGCTGACGGCGTGGTAGCACAGCACGAGAAGGTCGCCCATCGGGCCAGATCATGCCGAAGGCGGAGCGGCCTCGCACGCGCCCACCGCCGCGAGCGGCCGTGCCCTCGCGAGCGCTGGCGCGGGCCTGTCGGTGGTCATGCGCCGGGCGACTACGGTGCGACGCGACGCCCTCGTAACGCTCGTCGGCGATCCGCTTGGCAGTGCCGCGGAGCACCCAAGCGATGCCGTGGCGCGCCCAGGGAGACGGTCGGCCGCCGGCAGCCGCCGCACATCATCCGCCCTGGTGTCGCGGCGGATCGCGCACCGGCCGATCAGGAGTCAGCCGTCGATCGAGCCCAGCGCCCGGGGGCGACCGATCGGGGGCGACCCGTCTCGTTGAACCGTTCGCAGGCCGTGCGAGCCGACCAACCCGCGAGGCGGCGATGCCGTCCAGGTCCAGCTCTTGACTGAGCGTCGTGACAGTCATCGACACGAGCCCTGCCAGCAAGCAGAGAGCGGTGATGATCTCGGCCAGCTCGTCGATGTGAGCGCCCGCCACGTCGGCGACTGCGGCGGCTGCGAAGAAGAAGATGCCGACGGCGAACAGCCGAACCGCCGGGCGGTGCGCGAGCAGGACGTCCCGGAACTGCCAAGCGAGGATGGCGACGGGAATCGCATAGAGCGAGAAGATCAGGTCGTCGGGCCGGTTCACGCCCGGGACGTCGGAAAGGAACTGAATATTGTGGCCGAGGGTCTCGTGGAGGCCGAAGCTCTCGTCAGCAGCGAGGAAGACAAGACCGGCCGCGGCGAACGTGTAGAACCGGCGCAACCGCGCGGCCGTCCGCGCCCGGTTGAGGAGCAGCACAGTCATCAACAGCACGGTCGCCGCAACCACCAGCCCGATCGCGCTCAGCTTGTCGGCTTCAGGGCGCGTCTCCTCCGAGGCGTAGACAGTGAAGAGGTCGAGGACACGCACCTTGTAGACAAGGCCGGAGTCATATGGGACGACGCCTCTGCCCTTGTCCTGTACCTCGTAGAGGGAGGGCGCGAGGAAAACCAGCAGGGCAAGCGCGACGGCCCCGACCAGAGTGCCGGCAACCAGCAGCCGCTTCGTCGCTCGGGGCCAGCCGAGGCTCATAACTGATACTTAACACGATTCTGCCAATTCCGTGCTTTCCCTTGCGGGCTACGTGCGGTCTCGACAGCAAGCCGCTCGCCGGCCGGGCGCGCTCCGAGTCGTGTGGCTCTACGCCAGCGAGCTCTGCGTGTGTCGACATCTTCTGACCCGAGGATCGCGATCAAGAACCGAATCTGCGCCACCAGGACTGCGGTCCCTCGGGCTTGTCCTGCTGGAGCCGCGCCCAGACGACCTGCAGTTGGTGCTGGAGCGCGGCAACCCGGTGTCGCGCCCGCGTGAGCTCCGCCTCAAGCGCGGTGCGCGTCTTTCGCTCCCGGGTGATCTCGGCTTCGAGGTCGCGACATTCCCCCTCGACCTCGCGGTATTCCGCCTCGAGCTCACGGCGATCGGCCTCGAGCTGCTTGCGCGCCTGGGCACGGGCCTTGCGCTCGGAAGCCGCTTCGCGCGTCTTGCTCTTCAGGTCGGCCTCGGCGTGCTTCTGCCGCACCTTTGCCTCGGCCAGCTCCTCCGTCCGGTCTGCCAGCCTCGCCAGCAGTTCCATGGCATCCATGGCCCCGGCGGAATCCGGCTGGGACGCCTCCCTCTCATACAGGAATCGCGGTCCGTCCTGCCGCGCTTCGGGCATGTAACGATGCTAGCCGGTGGTGCCCAGGATCACGATCCGGATCTGTCCCACCACGGGCCCTTCCCGGACTTCGTTTCGCCCTGTTGGAGCTGACCCCAGGCGACCTGCAGCTGGTGCTGCAGCGCGGCGACCCGGTCCTGCGCCCGCTTGAGATCGGTCTGAACAGCGGCTCGCGCCTCTCGCTCCCGCGCGGCCTGGGCCTCGAGCTCGCGATACTCGGCGGCCACCTGAGTGCACTCCTCCTCACACTCACGGCAATCAGCTTCGAGCTGCCGCATCGCCTCGCCGTGCGCCTCGCGTTCCGCGTCCATCTCCAGCGTTTTCTTCTTCAGCTTAGATTCGGCGTCCCTCTGCCGCACCCTTGCCTCGGCCAGCTCCTCCGTCCGCTCTGCCAACCTCGTCAGCAGCTCCGCGATGTCGACGGTCGCCGTGGCATCGGCCGGAGATGCATTCCGCCCGCGCAGGTGCCGCGGTGCATCCGGCCGGGTGTCGGGCATGTGACTCATGCTACAGCCGGTTCGCTCTCGCTCGACGGCATTGGAGGGGAATCAGAGCTGGGCCGTTTCGTACTCGGGGAACAGCTGGTTCTTCAGCTGCTCGTACTCGACAATGGCCTTCTCGTAGTCCTCGTGGCGCCCGATGTCCAGCCAGTAGCCCTCGTAGAGGAACGAGCCGACCCGCCGGCGATCCCCCAGGAGCCGTAGCACGAGTTCAGGGACGTCGAGATACGAGCCGGCATCCACGTAGTCGAGGATGGCGGGCTCCGCGACGTAAACGCCCATGCTCACGACGTACGGGATCTCCGGTTTCTCCTCGTAGGCCGTCACCGCGGTGGTTTCCCCCCTCTTACCGTCGAGGTGAACGACGCCGTACTCGGTGTGGACAACCCGTCGATGAGTGGCAATCGTGAGGATGTTGCCCGCCTGCCGGTGTGCATCGAACAGGTAGCCGTAGTCGAGCGTGGTGAGCACGTCGCCGTTCATGGCGAGGAAGGTGTCGTCTAGTCCCTCGACGGTTGCGAGGGCGCCGGCCGTGCCGAGCGGCTCCTTCTCCATGTGGTAGTCGATCGAGACGCCGTGCCGCGACCCGTCGCCGAAGACCGCCTCGATGAGGTGCGCGAGGTAACCGACCGCGAAGATCAAATCCGTGAATCCGTAGCTCCGCAGCTGGTGCACGACGACGTCGAGGATGGCGCGATCGCCGATCGGCAACAGCGGCTTGGGCAGCACCGTGGTGTAGGGACCCAGGCGGGAGCCCTTGCCGCCGGCGAGGATGATCGCCTTGTTGCTCACCGCCTGCGGATGTTCATCTTGCCGGTGTCGCGATGTACCGCCACGTCGCATCCGACCAGCAAGGTTGCGGCGGTCCAGAAAAGGATGCGCAGGTTGAAGGCCAGGCTCCGCCGGTTCGCGTACATCCTGTCCAAAGCGACCTTCTGCGGCAGGATGCGACTGACGTAGTGGCCGACCGGGTCAGCGGGATCGAGAATGCGCCGCTCATCGACGAAGGCGATCTGGGACAGGCCCGTGATCCCCGGCCGCACCGACAGGATCTCGGTGTACTCCTCGGGATGGAGGCCGACGAACTCGGCGGCCTCGGGTCGTGGGCCAACCAGGCTCATGCTTCCCCGGAGCACGTGCCAGAGCTGCGGGATCTCGTCGATCCTCAGCGTCGCGAGCAGCCCGCCGATGCGCGTGAGGCGAGCGTCCTCGCCGGTAGTCAGCGCGAGGCCCTGTGCATCAGGGCTCATCTTGCGCAGCTTCAACATCCGCAGGCGCCTCCCCCGGTATCCCACCCGCTCGCAGCGGAAGAAAACCGGGCCTGCCGACTCCACGCGGACGGCGATCACGGCTACCACGATCAGCGGAACCAAGATGATCAGGAGCAGGGCCGCGAAGACCACGTCGAAGATGCGGATCGCGACACCGCTCAGGACTTGACGCGTCGAGGGGCGAGGGGCTGCCGGTGCCAGGGCGGCCGGCGTCAGTGCTGCGACGCCGGGCTCGGACTCCGACGTTGGGACAGCAATCTCCCCACCCGTACTCAGGCTCATTGCACCGATCTCCAAATTGGGCGCCTCCCTCCTGGAAACACCCGCAGTTCAACGGAACGAGTCCTAATATCGAAGGTACATCCGATGCGGGAGGATCGCTACCAATTACGCGGCCAATCCCTTGCGTAACGGTTACTTGGCGCGAACGCAACGGGTCGCTGCGGAACTTTCGAGGCTGAACTCTTCGGCGCTAGAGCAGCCGCTCGAGTCCCACCGTTGGCGAGCGCTCGAGCGAGGCGACCTTGCGTACCGCCAGGAGCACGCCCGGCATGAACGACTCGCGGGCCGTCGAGTCGTGGCGGATCGTAAGCGTCTGGCCGGGGCCGCCGAAGACGACCTCGTGATGGGCGACCAGCCCCGGCAGACGCACGGAGTGGATCGGCTCGTGGACGTTGCCGCCCGCCGCCCGGACCAGATCGGCGGTTCGCTTCGCCGTGCCGGATGGTGCGTCGAGCTTCCGGTCGTGGTGCAGCTCGACGATCTCGCACTCGGGCATGTGCGGCGCGACGCGCTGGGCCAGCTCCATCATCAGCACGGCCCCGATCGCGAAGTTGGGGGCCACGAACAGGTTGGCGGAGCCGACGCCCTCGAGTGAGGAGAAGTCGGCGCCGGTGGTCCCCATAACGCAGTGAACCCCGGCCTCGAGGCACTCCCGTGCGTTGTCGACGGCCGAGTCGGGGGTGGAGAAGTCGACCACGACGTCGGCGTCGCCGAGCACCTCGTGAAGAGGGGTGTGGAGCAGGGGATCGGCGCGGCCCACGAGCGAGAGGTCGTCGGCGGCGTCGACCGCGCCGCACACGGTCTGCCCCATGCGTCCGGCCGCGCCGGAGACGGCTACGTTGATCATGCCGCGAGCGCCGGGGACACGGCACCCAGCGCCGCGCGGAAGGAGCTCTCGTCGGCGCCCACGCCCGCCGCCGACATGTCGTCGGGGCGATAGAGCTCCCCAGCGAGAGCCGCGACGTCGTCGAGCGTCACGGCGTCGAATGCCGCAAGCACCTCGTCGACGGTCATGAGCGGCACGCCCATGAGGATGGAGTTGCCGAGCCGGTTCATGCGCGTCAGGGTGCTCTCCATCGACAGCACGGTGCGGCCCTTCACGTTCTCCCGAGCTCGGTCGAGCTCCTCCTCGCTCACGCCGTCCTCGTGCAGGCGTCGCAGCTCGGTGCCGATCACGTCCATCGCCTGCGCCACGTTCTCGGGCCTCGTGCCGACGTAGATGGCGACCTGTCCCGAGTCCGCATAGTGGCTGGCGTACGAGTAGACCGCGTAGGCGAGGCCGCGCTTCTCGCGCACCTCCTGGAAGAGGCGCGACGAGGTGGAGCCGCCCAGGATCGTGTCGAGCACGCGCAGCGCGAAGCGGCGGTCGTCGGCGCGGGCGATGCCGGGTCCGCCGAGGCACAGGTGGTACTGCTCGGTCTCCTTCTGGAAGAAGCGCAGCGCGGGCGCGACGCCATTGGGCGACACCAGGCCCGCCTGGCCCGTGCCGGCCTGGCCGACGGCCGACTCGACCAACTCAACGATGCGCTCGTGCTCGAGGTTGCCGGCCGCCGCCACCACGATGTTCCCCGGCACGTAGCGGCCGTCGTGCCAGGCGGCGATCTCGGGCACCGGCACCGAGGAGACGACGTCGGCGCGTCCGATGATCGGTCGTCCCAGCGGGTGCTCGCCGAAGATCGCCTCGGCGAGAACGTCGTGCACCTTGTCCTGGGGCTCGTCCTCGTACATGGCGATCTCCTCGATCACCACCTGCCGCTCCGACTCGATGTCCGGGTAGGCGGGCCGCAGCACCATGTCCTGGAGCACGTCGAAGGCGCGCTCCAGGTGGCCGTCGAGGAAGCGCGAGTAGACGGACGTGGTCTCCTTGCCGGTGCCGGCGTTCACCTCGGCGCCCATGGCGTCGAACGCCTCGTCGATCTCGCGCGAGCTGAAGCGGTCGGTGCCCTTGAAAAGCAGGTGCTCGAGGAAGTGCGAGATGCCCGCCTGCTCGTGGCCCTCGTCACGCGACC
>Ga0081538_10004620_pt1 | contig 12639 bp, 11 predicted proteins | sample TabmetS5T2R1_FD_71022 | JGI IMG/M metagenome (GOLD analysis project Ga0081538, IMG submission 71022) | Tabebuia heterophylla rhizosphere microbial communities from the University of Puerto Rico - S5T2R1 | ecosystem: Host-associated > Plants > Roots > Rhizosphere ...
AGGCGCCTGTTCGGCACCGACGGGGTTCGGGGGGTCGTCGGCGACGACCTGACCGAGGAGCTCGTCGAGCGCCTCGGACGCGCGTTCGCCCGCTGGAGCGGCGGCGCGGACGTCCTCATCGGTCGCGACACCCGCGGCTCGGGCCCGGCGCTCGAGGCCGCGCTGGCGACCGGCCTGACCTCGGGCGGCTCAGACGTCGCGCTCGGCGGCGTGCTGCCCACGCCCGCTGTGGCGCTGCTCGCCGAGGACGCGGGGGCGGTCGTCTCCGCCTCCCACAACCCGGCCGCGTACAACGGGGTCAAGTTCTTCCAGGGAGGCTGGAAGCTCGAGGACGCCGAGGAGGAGGCGATCGAAGGCCGGCTCGACGACGAGGCCGGGTCCGGCTCGCCGGGCTCAGTCCGCGCCGTCCCTGGGCTCGCGGAGCGCTACGTCGAGCTCGTCTGCGAGCGCTTCGGCGCGCCGCTTCAGGGCCTCCGGGTCGTCCTCGACTGCGCGAACGGGGCGATGACAGAGGTTGCTCCCGCTACCTTCGAGCGGCTCGGGGCAGTTGTCTCCGTGGTCGGGGCCGAACCGGACGGAACGAACATCAACGCCGGCTGCGGCGCGACCGACCTCCGGCTGCTCGCGCGCACGGTCCCCGAGGAGAACGCCGAGCTCGGGCTCGCGTTCGACGGGGACGGCGACCGCGTGCTCGCGGCGGACGCTGCGGGGCACGAGGTCGACGGGGACCAGATCCTCGCCGTGCTGGCGCCGCACCTGGGCGTCGACCTGGTCGCGGTCACGCAGATGACGAACCTGGGGTTCCACCGGCTGATGGCCGAGAACGGCATCCGCGTCGTGACGACGGACGTGGGCGACCGCTACGTCCTCGAGGCGCTCCGCGCGGAAGGCGGCGTCCTCGGCGGAGAGCAGTCCGGCCACGTCCTCTACCTCGAGGGCCACGTGACCGGAGACGGCCTCGCGGCCGGGCTCCTCCTCTGCCGTGCGGTCGTCGAGCAGGGCCGGCCGCTCTCCGAGCTGGCGGCGGTCATGCCCCGGTATCCGCAGGTGCAGGAGAACGTGGCCGTGCGCAGCAAGACCCTCCCGGCGAGCGTGCGCGACGAGGTCGCCCGCCTCGCCGCCGAGCTCGACGGCAGGGGGCGCGTGCTCGTCCGTCCATCCGGCACGGAGCCGGTCGTGAGGGTGCTTGCCGAGGCGGAATCGGAGGAGGAAGCGCGCCGACTCTGTGCTACGATCCGGACTCTCGTTCAGCGAGAGCTCGGCTAGAACAGCAGCCGGGCTCCGCGTTTTTTCGACTCGATTTTCGGGAACGGTAAGGCTCTACGGCAGGTCATAGGCGGAGATAGTCGGGTCGGGACCCCGGCGAGGACTTGGAGGGGGTTTTCGAGTGTGCGGGATCATCGGATACGTAGGCTCGAGGACTGCGAAGGAACTTCTGCTCCAGGGCCTCGAGAGGCTGGAATACCGCGGCTACGACTCGGCAGGCCTCTGCCTCATCGAGCCCGAGGGGCTTGACTACGTCCGGGCCGTCGGCAACCTCGACCAGCTGAAGGAGGCCGCCGGCCAGAACGGCTCGCCCGCGACCACCGGCGTCGGCCACACCCGCTGGGCGACGCACGGGAAGGTCTCGTTCGAGAACGCCCATCCGCTCACCGGCTGCGTCGACGCCGAGGTGGCCGTCGTCCTGAACGGCATCGTCGAGAACTTCCTCGAGCTGCGCGACTCGCTGGTCGCCGACGGGCACACGTTCACATCCGAGACCGACGCCGAGGTGGTCGCGCACCTCGTCGAGCGCCACTACGAGGGCGATCTCGTCGAGGCGGTGCGCGCGACCTACGCCGCGCTCGAAGGGCACTTCGCGTTCGTCGTCATCCACCGAGCCCACTCCGACACGCTCGTCGGCGCCCGCCTCCAGTGCCCGCTCGTCGTGGGCGTCGGCGAGGGGGAGATGTTCCTCGCCTCCTCGATCGCGGCGTTCCTGCGGGAAACGCGGCAGGTGAAGCTGATCGAGGACGGCGAGATCGTCGCCATCACCTCGACGGGCGTGCGCTTCGTCTCGGTCGAGGACGGCCGCAGCCGCGAGCGTGAGTCCATGGAGGTCGACTGGGACGACGAGGCGGCGGAGAAGCAGGGGTACGAGACCTTCATGCTCAAGGAGATCTACGAGCAGCCGCAGGCGGTCTCCGACACGATCGGCGCGCGCGTCCGGGGCGGGCGGCTTGACCTGGAGGACCTCGGGCTCACGGATATCGAGATCCAGAACCTCAGGCGTATGGTCGTCCTCGCCTGCGGTACGGCGTACCACGCGGGCGTGATCGGCCGCTACATCGTCGAGGAATGGGCGCGGCTCCCCTGCGAGCCCGACATCGCGAGCGAGTGGATCTACCGCAATCCCGTGCTCGCCAAAGACACCCTCGTCGTCGGCATCTCGCAGTCCGGCGAGACGCGTGACACGGTCCAGGCCGTCCGCCTCGCGCGGGAGAGCGGTGCGCGCACCGTTGCGATCACGAACCTCATGGGGACGCAGATCACGCGGGAGGTCGACCGCGTGCTCTACACCCGCGCGGGCATGGAGACGGGCGTCGCGGCCACCAAGACGTTCACGTCGCAGGTGACGCTCCTCTACCTGCTCGGGCTGAAGCTCGCCCAGGTGCGGAAGACGCTGCCCGAGCGGGAGATCGAGCAGCTGCTCGCCGAGGTCCAGTCGCTGCCGGCGAAGATGGCCACGTACCTCGACGGCGACCATCCCATCGAGGAGATCGCGCAGCGGCACTACCAGAAGCCGTTCTTCCTCTACCTCGGGCGCCACATCGGCCTGCCGGTCTGCCTCGAGGGAGCGCTCAAGCTGAAGGAGATCTCCTACATCCCTACCGAGGCCTACTCGGCCGGGGAGATGAAGCACGGCCCGATCGCCCTGCTCGACGAGGAGACCCCGGTCGTCGTCGTGGCGACCGACGGGCACGTCTACGACAAGGTCGTCTCCAACATCCAGGAGGTCAGGGCGCGCGGGGCGGAGGTCGTCGCCATCGCCACCGACGGCAACGAGGACATCCAGCACCACGCGGACGACGTCGTCTACGTGCCGCGCACGCACCCGTTCCTCCAGGCCGCGCTCGCCGTGATCCCGCTCCAGCTGATCGCCTATCGCATCGCCCGGCTGCGAGGAATGAACGTCGACCAGCCGCGGAACCTTGCCAAGACCGTCACGGTCGAGTAGTCCTTACCGGGATCCGGTCATCCGTTCCGGCCGTAGACGGAGGTAGCGGTGGGCGTCGTGGTGTTCGTCGAGCCGGTGAGAACCTCGCGCACCTTCGAGGCGGCGATCGAGAACCTCCTCGAAGGGATCGAGCGCGCGCGGCTGCGCCAGGACGACCGCCTGCCCACGGAGGAGCAGCTCGCGGGCCAGCTCGGGATCTCGAAGCCCACGCTCCGGCAGGCGCTGCGGGTGCTCGAGCGCAGTGGGCTCCTGCGCGTCCGGGCAGGGAAGGGCGGCGGCATCTTCATGGCCTCCGAGGTCGTCCCCGTGGACGCCATCTCGCACAACGTCGCCGTCGAAGCCGAGGACGCGGTCGACGTCCTGCGCGCCCGGCGTGTGCTCGAGGGCGCGGTCACGGTGATGGCCTCGCGCGCGGCGACGGAGGAGGACTACGCCGGGATCGAGCGCACGAACGAGCTGATGCGGCGCAGCATCGGCGACCGCCCGCGCGTCATGGGAGCAAATGCGATGTTCCATCGGGCCGTGATCCGCGCGTGCCACAACAGGACGCTGCAGAGCGCGATGCGCAACTTCGAGGCCGAGTTCGCCCCCATCCGGGACACCTACCAGGGCGGTCGCGAGAACGACGAGGAGGCGCTGGCGGTGCACGAACGGCAGGTGGACGCCATGCGCCGGCAGGACCTGAAAGCGCTGGCGGCCGTCCTCGACGAGCACTTCGGCATGCTCGAGGAAGAGTTCGCGCGCGCGCTCCACCGCCGCTGGGAGGACCTCTTCGGCGAGATCGCCGAGCAGACGCTCCGCCTCGGCGCCACCCCGCGCGGGCGCTCGTAACGACCGCGCGGCGCGGATGGCCCCTAGGGGCCGGCGCCGACGGGAGGTGGTAGGTCGACGGCGCCGGCCCTTTCGCGGAGGACGTCTTAGGCGGTTGCCTTCGGCTTGCGGAAGAGCGCCACGCCGAGAGCGATGAGGCCCGCGGCGAGGCCGGCGATGCCGAAGACCATGGCGACGGTGGACATGTTGTCGTCGTCGTCCGAGCTTACGGCCGGAGCCGCAGCCGTCTCTTCGGTCGTCGTCTCGTCGGTCGTCGTCCCGGCGGCCGGCGCCTCCTCGGCCTCCTCCTCGGGAGCGACGACGGTGATGCGGGGAGCGGGCGTGTCCGCCTCGGGATCGGGATCCACCCAGTTGACGACTTCCCCGCTGGAGTACGTCTGCACGGCGGGGAAGAGGATCTCGTCGCCGGGGGAGGCGTCCTCGGGGACCTGGAAGCTGAGCCCGAACTCGTCGAACCCGTCGGTCGCGATCGGGGGATCGCACGTCCAGGTGACGCTCACGATCCGCTCGGTGATGTCCTCGACAGGCTGGTCGAGCGCCTCGCGCTCGACCTCGCGCTCGCAGGACGGGTGCGCCTGGAAGCGAGCCGTGAGGACGTTCTCCGGGAACTGGACGCTCACGGTGGTCGTCTCGGCGTCGTCGCGCTCGTTGGGGACGCGGACGGCCATGGTCGCGAACGCGCCGGGCTCCCACTCGCTGGGCTGGAGCGTCACGTGGGCGACGGCCGCCGCCGGGAAGACGACGGCCGCCAGGACAAAGCAGATGACGAAGCGACGTAGCATCGTTGGCTATCTCCCTTGGATGGGTACGGTGATGTTGTCTGTCAAGAGGTCGAACTCGCCCAGCAGGGCCTCGATGCGGAGATCCCAGTCGCCGGCGATCGAGAGCGACGCACCCTCGGCCACGAAGGTGCCGGGCTCCGCAGGATCAGGCTCGGCCGTGAAGTCCAGCGGGCCGATGTCCTCGCCGGGGAGCGAGGCCGCCACGGTGACCTTGGTGATCTCCTCGGCGTCCGCCGCCTGCATGAACGTGATCGTGATCGTGTTCTCTCCGGGCATGGCCGGGTCGACGGCGACCATCGCCTCCGACTCACCGAGCTGAACCGTTCCCTCGAACGGCTCGTGCCCGGGCTCCATCTCGGTGCCCGTCATCGTGGCGTGGTCGCCTTCCGCGGCCTCCATCTCAAGCTCGGTCCGCGCCGGCTCGGCGTTGATGAGCACCGCCGTGACCGCCACGATCGCGACCATGATCGCGATCTCCACGCCGGTGGCCCGGAGGAAGCGACGCCGCTCGAGCACGGAGGCGATCCCCGCCCTGAGCCGGGGCACCGCGTAGCGGTTGTTGTAGGCGCCCAGGGCGAGGAGCGGGATGACGAGCACGATCTTCGCCAGGAGGAGAAGCCCGTACTCGGTCTCCCACAGGCCGCTCCAGGTCCTGACCTGGAGGTAGCCGGAGATGATGCCGGCCGTGAGCAGAGCGACGACCGACAGGACTGCCATGTTCGAGAACCGGGGGACGGCCCGGGTGGCCAGCGGCCAGCGGTCGTCGCCGGCGAGCCTGAGGGTGAGGAGCAGGAAGGCGAGGCCGCCCGTCCAGATCGCAGCCGCGATCACGTGGAAGATGTCGGACGTGAGCCCGAGCGCTCCCAGCGTGCTGGCATGACCTGAGAAGGACGGCGTCAGCGCCAGCCCCGCGCTGAGGGCGAGTGTGAGCCCCGTCAGCAGGCGGCGCTCGCGCTCCCTCGAATGTCGGAGGGCGAACGCCGTCAGGGCCAGGGTCGCCGCCAGCGCGGCCTGGATCAGGATCACCTCGCCGTAGCGGGTCTCGATCACCGTCGTGAACAGGTCCCACGAGATCGCATCGGCGAGGCTGAGCCCGCCCGCGGCGGCTCCCTGCAGGAGGATGTTGGCGAGGCCGACCAGCGCCAGCGCGCCCGCCAGAGCAGCGATCACGCCGTAGAGCCGGCGCCGAATTCTCCATTCGGCTGAGGAAACGGCGACGGCCAGGCTGGCCGAGCCGCCCACGACGAGCAGGAGCAGGGCGAGGTCGAAGAAGCGCCCCGCCGTGAAGAGGACGTCGACGGCCTCCGACGTGCCAGTGAGGGCGTCGATGGACACGTTGGCCGCCCCGACCCCGCGTTCCAGCACGTGGAACACGAAGGCGCCCGAGATGGGATCGGAGTCGTTCGAGACGACGCGCCAGGCGACCGTGTACGTCCCCGGCGCGAGCTCGGAGGCGATGCCGACCACCACCTCGTTCCTCACGGGTTGGGTGACCTCCCCCGAGTCCACCTGCCGGCCCTGTCCGTCGAACACGCGCAGCGAGCCGAGCGAGGTCTCGACCGGCTCGTTGAACTCCAGCATGACCTCGCTCGGCGACTCCTGGACGACGGCGTCGTCGCCAGGCTCCGTGCCGATGAGCACCGAGTGCGCAAGAGCGCTCGGGGAGAACGCGGCTGCCACCGCGAACGCCACGATCAGCGCTGCGAACAAGCGACCTGGTTGAGCTGGTTGGTGTCGACGGATCGTCCTCTCCTCCTTCCTGGCTCGGGACCGCGCGCCCGCGCAGTCCCTAGAACGTCGAAGCAGGACGCGCTCGCGGAGGAGCGCGCTGCCCGCGTGCGCCGATCAGGACCGGCGCCGCGGGTGACAGGTCGACAAACCGCAGTGCAAGCCTCGTGTCGGGCGCGAAGGCAAAGCGCGGCGGCGAGCCGAGCCGCACCACGAGCGCGTCGGCCGCCGCCAGGAGCGCTCGCGCCACGAGGAAGGCGGCGAGCGCGAACGGAAGTTGCAATGCGAGTCCCACGAGGAAGACGCGCTCGAGCGGCGTCCCCGCGCTCAGCGATCCGGTGAGCACGTGCTCCGCGTGCTCCTGGCAGGCGAAGCCGAGGAGCGGCGCGAGCGCGAAGAACCAGGCGGGCGGCGATCCGGCGCGGTGTCCTCCGGCGAGTACGCGCCCCGCGAAGCCGAGGAGCACGAGTGCGACGAGGAGCGAGCCGACCAGGCGCAGGTCGAGGTAGCCGTGGCCGGTCTCCTCGAGCAGATGGTGGCGGCGCTCGGGGTCGGGCTCGGCGATTCGGTACGCGAGCACGTGCGCGGCGAGCCCTCCGCCCGCGGCGAGCGCGAGCGAGAGCAGCCAGGCGAGGCGGCGGCCGGCCGAGGTCACGATCCTCCCGGGGCGGCGCAGCCGGACAGGCGCGGCGACGCGACCGCGTGCGACACCCCCTGAGTTGTTCGCCAGGTCGCCCCGTCGACCTGGTCCATAGGTTTCCCCCTCTCTCGAAGGGAACTACGCCGGGCGGCGTGTTCCCGGTTTGCCCTTGTCAGGCCGAGAGGAGAGGGGGACCGCGCTGGCTGTGGGCGAGATCGAGCCGGAACGCGGGGGTGCGGCGGCCGTGCGGCGACGCGTAGGCCGGGAGCGATCGCGGCAGCTGCGCGCCGGCGGGTCCGGCGAGCGCACGCGCGAGGCTCTCCGCGAGCCAGAGCACGCGGCGCGCCAGGCCCACCGCGACGAGGCCGAAGGGAATCTGGACGAGTAGGCCGACCAGCACGACCGGCGCGAGCTCCGAGACGCCGCCGGGCGCCGTGCCGAGCGGCTCGATGGTCGCGTGCCCGACGTAGCCGAGCACCGGGACGAGGCCGAACAGCCAGAGCGAGCGCGCCGAGGTGCTCCGCCACCGTCGTCCCAGGACGGCCCCGGCGGCGAGCGGGAGCGCCAGCGCGAAGCAGAGCGCGACCGACGTGGTCAGGTAGCTGAAGTAGCGCTCGAGCGCGGAGCCGGCCATGGCCGCCTCGGACATGAAGGCGTGGTGTGCGACGGCGTGCGCGGCCGCCCACCCGAGGCCGGACAGGGCGAGAAGGACCGGCACGAGGAGCCGAGGGCGGCTCACAGCAGGGGAATGCTACGGGCGATCTCTATGTCTGACAACTAGGTGCTGAACCGGCTCACTCCTCCTCGGGTGGCTTGCGGAGCCGCTTCGTCCGGCTCCGCACCCGCTTCTCGGTGAGCCGGCGCTCCCTCGAGGCCGCCGTCGGCGTGGTCGGCCGTCGCCGCCGCTCGGTGTGGAGGGCCTCGCGGACGGCGGCCGCGAGGCGCTCGAGCGCGAGCTCGCGGTTCCGCCACTGGCTGCGCTCGTCCTGGGCCACCGCCCGCAGCACCGGCCCGGCTTTCGTCCGAATCCGCCGCTTCTGCGCGGCGGTGAGCGTGGACGACGCCTCCACGTCGAACGTCGCCTCGACGCGCGTCTCCGTCTTCTGGGCGTGCTGGCCGCCGGGCCCGCTCGAGCGGGACGTGCGCAGCCGGATCTCGGCCAGCGGGATCGCAAGCCCGCGCTGCACGCGAATAGACTCGGGGCGCATGGCGGCGATTCTGCTCGACATCGACGGCGTCTTGCACGTGTCGGGCGAGGCCGTGCCGGGCGGGGGCGAGGCGGTCAAGGCCCTGCGGGACGATGGCCACCGGCTCCGCTTCGTCACGAACAACACCACGAGGGCGCGTGAACAGCTCGCCGACGACCTCCGCGCGCTGGGCGTCGAGCTGGACTCCGAGGAGCTGACGACGACGCCGGTCGCGGCCGCACGGCTGCTGGAGGGAAAGCGCGTGCTCGCCCTGACGATGCAGGCGGTGCGAGACGACCTCGCGCGCAAGGTCGAGCTGGTCGAGCGGGACGCGGAGGTCGTCCTGCTGGGCGGCGCGGACGAGACCGACGAGACGGGAAGAGTGTTCGCCTACGAGAACTTGAACAGAGCCTTCGCGGAGCTCGAGGCGGGCGCGCGCCTCGTCTGCCTGCACCGGAACCGCTGGTGGCAGACCTCGCGCGGCCCGCTCCTCGACTCGGGCGCCTTCGTGGCCGGGCTCGAGTACGCGGCCGGCGTCGAGGCCGAGGTGGTCGGGAAGCCGACGCAGGCCTACTTCGACGCCGCCCTCGCGGAGCTCGGCGCCTCGCCCGACGAGGCCGTCATGGTGGGCGACGACGTCGAGGCGGACATCGGCGGCGCCAAGGCGGCGGGCCTGCGGGCCGTCCTCGTCCGCACCGGCAAGTTCCGGGAGGAAACCCTCGCGGGCGCCGACCCCCAGCCGGACGGGGTCGTCGCCTCGATCGCGGACGTGCCCGCCTTCCTCCGGGAGACCGGGTGAAGATCGGCCTCGACCTGATCGAGATCGAGCGGGTCCGGGACGCCCTCGACCGCTACCCGCGCTTCCGCGAGCGGTGCTTCACCGAGGCCGAGCAGGCCTACTGCGACTCACGGGCGAACCCGGCCCAGCACTACGCCGCGCGCTTCGCCGGGAAGGAGGCGGTCGGCAAGGCTCTCGGCTTCGGCGTCGCCAGGGCGTTCGCGTGGAAAGACGTCGAGATCGAAGGGCGCCCGAAGCCGTCCGTGCGGCTCTCCGGCCGGGTCGAGGCATGGTCGGAGCGAGTCGGCGCGGGGGAGATCGACCTCTCGATGACCCACTCGAAAGGCATGGCCGCGGCGGTGGCGGTGGTCGCTCCGGCCGGATGAGCTACGACTCCCTCTACACCGCCGAAGAGATGAGGGCGGCGGAAGCCGCCTATCCGGGTCCGACGCTCGAGCTGATGGAGCGCGCCGGCGTTGCCGTCGCCGCCGAGATCGCGCGCCGCTATCCGGACGCGGCCCGCGTCGCCGTGTGGTGCGGGACGGGCGCGAACGGCGGCGACGGCCTCGTCGTCGCGGCGGAGCTCGCTCGTGCCGGGAAGGACTGCGCAGTCCGCCTGTTCGGCCCTGAGGAGAAGGTCGCGGGCGACGCCGCCGTCATGCTCGAGCGCGCGAGGAAGGCGGGAGTGCCCTTCGCGAACGAGCTGGGGCCGGCGGACGTCGCCGTCGACGCCCTCTTCGGCACCGGCTTCAGCGGCGCGCCCCGCCCCGAGGCGGCGCGCGCGATCGGCGGGCTGAACGCGGGCGGGATCCCGATCGTCGCCGTCGACCTGCCCTCGGGTGTCGACGCCTCGACGGGGCGGGTCGCGGGCGCCGCGGTCGAGGCCGAGCTGACGGTGACGTTTCACGCGCCGAAGGCAGGCCACGCGATCGCGCCGGGCCGCTTCCACGCCGGCGAGGTCGTGGTCGCCGACATCGGACTTGAGCCTGCTCCGACGCGGCTCAGGCGCGCGCGGCCCGAGATCCTTGCCCTCGTGCCGCGCCGGCGCGAGCGCGACAACAAGTACACGGCCGGATCCGTGCTGGTGGTCGGAGGCTCGACCGGGCTCACCGGCGCTCCCTCCCTCACCGCAGAGGCCGCCCTGCGCGCCGGGGCCGGGATCGTGACCGCCTGCGTGCCCGCCTCGCTGCACGCCGTGTTCGAGCAGCGACTCGTCGAGGTGATGACGAGGCCGTGCGCCGACGAAGACGGCGCCATGACGCCCGAGGCCGCGGACGTCGTCCTCGAGGCTGCCGAGCGCGCCGGCGCGATCGCGCTTGGGCCGGGCCTGGGGAGGACCGAAGGGACGCGGGCGCTCGTGGGCTTCCTCCTCGACCGCCTCGACAAGCCGGTGGTGCTGGACGCGGACGGCCTCTGGGCGCTCGCCGGGCACCTCGACTGGGTTTTCTCCCGCGATGCGCCCACCGTCCTCACCCCGCATGCGGGTGAGCTCGGTCGGCTCCTCGGGCGCCCCTCGGCCTGGGTTGCCGCCAACCGCCTCGATGCGGTGCAGGCGGGCGCCGACGACACCGGCACGGTCGTCCTCCTCAAGGGCGCGGACACGCTCGTGGCCGGGCCGGGCCGTGACCCGGTGGTCGTCGACCTCGGGAACGCCGGGCTGGCGACGGCCGGAAGCGGAGACGTGCTCACGGGCGTCGTCGGAGCCTTCCTCTCGAAGCGCCTGGAACCGGGGCTCGCGGCCGCGGCCGCTGCCGCCGGCTGCGGCGTCGCCTCCGGCCTCGCCGCCGAGCGGCACGGGCAGGCCGGGATGATCGCCCGCGACGTGATCGAGGCCCTCTCGCCCGCCCTCTCGGCGTGAGCGAAGGCTCGATGCGATCGACGATCACGGTCGACCTCGGCGCGCTCAGGCGCAACGCTCGAGTGCTCCGCGACGCCGTCGCGCCGGCGGAGCTCTGGGCGGTCGTCAAGGCCGATGGGTACGGCCACGGCGCGGTCGGCGCCGCGCGCGCGGCGCTCGAAGCCGGCGCCTCGGCGCTCTGCGTCGCCACGGCCCGCGAAGGCGGCGACCTGCGCGAGGCCTTCCCCTCGGCGCGGATCCTCGTCATGGGCCCGCTCGGACGAGGCGAGGACGCGCTGGCGCGCGACGCGCGCCTCGAGGCGGCGATCTCGACCCCCGAGCTCCCCGAGGGGCTGGACGTCCACCTGAAGGTGGACACCGGCATGGGGCGGTGGGGGATGACCCTCGAGGACGGTCTGGCGCTCCCGCGCGAACGGGTGGTGGGCGTGATGAGCCATCTCGCCACCGCCGACGAGCCCGACGAGGAGTTCGTGCGCCTCCAGATCGCACGCTTCGGCGAGGCGGCGGAGGCGTTCGCCGGCGTTCCCGCGCACGTCGCCAACAGCGCCGGCGCACTCCGCTTCCCCGAAGCGCGCTTCGACGCCGTTCGCTGCGGGATCGCCCTGTACGGACTCTCGCCCTTCGGGGACGACCCGGCGCGCCATGGGCTGGAGCCGGTCCTTTCGTGGCGGAGCTACGTCGCCCAGACGCGTACGCTCGCGCCGGGCGAGAGCACCGGGTACGGGCGCCGCTTCGTCGCCGAGGCGCCCACCCGCGTGGGCATCGTCCCCGTCGGCTACGCGGACGGCTTCCGCCGCGGCCTCACCGGCACCGAAGTGCTCGTGGGCGACACACGGCGCCCGGTTCTCGGCACGATCTCCATGGACTCCCTGGCGGTCGAGCTCGGGGACGAGCCGGCCGGGACCCCCGTGACCCTGATCGGGGACGGAGTCCTGGCGGAGGAGCACGCCCGCGTGCTCGGGACGATCAACTACGAGATCGCGTGCGGCCTGAACCGCGACCGAACGCGGGCCGAGTGGAGGATCGTCGATGGATGAGCGCATCCGTCAGGCTGTGGGCGACGGGCCGGCCTGGATCGTCGGCGGTGCGCTCCGCGACGAGCTCCTCGGCCGCGAGATCGTGGACGTCGACGTCGCGTGCGCCGATCCCGAGCCGGCCGCCCGCCTGTACTCGCGGCTGGCCGGCGGCGCCGTCTTCCCGCTCTCGGAGCGCCACGGCGCCTGGCGCGTCGCGCTCAGGAACGGACGGACGGTCGACTTCACACCCCTGCACGGGAACTCGATCGAGGAGGACCTCGGCACCCGCGACTTCACCGTCAACGCGATGGCGCGCCCGCTCGGGGAGGACGGGCTCGTCGACCCGCACGGGGGCGAGCCCGATCTCGCGGCCGGGCGGTTGCGGGTGGTCGCTCCCTCCGTCTTCGAGGACGACCCGCTCCGCCTCCTGCGCGCCGTGCGCCTGGAGGACGAGCTGGGCTTCAGGCTCGACGAGGAGAGCGAGGCGCTCGCGCGCGCCTCGGCGGGACGGGTGGGGGAGCCGGCCGGCGAGCGCATCCTCGGCGAGCTCGAGCGGCTCTCGCCGGACGGCTTCAGACGGGCGGACGAGCTCGGCCTCCTGG
>Ga0081538_10004621_pt1 | contig 12634 bp, 8 predicted proteins | sample TabmetS5T2R1_FD_71022 | JGI IMG/M metagenome (GOLD analysis project Ga0081538, IMG submission 71022) | Tabebuia heterophylla rhizosphere microbial communities from the University of Puerto Rico - S5T2R1 | ecosystem: Host-associated > Plants > Roots > Rhizosphere ...
GTGACCTCCTGGCGTAGAGTGTCCCTATACTGTGGGGTAGTCTGATGACGGGCATAGATGGGTTCCTCACCCTCGAACACAACGATGGCGAAGTCCTCGACCACTGTAGTCGCGAGACGGGTGAGGAAGGGTTGTAGGCGGAGCATCCCGATGAGACACCCCTTAAACGTGGTCCCGGTGACGCGGGGCACCACCATCCAGAGTTCTTGGGTGGTGCCCTCGGGGTCTGTGACCCGTGTCACCTGCGCTTCCTGCGTCGTCTGGGCCAGGATCAAGAGCCGCTGCTGGCGTATCGGCACGTCACTATAGGGGTCGCCCAGCACCCCCTCGTCCGCCAGGGGGCCAAGCCCATGGACCCAAAAGGAGGCATCAATCCATACCACGCCCTGCAGATAGGGATCATAGCGGCGTAAGAGAGCCACGTCTTGCTCCCAGACTTCTGGAGAGAACACTCCTCCACCTTCCCAATGCTGCGCCATCCGCTCCAGGGTGCGGAGACGTGACACGGTTTGCTCGGTAATGGCATCCTGGACACTCGTCGCGGCCAGCGTTACCGTACGCCTCACGAGAACAGACTCGTGGGCCAGTAAGGCCTGCCAGAGGGCTAAGGTGACCACGGTGACGATCCCCCCCACGAGCATTGGGGTCCACGGGGAGGGCCCGCTGGCGTCTGTTCCATAGTAGTGCCAGGCAGCCGCCATCACACCTACCCCTAAGATGATACACCCCACCGCAGACAGCATGGCCATGTCCGTGAACGGCTGCCATTGATATGCCGTCGGGACGCCCGTCAGGTATCCGAGGACACCCACGAGCCCCAGGCCGCCCACGAGTAAACCCAGCAGCGCGGGGAGAAGCCGCATGAGCCCATGGCGGGCCGGCAAGCGCAGGACCACGAGAACGGTCCCAGTCAGGAAGCAACTCAGCGCCGTCTGCGGCGCCATCCGTCCGGGGTGCGAGGTACGGACCGTCGTAAACGGCTGCAGGAAGAACTGGTCCAGGCCTAAACTCAGCCCAAAGATATACTCATACAGCGTCAAGAGCCCGATGGCAGCCACCACGATGCCGCAGACCACCTCGAGTCGTAGCCGCTCCCAAGACAGCGCTAGCAACCCAAGGCCACACAGCAGCACACTCAGGGCGGCGTTGTATTGCATCGGGGCGAACGTAGGCCGCACTTGGACTAACCAGGGGCTGTGCGTGTACCATCCGAACAGGACCGCACTCCCCAGCACGACGGCGAGCTCCCCGGCGACGAGCACGACGAGGTCGAGCCTCACAGTCAGGGAAGAACGCTTGGCGGTCAGCCAGAGCTTTAGCATAGGATACAGACTCCTTGCGTGCTGTGCGGACGGCGCTCACCGGCGGCGGACATGCTCGTGTCAAGGGCACCGCTTATACGCTTTCCATAGGTGCGGTGCCTGGAGCAGCCAGGCGCTGTGGTATAGAATTTGCACTGCAGGCGAGGGGGAGCTAGCGGACTATCCAGGAACCAGTCCACTCGTGCGATATCTGCACTCAGAAAGAAGCGCTCCATGGCTGCCATGCTTTCGGGTCCCATGCAAGTGATCTTTGCTACGGTGTTGCCACCGCTCGGTGTGTTTTGTGCCGTCGGTTTGCGCAGCCAATTTTGGCTCAATCTCGTGTTTACCCTGTTGGGCTATGTACCGGGCGTGGTGCACGCCTTCCATGTGCTTCTGAGCTCAGACCCAGAACGGGGTCCATAGTCTCCGTCCGAGCCTTCGCCCGTTATGCCCGCCCTGCACAGGCCAGAGGCAGCGCATGCGTAATACTGTATCACATAATGCTGCCGATATTCCCTGACAGCGCAAAGGTCGGCAAGCCTACCCTCTTATTTTGAGAGAGCAATCCTCCATTGTGTATGTCAATCTCTGTCGCTGTCCCTAGAGATATGCGCTCAGACAGTCCTAGAACATATGGCATCACATTTGCACCTTTAAAAGAGGTACACTTTCCTCAAGAAGGAGGGGCGACCTAAAGTTGCGCCGTGGTCGCTGAGGCAGAACTGGGCACACAACCACACCAGTCGGGAAAGGGGTACACAGACCGATGAGACACCGACAGCTTTCTCAGACGCAGCCAGAGCCCCTCTGGTACAAGGACGCCATCATTTACGAACTCCACGTGCGGGCCTTTTATGACAGCAATGGCGATGGCATCGGTGATTTTCAAGGACTTATCCAAAAGCTGCCCTATTTGCGTGATCTCGGCGTGACGGCCCTCTGGCTCTTGCCGTTCTATCCCTCACCCCTGCGTGATGATGGCTACGATATTGCGGACTACCGTAATGTACACCCTGACTACGGCACTCTGCACGATTTTAAGGTGTTCGTCCAAAAGGCGCATGCGTATGGTCTGAAGGTCATCACTGAGCTGGTCGTGAATCACACGTCCGACCAGCACCCCTGGTTCCAGGCTGCACGGCGTGCCAAGCCTGGTTCACGCAAACGGAACTATTACGTCTGGAGCGATACGGATACAAAGTATGCCGGGACTCGCATCATCTTCCTGGATACGGAAAAGTCGAACTGGACCTGGGACCCGGTGGCAGGGGGATACTATTGGCATCGTTTTTTCTCGCATCAACCCGATCTGAATTACGCCAACCCGCAGGTCTTGAAGGCCGTCTTTCGGAGTATGCGTTTCTGGCTTGATATCGGCGTGGATGGCCTGCGCTTGGACGCCATACCCTACCTGTGCGAGCGTGAGGGTACGATCAACGAGAACCTCCCCGAGACCCACGCCGTGCTGAAAGAACTGCGCCGTCTCCTCGATCAGCACTACGAGGCACGCATGTTTCTAGCCGAGGCGAACCAGTGGCCAGCGGACGTCCGGCCGTATTTCGGTGACGAGGACGAATGCCATATGGCCTTTCATTTTCCCCTTATGCCTCGTATCTTCATGGCCCTGCGCCAGGCCGACCGCCATCCCATTACAGAGATCCTCCGACAGACGCCCGAGATTCCAGATACCTGCCAGTGGGCGCTCTTTTTACGCAATCACGACGAATTGACCCTGGAAATGGTCACGGACGAGGAACGTGACTACATGTATCGGGAGTATGCTGTCGACGCGCGCATGCGGCTCAATCTGGGTATCCGCCGACGCCTGGCACCACTCATGGAGGACGACCTGAACCGGGTACGGCTGCTCTACAGTCTCCTCTTTTCCCTGCCGGGCACGCCTGTACTGTACTATGGGGACGAGATTGGCATGGGCGAAAATATCTTTCTAGGCGACCGGAATGGGGTACGCACGCCCATGCAGTGGTCGGGAGACCGCAACGCCGGGTTTTCGCGCGCTGACCCGCAACGGCTATACCTGCCAGTGATCATGGACCCGTTGTATGGCTACCAGACCGTTAACGTCGAGAGCCAGGAGCGCAATAGTGCGTCACTCTTATGGTGGATGAAGCGCACTATTGCCCTGCGTAAACAGCACAAAGTGTTTGGCTGCGGTCGGACGACCTTCTTAAGCCCGGACAATCGCAAAATCCTGGCCTATGTGCGCCATGACGAGACCGACACGATTCTGGTGCTGGCTAACCTGTCGAACCAGGTCCAGCCGGTAGAACTGGACCTGGCGGCCTACGAGGGCCTGATGCCGCAGGAGATGTTTGGGGGTACAGAGTTCCCGGCCATTGGCACAACGCCGTATTTTTTGTCCCTGGGGCCCTATGCGTCCTATTGGTTCATTCTGCATGCCCCTGAGCCTGTGATCATGTGGACCGAAGTGACGCCAGGCGGCCTGGAAGAGCTGGAGGCGACTCTGCCGGTCCTGGTGCTCTCTGGCAGGTGGGACAGCCTGTTTGCCCCGGAGGTCCGACGCCGTCTGGAAACCGACCTGTTACCGGCATATCTGTTGCACCAGCGCTGGTTTGGCGGGAAAGCACGCACTATCGAGCGTGTGCGCCTGCTGGACTATGGTGTATTGCAAGCGGCGACGCCACCGATTTACCTGGCGTTAATCGAAGTGGCCTATACGCAAGGCGGGGCAGAAACCTATGCGCTCCTCCTGGGCATCAGTACCGATGAGACAGCCAGAACCTTGCTCCAGACCGACCCAACCAGTGTGCTCGCCCGCGTCCGGAGCCGCCAGGGAGAGGGGCTGCTGCACGATGCCGTGGGCACCGAGGCCGCGGCTACCCTCCTGCTCGACCTGATCCACGCACAACACCACCTCACCAGCGCCGCCGGAGAGTTTCGCTCCTTTGTCACCAGGGCCTATCCTGAAGTGCGTGGTCCAGCCGAGGAGCCCTTGCCTATGCGCCGGGTGCAGGGAGAGCAGAGCAATAGCTCAACCATTTATGGGAGTCGCCTGATGCTCAAATTCATTCGCCGCGTTGAGGCAGGCATCCATCCCGAGCTCGATATGGGCCGCTATCTGACCGAAAAAGCTTCCTTGCCCTTTGTGCCACCCTTAGCTGGTGGCTTCACCTATCGCCGCCTAGGCGCCGCGCCCATGACAGTAGCCCTGCTCCATGGCTATATACGCAGTGCCGGCAATGGCTGGGACTATACCATGGACCTGTTGGGAAGATATTACGAACAGGCCCTCGGATATACGGAGGTCCCCCTGGCCCTCGATATGACCATCCAACGCCTGCTGGCGTTGACCGATGCGGACATCCCAGAGGAGGCCCGCAGCGCTGTAGGGACCTATCTGGTTCCTGCTGAAAATCTGGGTCAGCGCACTGCCGCCCTGCATCTGGCACTGATGCAAGGCACGTCGGACGCCGCCTTTGCTCCTGAATACATGACCACTGCTGATCTTAGTGCGCTTGCCGCTGACCTGTGCCGCCACGCTGAACAGATCCTGGAGGTGCTCACAGCGCAGGCCGAGGTGCTGCCAGAGCCGCTGGGAGCCCAGGTATACCAGCTGGTAGCTCAGCGTGCTGCCATCATGGAGCGCCTGCAAGCGGTGGCGACACTGACCCCCGGCATGACGCGCATCCGGTGTCACGGTGACTATCATCTGGGTCAACTCTTGTGGTACGAAAACAACTTTGTCATTATTGATTTTGAAGGTGAACCTATGCGCCCTCTGGCCGAACGTCGGCGCAAGCAGTCGCCCCTCAAAGACGTGGCTGGTATGTTGCGGTCGTTAAGCTACGCCGCCTATGCCGCCCTGTTTGCGTTTACACGGACACGCCCAGAGGATACGGGCCGGCTCGAGCCATGGGCGGCCTTTTGGCAGTACTGGATCTCAGTGCGCTTTATGCAGAGCTATCTCACAACGGTTGCCGGCGCGAGCTTTGTGCCGCCTGAGCGCCGTGATCTGGTGACCCTGCTCGAAGCATTCGTATTGGACAAGGCCTTGTACGAACTCCACTATGAGTTCAACAATCGCCTCGATTGGGTGCGGATTCCGCTCCAAAGTGCCCTACGACTGCTAGAGATATATAGTGCATACTCGTGAGGCATCAGGGGAAAACGATGGCACACATGGCTGTGTCGATGAGTATGAATTGGGAGGCCTCGGGCACTCGGCCTCCCATATACCGGAACTGCCTCAGCGTTTTGCGAACACCTGGCGTGTGAGCACCTGGACCAGCCGCATAGCCCCAGGCGGAGGGGGGACCTTTCCGGAGAGAATCTCCTCCGGGGTTACTGGTCGACCATAATACTCGGCATTCGTGTCATTTCTTGTGCCAATCACCGTCCCTTCAAGCGAGACACCGGCAAACAAACCTTGGCTCCGGCTGTAGGTGTAAATTGCGGCTACTGGTGTAATCGCAGCCTCCGCAGTCCGCCCTATTGGTCCGGCGGCCACACTAATGTCACCTCCTAGCGTGACGTTCACGTCCCGCGAGAAGGCTTGCACGGCCGCATCCGTGTTGAGGATCATCACGAATTCCGTCACCTGAGCACCAATCTGGAAGCCGAAGCCGGCTCCACCAGTGCCAATGGCTGAAGGCCCACTCCAGCCATTCCTGGTGCGTGCCACAACTACCCCTGTCCCGCCACGGCCACTAATGCCGAACCCGGCTTTAATAACCGTCATGATGGCCAATCCTCTGGCATCTTTGAGCACCGCCTGTGGAATAGCCTTCTCAGGGACGGCTTGGAAGCGTTCAATAATCGTGGCCGCTTGATCGACATCATCCTGCATGCTGGCGTAGACTGGGGATGCACCCAGCAGTACAACGCCAAACGTCAATACAGCTATTAATACAAAGATTGTCCGCACAATCTTCTCCTATTACATGGGTCAAGTGATTTGTAAAAACAGTGTAGCGTAACCAAAGATCACATATTCACCATCTTGTGGCCAACATGCACACGATCTATGGCTCTTGCCATGTTGTATAGCAAACTTCATGCCACAGTGCTGACAGAGGCAGTGTTATGCTGACTCTACTGGTGGACTGGTGAATAAAACTACCGCCAGTGGAGGTACCACCAGCGTCAGGGAGTAGGGCCGGCCATGGTACGGCACTGGGGCGGCCTCCACTGCCCCCAGGTTCCCGTAGCCGCTTCCCCCGTATGTCCTGGCATCGCTGTTAAGCACTTCATGCCACATGCCCCCCCAGGGCGCTCCCACCCGATAGTTCAGACGTGGTACCGGCGTGAAGTTACACACCACCAGCATAGGCGCCTGGAGAGCCTGCCCCTGGCGTAGGAAGCTCACAACGCTGTTCTCAGCATCATTGCACTCGATCCAGGCAAAGCCTCCTGGCTCACAATCGCCCTCGTGGAGCGCGGGGGTCTGGCGGTAGAGCGCGTTCAAGTCCATGACCCATTGTTGGAGACCGGTATGCGGGGCACCCTCGAGCAGGTGCCAGTCGAGGCTCGCCTCGTGATTCCACTCCCGCCACTGGCCAAACTCCCCACCCATGAAGAGGAGTTTTTTGCCGGGCTGGGCATACATATAACCCAACAGGAGTCGGAGGTTGGCGTACTGCTGCCTCTCGTCCCCGGGCATTTTGCTGAGCAGCGCTCCCTTGCCATAGACGACCTCATCGTGCGACAGGGGCAGGATAAAGTTTTCGTTGAAAGCGTAGAGGAGGCGAAACGTGAGCGCGTTGTGGTGGAACTTGCGATACAGGGGATCGCGGCGCATGTAGTCCAGCATATCGTGCATCCAGCCCATATCCCATTTCAGCCCGAACCCAAGACCACCGACAGACGTCGGCCGCGACACCATAGGCCAGGCGGTCGATTCCTCGGCGATGGTATATACGTCCGGATACTGCTGGTAGACGGTCTTATTGAAGCGGCGCAGAAAAGCAATCGCTTCGAGGTTCTCCCGCCCGCCCTGTGCATTGGGGATCCAGGTGCCCGGTTGCCGAGAGTAATCGAGATAGAGCATGGAGGCCACTGCATCGACGCGCAAGCCATCGGCATGATAGACGTCCAGCCAAAACAGCGCACTGCTGAGCAGGAAGCTCTGCACCTCATTGCGCCCATAGTTAAACACATAGGTGTGCCAATCTGGATGGATGCCCTGGCGCGGATCCGCGTGCTCATAGAGGTGCGTGCCATCGAAGAAGCCTAAGCCATGCGCATCGTTGGGAAAGTGCGACGGTACCCAATCGAGGATCACGCCAATACCGTGCTGGTGCAAGGTATCAATGAGATACATAAAGTCTTGCGGCGTGCCATAGCGACGTGTGGGGGCAAAGAACCCGGTGATCTGGTAGCCCCAGGAACCATAGAAGGGGTGCTCCATGACAGGCAAGAATTCGACGTGCGTAAATCCCAGGCGCTGCACGTACTCGGCCAACCTGGGGGCCAACTCGCGGTAGCTGAGGAAACGGTTGTTGTCCTCAGGCACCCGTCGCCAGGAACCCAGGTGGACCTCATAAACCGCCATGGGGGCTGTGAGCGTGTGGCGCTGGGCACGTTCGGCCATCCACGCCTGGTCACCCCAGTCGTACCATAACTCCCATACCACTGAAGCGGTCCTGGGTGGGGTTTCATGGCAAAACCCATACGGATCGGCTTTGTCCACGCTATAGCCCCCATGTCGAGAGCGGATATGATACTTGTACACGGCTCCCGCCTCGACCTCGGCAATAAAACCTTCCCAGATGCCCGATTGGCCGCGGGGCTGCAACGGATGGCTATCCTTGCACCAGCTATTAAAATCCCCCATCACGTATACCTGCGCCGCATTGGGAGCCCAGACAGCAAAATACGTCCCGCGCGTTGCATCGACAGTCAGCGGATGCGCCCCGAGCTTTGCATACAGACGGGAGTGCGTGTCCTCGTTGAAGTAGTGCAGATCACTATCACTCAAAAGTGTGCACCCGGAGGTGACTACCGGCTGTTGTGCCAAGACCTGTGCAGGGCGTCTGGGCTGTCTTGTGCGTCTGCTGTTAGCCATTGCTCACCCCCTTCCCTCGCTCGAGACACTACAGATAGTATTCAAAGTCCTGCTCGGTGCGGATACGACGTCGCAGGTGGAAAATGTGGGCTGGCACCACCTGGGGATGCAGCTCGACGTAGTGCCGTACGCCATGCCAGATATAGCGTGCATCACTGAGTTCATCATGCATCTGTGCGGGTTGTGTTGGATGAAGCCCCAGGGTGTCGAGCTGTAACTCGACCCAGCCACTATGCACGTGATAGGGACTCAAGTTTACCACTACGAGAACAACGTTGAACCGGTCTGCAGTACTCTTGCTGTAGCAGAGGAGTTCAGGATTATCCACTGTATGAAAGTGCAGGCCGTGATTGCTCTGGAGAGCTGGATTCTGCCGCCGGATCCGATTCACCCGCGCAATAAACTCCTGCAAGCTATGACGCTGCTCCAGGTCCCAATGGCGGATCTCGTATTTTTCAGAATCGAGATATTCCTCACTGCCTTCGAAGCGCGGGCGATGCTCGCAGAGTTCGAAAGCTGGGCCATAAATGCCATAGGAGGCGCCGAGCGTGGCGGCCAGCACCAGGCGTATGAGAAAGGCCGGTCGGCCACCGTGCTGCAGATACTCTGTGAGAATGTCAGGGGTGTTGGGCCACAGGTGCGGGCGGAAATACTCACGGATGTCAGTCTGGGTCAGCTCGGTGAAGTAGCGCGTGATCTCCTCCTTGGTATGGCGCCAGGCGAAATAGGTGTAGGACTGTGTAAAACCGCGTTTCGCAAGATTATATTGGACCTTAGGCCGGGTGAAGGCCTCTGACAAAAAAATCACCTCAGGATGTGAGACTTTGATCTCGTTGATCAACCATTCCCAGAAACGCAGGGGTTTAGTATGGGGGTTGTCCACGCGGAAGATGCGCACACCCTGCTCGATCCAGAAGCAGACGATACGCTTGAGCTCCTCCCAGAGTGCCTGCCAGTGTGCTGTGTCAAAGTCAAAGGGATAGATGTCCTCATATTTCTTCGGAGGATTTTCCGCGTATTGCACGGTGCCATCAGGGCGCCACCGGAACCACTCCGGGTGCTCCTGCACATAGGGATGATCGGGAGCACATTGGAAGGCGATGTCGAGGGCTATCTCTATCCCATACTCCTGGGCTGTGGCGATCAAGCTCCGGAAATCGTCCAGAGTCCCAAGCTGTGGCTGGATGGCCGTATGCCCGCCGGCGGCCGCCCCAATGGCCCAGGGACTGCCTGGGTCATCGGGAGTGGCCACGGTGGCATTGTTCTTGCCCTTGCGATGCACCTGGCCAATAGGATGAATGGGAGGGAGATAGAGGACATCAAAACCCATACGCGCCAGATAGGGTAGACGTGCCTCACAATCCTTGAAGGTCCCGTGCTGGCCTGGCAGCGCCGCGCAGGAGCGTGGAAACATCTCGTACCAGGTGCTGAAGCAAGCCTTGTCACGATCCACTACCACCGCGAACTCGCCTGGGGAGGTAGTCGCAAAACGGCGGTCAGGATACAGGGCCATGAGCCTGCGTAAGGTCTCATCCTCCAGGACCAGGCGGGCCTGTGCCAGGCTACCTGACTCCAGTGGCATACACAGCTGGCGCGCTCGTTCTTGGAGCTCCGCAGCATCTGTGCCGGTAGCCCGCTGGCTGGCAGCTTCGACGAGCTCGGCACCAATCAGTAATTCGACCTGCACCTCTTGTTCTGCCTCCACCCGCTTGCGCAGGGCCGCATACCAGGTGGCAAAATGGTCCACCCAAGCCTGGATACTGTAGGAGTAACGTCCAAGCTGGGACACGCTAAAGCACCCCTGCCAACGGTCATTGCCCAGCGGAGCCATGGCGACTTCCGTCCAGACCGTGTCGCGTGCCCAGCGATAGCACAGTACAGCGTTCAGCAGGTCGTGACCATCAGTAAAGATGTCAGCCTCAACCACGACCTGTTCGCCGACGGTGCGTTTAATGGGAAAACGGCCAGCGTCGATGGCTGGCTGTATCCCTTCAATAATCACTCGTCTCCGCCCCGCGTCAGGATGCATACAGCCTCCTCTCCTCGTACCCTACTGAGCAAACACCATGCCAGGTGCGACAGAGAGGGCAGTGGAGAGCGATAGCCGGCTCATCTGTCACACTCATGACCACCAGCGCCTCCACTGGGACTGGCCGGGGCCCTGCACCTGAGTGATCGCCTCCCGCGCGATTCTAGCAGACACGGGTCTCTGCTGCGCCCAGAAGCCGGCGATAAGTGCATTCGTACACAGAACGTTCAAGGTCCCAGGGACGCCTTGAGCTGCCTTGATAATCCGTGTCAGTGCCCTGGAGGTGAAGACGGTTTCTGCCTGAGTGGTGGCTTGAGCCAGGCGGTGGTAAATGTAGGCTCTGCTCGCCTTTGGCGTGAAAGGTGAAAGAGTATAGCGTACCACAGGACCCGGCGTAAGGTGGTGCAAGGCCAAGGCGTCTAATTTGGAGTTGAGCTCTGGGTGACCTGCCAATACCATATGGAGTATAGCCCCCGTAGAGGCTACATACTCAGTAAGGGTCCAGAGCTTTTTGAGGGTGACCGTCGGCATCAGGTGGGCATCATCAATGCCGAGCATGACCGAGTGCTGCTGACATGCGGCGAGGAACATGTCCAACGTGGCTGTGGCCAAATCGAGTTCTAGGGCTTGATAGAGCACCTGCAACAGAGTCCGAAAAGCCAGATCAGTATACGGGATATAGATAGTTTTGTACTGCCGCTGCCGAGCGAGCGTCAAGTACACGTGCAGGAGCAGGGTTTTTCCGAGGCCAGCAGCGCCAAGTATTGCTCCCATGCTCGGGTGTGTATGCAGGCTGTCGATGAGGGTGGCTAAGGCATCTTCATGGTGTGGATTTGGAAAGAAAAAAGCAGGATCTGGGGTGAGGTAGAAGGGGTTTTGCTTGAGGTCGTAAAATTGCCAGTACATAAGCGAATTGCCGTAGCAGCCTTATCTTTGTAGAAGATGTTCCGTTCCTAGGCTGCAAATGTGATACCATCTGGGCTGTGGTTACGGGGATATACTCGCACGGCTAGCAGGAGGTATGGAGTGAGTGCACCGCCAACATGAGAGCCTCCTCTCAAAATGAGAGAGGCCGGTCCACCTCAAGAGGGAGCCCTGAGCACCCTCTCACCCTGAGAGGACGGGGAGCGAGGGCCCCAGAGAGCTGGGACCCAAGCCCTTACCCTCACCCTTTCCTGCTAGGAGAGGGAACAGTGGCATGCCTCTTGCTCTCTAGAGCTTGCCTGGAGAAACAGGGCTTTCATATCACCCTAATGCCAGCCTCCACACGCAGGAGGAGACTGCCTATGGCAAGCGTATTCGCCCGTCGCTCCCCGGCCCCACCCCGCGTCTGGGGCATGCTCATGGACTACTGGCAAGTGCCAGATTCCCTGGCTGTAACCTGGTGGCAGGCTCTCGGTCGCTCACATCATACCCGTGCTCTGGCTGTACGCCAGGCAGTGTTACTCTTTGATGCCGCACCAGTGGCCGAGGTGTATTCCCTGGTCTACGGCGTGTGCGCCCCGCAAGCTGTGATCGAGATTCTCGAGGCGTTGGTCGACGAGGGGCAGTTACCACGGAGCCAAGCTACGGCAATCGAGGAGGCGGTACTGTGCCATGTCGACCGGGAAGGCGAATGGCGTTGAGCATGATGCAGCGCTGTCTGGCCGTTGTATGGAGTGTGCTGACGATAGGGCTGGCAGTGATAGGAGCCGAGGCGCAACCGACAGTGACGGTAACGATGCGCCTGGCTGAGGCGGAATGGCATGTGGTCAGACAAGAAGTGCTACCGCGGTTTGAAGCGGTCTCAACTACCGCGTCCGGGCTATCGACGTCCCACCAGAAACTCTGGTGCAACGCCTGCGGGCAATGCAGCAGGCCGGACGCATGGAGATTGACCTCTTTGCGCAGGACAATATGCGTCTTCAGGAACTGGTCGATACAGCCCTGGCTGCCCCTGGCGCTCCCAGGTCTGGCAGTGTGCGGCCTCCTTGTCTGGCTGTTATCCTGGGAAGAATTTACGCTGCGACCTATCTCACCCTGGGAGCCAAGACCATGCCGCTGCAAGTCTACTATTATCTCTATCAGGGGAACTGGTTTGACACGGCTGTGGCCACAACGCTCATGACCGTCCCAGTGCTGACCCTGAGCGCCTTCTTACAGCGCTACCTGCGTGAGACGAACCTGGCTGGCGTGATGCGCTGAAACAGCGCGTGTGCGCTAGCGACGCTTTTGTCCCGAGTATTGATTTCAGAAAAAATCGTTTCTTTTTGCCTG
>Ga0081538_10004622_pt1 | contig 12634 bp, 16 predicted proteins | sample TabmetS5T2R1_FD_71022 | JGI IMG/M metagenome (GOLD analysis project Ga0081538, IMG submission 71022) | Tabebuia heterophylla rhizosphere microbial communities from the University of Puerto Rico - S5T2R1 | ecosystem: Host-associated > Plants > Roots > Rhizosphere ...
CTCGGCACCCTGAACCGGGTAAAGGCCTCGCTGCTGACCATCGCGGCCATGCTGGCCATCGCCTACACCAGCCGCTTCGCCGGGCTCGACGTGGCCCTCACCGGCAGTGACACCTCGTCCAATGCCCTGTTCGGCAACCTGCAGCAGATCACGGCCCAGCAGGCGGGGCTGAGCCCGGTCCTCACCACGGCCGCGAACTCCAGCGGCGGGGTGATGGCCAAGATGATCGACGCCCAGAGCATCGTCGTGGCCGGGGTCGCGACCGAGCAGCAGGGCAACGAGGGCGAGATCCTGCGGTACGGCTTCTGGCATGCGGTCGGGCTCGGCTGCCTGATGGGCGTGCTGGTGTTCCTGCAGTCCAACCTGCTCTCCTGGATGATCCCCGGGTAGCTGCTCAGGTCGCCCGAACTGGACCGCTGTGGAGACCGCGTTGTTGGAGTACCTGCAGGGGCGCGCGACAGGCTGTCGGATCGCGCGGGCGGCGGGGGTCGAATCCGAGATGGAGCTCCCGTTCGCCGGGTTGCATCAGCTCTGCGCACCGATGCTGCACCGTCTGGAGCGTCTGCCGGGCCCACAGGGCGATGCCCTTGGGGCGGCGTTCGGGCTGCGCGAGGGCGACGCCCCGGATCGATTCCTGGTCGGCCTGGCCACCTTGAGCCTCCTGTCCGACGTCGCCGAGGAGCACCCCCTGATCTGCGTGGTCGACGACGCCCAGTGGCTCGACCGGGCCTCGGCGCAGGCGCTCGCCTTCGTGACGCGCCGGCTGGTGGCCGAGTCGGTCGCCGTGGTCTTCGCGGTGCGCGACTCAGGCGACGATCAGGACCTGACGGGCCTATCGGAGCTGCAGGTCAACGGGCTGGCCGACCCCGATGCGCGAGCGCTCCTCGAGTCGGTGATCACCGGCCCGCTCGACGAGCGGGTGCGCGATCGGATCGTGGCCGAGACGCGCGGCAACCCGCTGGCCCTGCTGGAGCTGCCGCACGGGCTGACCCCCGGGCAGCTGGCCGGCGGGTTCGGGTTGCCCGACGCCCCGGCGCTGTCGGGACGGATCGAGGAGAGCTTCCAGCGGCGGCTGGAGGCCCTGCCGCCCGACACCCGAGAGCTGTTGGTGGTGGCGGCGGCCGAGCCGGTCGGGGACCCGGTCCCGGTGTGGCGCGCGGCTGAGCGGCTTGGGATCGGGATCGAGGCCGCGCCACCGGCGGAAGCGGTCGGCCTGGTCGAGTTCGGCGGCCGGGTTCGGTTCCGCCATCCGCTGGTCCGCTCGGCGGTCTACCGGTCAGCCCCGCAGGAGGCGCGCCATCGGGCGCACCGGGCACTCGCCGAGGCGACCGATCCCGACCTCGACCCAGACCGGCGCGCTTGGCACCGCGCGCATGCGACGCCGACGCTCGACGAGGACGCCGCCGCGGAGCTCGAGCGGTCGGCCGGCCGCGCCCAGGCCCGCGGCGGCCTGGCCGCGGCCGCCGCCTTCCTCCAGCGCGCCGCCCAGCTCACGCCCGAGCCGGCGCGCCGGGCTCGGCGCACGCTGGCCGCCGCGCAGAGCAAGCACCAGGCCGGCGCACCCGACACGGCGCTGGAGCTGCTCGCCATGGCCCAGGCCGGACCGCTCGACGAGCTCCAGCAGGCGCGCGCGGAGCTGCTGCGCGCCCAGATCACGTTCGCCGTGAACCGGGGCCGGGACGCTCCCCCGCTGCTGCTCGCGGCGGCCAAGCGGCTCGAGCCGCTCGACGCCACGCTCGCGCGCGAGACCTACCTGGACGCGTTCTCCGCCGCGCTGTTCGCCGGCCGCCTGGCTCGCGGCGGCGGCGTCCGCGAGGTCGCCGAGGCGGTGCTCGCGGCGGACTGGGGAGACTCCTCTCGGCGGTCCCCGCTCGCCTGCGATCTCCTGCTGGACGGGCTGGCCATCCTGACCACGCAGGGCTACGCGGCCGCGGCCACGACGCTGAAGCGGGCGTTGCTGGCCTTCCGGGACGAGCCCATGTCCGAGGAGGACACGCTCCGCTGGCTCTGGCTCGCCTGCCGCATCGCCCGGGCCCTGGGCGACGACGCGAGCTGGGACGAGCTCACCGATCGCCAGGTGCAGCTCGCCCGCAAGGCCGGCGCGCTCTCCGTGCTCCCCATCGCCCTGATCGAGCGCTTTGGCGTGCAGCTGTTCGTCGGCGACCTGGATGCGGCGGCGTCGCTGGTCGCGGAGGCGGAGGCGGTCGTCGAGGCGACCGGCAGCCAGCTGGCGCCCCAGGGCGCCATCGCGCTGGCCGCCTGGCGAGGTCGTGAAGCCGAGGCCTCGGCGCTGATCAAGGCCAGCCGGCAGGAGGTGGAGCGCCGCGGCGAGGGGCTGTGGCTGGTCGCCACCGAGTGGGCCAGCGCGGTGCTCTTCAACGGCCTCGGCCGCTACGAGGACGCCCTCGCCGCCGCCGAGCAGGCCGCCGAGGACCCGCACGAGCTGGGATTGTCGACCTGGGTGCCGACCGAGGTCATCGAGGCCGCCGTACGGTGCGGCGAGCCCGAGCGAGCCGCCGGCCCCCTCCTGCGGCTCCAGGAGATCAGCCGCGCCGCCGGCACGGACTGGGCGCTGGGGGTCGAGGCGCGCTCGCGAGCGTTGCTGCGCGACGGCGCGGCCGCCGAAGCGCTGTATCGCGAGGCGATCGAGCGGCTCGGCCGCACCCACATCCGTGTGGCGCTCGCCCGCGCCCATCTGCTCTACGGCGAATGGCTGCGCCGCCAACGTCGGCGCATGGACGCCCGCGAGCAACTGCGCATCGCCCACCGGCTGTACGGCACGATGGGCATGGAGGGGTCGCCGAGCGGGCCCGTCGCGAGCTGCAGGCCACCGGCGAGACGGTGCGCAAACGCTCCGTCAAGCCGCGCGGCGGGCTCACCGCGCAGGAGCTGCAGATCGCCCGGCTCGCCAACAACGGCCTCTCGAATCAGGAGATCGCCGCCCGGCTGTTCATCAGCGCCCGCACGGTCCAGTACCACCTGCGCAAGGTGTTCACCAAGCTCGCGATCAGCTTGCGCAGCCAGCTCGACCGTGTCCTGCCCAGCGAGCCGAGCACCGTCGGGTCGGGCTAGTCCTCGCCGCCGGCGGAGCGCGACCGCCTGGCCTAGAGGGAGCGGACGGCCTCGCCCGCCGGGACGTCGCCCTCGAACAGCTCGAACTCGACGCCGATCGTGTTCGGCGCGCGCAGGCACTCGAGCAGCACGAGGGCGACGTCGTCGCGGGGGACGTCGGCGCGGCCGCCGAAGGCGCGGCTGACCAGGACGCGGCCGCTGCCGGGGGCGTCGGTCAGGTGGCCCGGCTTGACGATCGTCCAGTCGAGGCCGCTCTGCTTGAGGGCGTCGTCGGCGTCGCGTTTGGCCTGCAGGTACGGGCGCATTGCCTCCGCCGCGCCGGCGACATCGTGGGTGCCGATCGAGGAGACGAGCACGAACCGGGGGACGCCGAGGTCGCTGGCTGCCTCCATCGACCTGACGGCCGCGCCGTAGTCGACCGTCCGCTTGCGCGCTGGCCCGCTCCCGGGCCCGGCGCCGGCGGCGAACACGATCGCGTCGGCGGCGCCGAGGTGCGGGCGCAGGTCGTCGCCGCGCTCGAGATCGCACAGCACCGCTTCGGCGCCCGCCGCCTCGAGGTCGCTGGCCTGCTCGGGCTTGCGGATCACGCCCCGGCCACGGTGCCCGTCGCGGGCGAGCAGCCGCAGCAGGCGCAGGCCGACCTGGCCATGGCCGCCGATCACCAGCACCTCCATGGCCGGCAGTGTACCCAGGCCGACGCCGAGCGTCCGGCCGGCAAGGCGAAGTGGTCTACTGACGCCATGAGGAGCGAGATCGCGCGCCGCTTCAAGCGGTGGTTCTGGCGGCCGCCACGGGCCCACGGCGAGACCATCGCCGACCGGCAGGTCAGCGTCCTGGAGCTGTTCTACGACCTGGTGTATGTGGCCGTCATCGGCCAGGCGGCCCACCACCTGGCCACCCATGTCACCGTGGCTGGGCTGGTCGAGTTCGCCGTCGTCTTCGCGCTGATCTGGATCGCCTGGATCAACGGCTCGCTGTACCTGGAGCTGCATGGCCGCGAGGACGGACGGACCCGCAGTGTCGTGTTCCTGCAGATGGGCATCCTGGTCCTGCTGGCGGTGTTCACCGCCGAGGCCGCAGACGGCAGCGGCCGCGGCTTCGCGCTGGTGTACGCGACCTACCAGGTCCTCCAGACCGGGCTGTGGTCCAGCGTCTGGCTCCAGGACCGTCGGGACCGCACCGAGTTCCTGGCGGCCACGGGGGGCTATGTGGTCGGCATCGGGGTGTCGGCGGCGGTGATCGGGGCCAGCGCCCTCCTCCCGGCCACCCCCCGACTCGTCGTGTGGGCCGGCCTTTCCGTCGCCTGGATCGTTGGCATCGCGCTGGCCGCCCGCAGCTCCCGCCTCGGCCTGGGCCTGACCCCGACCGACTCGCTGGTCGAGCGCTTCGGGCTGTTCACCATCATCGTCCTCGGCGAGGTCGTGCTCGGGGTCGTGGCCGGCCTGTCGGAGGCCGAGCGGGATGCCAAGACGATCAGCACCGGGATGCTGGCGCTGGGCCTGGGCTTCGGCTTCTGGTGGATCTACTTCGATCTGGTGGGCCGCCGGCTGCCCAGAGCCGACGGTGGCGCGTGGTCGAACTGGGCGATCAGCCACCTGCCGATCACGCTGGCCATCACCGCGGCCGGCGCCGGGATGGTCAGCCTCATCGGCCACGCCCATGACCCGAGGGCGCCGGCGGGCACGAGCTGGCTGCTGGCCGGTGCCGTGGCCACCGGCCTGGTGGCCCTGATCCTCACCGAGCGGGCGCTGGTCGACGCCGAGCGCCTGGTCCTGGTGTTCGGCCCCCTCGGCCTGGCGCTGGCCGCCGGCGCGGTCGCGTCCCTGCTGGTCGGCTGGCTGCGACCGGCGCCCTGGCTGCTGGCGTTGCTGCTGGTGGTGATCCTGTCGGTGGTCTGGTGGTTCGCCGTCAGCCGCTTCCTGCGCGCCGACGCCTGGGGCGAGCCATGACCGGCGAGCGTTCCTGGCGTCCTGGGCTCCGAGCGTCGATCGGCCAAGGAGGATGGGATGGGCTTCGAGCAGGCGATGGACGCCGTCGCCAGAGGCGTCGAGATCATTGGGATCGTGACCCTCATCCTGGGCCTGGCGGCGGCCCTCGTCCGCGCCGGGCTGGCCCTGACCCGCGGCCAAGGTGGGGAGGAGGCCTACCGGATCGTCCGGACAGTGTTCGGACGCAGCATCCTGCTGGGGCTGGAATTCCTGGTCGCGGCGGACATCATTCGGACGGTGGCCGTCCAGCCGTCACTCGAGAACGTCGTGGTCCTGGGGCTGATCGTGCTCATCCGGACGTTCCTGAGCTTCTCGCTGGGGGTGGAGATCGACGGACGCTGGCCCTGGCAGCGTGGCGCTACCGCCAGGTGATGATCAGCCGGTCGGCCGCCGGGTCGAGCGCTGTGCCCAGGGCCGCGCAGGCCGACCGGAAGCGGCGCCGCATCCAGGCGGCGTCCTCGCCGGTGGCCAGGCGGGTGTGGCAGAACTCCAGCTTCAGCGGGAGCGCCTCCAGCCGGACCGGGCCGCGCCCGTCGAGGGTGACCAGGAACAGCAGCCCGAGGTCGTTGCGCAGCCGCGGGTCGACCCGGTAGTCGTCCAGGAAGTCGCCCAGGTCGTACAGGACCGGCCCGGCGACCCCGTGGGGCACGTGCGCGGAGTGGCCGGCGACGAGCGTGGCGCCCGCCTCCACCAGGGCGGCGGCGGCGCGGCGGACGTGAGGCACCGGCGCCGAGGTCATGTTCGGGCCCCAGTGGGGCGTGACCAGCGTGACGTCGGCCTGGGCGGCGGCCTCCCGCACCGCCCGCGGCAGCCAGTCGGGCACCCCTCGGGCGAGGTCGGCGAAGGCGACCCCCGGACCGCCGGGCCCGGCGGCGAAGTCGGCCGGGTGGTCGGTGACCCCCAGGACCGCGACCCGCAGCTCCCCGGCGGTGAGCATGGCCGGGCGGCGCGCCTGGTCGAGGTCGGACCCGGCGCCGACGGCGGCGATGCCGGCCGCGGCCAGGTGATCCAGGGTGTCGAGGAGGGCGTCGACGCCGTAGTCCAGGGCGTGGTTGTTGGCCAGGGTGACGCAGTCGGTCCCGAGCAGGCCCAGCAGCTCGACCGCCCGGGGTGGAGCCCGGAAGAAGAACGGCTTGCCGGGCGCCTCCCAGCGCCGCCCTCGCTCGGAGACGCAGCACTCGAGGTTCAGCACGACCAGGTCGGCCCGGCCCATGGCGGCGGAGACCTCGGGCGCGACCAGGGCCCCCGGCGCCGTCGTGGCCAGGGCGCGGGCGACACCGCGGCCCAGCATGGTGTCCCCGGCCAGCGCCACGGTGACGGTCATGGCTCGTCCCGACCTTCCCGGCTCCGGATGCCGTGGGCTCCCACCAGCGGGACGAAGTAGGCGGGGGTCAGCCAGGCCTCGGCCACCAGCCGGTCGTTCTCCTTGTGGAAGGCGGTGACCTGCTCCCGCCCACCCGGCCCGACCGGTTGGACCAGCCTGCCCCCGGGGGCGAGCTGCTCGACCAGCGGAGCGGGGACGTGGGGGGATGCCGCCGACACCACGATCGCGTGGTAGGGGGCGCGGTCGGGGACGCCCAGCGTGCCGTCGCCGACGACCACCGTGACGTGGCGCAGCCCGGCCGCGGCCAGGTTGGCCCGCGCCTGGGTGGCCAGGTCCGGGAAGCGCTCGACCGAGACCACCTCGCCGGCCAGCTGGGCCAGGACGGCGGTCTGGAAGCCCAGCCCGGTACCGACCTCCAGGACCCGCTCCGTGCCGGTCAGCCTCAGCGCCGCCACCATCCTGGCGATCAGGCTCGGCTGGGTGGTCACCTGTCCGCGCGGGATCCGGATCGGCTCGTCCAGGTACGCCTGGCCGGCGGCCTCGGGGGGCACGAACCGGGTCCGGGGCACCTGGCGGAAGGCATCCAGGACCCGGCGGTCCCGGACACCCTTGGCGCGCAGGACCCGGACAAGGTCGTCAGGCGAGCGGCTAGGCCGTCGACCCCTCACGGCCGATCCGGTTGACCAGGTCGCCAGCCGCCTCACGGATCTCCTCGGCCAGCCGGCGATCCTGATGGGTCTGCTCTTCGTAGGTCGCCAGGCGGTCACTGGCCCGGTCCAGCAGCGAGGACAGCGCCCTTGCCTCCTGCTCGCTGAGCGTGATCTGACCAGCCATCACGACTCCTTTCTCCTTGGCCTGTGGTCAGCGCTGGTAGGTGCCGACGAGTGTGCCGCTGGCCAGCTCCTTGCCCTCCAGGGCGCGGCGCAGGTCGTCGGCTGACGCCCCGGCCACCAGCCCAAGGGGCGCCGAGGCCGCGAAGAGTTGGAAGAAGTACCGGTGCGGACCGTCTCCGACCGGCGGCATGGGGCCGCTGTAGCCTTCCTCACCGAAGTCGTTACGGCCCTCCACGGCCGCGGCCGGATGCTCCCCCTCGGCCAGCCCCGGCGCGGTCGGCTGGAGCCCCGCCAGCACCCAGTGAACGAAGATGCCGCGAGGGGCGTCGGGGTCCTCGCAGAGCACGGCCAGCTCGGCAGCCCCCTCCGGCACCCCGGACCACTCCAGGGCCGGTGACAGGTTGTCATGGTCCTTGGCGTGGCGGGCAGGGATCGGCTGGTGGTCACCGAAGGACGGGCTGCGCAACTCGATGCCGGCCATGTCAGCCCAACGACCTACCCGCGCACCGGCGGCCGAAACCCAACCGCTGCCGCCGACCGCTGCCTGTCCGGGCAGCAGCGTGCCCCGCGGCTTGACGGTCGGAACTCTGACTATATAGAGTTAAGCCATGAGCCGGACCCCGCGCAGGCTGCTGCTGGTCACGTCCGGGGTGGTGGTGGCGGCATGGGCGCTGCTCTACGTAGTCGTCATCACGACCGCCCCGCTGTCCTATGACCCCGCGACCGAGTCCGCGGCCAAGGTCAACCGGGAGTTCGCCCTGCTCCTGGCCGTCCCCACCGCCCTCTGGGTGACCGCGGCGCTGACGCTGGTGGAGCACTGGTGGCTCCGGACCGGCGAGCGCCTGTCCGCGATGGACCCGCCGGGGCGGTTGCTCGCGGCCGCGGTGGCGACCCTTCCCGACCACCGGCGCGAGTGGGGAATGGCGATGAACGCCGAGCTGGCCGAGGTGCGGGGACGATCGCCCCGGTGGCGGTTCGCCCTCAGCAGCGCCCGGGTCGCGCTGCGGCTGCCGCCCGAGGGCGGCTGGCCGGTGCTCGCGCTGACGACCGGGGCCGTCGCGGTGGCGGTCGCGGCCGCCGGGCCGGCGGTCGACGCGGCGGTCCCCGGGCTGGGCGCGTTCGCGGTGAGCTTCGTCGGGCTGGTCGGCGCCATGGCGGTCCTGGCCGTGGCGCGCTCGCGCCGCGTGCGGTTGCCGGTGCCCGCGCCGACCCTCCTGGTGACCGGTGGAGTGGCCGCGGCCATCACCCTGACCGTGATCTTCCTGGTCAGGGATCCGGTCGCGGCCCGGTACCTGCCGCCGGCCAACGCGGTGTTCCTCGCCGCCGTGCTGGCCGGTTGCCTGTGGATCGCCGTGGCGGCGCCGCGGTCGCTGGGCGCCAACCGTCTGGCGCCGCACCTCGGCGTCGCCGCCGCTGTCGTGCTCGTGGTCGGTGAGCTGCTGCTGATCCGCGCCACCTCCCACCCGGGCATCGAGCCAGCGGGGCGACAGCTTCTGGAAGGGCTGGCGGCCTTGTGGTTCTGGCTCGGGCCGGTGGCGGTCTTCTTCGTCCCCGCGTTCGCGGCCGGGTGGGTGGGGCGGTCGCTCCGCGCGGGCCTGCAGGCCGGCATCTGGGCCGGCATCGCCAGCCTGCCGCTCCTCTACGCCCTCTGGCTGCACGAGGCGCTGCGCCTGTACGCGATCAACGGCGGGCTGCTCTGGTTCGGTGACGGCGCCCCCGAAGGCGAGAACCTGAGCGCCGCGCTGTTCTGGACGCTCAGGTTCGCCCCCCTGCTCGGACTCCCATTCGTGGTGATCGGCGCCGCCATCGGAGCGAACGCCCGGCGAAGCCCACGCCGAGCAGCAGGTTCAGGCCCACGGCGATCCAGCCCAGCGCGTTGAAGGGGCCGAACAGCGTTCCCCACAGGGCCAGGACGATCCCGACGCCGTAGGTCACGGTGAGGGCCCGGGCGATCGCCTGCCCGCCGGCGGAGTCTGCGGCCTCTCTGGCCAGCCAGGTGGTCAAGCCGATGGACAGCAGGTCCACCCCGAACCAGCGGGCCATGTAGGTCCCCTCGGGGTTGGGGTGATGCCGTAGAGGTCCAGGATCGGGCCGGTGGCCACCAGCAGCGCGATGCCGTAGCCGCCGGCGATCACGGCGTTCAGCAGGAACAGCCTCTTGCCGGTCATGACGCTCGCTCCCTTCTGGGATGGCGAATGGGCGGTGGTCAGGCGTCCGGGCCGGTCGGCGTGGACTGTGGCTCGTCCTCCTCTCGGGTCAGTCCGTCGATCACCCGGCGCAGGAGGGTCTTGAGGGTCTCGAGCTCATCGGCGGTCAACATGCGGGCGGCGAACTGGTTGCCGGCCATCGACTCGGCCACCAGCGTCTCGCGCAGCGCGTGCGCGCGCGGGGTCAGCCGGATGCGGGTGGCGCGCCCGTCGCGCGGGTGGGGCTCGCGGCGGACCAGGCCGTCACGCACCATCCGGTCGATGGTGCGCGCGACCGTCGGCGGCTCGATGGCCACCACCCGGCTGAGCTGGCGTTGGGTCTGGCCGTCGTCGGCGTACAGGAACAGCAGGATCGCCCACTGGGCCAGGGCGACGTCGTGGCGCTGGAGCCGCCGCGAGAACATCTGGGCCATGAGCCGGGCGGCGCGGTTGACCAGATAGCCGAGGTTGTCGTCGATGGCGTAGCTGGCCTGCGGGGGTTCGACCGCAGGCTCGGCGCGGGTCAAGCGGATCCTGCGTGCCATCGCCTGCTCCTCGGAGACGAGCCGTCCGGCTATCCGTTAGCATACTACCGATATTGATAGCATGCTATCGGGGAAGATCCTACTGCTGTTCCCTCTTTCGGGTGATGCCGCGCTGGTGGCGCATCCCTAGCGTCAAGGCATGTGCTGCCGTCCTGGATGGGAGCAGTGATGGACGACGCTGCGATCTCCGCCCGCGGGCTGACCAAGGCCTTCGGCGCGACCCGGGTGCTCACCGGGGTGGACCTGACCGTTCCCCCCGGGACCCTGGTGGCCCTGCTCGGCCCGAACGGATCGGCAAGACGACCACGGGCCTGGATCCGCGCAGCCGAGCCGAGCTGTGGTCGGTGATCGGTGAGCTGCTGGCCGCCGGGACCACCATTCTGTTGACCACCCAGTACCTGGAGGAGGCCGACCGGCTGGCCGACCGGATCGCGGTGATCAACCAGGGCCGCATCGTCGCCGACGACACCCCCGACGCCCTCAAGCATCAGGTCGGCACCGAGCGCCTGGTGCTGGTCCTGGCCCGACCCCAGGACCTCCCCCGCGCCGGCGCCCTGCTGGCCCGCGCCGATCCCGGACCGCAGCTGGACGCCGACGCCGGCGCGGTCACGCTGGCCATCCGCCACCCCGGGCAGCTGCGCCAGGCCCTGGTGCGGCTGGACCAGGCGGGCATCGGGGTCGCCCAGGTCGAGCTGCGCGCCCCCACCCTGGACGACGTCTTCTTCGAGCTCACCAAGGTGGCGGCATGAGCACCCCCACCGCCCCGCCGGCCACCCCCCGGCCCCCGCCGTCGGGGTCGACCACGGAACGACGGTGGGCGAGCTGGGCCGGCTGGTCGTCCGCGGCCTCCGCCGCGAGCGCCGCCGGCTGGATGCCCTGTTCGTCAACCTGGCCCTGCCGGTGGCCATCATGGTCGTCTTCGTCTACGTCTTCGGCGGGGCCATCACCACCGGCGCCAGCGGGCTGCGCTACATCGACTTTGTCGTCCCGGCGGTGCTGTTGCTGTCGGCCGGCTACGGGGCCGCCTTGACCGCCGCCAACGTCGCCGAAGAGATGAACGGGGGCCTGATCGACCGGCTGCGGACCCTGCCCATCCGCGGCTGGGTCGTCCCCACCAGCCACGTCGTCGCCTCGGTGGTCCGCAACACGGTGACCGCGGGCCTGGCCTTGATCGCCGCGGTTGCCCTGGGCTTCCGCCCCGAGGCCTCGTTGGGGGACTGGGGGTTGCTGCTGGCGCTGGTCAGCGGCTATGTCCTGGCGCTGTCGGCGGTGGCGGTGGTCTGGGGGCTGGCCGTCAGGTCGACCCAGGCCGCCGAGGCCTTCAGCTTCATGGTGCTGTTCCTGCCGTATCTCTCGGACGGCTTCGTCCCGGCCGAGACCATGCCGAGTGTGCTGCGCGGCTTCGCCACCCACCAGCCGATCACCCCGCTGGTGGCGGCCGCCCGAGCGCTGCTGTTGGACCAGCCCATCGGCGACGCGGGCTGGCTCGCGGCCGCCTGGCTGGCCGCGGCCGTGGTGATCAGCGTCCCGGTCGCCGCCGTGCTCTTCCGCCGCCGAACGACCTCGTGAGGGACGGGTCAATCCCGAGGGATGGGTCGCGGACGCGGCCGGGACGCGAGCTCCGGGCGCATCGGCCCGCCCCGCTGGCCGGCATCGTCGGCGCTGGCTTCGCGGCCAGCCTGCCCCCGGACGGAGCCTGTGGCGCGCTGCTCTCCGCCGCCCACGGCGCCTTCGGCAGGTTGCCGGTGGCTGTCGGGGTGGGCGCCGTCACGGTCGCCGGGTGCGCCGCCCTGGTCGTCGCCGGTCACCTCCAACGACATCAGAGGCCCAGTCGACCCGCGGATCGGCTGAGCGGGACGTTCCGGGAACCATCGGTCGGGGCCGGAGGTTCTCCAACCGGGTCCGCGCTTCGCGACCCGAGGTGGGATGCCCACGGCGAGGAGGCCCCGCTCATGAGGAAGGCATTGGCCGGCGCGGCCCTGGTGGCGGCGCTCGCCCTCGCGCTGGCGGCCTGTGGAGGGGGCGACGAGGGATCCGGGACCGCGGCGCCGGCGGCGCCGGCGACCACGGCCGCGCCGACGGCCGGCGGGACGACCGTCGCGGTGGCCAGCGGCGCGCTCGGTGACATCCTGGTGGACGGCGACGGGCGCACGCTGTACGCCTTCACCAAGGACCAGGGAGACCAGTCGGCCTGCAGCGGGCAGTGCGCCGACAGCTGGCCGGCCCTCACCGGCGCCGCCACGGCCGGGACCGGCGCGCAGGCCTCGCTGCTGTCGGCCAGCATGCAGGCCAGCGGCGTCAACCAGGTGACCTACGGCGGCAAGCCGTTGTACTACTTCGCCGGCGACGCCAAGCCCGGCGACGTCAACGGTCAGGGCGTGGGGGACGTGTGGTTCGTCCTCTCGGCGGACGGCGAGCTGGTCAGGGACAAGGCGACGGAGGAGAAGTCCACCGGCGGCGGCTACCCCTGAGTCAGCGCCACCGCCGGGTGAGCTACCCCTTGGCCTTGGCCCGAGCCTTGATGATGGCTCGGACGACGAGCAGGGCGACGATGGCGACCGCCTGGCCGCCGAGGACGATCCGATTGACGTCCACCGCCGGCTGCCAGCTCAGCTGGTCCCCGCGGAGGACGAACGCCCCGACCGGGCGGGCGGTCACGCCGAACCCGCTGCCCGATCCCTTGCCC
>Ga0081538_10004623_pt1 | contig 12632 bp, 10 predicted proteins | sample TabmetS5T2R1_FD_71022 | JGI IMG/M metagenome (GOLD analysis project Ga0081538, IMG submission 71022) | Tabebuia heterophylla rhizosphere microbial communities from the University of Puerto Rico - S5T2R1 | ecosystem: Host-associated > Plants > Roots > Rhizosphere ...
CTCGGCGACCCGGTGACCGTCGACTACCCCGACGGCATGACCGAGCGGCCGACGGTCGGGGCGATCTACGCCGAGGACAACCTGAGCGAGGCCGGCGGGATCAGGCTGCACCGTGACGCCTACCTGCCCCACACGTCCCGTCCGGCCGACGTCAACATGCTGATCACCCTGGCCGACGGCGTGCCCGTCGCCGAGGGCGAAGCGGCCGTCCAGCGGGTGGCCGACCGGTTCGGCGCCCCCGACGTGCAGACCAACCAGGAGTTCACCGAGTCGATCGCCGGCGAGATCAACCTGTACCTCACCGTCGTCTACGTGCTGCTGATCCTGGCGATCGTGATCGCCGTCCTGGGCATCGCCAACACCCTGTCGCTGTCGATCCACGAACGCACCCGCGAGCTTGGCCTGCTCCGGGCCGTGGGTCAGACCCGGCGCCAGACCCGGACAATGGTACGGGGCGAGGCCCTCACCGTTGGCCTGTTCGGCACCGTCGGCGGCCTGGGCATGGGCCTGTTCCTCGGCTGGGCGTTGGTGTCGGCACTGGCCAGCGAGGGCTTCGGCTCGTTCGCCGTCCCGAAGCTGCCGCTGGCCGTGGTGCTCGCGCTCGGTGCTCTGGTCGGGGTGCTGGCCGCCGTCCGCCCCGCCCACCGGGCCGCCCGCATGGACGTGCTGTCCGCCATCGCCTCGGAGTGACCCCTGACGCGCTTGGCTTCATGTGTTCCGGCCGGCCGGGCCCGAGTTCAGCCCTGAGGCGGAGTGTTGATCTCGCTCCAGGGAGCGATGCCGCCAACGCAACCGCTCGCCACGATGGCAGCGTCGTGAGCGGACGGGACAGGGCGATGAACGAAATGACGCCGAGGCGCCCCGGGGTGAGAGAAGGTGGCGAGTGGCATGCAGAAGAAGCCGGCGACGACAGCGCCGCAAGGCACGGTGACGGCGGAAGGAGGCGAGGTGGCGCGGCGACCACGGCGCCGTTGGCGCCGCCGGCTGGCGGTCGGCGCTGTCGCGGTGCTGGTCGTGTCGCTGGCCCTGTACGGATGGGCGTGGTCGTCGGTCGACCGGTCCACGATCGCCCGGGCGGTGGTGTGGGGCGAGGCAGACGTGGGCGACCAGGACAGGTTCCCGGACCGGCGGATCCGGGCCGGTGCGGACGCCAGCCCGCTCCCAGCCGGCGGCGGGATCGAGCCTCCTGCAGCTTCTGGTGGCGGTGCCGGAGGCGCGGGGTTCGAGAGCCTCCTGGGCAGGACCGGCACCCGCGCGTTCCTCGTCGTCCACCAGGACCGGCTGGTGTACGAGCGCTACCTCGACGGCTCCGACCGGCAAACCCGACAGACGTCGTTCTCGGTCGCCAAGTCATTCGTGTCGACGCTGGTGGGCATCGCCATCGATCAGGGCCTGATCGGCGGCGTCGAGGATCCCGTGACCGACTACCTGCCTGAGCTGGCGGCCCGGGATCCCCGGTTCGAGCGGATCACGCTGCGCCACCTGCTCACGATGTCGTCGGGCATCCGGTACTGGGAAACGGATCTCCCCTGGCCCTGGTCCGACGACACCACAACCTACTATGGGGTGGACCTGCGGGACGTCGCCCGGAACGGGACCCGGATCGAGCGCTCACCAGGGCGGCAGTGGCAGTACAACAACTACCACCCGTTGCTGCTAGGGATGGTGCTGGAGCGAGCCACCGGGATGTCGGTCTCCGACTACATGGCCACCAGGCTGTGGCAGCCGCTGGGTGCCGAGGCCGACGCCACCTGGAACCTGGACTCGGAACGCTCGGGGTTCGAGAAGATGGAGAGCGGGCTGAACGCGACGCCGATCGATTACGCCAGGTTCGGCCAGCTGTTGCTCCACAACGGCAAGTGGAACGGCACCCGCATCGTGTCGAAGGCTTGGGTGCGGGCGGCCACGGCTGTCGACACCGACACCGACCCGGCCGACTCCTATCAATACTTCTGGTGGGTCGATGTCGAGCGGCCCGGGCGCTTCTACGCCCTGGGGAACTACGGGCAGTACATCTATGCGGCCCCCGACGCCGACGCCGTCATCGTCCGCTTCGGTCGCGACTGGGGCGTCGACAACCACAGCTGGCTGGCCACCTTCCGTGGCATCGCCGACCAACTGGCCCATCGACCGTGACGCGGCCGGTCCCCGGTGGCGACGGCGCCGAGCTAGGGCTTGGGCGGGTCCTGCCGCCTGCGCCGGGCCTCACCGTGGTTGCGTCGCATCCGCTCCTGGTACCTGCGGAGGTCGTCGCGCACCTTGCGGCTCGCGCCGAACCGCTCGGTGCACAGCGCCAGCATGGTAGCCAGCATGAGCATGCCGAGCAGCACGGGCAGTTGGGCGGTGAGCTCCACGAGGGATCGCTCCTCAGTGGTCTGGGTCGCTCACCGAGATGCCCCTGAGGTCGCAGAGAGCGGACCGTCGTCCTGACCTTGAAGGAGTACCGCGCCAGGGCACTGCTCTAACGGACGACTTCAGCCTGAGGTCGACCTACTCCCGTTCGGGGATGGAGGTCCCGAACGTCGTTGAGGTTCGGTGACGGTCTTGAAGGGGTGATCACCTGGCCTTGCTGTAGGCGTCGTGGTAGTTCCACCACGCATACGGCGGGGTTTGCGGGTAACTCTCCGGTGACTCCTCCCATTCCTCCTGGCGGCCGAGCGCGGTGATGTCGAGGTAGTTCCAGGTGCTCCCCATCTGCTCGTCACCGCGGGCGTCGACGAGGTAGGTGCGGAAGATCCGGTCGCCCTCGCGGATAAACGCGTTGGTGCCGTGCCACTCGTCGACGTCGAAGTCCTTATCGAAGTCGTCCGTGATCGTGTACCAGGGGATGTGCTCCCATCCGTGGCGCTCCTTCAGGCCCTGGATCTCGGCCTGGGGGGCGCGCGAGGCGAACGCGAGCGTCGTGTTCCGCGCGTTCAGGTGAGCGGGGTGCGCGACCTGGTCGGCGACGAACGAGCAGCCCACGCACGCCCGCTCCGGATACGAGCCGCCCTCGGCGTAGGTGGTGACCTCGGGCCCGTAGAAGGCGCGGTAGACGATCAACTGCCGGCGGCCATCGAACAGGTCGAGCAGGCTCGCCGTGCCCTGGGGCCCGTCGAACTGGTACGCCTTGTCCACGGCCAGCCATGGCATCCGCCGACGCTCGGCGGCGAGCGCGTCACGGGCGCGGGTCAGCTCCTTCTCCTTCACGAGCAGCTCCTGGCGCGCAGCTTCCCACTCCTGCGGCGATACGATCGGGGGGGTCTTCATGCGGACTCCTCACAGAGACTGGGGCCAAGGTCGTCCCGAGCGTCCAGCTTCGCGTCGCGACCGCTGGGCGGTGGGGCGTCCGTTAGTGCGCTCATGCGACTCGTGCAGCATCGCATGCCGGTGGAACAGCTTCGAGGGGATGGGCGAGCGCAGCGACGAACGAGCCCCGACCGAGCCCTGGCCCAGCGGGGCGAGCATGGCTGGAGGAGATCCGGCAGGTCGCGAACCCTCCTGCGCCAGTCAGGGACCGAGGGCGGTTAGCGTTCTGCGGCCGCTGTCCGCCGTGCGCGTTCCTCGGAAGAGTGCCGTCAACCTAAGAAAGGTGCTGGTCAGAGAGCCGGCCACCGCACAGGATCCAATTCCGCAGACCGCTTCCCAATCGGTTAAGTGCTCTCATGGCCTCTGCGGCCATGAGGAAGGAGAAGGACAGCAGCGTTTGCGCTAGTCAGAGCCTTGCTGGTGGGCGCGGCAGGGTTTGAACCTGTGACCTCTTCCGTGTCAGGGACCGCCGGGGGATCACGCCGACCTGCGCGGGTGGGGGAGTATGGCCGGTGACCTCGGCAGATGGAGGGCCGGTGTTGACCGGTGGTGTCCGCTGCGATCCGGTCGTTCGTGGCCCGGATGTGGCCCCAGCGCTTCGCTGGCCGTCGCCGTCCTGGTTAGGTGTCGTAGCGGCCATCCCATGGCGGGGCCAAGCACCAACCGTTTGGATGGACGACAACGTAGTCGAATCCCAGCTCCTCGGACTCGTCAATGAGCCCGAACATCTGATCGTCGAAGTCGACCCTGAAGGGTCGGATGGCGATGTCGCCGTACTTTCGACCGGGCAGGGCGTCTACGCGCTCCTGCAGATGTGCAAAGGCTTTCTCGATTGGTTCGTCCCGGCCGGTGCCGGCGTACCAGATGTCTGATGACTGGTGTCGGCCGTCGTGGTCGAACAGATGCAGGACCGAGTACTGGCGCTGGTGTGCTGGCCAGTCATCCGAGAAGCCGGAGCGCTTGACCTTGGCCCAGTACTCCTTGGAGTAGCCGGACACTACGGAGCCGAGGAATTGGCCGTCGTCATAGCGCCCGATACACCAAGAGTGGAACTCCGGCTCATAGCGGATCGGGATCCTGTCAGGTGGTGCCATCGACCCCCAGCCTCCGTGATCTGGATATCCTTGCGCCGCCGCGGACATACCGTAGGGACCTGCTAGGACGATCTATCCCATCTACAGCAACGGCTTTCGGTGGCATCGGGGTCGCTGGCCCCTGCGGCGCAGCGTACCTGGCTTCCCCGACAGCACGACCGGCCTGAGCTGCGCTTCCCGCCGGCCCGTGACGGCTCTGGCTCACCCTCGACGGGAGGGTGAGGCCGGTGCCCCGGTGACCGTCGTGGCGCTGCCGGGCCGCAGGGCCGGCCTTGCGGGTGTAGAGAAAAGTCTCCCTGCGATGATCTGGGTTGGTGCCCTCGGTGGCTGGTCTGACTCGAAGTCTCACCGGCTTGGTGCCTTGAAACTGATCTGTCGACCAGTTGCCGGGGGTGTCCAGAGGCACCCACCGGTCGGGCGAACGTGACCCGATAGGAGCCTGGCGAGAGGCCCCATCGCAGTGCTGTCCGCCGTCCCGATGGGTGCGTGCCGTCCCTGTCCGATCAGGCGGAAGGAACGACATTGGAGAGCATGCCAGCACTGGCCGCACCGGTCACCGTCGGGGTCGACACTCATCTAGATGTCCATGTGGCCGCGGTGGTCGACCAGACCGGCCGGCTGCTCAGCACCAAGGAGTTCGCGGCCTCGACCCGCGGCTATGTCGCCCTGGTGACCTGGGCCGAACGCTTCGGGACGGTGAAACGCATCGGGGTGGAAGGCACCGGCACCTACGGGGCCGGCCTGACCCGCTTTGCGCGCGCCTATGGCCTGCCGGTGGTCGAGGTGAACCGGCCTGATCGCAGCCTACGGCGGCGCCGCGGCAAGTCGGACCCGATCGATGCCCAGGCCGCCGCTCGGGCGACCCTGGCCGGGGTGGCCGCCACCGCGCCCAAGACCCGCGAGGGCCAGGTCGAGATGATTCGAGTGCTGCGGGTGGCCCGCCGCGGCGCCATGAAGGCCAGGGTGGCAGCAGCTCACCAGCTGTACGGGGTGCTCTACAGCGCCCCCGAAGAGCTCCGTCAGCCGCTGCTGGGGCTCAAGACCAAGGCCCTGGTTGGCGTCTGCGCGGCGATGCGGCCCGGACCCCTGACCAGCCCACCGGCCGCGACCAAGGCCAGCCTGCGGACCCTGGCTCGCCGCTGGCAACAACTCCAGTCCGAGCTCACCCAGCTCGACACCCAACTCCAGCAGCTGGTCACCTCGATCGCCCCGACCCTGGTCGCCCTGCCCGGGGTCGGGATCGACACCGCCGGGCAGCTGCTGGTAACCGCCGGTGACAACCCCCATCGGCTCCGCTCAGAGGCCGCCTTCGCGCATCTGTGCGGCACCGCCCCCATCCCAGCATCCTCGGGCCGCACCCACCGCCACCGACTCAACCGCGGCGGCGACCGCCAGGCCAACCACGCCTTGTGGCGCATCGCGCTGGTCCGGATGCGCTGCCACGCGCCCACCAGAGCGTATGTGGAACGGCGCACCAAGCAAGGGCTGTCCAAGCTCGACATCATGCGCTGTCTCAAGCGCTACATCGCCCGCCAGGTCTACCACCACCTCACCAGCCAGACACCCAGCGCAGCCGCCGCTTGCCCGAAATAGGAGGCATCAACCTCAAGGCCGGCCCTGCGGGCGGCCGCCTGCGGCGGCCGTCCTCGCGCCGGCAGCGACACGACGGCCACCGCGGAACCGACCTCACCCTCCACACAGGGCAGCGATACACGTGACTCACCATAGACAGACTGACGGGTATGGGCTGCTTGCTTGCCCTGAGCCAGATGCCCATAGGAGTTTCGACCCTCCACATCAGGGCCGCTGGACCACATCCGGGTGGCCCCGGGGGGCGTTCTTGAATCCGCTTCCGCGCTCTCGGGGCCGCTCGGATCCTACCGACCGGCCAGGCTCCTTGGTTAGTGCCGTGTTGGCAGGCAAGGCGGCTGGCGAGACGCGGCATGCTGATAACTATCTCGGCGCCAGGCCCATGAGCAATGCCCCGCTGGTGGCGGACATCCTCGGCGGCGCCCCCACCGGACAGCTCTTCAACGGGACACCGGGTTGGTGGTCCACTCGGAAGCAGCCAGCGGCCCGGCGTTGTTCCTGCCTCTTCGTAGCACAGCTCGGGCCGCACGTGCTCGGCTGATCCCTTTTGGGCCCGAGGATTCCTGCACTTTAAAGAAGTTTCGGGCACAATTTAGCCTACCGGCAGGGTATCCACGGCCGCCGGGCCCTATTCTACGTAGTTCTCATGATGCTGCATTCTTATCCCTCTGACCAGGGATTCTGGCTGCCAGCGAAGGTCCGCACGTTTGGCTGATATGGCGCCGGGTAGATCTGGCAGCGCTGCCACCCCGGGGTAGTGATTCAAGGGATCAGGTCCCCTCCGCAGCTCCGCAGATTAAGTGTCCTTACAAGGAGGAAGTGGCCAGACTATGAAGCGGATTCGCTTGCTCGTTCTACTCGGCGCCATCACCGTCGCCCTGCCGCTCGGCCTTGCCACGGCGAAGGCCACTGGCACTACAGGGTCCACTTCGACGGTGTACATCCAGGACAAGGCCGACTACGACTTCATCGGGACCAACCTCGATGTCGGTCTCTATGTCACCTGCTGGGACTCGACCAAGAGGGGGACGGTCACCGTCACGGTGGACCAGTACCCGCCGGCAACGCCGTACCCGTTCGGTGCCGGGTCGGGTCCGCAGGCCGTCGTGTGCGACGGGCGCTCCCACTCCGTCGCGGTCACCATCGTCGGTGCCGGGTACGACGCAGGCCCAGCTAAGGCCACCGCGGTCCTGACCACCCCGACCAACTCCAAGGGGAACAAGACGGTCAGCAAGTGGATCACCATCGTCGCGGTGTAGTCCGGCAGTCGGAGTAGGCGAAGGCCCCCGGCCAGACGGCTCGGGGGTCTTCGCCTTGCCCGACCTCGGCTCTCAGCCGGGGGTGGTGCCGTTGATGTAGCTCTGGGCTCTGGACCAGACGTACTGGGCGACCTGCCTGCCCAGCGCCCGGCCGTGGTTGTCGCCGGTGTAGAAGTGGATACCGCCCCACCGGCGCGAGTCGCCGGCCTCGTTGGACGCGTGCGTGTACGTTGGCCACGACAGCGTCACGTCCTGGGTCGGGGTGTTCGACTCGAACGCGGACGTCCCCTTCTTGATCACCACGTAGGCGCCGAAGGCCTCGCCGAAGGTCGCCGACAGGATGGTCGCCCCGGCGCCGCTGAAGGTGGAGTGGCCGGACGGGTACTCCGGGAACGGTGGCGTCACGACGTGGAGGGCCTGGTAGGGCAGCCATTGGGAGCCGTTGGGATGCGGAGGCTGGCTGAAACCCTTGTTGGGACCAAGCCAGGTGGGGACCGGCTTGTCCTTGTAGTTGGGATGGTACCGGATCGCGGTGATCGGCCGGACGAAGTCATACTTGTACTTCTGGTACCAGGCCGCGATGCTCGCGTCCATCATCGCGTTGCCGAGCATGAAGAACAGCTTGGCGTCGGCGTCGAGGCTGGCTGCCAGGCTGAGGTTCCGCCTGCGGGAGAGGGCTTGGGCGAAGATGAAGTCGTGGCCGGGCGGGAACACGGATGCCGGACCGTCGGCCCAGTACTCGGCCTTGGCCTTCTTGGCGTCATCGAGGTTGGCTCCGAAGCTTATTAGCTGGTCGATCTCGGCCGTCGAGAAGCTGCCGTCCGGGTTCCTGGGCGGCCCGGTCACCCGGAACTGGGACGCCTGGAGCGTCCCGAACATCCTGACCTTCTGCCAGTGCGGGCCGAGCGGCCGCTGGAGCGCGTAGTACACCGGCCCCGAGCTGGGCGGCGGCGGGCAGGGGCTTGCCGGCGACGGCAGTGGCATCCCGGCTTGGACGCCGGCCAGGGTCAGGGTGCACAGCGGCTGCCAACGCCAGGGGTCGGTGACGTCCTCCCACTTGTTCACTGCCGTGTAGGGGACGTAGTTGGCGTAGCGCTTGGACGGGTCCGGGGTGGTGCGGTCCGGCTCGTCGCCGAGCTGGTTGGAGCCGTCGTGGTGGCGGAAGTCCAGCAGCGCGGCGGCGACCTTGTTGCCGATGCCCTGCGGGGTGGTGGGGTCGGTCGAGGTGTCGCTGGGGTCGTAGCCGGTCATCAGCGAGGCGAAGTTGACCTGGCCCGGGCCGGTGCCGATGTTGGGGTGCAGCGGGGGTGGGCCCGGCGGGAAGAGGTCGGTCAACACCCGGAAGGCGGCGTAGCTGATCGCCTTGTTCTTGTTGGCCAGGGTACGCTCTCCGACCGGACGCCGAAGCGTGCTGCCGAACATGGTGCCCTTGGCCTTGGCGTCATAGGCCGCCCAGGCGTCGTAGGTCGCGGTGTGGAGGATGCCGAGCGCCCGGGCGACGATGGTCGGGCCGGTCTGCGCGGGATGCTTGCGGACGGCCTCGAGCAGCATCTCGTTCCACTTGAGGATCATGTTGTCGGTGGTCCTCGGGCCGTACGCCTCAAGGTTCCAGCTCGCTGTCTGCGCCTGGGCAGGTTTGGGGGCGGAGAAGACGGAGAAGGTGGAGAGAACGAGGGCCGCGACCACCACGACGGTGATGGCGAGCTTCTTCTTCATGCACCTCAGCCTTTCTGCGTCGGCTGGTAGCTCATCCTGGTTGCATTGCTCTCGGGCGCAGCACGGAGCCGATGGTGCGAGGGGATTGGCGACGTGCTCGTCCCGGATACGGCGGCCCACGAGGTCCGGGGAGGACGCCGAGGCGGAAATCTAACCGAAAGAGACCCGGATAGGCATCCGCTCATATACGTATGTCCACTTCTTTGCTAGCTCCGCTAATTAATACAAGCAGGCTGCATTGTGCGCCTTATTCCCACAGGTAGATCCAGCGCGTACGCCCAGACACGGCGCTGCGAGCGCGGCGACCGGGGTACATACGCGGCAGCGGCGCCATCAGGCCGACGCGGTCATCTCCGGCGCGGCCGCGGTCGCCCTGCGCCACCCTCTCGGACCAACGATCAGGTCAAGGCCTTGCTGACCTGAACCACAACCAACGTCGGCTCGCAGACCGAGCCCGGCCAGGCAAGGGCACCCTCACCTTGTCCATGAAACGAGGCCGGCTGGAGGACTGACCTGAAGCTGCTGGATGGGGCCAGAAAGACATGGGAGCGAAGCTGGACGCCTGATCGTAGGGTCGGCAAACTCGTGCCACAGCCACAAGCGCAGTGGAGGCAGGATATGAGCGTGGCCGCGCGGGTCGACGGCGACCACTTCGAGCTGCCCGCCGACGCGGTCGAGCTGCTGCGCCAGGTGCGTCCGGCTGATCGGCAGGGGTTCATCGAGGAGATCACCCAAGCTCTGGCGGCCGCCGCCAAGACCAAGGACTTCCGACCGCTCCAGGACGTGCTCGAGGCCTGGACCGCCACCGTCCGCCTCCAGCGACAACCGGGCTATGAGGCGATGATCGAGCGCATGCAACGCCGCGAGCGTGGCCAGCCCGTGGACCTCGACGAACTGCGTCGCCCTCGCGACTAGCAGTGTGCGCTGGCGGATCGAGCAAGCCGACGCGTTCCTGGAACAAGTCGAGCTACACCGACGCCGAGCGGGTGATCCTGGCCGGCGCCTACCAGGCGCTGCTGCGCTACGGGCCACTTCCCCATCCGTCCGCCCCGCTGGTGATCCACCGTTCCGCTCTTGGTTCGATGCGCAGTCGGGGTGGAGCCGGCCAGAGAGAATAAACCGCTCAGGCCGGCCGCACCTGTAGTTCCTCTGCCAGCTGCCGGATCTCCGCTGCCGGATAGCGGCGATGCCCACCAAGGGTCCTCAGAAACGGCAGCTTGCCCTCCTTGGCCCAGCGAGACACGGTCTTGGGCGACACGTGCAAGATGTCGGCCACCTCGGCGGTATGGAGGTACGGGGGATCCTTGGGGGCGGCCTTGCCGCCGGGTTGGGTTGCCACGGCGCATCCCTCTCGTCCGGCGGGCCCGATGGCGGTACCGGGCCCGGACTTGGACCGGGTGTTCGTCCGGCCCGAGGGAGAAGCGGGGGTGGCAGCGGCGAGGCTGACGGTCACCCTGCTGCGTGCAGGACCAACACGACGATCATGCAGACCGACCCAAGTGCCGGCCATAGTCCGATTGGGTCGTTTCAGCGCCGCTGCTACGTAGTCAATGCTCCGGCGGCCACCGGCCAGCTGCTGCCGAGCACGGCGCACCGTCGTTGGCGGCACGACAGCAGGCAACCAGCCATAAGGTGAGCAGCTGCACAGCAGCGGATGACGGCACTCGCTGATGGCCGCAGCGACCGGGTCACCTGCGTATGCTCATGCTGACGCGTTTGGGTGTGCTGGCGTCGCTGCCGGCCAGCCAACCCCGCCCGCGTGCCGCATGGTCGCTCACCAGGGACCGTGCCCACGGTGGGAGTTCAGCGTCCCCGCGGTTGACCGCCAAGTTGACCGCCAAACCCCCCGACACCAGGGATCCACAAGGGATGGGCTTGGACGGCTATACACGTCCTGAGCTGGGCAGATGCAGCCGGCGGTGACCACCCGAGCAACTTACGAGTCCGATGGTCGAGGTGTCCGATAGGACAGCACAGCCAGCGCCGTGTGGCCTCGGGTATTGACTCACTCAACCACCTGTTAAAAGTGACTGATCGCTCTCCGACCGCCCAAGGCTATCTACGACAGGTCGACCGACAAGATGACAAGACCCCGGTCGGCAGCTTGGTCCTGTCGAAGTAATCATCCTCGACCCGGCGGAGGCAGTTGATTTGTGAACTTTCGCCCAGGAACCTTTACGCGCCTCGAACCTCCACCAGCACGGCCGCCAACCAAGGCCGGTCAGGATCTTGATCGATTACCGGCAGGCGACGAGACGGCGAGGTGGGCAATGCGGAGACCTGGCAGGCGGATGGGATGGCTCGGCTGGATAGTGGCCGGGGTGCTGGTGGTGTCGGCCGGTGGGGCGGCCCTGGCCGCCCAGGGCGCGACCAGCACGACCCAGGCGCCCTCGGGCGGCGGGGCCGTGGGCAAGGAGGACAAGGCCCGGGCCGGGGCGCTCGGCCGGCTCGGTGGCTTCCGGCACGGGCTGGGCCGGCGGGTGCTGCACGGCGAGGTGACCGTGCAGACCCAGGAGGGCGTCAAGACCCTGGTCATGGCCAGCGGCGAGGTCAGCGCGCTGTCCAAGGACGCGATCACCGTGAAGAGCTCCGACGGGGTCGAGACCAGCTTCACCCTCAACGGCGACACCCGCTACGGGTTCCGAAACGAGCCCGCCCCGAGCGCCGAGCTGAAGGTCGGCGACAGCGCGTTCGTGACCGGCGAGAAGTCGGGCGGCGGGGCCACCGCCAAGCGGGTCGTCTCCGGGGACCTGCCCCAGCGCGGCCCCGGCAAGGGCGCGACGCCCTAGATCGCTGTCCCGTCTGGGGAAGCCGAACAGGGAGTTCCGCCCGGGGGTTTCCCCAATTTGGCCGAGGTGCTTGCCTTCTGCGGCGGGCTTGATAGGTTGCGGCCATGGACTCGAACGAGTGTTCGCCCGAAGGATCGGGACGGCCGCCACGCACGCCGCCGGCCAGGTTGGCCGCGCTTGCTGCGGTCGTGGACGACCTGGGCGCCGAAGACCTGGACGATCTGCCTGACCCCGCCCTGGCCGAGGAGCTCCTGGCCCTGTGGCGGCTGGTGGACCGCCTGGAGGGCCACTGGCTCCAGCGCCTGGCCGCCGTCGACGCCCGCGGGGCGGCCGGGGCCGACCAAGCCATCCAGGCCGCCTCGACCGCCAGCTGGCTGCGTAACCGGCTGCGCATGGGGGCCAGCGCCGCGGCCAGCGCGGTCCGCACCGCTCGGGCCCTGTTCCGCGGCCCGCTGTCCGGCACCGCTCAGGCCCTGTGCGACGGGGAGATCTCCGCCGCCCATGCCAGCGCCCTGGCCCACGGCACCCACGACCTGCCCGCCCAGGTCGCCAAAGCGGCCGAGCCGGTGCTGGTGGCGGCGGCCCGGCGGCTGGACCCACCCCGACTGCGCCGCGTCATCGCTCACCTGCAGCACGCCGCCGATCCCGACGGCGCCGACGCCCAGGCCGAGCGGCGCCATGGGCGACGGGGGCTGTGGGTGGCCCCGACCATGGAGGGCATGGTCGCCCTGCAAGGCCTGCTGGACCCAGAGGCCGGCCAGCTCCTGCTGGCCGCCCTGGAGCCCCTGGCCCGCCCGGCCAGCGCCGACGACCCTCGCAGCGGTGATCAGCGCCGCGCCGACGCCCTGACCGAGCTGGCCCGCCGCACCCTCGAGGGCGGCCAGCTGCCCCAGACC
>Ga0081538_10004624_pt1 | contig 12632 bp, 13 predicted proteins | sample TabmetS5T2R1_FD_71022 | JGI IMG/M metagenome (GOLD analysis project Ga0081538, IMG submission 71022) | Tabebuia heterophylla rhizosphere microbial communities from the University of Puerto Rico - S5T2R1 | ecosystem: Host-associated > Plants > Roots > Rhizosphere ...
CTCCGCGGAGGAGGGCCGCCTACGGGAGGAGCTGGCCGTCCCGGCCGCCGAGGATGCGCTCATCCGCCTCGACCCGGGCTACTCGCGGCCGCTTCGGATCTGCCGTCTCGACGCTTTCCTCCAGGGCTACGAGGTCAAGTTCCTCGAGTTCAACGCCGATTCGCCGGCGGGTATCGGCTATACGGACGTCCTGTACGAGGGGCTGCGGCGGGCGATCGACCTGCCGGGCGTGAGGGCAGAGTTCGAGACCGCGTACACGCCGATGCTGCCGCTCCTCATCGACACCCTGCTGGGCGCCTACCGCGAGCTGCGCAGCGAGCGCGCCGAGCTGCCGGAGATCCCGCGGCTCGCGCTGGTGGACGTCGAGGGCAGTCCCTCGGTCCCCGAGTTCCGCATCATCTGCGCGGCCGCACGCGCCAACGGGATCGAGGCATTGTGGGGAACGCTCGACGACGTCGCCTACGACGGCACGCAGTTGCGCGTGCGGGGCGAGCCCGTTCATCTCGTCTACCGCCGCGCCCTGCTGGAGGACCTGCCCGAGGGCGACCTGATCGCGGCGGCGCGCGACCGCCGCGCCGCGGTCGTCAACCCCTTCCGGGCGCGCGTGGCAAACAACAAGAAGCTGTTCGCCCTGCTCCAGGATCCGCGGTTCGCCCACCTCGTCGAGGAACGCGAGCGGCGCGTGATCGACGAGACGATCCCGTGGACGCGAGTCCTGCGCCCGGGGCGCACCAGCTACGGCGAGTGGGTGGTCGACCTGCTCCAGTTCGTCTCCGACAACCGCGAGCGGCTGGTGCTGAAGCCCGCGTCCGACTACGGCGGCCACGGGGTGTCGCTGGGGATGGAGACCGAACAGTCGCGCTGGGACACGCTCATCGAGGAGCACGTCGAGGACGGCGACTTCGTCGTCCAGGAGTACGTGCCGGTGCCTGAGGAGATGTTTCCCACGGTGGAGGACGGGCACGTCCAGATGCGGCTGAAACGCTTCAACATCAACCCGTTCGGGATCGGCGGCCGGTATGCGGGCATGATCACGCGCATATCGGACCAGGCCGTGATCAACGTGACGGCCGGCGGCGGCCTCCTGCCCAGCGTCGTGGGCCGCCACCGCCAGCGTCTCCTGGCCGAGGACGAAGAGGAGGAATCCGCAAGTGAAGAGCTCGTCTAATCCGCCGCCCCGCAAGCCAAGCTTGCGCTGCGGCGCTGATACGAGGCCCCTCGGCTACGACGTCGACGACAACGCGACCCGCTTCTCGAACTACTTCCACGTTCTGCGCGAGCTCGTGCACTTCACGAACGGCTGGCTGCCGCTCGAGCCGAGCTGGCCGCGCAAGTACGCGCTCGGCGACCACGTGCACGACGACGCCCGCGCGCTCAACAAGATCAAGCGCCGCCTGTACGAGCTGCGTTCCCCGAGCGACTATCCAGGCTCGCCCTCGCCGGAGCTCGAGGAGCTGCTCGATCGGCTGGCGGCGGCGGACTCGGCCCAGGCCTACATCGACGTGGCCTACGGCGAGGCTAAGCCGGCGCTGGCGGCGGCGATGCGGATCCACCTGGAGAACCTCGATCCGGTGGCCGACGAGCCGTCGCTGCGGCTGCTGGGCCAGGTGCTGGCGCGCCAGGAGCGCCATGTCCTCGAGCTGGGAGCGTCTGGCTCCGCGGCGGGCCGCGACATCGGAGCGCTGCCGGTTCGCCTTCGCGCCGCGCCGCGCGAGCTACGTATCCTGCCGCCGCTCGACCAGCCCGCTCGCGACGACTTCGTGGAGGTCACAGAGCACGGCGATCCCTACCTCACGCGCGAGCTCTACGTCAACGGCGCGGAGAACCACGTCCCAACCGAGCCCGAGGAGCAGCGCCACTTCTTCCATGGGCTGATGGACGCCGAGCTGTCCGCGGCGGAGCTGATGGCGCGGAACTCACACGAGCACCCCGAGATGCCGTGGGACTTCCACGTCGACATGGCCCGCCAGACCTGGGACGAGGTACGCCACGCGAAGGTCCACGATCTTCTGATGAAGGACGAGCTCACTTGTGCCTGGGGCGGCTTTCCGGTCGGCTTCTCCTACTTCAAATCGATCTACGCCTATGACCTGCTGGGGCGCCTCTGCCTCTTCAACGGCACCTCGGAGCAGCGCGCGATGTGGCGCCACTCGCACCGGCGCAAGACGCTCATGGACCTCGGCCAGGAGCGCATCGCGCTCGTCTTCGACTACCTCCTCGCCGACGAGGTGCCGCACGTGCACAACGGCGTGCGGTGGGGCAGCCACCTGCTGGGCGGCAGCGAGAAGGCCTATCGCGACAAGGTGCGCGAACTCCGCGGCGACCTGGACGAGACGGGCGTGCCGACGGAGACGCCCGCGGCCGGACTACTCCTCTAGGTCCTCGTCCTCGTCGAGGTCGGGCTCCTCGCCGTCCTCGACGGCGGCCTCGGTGACCGCGCGGCCGTCGCCGCCGTGGTAGGACGCCTGGAAACTCTCGAGGAGCTCGTCGCGGCGGGCCTCGTCCACGGGGACTTCGTCTGAGACCAGCACCCAGTCGGCGCCCTCGAACTCCTCGAGGTTGAAGATCTCGCCATCGATCGAGGGCGAGTCGTCCACGACGATCATCACCTCGGTCTGGGGATTCAGGTAGCAGCCGGGACGCAAGAGGGCGTCCTCGAGCTCGAAAAGGCGGTCGTTCGGCATCGACCGGAGCCTACCCCGCAGCCGCCGTTAAATCACCCCCCAAGTGCACGCAGCTGACGGTCGACCTCGGCCTCGACGTCGAGCGGCTCCTTCCCCTGGCGCCGGCGCCGGTGATTCCGGGCGATCACGAGCTGGCGGACCTCCTCGCGGAGCGCCGGGTCGTGCTCGGGCGAGCCGCGCATGAGCGCCTCGACCTCGGCGTCGACGTCGAGCGGCGCCTCCCCGCGGGCGCGGCGGCGGGCCGATTTCGCCTCGAGCATCTGGCGGATCTCCTCGCGCGCCTCCGCCTCGGGGGTGCGCCCGCGCCCCCCGGCGGGGGGCCGCTCACGGTCCATGCCGAGCTGGCCGCGCCCGATGCCCCGATACAGGCGCCCGCTGCCCCAGAAGCTGGCTACGGCGATCACGATCGCCACCACGCACGCCGCGATCAGCACCGTGCCAAAGGCATCCATGGCGAACAGTCTGAACGCTATCGCTCCGGTCCGGGCCGAGCCCGGCCCCTCGCGCACGACTGCTGTAACCTCTTTGCAAGAGGATTGACTGACGAATCAATCGGGTGGCTCTGAGCCGCTCGTGGCCAAGGAGCAGCAAGCAAAGTGGTCGATTTCAGCCTCACCGACGAGCAGAAGGACATCCGCGAGCTCGCCCATGATTTCGCGGAGAAGGAGATCCGCCCGGTCGCCTGGGAGCTGGACAAGGACTCCGACTTCCCCCACGAGATCGTGCAGAAGGCATGGGAGGTGGGGCTGATGAACTCCCACATCCCCGAGGAGTACGGCGGCCCGGGTCTCGACTACCTCACGGGCTGTCTCATCGAGGAGGAGCTCGGCTGGGGCTGCTCCGGCATCGGCACCACGCTCATGTGCAACGGCCTTGCGACCGCTCCGGTGTCGCTCGGCGGATCCGAGGAGCTCAAGAAGGAGTACCTCGGGACGCTCACCGAGGAACCCAAGCTCGCGTCGTTCTGCCTCACCGAGCCTGACGCCGGCTCAGACGTGTCCGGCATGCGCACAACCGCCGTGAAGAAGGGCGACAAGTACGTCATCAACGGCACCAAGTGCTTCATCACGAACGGCTCGCACGCGAGCTGGTTCACGGTCTACGCGAAGACGGACAAGGAGGCCGGACACCGCGGCATCTCGGCTTTTGTGGTCCCGCGCGACGCCGGTGTGGTCGTGGACAAGAAGGAGGACAAGCTCGGCCAGCGCGCCTCCGACACCGCGATGATCTCGTTCAACGACGTGGAGATCCCGGCGGGCAACCTCCTCGGCGAGGAGAACAAGGGGTTCAAGCTCGCGATGATGACCCTCGACCGCACGCGCCCCGGCGTATCGGCCATGGCGGTGGGCATCGCGCAGGCCGCGTTCGAGTACGCACGCGACTACGCCAAGGAGCGGGTGCAGTTCGGCGTGCCCATCGCCATGCACCAGGCGATCCAGTTCATGATCGCCGACATGGCCACCAAGGTCGAGGCGGCCCGCCTGCTCACCTGGAAGTCGGCGGCGCTGCTCGACGCGGGCGAGCGCAACACGCTGGCCTCCTCGCACGCCAAGCGCTTCGCAGCCGACTCCGCGATGGAGGTGACGGTGGACGCCGTGCAGGTGTACGGCGGCTACGGCTTCATCAAGGAGTACCCGGTCGAGAAGCTGATGCGTGACGCAAAGATCATGCAGCTCTACGAGGGCACGTCGCAGATCCAGCGCCTCGTGATCGCCCGCGAGGTCCTCATGCCGCGCCGGGTCGAGGAGCCGGCGACGGCGGCCGCGTAGCGCCTCACAAGTCCAAGCTCAGCCTGGTCGTCGCCATCGATGTTGATCCGCCGCACGATCCGCGGCCACTCGCTGATGCAGCAGCATCCCCGGCTCCCGCCAGGCACCGGCCGCGGCGAGGTTCGCGGCGGCGGGTCGCAGCCGGCGGGCGAGTCTGCTGAGTGTGCGGTGCAGGCGGCTCATCATCGGTGCTCCTCTCGGTCCGGCGCGCGGGTGTCCACAGGCGCCGTCGCGAGATGAGTGCGTGACCGCCCCGCGAGTCTTACCGCGCGGCTACTCGGGCAGGACGTCGCCAAAGCGGCGGGCGGCCTCGAGCAGGCCGTCGTGATCGGCACGGCAGCCGGGGCAGCTCTGAAGGTGGATCGCCGTGCCGGGGTAGACACGTGCGGGGTCTTCGCCGGCGAGCTCAAGCTCGACGTAGGCGTCGAGGATGTCCTCGCCGGCGTTGCAGCCCGCGTCCTCGTTCTTCGCGCGCAGCAGCTCGTCGAGATGAACATGATCAGTCATCAGGCTGCGTCCATGTCGAGCACAGGATGACCCGCGGCCGCCATTTTGACGCGCAGGTTACGTCTGGCGTCAAACAGGTTCTTGTAGATCGCGTTGCGGTTGGAGCCCAGCTGGATCGCGAGCACATCGATCGAGACATCGTTGAGCGCGATCGCCACGAACACCTCGCGCTGGCGCTCGGTCAGCTCGCCGATCGCGCCCGACAGCGCCGCAAGCCGCTCTCGCTGCTCGAGCCGATCGCCGGGTCGGGGCGCCATGGAGTCGGGCAGCCGATCCCATGAGAGCTCGGCGGCACCGGGTGGCTGTCGGCGCCACGCATGTCGGCCAACCTTGCTTGACACCTCGAACATCGCGAACTTGTAGGCCCACGTCGTGAATCGGCTGAGGCCGCGAAACTCGTCGAGCCTGGCGAGGACATTCACCAGGGCATCGTCCGCGGCCTGATGGGCGAGGTCGTCGAACTCGGGGCCGCTGACCGACTGCAGCTGGCCGCGTCGCCGCGACAGCTCGTGGTAGGCAACCCGGAGCAGCATCTCGTGAAGCCTGGCGACCGCACGGTCGTGCTTCGGATGCTTGGTCCTCAGTTGCTCAACCCACTGCCTGGAGTCAGCGTCGATGGCGAGACCCGCGTCGAGCTTTTCCATCGCCGAGATCGTCGCACGTGAGTCGCTGACCACCGCATCGACATCCGCCGGATCTCGCACGGCGTGGATCGCGACCTGAGTCTCCGCGAGCTTGGCGACGACCACAGGGGAGCGCCGAGCACGCCATTCGCTATCACTTGACGGCGTGACGACGGCGAGCGTGGCGCTCGAGGGGGCGCGGAGCCAACGCCGCGGTCAGATCTACGTGGCGCTCGCCGCTGTCGCGTGGTCGACCGCGGGCGTCCTCCAGCGCCAGCTCACGCTCGACACGTCGACCCAGGTCGCCGGCCGAGCGGCGTTCGCAGGCGGCGCGCTGCTCGCCTACGTCGCGGTCGTCGAGCGCGGCCGAGTGGTGCAGGCGTTCAGGTCCGTTGGGGTCGCGGGCGTCGCCATGGCGCTGTGCGTCGCAACCGCGTCGGGCAGTTTCATCGCCGCGCTGAACCACACGAGCGTCGCACGGGTCCTGTTCATCCTGGCCGTCGCCCCCGTGCTCGCCGCACTGCTGGCCCGGGTGACGCTCGGCGAGCCGATCACAGGGCGCACGGTCGTGGCGATGGTCGTGGCGCTGGCCGGCGTCACCCTGATGCTCGGGGCCCCCGGCGAGGGCAGTTTGGCGGGCGACGGCCTCTCGTTCCTGGCGGCGCTCGCCTTCGCGCTGATGATCGTGATCACCCGCTGGCGCCACGACGTCTCGATGGCGCCCGCCACCTGCCTCTCTCAAGCGATCCTGATCGCGGCGTTCCTTCCGTTCGCAAGTCCCGGCGAGATCGGTGGCGACGACATCATCTGGTTGGCGGCGCTGGGTATCGGTCAGATCGGCATCGGCTTTGCGCTGCTCACCGTGGGTGCGCGGCTGATACCCGCCGCGCAGGTGGGCCTCATCACGCTGCTCGAGGTGGTGCTCGGCCCCGTGTGGGTGTGGCTCGCGCTCGACGAGCGCCCCAGCACGCTGACGCTCGTCGGCGGGGCGATCGTGATCATCGCAATCGCTATCCAGACTCGCGCGCCGTCGCCACTGGAACCGGACGGGGAGCGGGCGCTCCCGCCGCCGCACTAGGGCCCGCCCGCCGCGAAGAGTCCCTGCCAGGATGCGGAGGCGATGCCGAAGTCGAAACGGGAGCGCAGCCGCCAGGCCGTGCGCGACGCGGTCTCCCAGGCGGGAGGCATCGAGGCGCCGGTTCCGTCGCGGGGACGCCCGCAGGACCCCTTCACGGGCGAGCTGCGGCGGCGCGATGTGCTGCCGCTCCTGGTGCTGCACCTGATCGGCGAGGGGCCGAGCTACGGCAATCAGCTGATGGAGCGGATCGCGGGGATGACCGAGGGCGTGCTGTCGGTGAACCCCAACACGATGTACCCGCTGCTGCGCCGGCTGGAGGAGCGAGGCTGGATCGAAGGCCGCTGGGAGCATCCGGAGAGACGCACGCGGCGCTATTACTCACTCACCGCCGACGGCCGCGAGGAGTACGAGCGGCTCGTGGACGAGGTGCGCCCCTTCCTCGACTCGGTCAAGGCGTCGATCGAGGAGATCGTGCGCGAGGTGTACGGGCGGTGAGGATCGCCAGTGCCGAGGCCGAGGTCGTGCTGGCGCCCGAGGCCGCACTGCGCCTGTGGACGGACGTGACGCGCTGGCCCACGTTCGTCGAGGGATTCGCGCGCGTGATCGAGCAGGACGCGGGTTGGCCGGCGGAGGGCTCGCGGCTCGTGTGGGAGTCCATTCCGGCCGGGCGGGGCCGGGTGACCGAGAAGGTCGCGCGGGGAGCCGCCGCGGAGCGCTTTGCCACGCAGGTCTTCGAGGAGCGCCTGATGGGCCTCCAGACCTTCCGGGCGGCCGAGAGCCAGGGAGGCTCGCGCGTCGAGCTGAGCCTCGAGTACACGCTGACGAAGTACGGTCCGCTGGGCGGGCTGGCCGACGTGCTGTTCATCCGGCGCGCGCTGCGCGACTCACTGCACCGGACGCTCACGCGGTTCGCGGTAGAGGCGGAGGAGGAGGCCGGGCTTCGGTAGCCTGCGCGGCCGTGTTCGTCTTCAAAGCCGCAGTCGTGGGGGCCGGGACGATGGGCGGCGAGATCGCCCAGGTCGTCGCCGCCGCCGGCATACCCGTGGTCCTCAAGGACGTTCAACAGGAGTTCGTCGACGCGGGCCTGGCCAGGGCCCGCGAGGTAACACAGGCGCAGCTGGGAGGGCTGGTAGCGAAGGAGAAGATCAGCCAGGACGACGCCGACCGCCAGCTCGAGGAGGTGCTCGGCCGCATTTCCGGCGCCACCGACTACGAGGGCTTTGGCGCCGTCGACTTCGTGATCGAGGCCGTGCCCGAGCGCATGGAGATCAAGCAGGCCGTGTTCGGTGAGCTCGACGAGCTCACACCCGGGCACGCGATCCTCGCCTCCAATACCTCGTCGCTCTCCGTCACCGAGATGGCAGAGGCGACGCTGCGGCCCGACAAGGTCTGCGGCTTCCACTTCTTCTATCCCGCCTCGATGATGCGGCTGATCGAGGTGATCGAGGGTGAGGCGACCTCCGAGGAGACCCTGCGGGCGGCGGCGAACTTCGCGCAGGCGCTCCGCAAGACGCCGATCCGCTGCGGCGAGGTCCCTGGTTTCGTCGTCAACCGCATCCTGAACTCGTCCGTGTCCGAGGCCTGGCGCGTGACCGAGGAGGAGGGGCTCGACGTCGAGGAGGTCGACAAGCTGATCAAGGACTCGGGCGCCACGCCGATGGGCCCGTTCTTCCTCACCGACCTGCTCGGCCTCGACACCGTGCTGCACGTTGCCGAGCACCTGCGAGAGTCGTATGGCGACCGCTTCTACGTCATGTCGAAGATAAAGGAACTGGTGGAGGCGGGGAACCTAGGTCAGAAGACCGGGAAGGGCTTCTATGAGCACGGGAATTGAGACGCGGGCCGCTGCCACGCTCGTAGGTCGCATGGGTCTCAAGACCCTGGTCGAGTCCTGCCTCGTGCTGGAGGAGGGGGTCGCCTCCGCCAAGGACATCGAGATGGGGATGATGATGGGTGCCGGCGTCCTGCCCGGCCCGTTCACCCGCGCCGACGACGCCGGGCTCGACGCGCTGCTGGAGCAGCTCGAGCGCGCGCAGCGCGACTGGGGCGACGCCTTCGAGCCGCCGACAATTCTCCGCCGCCTCGTGTCGCAGGGCCGGCTCGGCAAGAAGTCCGGTCAGGGCTTCTTCCCCTACCCGCAGCCCGACCCCGGCGACCAGCGTGACACCGTGCTGCTCGAGACGCGCGACGACGTTGCGATAGCCTGGCTCAACCGGCCCCCTGCGAACCCGCTCTCGCCGCAAGCGATGCGCGACCTGATGTCGGTGTGGGAGGCGGTCGAGGGCAAGGTGCGCGCGCTCGTGATCGCCTCGTCCAACATCTTCACGTTCAGCGCGGGGGCGGACATCAAGGAGTTCACGAAGATGTCGCCGGATGCCGAGGGGGCCGAGCTCATCGAGTCCGGGCATCGCTTCATGCGCAGCATGGAGCAGTCCTCGACCGTGACGATCGCGGCCGTCAACTCGATCGCCTTCGGCGGCGGCTGCGAGCTGGCGATGGCCTGCGATTTCCGCATCGCCGCCGAGTCGGCCACGTTCGGCCAGCCGGAGATCAACCTCGGAATCATGCCGGGCTTCGGGGGCACCCAGCGTCTGCCGCGGCTGATCGGCGAGTCGAAGGCGCTCGAGATGAACCTCACAGGTGATCCGGTCGACGCCTTCGAGGCCTATCGCCTGGGCCTGGCCAACGAGGTGGTGTCCGACCACGAGCTGTTCGACACCACTCTGGCCTGGGCCCGCAAGCTCGCCCAGAAGGCGCCGCTCGCGGTCGGCGAGATCAAGAAGTGCTCCCACCAAGCCGACCTCCACGAGGGGCTGGCTATTGAGGCGGAGGGCTTCGGCCGCGTCTTCGGGTCTGAGGACGCGAGGGAGGGGATCTCAGCCTTCCTCCAGAGGCGCCAGGCCAAGTTCCGGGGCAAGTGAGCACCACCTCCACCGCGGCGGCCCGGGTGGCCGACCTCCTCCGCGGCGCCGAGCGCGCTGTCGCGCTCACCGGGGCGGGCATCTCCGTCCCCTCGGGAATCCCCGACTTCCGCAGCCCCGGAAGCGGGCTGTGGGAGAAGGTCGACCCGATGGAGGTCGCGCACATCGACGCCTGGCGGCGCGACCCCGACGGCTTCTGGAGCTTCTACAGCCAGCGCTTCGCCACGCTCACCGACAAGCTGCCGAACGAGGCGCACCACGCGCTCGCCGAGCTGGAGCGCCGTGGCCTGATCCGCGGCGTGATCACCCAGAACATCGACCGCCTGCACCGCAAGGCGGGCACGGAGCGGCTGATCGAGGTGCACGGGTCGATCGAGTGGAGCGTGTGCCTGACCTGCGGGGAGAGGGTTCGGATCGACCGCGTGATCGCCCTGCTGGCCGACGCCGACGGAGCGCCCCGCTGCCCGACCTGCGCCGCGCCGCTCAAGCCCGAGGTCGTGCTGTTCGGCGAGCTGCTGCCGGAGCAGGCGCTCGCCGAGGCGCAGGCTCTGGCCATGGCGGCCGACCTGATGGTCTGCGTCGGCTCGTCGCTCGAGGTCTACCCCGTGGCCGGGCTGCCGGCGATGACCCGCGGCGGCGGCGGGCGGCTCGCCATCATCACGCAGGGCCCAACGCCCTACGACGACGACGCCGAGATCAAGCTGGACGGCGACGTGGTCGAAGAGCTGCGGGCGGTGCTGGCGGCGCTTTAGGCTCCGGCTTCAGAGCGGGACTGAGGCTGTGAGGATCTCGCAGCCGTCGTCAGTGATCAGCACGTTCTGCTCGAGGCGCACGCCGCCGAAGCCGTGCAGGTCCTCGACTCGATCCCAGTCGACGCCGTCGCGGCCGCGTTCACGGGCGAGCAGCGACGGAACGAAGTAGATTCCCGGCTCGACCGTCCAAGTCTGGCGGGGCGCGAGCGGGATGTCGACGCGCAGGCGCGGCATGCCGGGCGGAGGCTTGCGGACCTCGTCGGAGGCCGAGCCCGTGTCGCGGACACCGAGGCCGACCGGGTGGCCGACGCCGTGCGGGAAGAACAGCGTCGCCGCGCCGCTCTCGACGAGCGTCTCGCGCGAGCCGCGAAGGACGCCGAGCTCGACGAGCCCGTCCGCGACCACCAGCGCCGCCGCGCGGTGGACGTCGTGCCACTCCGTTCCGGGACGGCAGGCGGCGATCGCGGTCTCGCCGGCGCGCCGGACAGTGTCGTGGACGAGCGCCTGCTCGGCGGTGAACGTCCCGCCGATGGCGTAGGTGCGGGTCACGTCGCTTGCGTAGCCGCGGTGCTCGGCGCCAGCGTCGACCAGCAAGAGGTCGCCGTGGCGGAGTTCGCGCGCCGTCGGCGAGAAGTGCAGGACGGCGGCGTGGTCGCCTGCCGCGAGGATCGTCTCGAACGCAAGGAAGTCGCCGCCGTTCCGGAGGAACGCCGCCTCGAGCGTGACCTGCAGCTCGCGCTCGGTGCGGCCCGCGTCGATCAGCGGCACCAGCTCCTCGAAGCCTGCGCGCGTCGCCTCCGCGGCCGTGCGCATGCGCTCGAGCTCGACGTCGTCCTTGGGGCGGCGGACCTGGATGAGCGCGTCGCGCAAGTCCACGTCGGCGTCCGCGATCGCGCCGAGCCGCCGCACCGGCCGGCCGCCGACCCACCCGTCGAGTTCGTCCAGCGGGCGCGTGCCTTCCGGCACTCCCTCGCGATCACCCTCGAGCCCGCTCCACAGCAGCTCATCGGCGGTGACCGGCGCGACGAACTCGACCCAGCCGTCGGCCGGCGCGTAGGCCAGCACGCCTCGGGGACGTTCACGGTCCGCGAGGTAGAGGTACTCGGAGTGCGCGCGGAACGGGTACGTGCGGTCGCCGCGCCCCGGCACGGGGATCTCGTCGCCGGCGGCAACGAGCACGACGCCGCCCTCGAGGTTCCATGCTCCCGCGGTGGCCGCGCGCCGCCGCTCGAGGAAGGCGTCCGTCATCCCGACCACGCGAGTGCGGCGACTCCCATGCGCCGACTCTATCTGCACCGCCGCGCAGCGTTTCTGCCAGTCCCTCCGGTCCGAGTTCTCCGCCGGGCCGGCCGGCGGGCACGGGTGGGTCCCGCCGGCCGGCAGATCATGCGCGCGAGTCTCGTTGGGGGAGGAGGGCCGGGCCGCCAATTCCAGCCCACCGGCTACGACGGCAAGTGAAGATTCCGGGTCCGACCAGTAAACGTCAGCGGGCGAGGCGCCGGCGCCTTATCGCCGCTTCCATCGCGGTCACGGCCTCCTCCAGCTCGGCCGGCTTCCTGCCCTCGAGGGCCGCATTCGCGGCGGCCCTGACGCGCTCGCGCTGATCCGCCGGCGCGTCCTCACCCATGTCCGCCACGAGCGCCTCCAGCGCGATCCGCGCCTCGAGCGCGGCCTCGCGCTCGCGTCCGGCATTCAGGTCCGCCCGCGCCCGCAGCACGTGCTCCTCGGCCAGGAGCGGCTCCTCTCGGCCGCTCAAGAGCGCGGCGAAGCGCTCGTCGGGGGCGTGCATGGAACGCCTGGGCCGCCGGGCGCCCGCGCGCGGCAACTCAATTGCGTCCGCGAAGCGCCCCTCGGCAACGGCCTCGCCCGAGCCGTAGCCGAGCCGAAAGGCGAGCGCCTGGGCCGCCGAGACGTCGCCGGCGTAGGGGTCGCCCGCGGCCGCGCGCTGCGCCGTCCGGGCGCGGTTCACGACACGCAACGCGGCTTCCAGCTCGGCCTGCGCGGCATCGTCGTCCCGGCGCAGTGAGGCGAGCCAGGCGTCCGCTTCCTCGCGCGAGCCGAAGGGCTCCGGCCGCACCACCGTCGCCCGGGCCGTCGGCACCGGCTCCGGTTCGGCCCGCCGGGCAGGCCGGGGGCGCCGTCCGCGCAGTAGCCGCCGCTCCGGCGCGGCCAGCGTGCGCAGCACGAGGACGGCCTCGGCCGGCCGGTCCCCTTCCGCGCGCACCAGGTAGCGACCGTCGGCCGACCCCAGTAGGAAGCCGAACTCCAGTTGTACGAACCCGAAGGGTGCGGAGGAGG
>Ga0081538_10004625_pt1 | contig 12631 bp, 10 predicted proteins | sample TabmetS5T2R1_FD_71022 | JGI IMG/M metagenome (GOLD analysis project Ga0081538, IMG submission 71022) | Tabebuia heterophylla rhizosphere microbial communities from the University of Puerto Rico - S5T2R1 | ecosystem: Host-associated > Plants > Roots > Rhizosphere ...
ATGCGACGCCCGTCACGCACGCCAAGGCAGTCGGAGTTGCTGCCCTCCTTATCTGGCAGTGCCTCAGTGTCGCCCTGGTCTACCCATTCTTTCTCGCCTACTTCAATGAGGCGGTTGGCGGACCTGAGCAGGGTGGACACTATGTCGTTGACTCCAACCTCGATTGGGGGCAGGATTTGAGACGGCTGCACAGCTTCATCGACGCCCAGGGTATAGACAGAATCGCGCTGAATTACTTCGGTACCAGCTCTGAGCGGTATGAGCTAGGCGAAAAACACATCCCATGGAGGTCTGGCTTGGGTCCTTATGATGGCTGGCTGGCGGTGTCGGCAACCGTGCTAAAAGTGGCACAGGCACGCTGGGACGCTCGGCTTGGCCACAAGGTTGAGGATTCCTACCCATGGTTGGACGGAGAGACGCCGGTGGCGAAAATTGGATACTCGATTTTCGTGTTCGATAGACGGCCCAAGAGGTAGCTTGTGGAGGAGCGGAATGATGAGAATGGCGGTAAGATACAAGCCCACATGCTGTGGCTCCTCTGCCCGTTCGAGCCATCCCCCGGCATCGCCTTATTTTTGTGATTCGACCTCCTCGTGTCAATAGGAGTCCTGCCCCCTGAGAGGAGAAGCAGGCTATGAAGCTTTCCGTGATCGTGCCGGTCTATAATGAGATCGCTACCATCTCCGAAATCATCAAGAGGATGCGGGAGGCCCTAGTACAGATGCCGCTGGAATTGATTTTCGTCGATGATTGCTCGGTAGACGGGACGCGGGAGTTCCTCCAGAGTCTTGTTACGAGCGAAGGGGGTGAGAGCGGGGAGGTGAAGGTGTTCCTGCATGAGCGGAACCTCGGGAAGGGCGCTGCCATTCGCACGGCAATCACCCATGCCACCGGCACGATGGTCCTCATCCAGGACGCTGACCTCGAATACGACCCACACGATTATGGCGCCCTGCTCAAGCCGATTCTCGACGGTCACGCGGATGTCGTTTTCGGCAACCGCTTTCACGGTGGAGCCCATCGCGTGCTGTACTTCTGGCACGCCGTAGGCAATCGATTCCTGACGACCCTGTGCAACATGGTAACCAATCTCAACCTCACGGACATGGAGGTGGGCTATAAGGTCTTTCGCACCGAGATCCTCAAGCAAATTCAACTCCGATCCAATCGGTTCGGCTTCGAACCGGAGATCACAGTCAAGGTCGCCAAGCTAGGGTGTCGCATCTATGAGGTGCCCATTTCCTACCACGGGCGGACGTATGCAGAGGGGAAGAAGATCGGCTGGCGGGATGGACTGGCTGCCCTATTTCACATCATCCGCTATCGGTTCTTCGATTAGTCGCCGACCGCTCTGAGGAAGCATCGACATAGGAATCCGAATCTGACGATACCTGAGCAGTGAGGAGCATCGTGGTGGAATCTGCCTCTTTTGCGTACGTGAGTACGGAGTTACATGCGCTCGCGGAGGCCAAGAACTATTACCAGTGGGTGATCAGTCAATTCACTCCATTCATCGGCAAGCGGGTCATTGAAATCGGCGCTGGCATTGGTACCTTTGCATGGTCATTGTTGCACCATACATCTCTCTCAGAGCTAGTCCTGGTTGAACCAGGTGATAATCTCTTCCCGATCCTCCAACGGCGATTTGCAGGAGAACCGCGCGTGAAGATCGTGCACGGCTATTTCCAGCATCTCGCCATCCCAGCGACCGCCGACTCTATCGTGCTGGTGAATGTTCTGGAGCACATCGCCGCGGATCAGGCGTTTCTGGATGACGCCCATGAAGTCCTGACGCCGGGTGGCACGCTCTTGCTCCTGGTCCCCGCCCTGCCCTGGATTTATGGCAGCCTAGACCAGGCCTTTGGGCATCATCGGCGCTACACCAAGACTTCGCTGGCTAGCAAACTTCGTGCAGCGGGCTTCGGAATTATCCGTCTTTCCTACTTGAATCTTCCTGGTATGGTTGGTTGGTTTCTCACCGGCAAGGTGCTCAGACGGACGACCTTGAAGTCTCGCCATGTGCGTTGGTATGATCGATGGGTTATCCCTTGGGTGTCGAGACTGGAAGGGCGATGGGAGCCGCCCTTTGGGCAAAGCCTCATCGTCATTGCACGGAAGTTCGAAACCGCGTAGGGCACCTCGTTTTAGGATCGGAAGGGGCGCCACACGTAGGCACCGACACATCCGATCGCACGGCCGGGGTGAGTGCGGAAGCCCTATGGCGGTGCGATTCGTTGGCGTCAGATCTCCACGTACATCTAGGATGAGGCATCGCATGCGCATTGGGTTGGAGGGCAAGGTATTGACGCCGCGCATCGGCGGCATTGGACGTTATGCAATTCATCTCGTCGAAGCCCTCCTAGCCCTTGCAGCCCAACGGTGTCCAGACCTCGAATTGGTGATTTTTACGGCGCCGCAGACGGATCGAGCCGTCCTCGAGGGCTCGCGGGTTCGGCTCTGTGAACGGTTTCGCCGCATCAAGAGCACCCTACTCCGTTCATCCATACTGCTGCCAGCAGGCGTCTGGTGCGAACACATCGATGTATTTCATGGCCTCGACCAGTCGGGGATTCCGCTGTTTTCTAAGGCGGGCAAGTCCGTTGTGACTATCCATGATGTCATCCCACTGGTGCTCCCCTGGGCCTTCCCCCCGAGGCATCGCTGGGTATTGTCTACAGCGTTGGCTCGCATCCGGAAGCAGGCGGAGATGGTGATCGTCCCGTCCACGGCTGCCGCCGACGACGTGGTGCGGTACCTACAGGTGGAGCGGGAGCGCATCAGCGTCATCCCCATGGGGTGCGATGCCCGCTTCCAACCGGTCGCGGAGCCCGCACGGGCGGCGGCGATGCAGCGACGGTATGATCTACCGCGGCGCTATATCCTGTTCGTGGGCACCCTTGAGCCAAGGAAAAACGTCAAGACATTGCTCCAGGCTTTCGCGATGCTCCTTGCAGAGACGCCTCAGGATGATTTGGCGTTAGTGATCGCGGGGGGAAACGGGTGGGGCCGCGAGGATTATCTGGCAACCGTGGAAGCACTTGGGCTTCGGGATCGCATACGCTTCACCGGCTTCGTCGAGGACGACCTCCTGCCCGAGTTGTATCGCGGCGCGTCGCTGTTCGTGTATCCCTCGCTCTACGAAGGCTTTGGCCTGCCGGTCTTGGAGGCGATGGCTTGCGGCACGCCTGTGATCACCTCGAACCGCGCGTCGCTGCCGGAAGTGGCCGGGGATGCGGCGCTGTTAGTCGACCCGACGCGGCCGGAAGCGTTGGCCGCGGCCATGACATCGATCATCTCTAATGGCGAATTACGTCAGGGACTGCGTGCCAAGGGCCTTGCCAGGGCCCGTGCCTTCACCTGGGATGGCGTGGCTGAGCAGACTGTAGCGATCTATCGCGCCGTTGGCAGGGGATAGCGGGGTCGGGCGTAGCATGCGGATCGGCATCGACGGAAAAGTTATGTCATCGCGGGCCGGGGGGATCGGGACCTCCGCCTTCAACCTCGTGCGATCCTGCCTTCGCGTGGCGGCGGACTGCTATCCCCAGCTGGAATTCGTGATCTTCACCGGCCCTCGCACCCGCTTGGAGGGCATCCACGGCGCCAATTGCACCGTCGATGAGCGCTTCCGGGGCATCGAGAGCAGTCTGCTACGGCTCCTCTTCTTCATCCCCAGGGGGCTCAGGGCGCAGCGCATCGACGTTTTCCACGGCTTCGATCACATCGGCGTGCCGTTGTTCGCGAAGGTGGGTCGGTACGTCGCCACGATCCATGATATGATCCCACTGCTCTGGCCTCAATGGGTGACACGCAAGCATCGCATAGTGGTGACGGCCGCCTATCACCGCTTGCGCCAACAGGCGGACGTGGTGATCGCTCCCTCTGAGGCCACCAAAGCTGACATCGTGCGCTATCTGCGGATCGACCCGCAACGGATTGCGGTCATTCCCTGGGGATGCGACGAACGCTTTCAGCCGGCGGGAGACCGCGAGCGCTTTGCCGCGGTGCAGCAACGGTATCGGCTGCCGGCTCGATACCTGCTGTTTGTGGGGACGCTGGAGCCACGCAAGAACCTGACCACGTTGCTCCACGCCTACGCCGTGCTCCGCGCTGAAGGGCGTGCCGAGGGCTTGAAGCTGGTCGTGGCCGGGAGAACGGGCTGGCTTTATGCCGACATCTTCGATACGATCAAGACTTTGGACTTGGACAAAGACGTCATCTTCACCGGCTTTGTCGATGATGAGGACATTCCCGACCTCTATCGTGGAGCCCAGCTGTTCGTCTTCCCATCGCTGTACGAGGGTTTTGGCTTGCCAATCCTGGAAGCGATGGCGTCGGGCGTGGCGGTGGTCACTTCCGATACTGCTTCCATGCCCGAGGTGGCGGGCGATGCAGCCCTTCTCGTCGATCCGCATGATCCCAAGGCGATGGCTGAGGGTATCGCACGGGTTCTGACCGAGGAGCGGCTGCGCGAGGTGTTGACCCAGAAGGGTCTCGCCCGCGCCCGGTGCTTCACGTGGGACAGCGTTGCCCAGAAGACGCTGGAGTTGTATGCAGCTCTAGCGTGAGGGCCCACCGGGCGAGTGATTGGACGACGCCTCGTCGAGCCTCCCAAGTGGGATGGATGAGTGTTAGAGCAAAGACTGCCATGGCCTGCTAAGGGAAGATTGATGCCGCGCCGACCTAAGATACTCGAAGCGGTGTCGGAGGGGGTTGGTGGGGGAGCGAAGCACGTCTACGATCTCGTCAGCCAACTTCAGGACGAATTTTCATTCAGCGTCGCCTGCCCCGATAACGGTCCCTACTTCGGCAAGTTCAGAGGCCTGGGCGTGCCAGTATTCGATGTCCCCTTTTCGGCCCTCAGCCCGCGAAGTTTCTGTCAATTACGCGGGGTGTTGAAAGGCGACGGTATCGACCTCGTGCACGTCCATGGCCGCAAGGCCGGATTTTATGGTCGGCTGGCCTGCCTATTTGCCGACATATCGGTGGTGTATAGTTTTCATGGATTGCATTATCAGAAGCACGGTGTTCTCCTCCGCACCCTCTCTGTGGCGGTTGAAAGAGCGTTGGGCAAACGCACAGACCGATTCATCAATGTCTCTCAGTCAGAGCGTCAAGATTGCCTCGCGTTAGGCGTGCTGGATGCCGAGAGAAGTCTGGTCGTCTGCAACGGCATCGATTGGCAGGCCTTCGATGCGTTCTCGGTCGATGTACCGCAGTTGAAGGCCGACCTCGGCTTTGGCCCTGATGATGTGGTTGTCGCTCAGATCGCGAAATTCGACGTCCAGAAAGCTCAAGATGATCTCGCCGCAGCCATCCCCTTGGTGCTCGAGCAATGTCCGGGCGCGAAATTCCTGTTCGTTGGCGATGGTGCTCTGCGGCCGGAGATCGAAGCGCAGGTAACGCGTCTAGGGGTGGGGAGGCATGTCGTGTTTACAGGCTATCGAGGCGACGTTGCGATGCTGCTCAAGGCCGTCGACATCGTCGCACTGCCCTCGCGCTGGGAAGGCCTGCCCCTTGTCCTCTTAGAGGCCATGGCCTGTCGGAAACCGATCGTGGCCTCGCGCGTCACGGGCAACATCGACGTGGTTGTGGACGGGGTGACGGGCTTTTTAGTGCCGAGCGGGGCGCCTCAAGCGCTCGCCGACAAGATCGTCCTGCTCCTGCAGGATGCTCCGTTATGCGACGAACTTGGACGGCGCGGCCGGGAACGCGTTGAACAAGAATTTTCGCTTGAGCGCATGGTCGCCCACATGCGGTCGGTGTACCAGGATCTGCTGGATCGGCCTTAGGGTTGGCTGCGAAGGAGAGCTGTGAAGGTCGCCCTCGTCCATGATTGGCTCACGGGCATGCGCGGCGGCGAGCGCTGCCTGGAAGTTTTCTGCGAGATCTTCCCTAGGGCCGATTTATTCACCCTGGTGCATCGGCGGGGTGCCGTGTCCCCGACGATTGAGCGCGTCTCGATCCACACCTCCTGGCTGCAGTCTCTCCCCCTGGCCACTGCATATTACCGGCACCTGCTGCCGTTCTTCCCATGGGCGATTCGACGGTTTCAGCTCGCCGGCTATGATCTGGTGCTCAGCAGTAGCCATGCAGTGGCCAAGGGTGTGCGTCGCGATGGTAGCCCTTTGCATGTGTGTTACTGTTTCACGCCGATGCGCTACATTTGGGACCAGAGCCCCGTCTATTTTCCGCGGGAGCGGTTTTCATCGGTGTCATGGGCGTTCTTACAGGCGCTGTTGCGCTACCTGCGCAGCTGGGATGTCAAGACATCCCGAGATGTCGATGAATTCATCGCCATCTCGGACCATATTGCGGCGAAAATCCGGGCATATTATAATCGACATGCGTATGTGATCCCGCCTCCGGTCGATTGCGGGTTCTTCACACCCCATAGCTCCCCCCAGCAACATGGAGCCTCGTTTTATTTGATCGTGAGCGCGCTGGTGCCTTATAAGCGCGTCGACATCGCAATTGAGGCGTTTAATCGGTTGCAGCTACCGCTCGTCGTCATCGGCGTCGGTCCGGAGCGCCCGAAGCTGGAACGCCACGCCTCGTCCTCGATCATGTTTCTTGGCTGGCAACCTGACCTGGTGGTGCGCGACTATTATCGGCGATGTACGGCCTTGATTTTCCCCGGTGAAGAGGATTTCGGGATTGTGCCTGTAGAGGCTCAGGCCTGTGGGAAACCGGTGATCGCCTTTGGCAAGGGGGGGGCATTGGAAACAGTCGTTCCACTCAATGGCTCTACACCGGAGGCGGGGCCATGTCATAATCCAACCGGGCTCTTTTTCTACGAAGCCTCGGCCGATGCGCTGTGCGATGCGGTTGCTGTGTGCCAGCGGCACGCGACAGCTTTCGACCCCGCCGCAATCCGGCAGAACGCGTTACGCTTCGATCGGCCTGAGTTCAAGGCACGGATCACCGCCTTCTTAACGAGCAAGATGGGTATGGCCATCGTCTGAACGCGCCAACCGCGGCCACATCTGGTGAGCGATGTTTCGACAACGACTGCTTTTCTTTCGGACTGTACTCCTGGCTACCGACCTCGTGCTCATCGCCTTGGCCTGGTTTTTGGCGTATCACCTGCGCCTGACCAGCGGGCTGATTCCGGTGTGGAAAGGGATACCCCCTCTACAAGAGTACATCTTTCCGCTGTTGTACCTCTTGCCGATCTGGGGCGTTGTCGGCGTCAGCCTGGGCCTGTACAGCCCCAGGCGTACGTTTGCGCTACGGGATGAAGGGTGGTTGCTGGCAAAGGCGGCCAGTCTCACGTTGGTATGCTTCACGGCAACTAGCTACGCATTGAAAGAGGTGGATATCTCCCGTCTAGTCTTGGCGATCTTCTGGGGCGCAGCCATCGTGCTTCCCCTAGCCAGTCGTGCATTGATCCCCCATACGGTGCGCCAACTACGGCGGAAGGGGACGTATCTGCGGCGGGCGCTCGTGGTGGGTCATGAAGACCATGCGCATCAGGTCATCAAGACCATTCAGCAACACCCGGAAGCGGGCTTAACGATCGTCGGGATCGCCGCCGAGTCTCCACGCCTACCCGGAACGCGGCTCGACGGCATCGAAGTGCTTGGGACACACCGCGAGGTGGGGGCAATCATGCGGCGAGAGCATATCGACCAGTTGATCGTTGCCCTGTCATTCCGTGCCTACGAGGTCGTCGAAGACGTTCTCGCCCAGGTGGAGAATGAACCGGTCGAGGTGATGCTGGTACCAGACCTGTCGCGCTACGGATCGTTGCGCTGTGGGGTCGAAGACCTGGCGGGGATCCCAGCGCTGACGTTGCAAGGTGCCCCGTTGTATGGGTGGAATGCGGTGCTGAAACGCGGCCTCGACCTCTGCATCTCCTCTGCCGCCCTGGTGCTTTGCGCACCGCTGATGGGGGCAATCGCGCTGCTGGTCAAACTCTCGTCTTCCGGTCCAGTGCTGTATCGACAGCGGCGCATGGGGCTCGATTGCCGGCCGTTTACGCTCCTGAAGTTTCGTTCTATGCGCGCCGATGCGGAGCCGCCGGGCATGCCGATCTGGAGTACGAAAAATGACGCGCGCTGCACCCGAGTGGGGAGCTGGCTCAGGCGGCTCAACCTCGACGAGCTGCCTCAGCTCATCAATGTGCTCAAGGGAGAGATGAGCTTGGTTGGGCCCAGACCCGAGCGCCCGGAATTCATTGAACAGTTTCGCCAGGGCATTCCCCGCTACATGCTGCGTCATAAAATCCAGGCAGGCCTGACGGGCTGGGCGCAGATCCATGGCTATCGCGGCGATACGAGCATCGAAGAACGCCTGCGCTACGATCTGGAGTATATCCAGCGTTGGTCTCTGCTGTTTGACCTGCAGATCTTGCTGCTCACGCTCATTAAAGGCTTCTTCCATCGGGAAGCGTGATCGCCGCAGCCGCGCGCCAGTCAGCTAGAATCCCACCTTAGGCAGCAATAAGGACTCGAGCCCGATCTGGAACGCGAAGCGCGTCTCGTCTGGACGTTGCACCATTAGCAGGCTGAGGCTCCAGCATTGCGAGCGGTATAAGGCTTGCGCAGCGTTGCCGGCGAATATCTTATCTCGCGCATTATAGCCGGTTGTGTAGGTCAGGTTCCAACCTTTAGGCAAGCTCAGTGTGAACCCTCCGTTGATGAAATCGATGGTCGGATCTCGCCGAAAGCGGCGCTCCAGGAAAATGGTCCAGTTTGGCAGGGGTTGCAGAGCCATCCCCGCGTTGGCCACATCGAGATGGTTCTCTTCGTAATTATAGGACGCGACAGCTCGGAGGCTCAGCGTCTCGGTTAACTGCGCGCGGGCTTCGAGGGTAAGGTCGGCGAAGAAGGGGCCGGGTGCCAGACGCGTAAATTCTTCGCCCCTCTGCCCGGTCAGATCGAGTCCCTGGCTAATCCGCAGCAGCGCGAACTCGCGCGTCTCAAAGCCACCCTCCGAGGTTGCCGTACGGGCGTAGAGGCGGTTGGTGACGCTGAACAGCAAGTCGTTGCGCGGGAACACATCATCGAACAGATCGAACGGTTGACGGCGCGTCTTTTCCGTGAAATCCGGGATCCAATGGTAGGTGATGCTCGGTTCCACGAGATGTTTATACCGGGTCCCCGCCTGTTCGCCGTATATTCTGAAGAATTGTGGCCCTCTGAGCTCTGCGCCCATCATGGGAACGCTCTGCACTTCCGCGCCTTGCTCGGACTGGTCGAGAATGGTCTCCTGTAATCCCAGGAACGGAGTGATCGCCATCCAGGGACGATGGGTAAACGTCCAGGCCGCCTGCGGCAGGATGATGAAGCGTCTAGCATCCAGATCGCCGCCCAGAGGTTCTGTGCGGTCAAATCGAAAGTTGGTGGCCAATGTGCCCAAACTGAAGGTGAGGGGAGCCCAGGGCACAGGTGTTGGCAGGAGATCGAGACCGAGGTCGGGGTAGCGGGTGAGACGCTCATCAGCGCGGTTTTCCACATCTTCAAGGCGTTGGGTATGGAGCCCGACGCCGAGGTTTTGCCAGTTGCGAATGAACGACAAATAGGAATCGGCCTCGCGACGCGTCCGCAACAGCAAACTCTCGACCTCGAAGGTCCGGTCGTAATTATCGCGGTTCATCAGATCGAGGGCCAAGATACCCCTGATCTGGCCTGGAAGATGCTGCTGACTTGTCCCGGAGACTTTCCAGAATTGGATGCCTGTCAAGTCATCATCCAGGAACAGGCCGTTAAATTGCCCATGATCGGCTCTAGTGAGGGCATAGCGATATTCCAGGCTCGGACGGATGCCGCGTCTGCTGAGATAATCCACGCCGATGGTGCTATCGGATTGCTCATTGATCGCCCAGAAGAAGCGGTTATCCAGGAAGAACCCCAGCTTATCACTGGTGCCGAAGCCTGGCGGCAACAGTCCGGTAGCACGGTCTGTTTTGGTGGGATACACGAAATAGGGGGCGTAGAACACCGGGACATTCTTGATCCAGAAAGTGGCGTGCGACAGATGCGCATAGCCTTCCACGTCCACGGTTGCATCCCGGGTTTTGAACTGCCAGACGGGATCGGGGCCGATGCAGGTGGTGATGCCTCCACGCCTGATGCGAAAGCGCTCCTCGCTCTCGCGCTCGAAGCGCTCCGCCATGAGGTAAAACGTCACTGGCAGAGCTTTTTCCCCCTTGCGGTGCACCAGACTCGTCCCTTGAAGAGTGCCAGTGGCATGGTAGAGAGTGCCCACCCGCGTGAACAAGTTAAATTCCGCCCGCTCTGCCGTGACCTGATGCTGAGGATCCTCGAGGCGTACCTGGCCCTCGGCCGTGCCATCTCCGGTCTCTGTGTTCAATTCAACGACATCGGCGAAGACTTGAGTTTCCCCATACTTAATCTCGACCGCCCCTTGGAAGCGAAGGAAATTCTCGGCTGGGCGCCGTTCGAGATAATCGGCTTGGATGTACAGCGGCGTCGGGGGTGTCGCCGCCTGAGGGCTGGTCGATGAAGTTAACAAACCGAGGAAACTGACGCATAGTACCGTAAACCAGACGTTGCACAGGCGATGTCGGCTCGTCACAGAGAATCCCATCACAGATGCCGCATTCGTTGACGGATCAGTGCGTATCCCAAGCCACGCCGAACGGCGCTTCTCGCGCTAGAGAGCCAGACGGCGAGCCCCCATTCTACTACAAGCTTGCCGCCGGTGTGAGGTCTTATCGTGGATTTTATCAGGTCACTGAGATGACGCGTTGACCGAGGATACCGCCTGACGATGCCGATGCGCCCGTGAACGAGGCATGGCCCAGATTGACGCGCTCAGTTTGGCCGTGTATGTTAAGCTAAATCCGCGAATCGGTGGTCATCTTCCAAGGAAGCCATGTATGCCCAAAACCTATAAAGACCTGGTAGGCGATGGCGGGTCCAACATCGTCGGCCAAGTGACTGAACAACTTACGCGCCTGCGGGCGAGGATGCAAGGCATTAAGGGTCGGGTGGCCGTGGTGAGCGGCAAGGGCGGGGTTGGCAAGAGTGCCATTACCGTGAATCTCGCCGCCGCGGTAGCGATGGAAGGTGCTGCGGTCGGTATTCTCGACGCTGACCTCAATGGTCCATCCATCGCGAAAATGGCCGGTGTGCGTGGACAGCGGCTCGTGATCACCGCAGAGGGGGTTCAGCCAGCTCGGGGGCCGGTGGGGATGCGGATCATGTCAATGGATTTGTTGTTGCCTCATGACGATACGCCGGTCACGTGGCAGGCAACGATGCAGACAGAAGCCTATATTTGGCGCAGCAGCATGGAAGCCACCGCACTCCGGGAGTTCTTGAGCGACACGGTCTGGGGAGAGCTGGATTTCCTGTTTCTGGACCTGCCGCCTGGAACGGATCGCATCGCGACGTTAGCAGACATCTTGCCTGGATTGACAGGGATGATTCTGGTCACGATTCCCGCCGAGGTGTCACATTTGGTCGTACGGAAATCGCTCGCATTGGCACGTGACCTCAGAGTCCCCGTTCTGGGGCTGATTGAGAACATGACGGGATATTATTGTCAGAATTGCCGGACGGTTGGTGACTTGTTCAGGCCTGGCGAGGGGCCTCGTCTAGCACGTGACTTTGGCATTCGATTTCTTGGAGAGATCCCCTTTGATCCGCGCTTGGCACGTGCGTGTGACAGCGGGATTCCTTTCGTGGCTGTGCACCCGCAGACCGCAGTAGGCCGTGTGTTTCAGACGATTGCGCGCGACCTGTCGGTGGCGGTGTACGATGAGGCCGATGAGCACCCAGAAAGAGGGAGGCGATGAAATTTCTCTGTGTAAACTGCGATGAGGGGATGAAATTGGACACCACCAGCGGGCCGCGCGAAGGGTCATTGGAGGCGATATTCGTCTGCCCGCGCTGCCGTTATAAAATCGTCATGCTGACCAATCCGTGGGAAACGCAACTCGTACAGACCTTGGGGGTGACAATCGGCGGGCGCACGGCCCATGCGGGTCCATTTGAGCAAATCCTCAGCAGCCTGGCGCGGCCTGGAGGTGAGGCCCAAGAGGGCGCGAATGCCGAGCTCACCAGCTCCGGGTGCCCATTCGCAGGGATGTTTGAACAGGCTGAGCCGGCGGAGTCGGCAACGGGTATGCGGTGGGCCGCCGCCGCTACAATTCGTCTTGAGCGCATCCCCAGCTTTATCCGCCCCATGGTGCAACGGGCCATCGAGCGTTATGCGATGGAGCAGGGCCATCATCTGATTACCGATGCCATCATGGATGAAGCCCGCTCAAGGCTTGGCATGTGAGGCACGGAGGAATTTTGGGGGGCAGCGGAAAAAGTGCTTGACATGGTAGGGAAATGGTATATATTAAACTCCGCTTTAACGCTCGGAACGCTCTTTGACAACTGAACAGCGGGTTTTCAGACGGTCAGCGCATTCTTTGAGTTCCCCTGTTTGACGAAAACAGGTTTTCTCGGAGAGTTTGATCCTGGCTCAGAACGAACGCTGGCGGCGTGCCTAACACATGCAAGTCGGACGCGAAAGCCCGGGCAACTGGGTAAGTAGAGTGGCGCACGGGTGAGTAACACGTGGGTAACCTGCCTTCGAGTGGGGAATAACTCCTCGAAAGGGGAGCTAATACCGCATAAGACCACGACTTCTTCGGAAGTTGCGCTCAAAGGTG